>Ga0307426_1002734_pt1 | contig 10856 bp, 9 predicted proteins | sample SalMarWE160340MG_FD_202165 | JGI IMG/M metagenome (GOLD analysis project Ga0307426, IMG submission 202165) | Salt marsh sediment microbial communities from the Plum Island Ecosystem LTER, Massachusetts, United States - WE1603-40 | ecosystem: Environmental > Aquatic > Marine > Intertidal zone >... | reverse complement strand
CATCATTCCATAGGACCCAAGAGAGTATATGTCTAAAAATGTTTTTGATTAAAGAGAATTGTTGAAATTCCTAAAAGTAAGATTATGGCTTTAGATTCTGATTCAATAAAATGGCTTAAAAGCCGTTTCGGCAGCAATGCCAAATTTGACGAGCCCATGTCAAAACATACATCCTTACGCGTGGGCGGCCCGGCCCAAGCTTTTGTTGCTCCAGAAAATGTCGAGGCCTTAAAAGCCCTTGTAACATGGTCATGGCACAAAAAAATCCCTTATCTTATATTGGGAAACGGCACAAATCTTCTGGTCAAAGACAGCGGCATAACCGGAGTTGTGATCCTATTGACGCAGTGTCTTAATACCATTTCTCAAACAGACCGGAACACCCATGGGATTATGGTTACCGCCATGGCAGGTGCACAGATGAAAACACTTTGTTCCTTTGCCCTGAAGAGGGGACTTGAAGGAATGAATTTTGCCATGGGCATTCCGGGTACGGTCGGGGGAGGAATTATGATGAATGCAGGCACATCCTATGGTTCCATGGAACGTGTCCTTGAATCGATAAGCATTCTGCTTCCCACCGGTGAGGTGCGCAACATTAAAAAAGAGAATCTCGATTTTGCTTACCGGAAGCTTTCATGGAGCAAAGAGGATACAGGGGCCCATCCTGGGCAACAGGTTATTTTAAACGGCTGTTTCCGTCTGAACCCTTCGGACCCTGAAAAACTGAAAAAAGAGGCCCAAAAAATTTTGGAAACACGCTGGCAAAGACAGCCCAGAGGTCTGCCCAGTGCAGGATGTTTTTTTAAAAATCCCGTATCCGGAAAGACCGCCGGCGAGCTTATTGAGGCGGCCGGACTCAAGGGAAAATCCATGGGCGGAGCAAAAATTTCATCAAAGCACGCCAATTTTATCATAAACCACCACAACGCATCCGCCGCTGATTTCCTGGAGTTGATGGAACTTGTTGAAGAAACCGTATTAAAAAAGTTCAACATTAATCTTGAAAGAGAGGTTAAGGTTGTTGGGTCGTAAGCACATACGAAGTAACTATTACAAGAACAGCGCTGCCAAAAAGCGTAACAGAATTATAAGGCGTCTTATTTTCTGTATTAAAACAGCGGGTGTCATCGTCGCTTTGCAGCTGGTTAGCTTTGTTTTTATTTTTAGTTACGACTTTTTAACACAATGCGACTATTTTAGGGCCGAAAAACTGGTGGTTACCGGTACGGACAGGCTCTCTGAAAAACAGGTCCTTGAGCAGGCACAGATAAAAAAGGGGATAAATATTATTTCCGTAAACCTTACAATGGCCAGAAAGCGACTGCTGGCACATTCATGGATCACCGAGGCTGAGGTCAGCAGAGATCTCCCGTCCGGAATAAATATCAAAATAAAAGAACACCAACCGCTTGCCATTCTCGACCTTGGCCGCAAATTTTTAATCAATACTTCCGGAGAAATATTCAAAGAAATGGCGGTATCAGATCCTGACCAACTGCCGGTGATCAGCGGACTCGCGTTTTCAGACATCAATACACGGGACAAACCCCGCAGTATACCTTTTAACGCGGTAATGAATGTTCTGGAACTGGGCCAAAAATGTAAAAGCGTTCTTCCGTACAAATTAATAAAAAAGATTCAGGTGGACAGAGAAATGGGCCTTACCATTTATGCCTTTGATCGCATCAAAGAAATAAGAATCGGTTATAATGACTACCCGAATAAATATGACAGACTTAAAAATATTCTTGTACATCTCAAAAAAAGACAAGGGTTTTCACATCTGGAATCCATCGATCTCAATAATTTAAACCGTATTGTCATACATCCAACGAAAAAAGAGTCGCCCGCACAAGGTCATAAGGAGGTTTAACATGCAAAGACAGGAAAATATCATTGTCGGCCTTGATGTTGGCACGACGAAAATCTGCACCGTGGTTGGTGAGGTGCAAGGAAATAAAATAAATATTATCGGTATCGGCACCCACCCCTCAATTGGGCTTCGGAAAGGCGTAGTGGTAAATATTGAATCTACGGTAGAATCGATTCAAAAGGCTGTTGAAGAAGCGGAACTTATGGCCGGATGTGAAATTTCATCCGTATATGCCGGGATCGCCGGAGGTCATATAACGGGTTTTAACAGTCGTGGAATCGTAGCAATAAAGGGTCCTGAAGTAACAAAGAATGATGTGGACCGGGTCATTGATGCAGCACGCGCCGTGGCAATTCCCATGGACCGTGAAGTCATCCACGTCATTCCCCAGGAATTTATCATCGATGATCAGGGCGGTATTCAGAATCCTGTGGGCATGTCCGGTGTAAGACTGGAAGCTAAAATTCATATTGTGACCGGCGCCGTCACATCTGCTCATAATATTGTAAAGTGCGCAAACCGATCCGGCCTGGATGTCTGCGATATCGTGCTGGAACCCCTTGCCTCGGGTGAAGCCGTGCTGACCGATGAAGAGAAAGATGTGGGCACGGCACTTCTGGATCTCGGCGGCGGAACCAGCGATCTGGCAATCTTTTTCGGGAAAAACATCAAACACACGTTTGTTCTATCGCTCGGGGGTAACAACCTGACAAATGATATCAGCATCGGTTTGCGCGCATCGCAAGCCGATGCTGAAAAGATCAAAATAAAATACGGCACCTGTGTTGCCCGGGATATCAGCAATGAAGAAACCATTGAAGTCCCGGGTATGGGGGGGCGCAAGCCACGGAAACTTCCCAGACAGATACTGGGAGAAATATTAGAACCCCGTATCGAAGAAATCTTCACATTAATAAAAAGAGAAATCTTCCGGGCCGGGATGGACAACGTCATCACATCCGGCCTGGTTTTAACCGGTGGATCATCCCTGTTGCATGGTATAACGGATATCGCCGAATCGATTTTCGATGTGCCAAGCCGACTCGGTACACCCATAGGAATCAGCGGCCTTATCGACGTGGTCAACAATCCCATGTATGCCACCGGTGTGGGACTTGTCCTGTACGGAGCTAAAAATCAGCCCGAAAAAAAATTCAGGATTCGCGACTCAAATATTTTTCACCGGGTCATGACGCGGATGAAACGGTGGTTTAAAGAGGTAATTTAACATATGGCAAATTATATAACATATTGAGATTAAAAGTTTTTAATGGCAATCTGTTTATGCCATCGTCGGGGAAGAATGGGTCAAAGACCATAAGTTCAACTTATTTTACAGGAGGTGGGGAAAATGGCGTTTACTTTGGTAGAAACTGAAAGTTCCGCAAAAATCGTGGTAATTGGTGTTGGAGGAGCCGGTGGAAATGCGATTAACAATATGATCGATTCTAAGCTCCAGGGGGTAAAATTTATCGCCGCCAACACAGATTCACAGGCTCTTGACATCTCTAAGGCATCCATAAGGATGCAAATTGGAGAAAAGCTGACACAGGGACTGGGCGCCGGCGCTAATCCTCAAATCGGAAGGGATGCCGCGCTTGAGAATTCCGAGGCCATCAAAAAGACGCTCGTGGGGAGTCACATGGTGTTCATCACTGCAGGATTCGGCGGCGGGACCGGTACCGGAGCCGCACCGGTTATCGCTGAACTTTGCAAAGAAATTGATGCCCTTACCGTTGCGGTGGTGACAAAGCCTTTTTCATTTGAAGGCCAAAAGCGTGCAAAACAGGCTGAAGATGGGATTAATTCCCTCAAAAAAGTCGCTGACACGGTTATAACCATACCCAATGACCGGCTGAGGGGACTTGCATCAAAAAATGCCAAAATGACCGATATGTTCAAAAAGGCTGATGAAATTCTGCTCCATTCGGTCAAGGGCATTACGGATCTTATTATGATGCCGGGATTGATCAATCTCGACTTCGCCGATGTCAGGACAACCATGTCTAAAGCCGGAATGGCCATCATGGGCATCGGTTCATCCAGTGGTGAAAACCGTGCCCTGGAAGCTGCCGAACGCGCCATATCCCATCCCCTGCTGGAAGATATCTCCATTTGCGGCGCCAAAGGAGTTTTGATCAACATAACCAGTAACAGCGATCTGACCATGGAAGAGATGACCGAAGCTTCAGAGCGAATATATAATGAAGTCGGAGAAAATGCCGAAATTATCTGGGGAACCGTGATAGACGACACTCTGGGCGATGAAATGCGGGTAACCGTTATTGCAACCGGAATCGATTCAAACCCCAAATCCGAATTGAGAACCGAGCTCAGAGGCAAGATCAGAGACATCACCTTAGATGACTTTAACGATGCCGTAAATTATGACGAGCCCACGTTTATCCGCCGGAAAAAAGCAGTGGGGGAATCGAGCGGCGCCACATACAGAGGATACAAAGGAATTGTAATTGACAACAACGACCTTAATGACCTGGATGTGCCGACATTTTTAAGAAAAAAGGCGGACTAGGTATTGACAATTCATCATCAATGGCATGGAAAACCGACAAATTCCATAAAAGATTTGCTGAATCGGAAATTGGAACCATTCGCAAACCATGGAAAGGGCGAATCAAAGTCGCCCTGGTCTACCCCAACACGTATCATGTTGGAATGTCCAACCTCGGTTTTCAGACGGTCTATGATTTGCTCAATAAAATTGAGCACGTTGTATGCGAAAGGGGTTTCCTCCCGACGGAGAAAAGGCCGGGATCAGATCGTATTATTACCATAGAGTCCGGAAGTCCTATTTCTGCTTTCCACGTCATTGCTTTTTCCGTCTCATTTGAAAATGATTTTCCCAACCTTTTGACCATTCTTGAAAAGGCAGGACTTCCTCTGCGATCCAGTAATAGAGAGAACCCCCACCCTCTCATCATCGCAGGGGGAGTCGCCTTTTTTTTAAACCCCGAACCTGTGGCGCCCTTTGTGGATTGTTTTCTGATCGGGGAAGCCGAAGCTATTGTTCCCCGGTTTTTTGATACAGATTTACCTGACTTGCTGAATCAAGACAGAACGTCGTGTTTAAAAACCCTTGCCCGAAACGTCCCCGGCGTCTATGTTCCTGAATTTTACAATGTGACATACCATTCAGATGGAACATTTCGCTCATTTGAACCGAAATTAGACGTGCCCGTTAAAATTGAGCGCCGGTTTTTAAAAGATCTTTCCCGAACTCCCACTTGCAGTGCCGTATTAACCCCGGATACCACCTTCGACCGTACATTTTTGATTGAGGTTGGTAGAGGCTGTGCCCACGGATGCAGATTTTGCAGCACGGGATTTGTTTACAGACCGCCCAGATTCAGGCCTTTTTCGCTTCTTGAAACCTGTATGCAACACGGCGTTTCAATGACCGACCAAATCGGCCTTGTCGGCGCTGCGGTTTCGGATCATCCTGAGCTCCATAAGCTTTGCAACCAGAAGTTCGAAAAGAATATCAGAATATCTTTCAGTTCTTTTAGAGCGGACGCCCTCTCCCCGGATCTCCTGTCCGTACTCAGGGAAAGCAAAGTCAAAACCGCAACCATCGCACCTGATGCGGGTTCCCAACGCATGCGCAACATCATAAATAAGGGCATCACTGAAGAAAATATCCTCAACGCTGCTGAAACGCTCGTGGCTGAAGGCATACCCAATTTAAAGCTCTATTTTATGGTGGGACTCCCGTTGGAAACCATGGATGATGTTGAAGCCATCGTCACACTTTGTAAACAGATAAAGCACAGATTCCTCAAATCGAGCAGAGTTAGAAAACGTATCGGAGAAATAACCGTCAGTCTGAGTAGTTTTGTTCCCAAGCCGTTTACCCCTTTTCAATGGGTGGCCATGGATGATATTCGTTCATTGAAAAACAAAATAAAAACAATAAAACAAGGTCTTAAAAGAGTGGCAAATGTTCGGGTGCATGCGGACGTCCCTCGATGGGCTTATATTCAGGCCCTGTTGTCACGGGGAGACCGTAAGGTGGCCCAGATATTATCCCTGGCCCATAAGAACCGGGGGAATTGGCCCAAAACCTTTAAAGCATCTCCCGTAAACCCTGATTTTTACGTGCTTCGGGAGCGCTCTTTAGACGAATTGTTCCCCTGGGACTTTATTGATCACGGCATCAACAAGTCGTTTCTCAAACAAGAGTACCAAAGAGCCCTGCAGGGCAAAACCTCTCCCCCATGCCCCATGGAATCCTGCACCATCTGCGGAGTCTGCAAAGAAAAAACCAAGGCAATCCCAAAAAAAGATTAAAACCGGCACTCCAACGTAAAAAGAAAAAAGGCTAACCGGAATCATGGTTAACCTTTTAAAATTATTATCGCCGGACCTAAGAGGATTTGCGCCCCTGCTGACGGCGTCAAAGACCGATCAGCCTTGCCGGCAAACTATTTGATTGCTCTATTTTTAATATTTACACCTCGAATATCAATCATCAACGTTCTAATCTCAGCGGCGACGGGTCGAATGGCTCGAAGCCCACTCTTCCAAGAATTAGGATACCGTTAAACTTGTAATTTGAATTCACAACCAAATTTAGCCTTAAAGATGAATAACCGCCCGTTGATATGTGATCAGTTTTGAAGTTAACCATCAAATCAACGGTCGGTCGACCAAAAAAAAGGGTCGACGATATTGCATTTTTTTGCCACGAGACAATTAAAAATCTTTTACCCACACGGAGACCGAGCCGCCGTTCACCTTGAATTCTCCCCAACCGTACTCATTGATCGTTACGGCCCCGGGATGGTTGCCGAGTGTGTCGTGAAAGGTTTTACCGGCATGTGCACTCCCCACCTCCATCCATTTGCCGCCGCCCGGCCCATTGGATAATAGCACGGCCAACCCCGATCCAGGATGATCCGCATCTCCCTGACGCGTCCATCCTACAAGGTCCGGATGATCGTAGTAATCGCGCTGCAGACCGTACGCCAAGCGCTTTCGGGCATCGATCATTTCATGCAGTCCGGGCACCGGCGCAAGAATGATATGCTGGCCGCAATCGTCGTATTCAACACCGTAGTAGTCCGGATAAAAGACACAAGGATACCCTTCCTGCCGCAAGAGGATGACGGCATAGGCCAATGGTTTGAACCACCAGTCCACCCATCGCTCCAAGGCCTGGCACGGCTGGGTGTCATGATTATCTACAATGGTCACGGCGTGCCTCGGATGCCTCCGGACAAGGGTATTGTCCAGAAGCCGGCGCATATCGAACTGTCCGTTTGGGGTTCGGGAAGCATCATAAAAACTTTTCTGTAGCGGAACATCGAACAGGGACATCATACCTCTTGTCTTTTCCAGGTAGTATTCGAGCGCTTCGACCTGTGAGCTCCAGTATTCGCCCACGGCAAATATCTCTTTGGGGTCAAATTCCCGTCTAAGAAAGAAGAGCCAGTCTCTGAAAAAGCTGAATTGGATGTGCTTGACCGCATCGAGACGGAAGCCGTCCACTCCGCTGGTGTGGATAAACCATTTGGCCCAACGCGCCAACTCGGTGCGCACCTCAGGGTGATTCATGTCCAGGTCCGAGAACATCAGGTAATCATAATTGCCGTGTTCGTCTGAGACCATTTTTTCCCAGTCTTTGCCGAGGCCCAGAAATTTGAAAATCGCTTTTTCGCCCAAATTGTGGGCCCAGTCCACACCGTCGAAATGACGGTAGGACCACCTAAATTCCGAGTACTTCCCGGCCCTATCGGGAAAGTTGAATTGGGTCCAGGTTTCGATCCAAGTTTCTTCGCCATACCTGAAGTTGCGGTTGTCATAATGAACGCGGGCCGCTTTGACCCATTGGGTGTCATCCGCGCCGGCTTTGTGGTTGAGCACCACATCGGCGTAGAGCTGGATACCGACTTCGTGCGCGGCCTTAACGGCGTCCAAGTACTGCTGTCGGGTCCCGTACTTTGTCCGCACGCTGCCTTTTTGATCAAACTCGCCCAGATCATAAAGGTCATAAATACCGTAGCCCACATCGTGCACCCCGGCAGTGCCCTTGTAGGGCGGCGGCAACCAGAGGGCCGTAATCCCGAGATCGGAAAGATCGGCCGCCTCCTGTTTGACCTTCTCCCAAAGGTCGGGGTCAGCGGCAGTGTTTCCGTAATACCAATGGAAATATTGCATCATAGTTCCGTTGTTTTGCATTGTGTTGTCCTCGATCGATTTAATTTTACTCAAAAAGCAGAATCCATAAAACAATCAGGAAAAATATGGCTCTGTCCCCAATGTCGGCCAGAACATGAGATGAAAAACAAGGAGCAGTGTGGGCCACACGGAACGCGGCCGATAGGTTTTTCTCAAGGTTGATGACCGATAGGTCTTAAACCTTAAATAGGTTTTTAAGTCACTGCTCCCAGACAGTCACGCTTTTCAGACTGTGTGCCAGCATCAAGATGACACGCTTACTCTCAAGAGACCTCTGAAGGGCTGCTCCACCATTTCGGCTGCATAGGGCGTGAGTTCACATGGGCTCGTTCCATGGGAACATTTCGAAATAAATTCAAAAGAGCTTAACAAAAAGCCGTCAAATTTAAACGCATCTGGGATACGAAATGGGCCGTTTGAGACCAAATATAGCCTTAAAATCGACCTTTATCTCCATAATTTCATTTGGTTACCGTGGGCGACCCCAACACAAAAAGAACGGGGCTTTTCAGCGCTCCTCCCTCCTTACTTGATTAACATTTACAGAGACGCCCTAAGTTTATACTCGCCTGATCCCCTGTAAGAATGGACAGTTATATAGTAGTCACCTTCTATAGTTGGATATATAACTACATTCTCATCAGGCAAACCTGTATATCCCCTAACGTCATAGTCATCTAAAGTTGCAGGTGATCCAGACTTTACATAGATGTCAAAATCAGCGCCCTCGGGGCCATCTAATGTTACAAACAGCTCCTCTCCGCCATCTACACCCTTAACTACATACTTCTTACTGTCATCTTTTGATCCCAATGTTCCAATAATTAGCTTTTCCAATTCAATTTCTTCACCTTCTGGCGCCATTGGAACAGAAGCTTTGATTGTAAAGGGCCCCATGCCATGGTAGGAATGGACCCTCACATAATAGTCCCCTTCTTCCGTTGGCTCAATAGTAATCTCTTCATTGGATGATTCTGTGTAGCCCCTGTAGTCGAATTTGCGCAATTCTGGTTCTTGGTTTATTCTCACATATAGATCGAAATCACTATCACCCGGTCCGTTCAATGTGAAAGTCAGTTTCTCTCCTTGCTTAACCCCCTTCAAAACAAAGTCTCTACTGTCACCCGTTTTACTTAGGTTGCCGGAGACTGAAGTATTAAGTTTAAGTTCCTTGGTAACATCAGTAGGCAAACTGGCTTCCTGATCGCCATACATTCTGAAACAATCATGATCATGGAGGAGGGTCATGGCAACATCGCTATCTCTGGCCAGGAAGTCCTCATATTTTTCTCTGAACAATTCTTTTGTAGCATCATACACTCTTCCAGCAGGCAGGCCATCTGCGATAAGGCGGTCAACCTGGGAATTACATTCAAAGAACACATCTGCAGTTGGATCCTCCAAGGGATCCGTTATTCCTAGTGTATGCATAAAAGTGAACTCTTCCTCGTATCCAAAATAGGCTCGGGCTCCTTTGTCAACAAGATCAGGACCAAGTCTTCTGGCAGTCAAACAGCTCATTAAGTGGATTATTTTCCCTTGCGCCTCTCTTGGATCATAAGAACCCACTTTCCATAAGACCTCACCATGTTGCCCAGTGAAGAGATTGTCATAGCCATGTCCAAAACCGGAGATATAGACAACATCTGGCAAGAGACAATAAGAAGAGAATTTCTCTCTTATGGCATCATTCCCAAATAGTGACAGCAGATCATAGTCTTTTTGTAAGAAATACGGATAAACATATTTTCTTACCCGAAAACTATATCCTATATACGTTACATCTTCATAATTAGATTCTGCTTCGAGAATGTTAAGTGACATCGATTTCCTCCTTTCTGTTCAAAAGATACCTTATAAATTTCTCCTGCATCTTTACGAACCTTTTCCCGACTTCAGTATCTCTTTTAATTTCCACCAATATCTGATCCCTCGTAAAACTTCCTTTTCCAACCACAGAAAAAGCCTTTTTTGAATCCATCTTTTCAAATCTGGCTATAGCCAGATCTTTGTGATCTTCGGGGCCTAATTCTGCTTGGACTCTAACAGGCCCCGCCATTATTTCTTTCAAAGTTGCAAAGGTTCCATCAGTCTTCTTAACAATTGGTTTATCTAATTCTCTTTTGTCTATTTTCATAACAACCCCCATATAATCGAATTAATATTGGGACTTTCCAATCAAGCAATCTCTATTTCCTCCTTCTTGTCTATAAGCATCCGAATAAATCTAGCTTGCATTTCTACAAATCTATCTCCTACTTCAGTCTTTTTCTTAACTTTCTCAATAATCTGATCCTTGGTATAAGATACACCTCCAATTACAATGGCCTTGCTCGAATCCATCATTTCATAGCGAGCAATCGATAGATCCCTGTAATCTTCAGGATCCATTTCATCTTTGATGATAATCTTTCCTTCCAGTAACTCCTTTAGAGTTAAGAATTCACCATCTTCATTTTTAGCAACTGGTTTGTTAAGCTCTGTTTTGCCTATCTTCATATTCCCCCTCACTTACCGATATTTAGTTCTATGTTATTTTTAAACTTAAGATTGTCCCTCATCGTTCGCGAAGTATTTGAATTGTGGGAACTCTAAGATCTTATAGGAATCTCTATTATTTTGAGACGCTATCCATTAACCAGCACATCAATGCTCATTGTGTCTTGGTTCAGCGTGAACTGGAGGATTCCGGTTTTAAATTAAGCTACAACCTATCAATAAAAGGATGCGCTTCGCGCGCTGATTTTAATGGGTTTTTTAAGGCATAAGCAGGAAAGCTTGA
>Ga0307426_1002732_pt1 | contig 10857 bp, 9 predicted proteins | sample SalMarWE160340MG_FD_202165 | JGI IMG/M metagenome (GOLD analysis project Ga0307426, IMG submission 202165) | Salt marsh sediment microbial communities from the Plum Island Ecosystem LTER, Massachusetts, United States - WE1603-40 | ecosystem: Environmental > Aquatic > Marine > Intertidal zone >... | reverse complement strand
CCAGCGGCGTCGACTCGCGCGTCATTATCGACGCCGTCGGCGCCGAGCGCCTCCTCGGCTCCGGCGACATGCTCTTCATGTCGCCCGACGCCAGCCAGCCGGCGCGCCTGCAGGGCTGTTTCGTCTCGCCGCCCGAGATCGACCGCATCATTGCCTACTGGAGGCGTGAATCGGCCGAGCGCAAGGGCGAGACCATGCCCGGCGACGAGTTCGTCCAGAGCGCGCTGCCTACCCTGCAGGAGATGCAGGAACCCGAGGAAGAGGCGCTCCCCGGTGCCGACGACGAGCTGATGCCGCAGGCCATTGACCTGGTCAAGCAAGAGGGGCGCGCCTCGACCACGCTCCTCCAGCGCCGTCTGCGCATCGGCTATGCCCGCGCCTCGCGCATCATCGCCGCCATGGAAGAGCGGGGCATCATCGGCCCCGACCAGGGCGGCAGCCTGGGCCGCGAGATCCTGGCCGGGTAGCTATCTCCGCTCTGTCATTGCGAGCCGGTGCTTTCCCGGCGAAGCAATCCCCAACTAGCATCGCTAGAGATTGCTTCGGGCACAGACCGCCCTCGCAATGACCATGCGGTAGTTACACCTCCAGCGCCTTGAGCACCGCCGCCGCCTGCCGCTCGGCGTGTGACCGCGCCCGGGCTGCGTCGCGCGGGTCGAGCCGCGGCCCGCCGCGATCGTGCAGCCAGCGGTCGCCGTAACGCGCCGCGTACGAGGCCGGGATCTCGTCTGCGAACGCCTGCTCGCTCATGATCCCGTACGCCAGCGTCCACGCCCGCGCCACCGTGTGCACGTTATACCCTCCGCCGCCCAGCGCCACCCACGGCAGTCCCATGTCATGGAAGGAGCGCACCAGGGCCACATAGCCGTGTGTTGTCAGCGCCAGGTGCGTCAGCGGGTCCTGGTAGTGCGTGTCGATCCCCAGTTGCGTCACTAGCACGTCCGGCGCGAACCGCTCCGCCAGCGCCGGCACCACCGCGTCGAACGCCGCCAGGTACGCCGCATCGTCCGTATACGGCAGCAGTGGCACGTTCGCGCTCGTCCTGCGCCCCGCGCCCGTGCCAATCTCGTCCGTGTAGCCCGTGCCCGGAAAGAGATAGCGGCCCGATTCGTGAAACGAGATCGTCATCGCCCGCTCGTTCTCGTAGCACGCCGCCTGCACCCCGTCGCCGTGATGCGCGTCGACGTCCACGTACAGCACGCGCCGCCCCTCGCCGGCCAGCCAGCGGATCGCGATCGCCGCGTCGTTGAACACGCAAAAGCCCGAGGCCCGCGCCGGCATGGCATGGTGCAGCCCCCCGGCGAAACTGAACGCCACCGCGCACTCCCCCGCCGCCACCATGCGCGCCGCCTGCAGCGTCGCGCCGGTCTTGAGCGACTCGCTCTCGTACATCCCCGGAAAGGCTGGGTTGTCGCCTGGCCTGAAATTGTAGCGCCGCGCCGGCACGCTCGTGTCCCCCGCGGACAGGCGGTGCACCGCGTCGATGTACTCGCGCGTGTGCCACAGCGCCAGCTCGTCCTCGCTGGCCGGGGCAGGGGCGACCAGCGCCGAGCCCTCCCCCTCGAACGCGCCGTACGCCTGCAGCAGCGCATACGTCATCTCCAGCCGCTCCGGGCGCATCGGGTGCCCCTCCCCGTGCCCGTGTGCCCACAGCGCCGGCGAACAGAGAAACGCGCTACGCCGCACTGCCCACCCTCCTTCGTCCAGGTTCCCCCTCGTGGGGCGGCATCCCTATGTCGCCAGGACGACACATACCCTCGGTCCCATCGTAGGGTGGCATCCCTATGCCGCCAGGACGGCCCATCTCCCTTGATCCTCCGTAGGGTGGCATCCCCATACCGCCGCTCACGCCCCCTCTCCCTGGCACCGTGCCACCGCCCGCCGCAGATACACCTTGGCCCGGGGATGCTCCTCCTCCACCATACCCAGGATCTGCCGCATCAACGCCCGCTTCGCCCCCTTCCCCACCGGGCACGGTGGTGGCGGCGGCGGGAACCCCGCCCCCTCTGCATAGCGCTCGATCTCTGCTTCCGGCACGTACGCCAGCGGCCGGATCAACGTCAGCCTCCCGCCAAAGAGCGGCACGCGCGGCGCCATCCCCTTCAACTGCGCCTGGTAGAACAGGTTCAACAGCGTCGTCTCGGCCACGTCGTCCGCATTGTGTGCCAGGGCCAGCTTGTTACACCCCAGCTCCTGTGCCACGCGGAACAACGTCTTGCGCCGCCGCCACGCACAGTAAAAACAGGGCGATTGCTGCGCTCGCCGCGGCTCCCCCTGCGGCTCCTCGGCCTGCGCCATGTGATATTCGACCCCCAGCCCCTCCAGCCACGCGCGCAGCGCCGCCACGTCCACCTGCGCCCCGCACGCCATGTCCGAGGCCGGCAGCACGTGCACCGCGATCACCGTATAGCGCTCCAGCCCCCGCCGCTGCAGCAGCGCGTCGAGCAGCGTGCAGCTATCCTTCCCCCCCGATAGCGCCAGGCAGATGCGGTCGCCGTCGGCCAGCAGCCCGTGCTCGCGGTGGCACTGGTTCAGCATTTTCAGGAGGGTGTACAGCAGCACGCTGCGGGGATCGTCCTTCAGTCCACGACGCGCTAGTACCTGTCTTCCCCGTACAGCAGGTTCTCCAGCATGTCGCCCAGCGTCCCCACCTCGCTCAGGATCGCGATCACCTCGCTCACGTCGGCGCTGTCCAGCATCTGCCCCGCCAGCACCACGATCTCCCCCTCGATTACGCCCACCCGGGCATACACCGTCCCCACGTTCAGCTCGAGCAGGCTTTCCCAGTCGGTCTCGTCGCTCGCCTCGCCGACCGGCGTGTAAAACACAATCATGTCGCCGTCCATCCCGCTCTCCTGCACGAAAGCGTGGACGACCTGTGTGCGCCCGCCCGAGGTGGGCATCTCCAGGCTGTACACTCCCTCCGAGGCCTGGAACGTCACCTCCATCGCTTCCGACAGATCCTGCATGAAATGGCCTAGTTCCGACATCGGTCCTCCCTCGTACCCGTTCATAGTGAGCGCTTGAGCGTTACCCGCTCGTAGTGAGCGCTTGAGCGCTACCCGTTCGTAGTGAGCGCTTTAGCGCTTATCCGGCAGCCTCCCCCGCCGCCCGGATCGATGGTCGCGAGCATACCACACATACCATGGCCTGTCAACAGCGCAACCCCATCCCAGCATCTGTGTTATACTATAGGTAGATCCCGTCAACCCCACAAAGGAGAGCGTACATGCCACCCGCCACCGAAAAGACGCGCCGCCGCGAACGCTGGGCCTGGTACCTCTATGATTTCGGCAACTCGGCCTATGCCGCCGTCGTCCTCCTGGCCGTCTATTCCGCCTACTTTCAAGGCCAGGTCGTCGGCGGTGCCAACGGCTCGCGCCTGTGGGGCATCGCCGTCGGCATCGCCATGTTCTTCGTCGCTGTTACCGCCCCCATCCTAGGCACCATCGCCGACTATGCCGGGGCCAAGAAGCGCTTCCTGTTCTTCTACACCCTGCTGTGCGTCGTCTTTTGCGCCCTTCTCTTTTTCGTCGGCCAGGGCGACTGGCTGATCGGCATGCTCTTTTTCATTCTCGCCGAGATCGGGTACCGCAGCGCGCAGGTCTTTTATAACGCCCTCCTCCCCGAGATCGCTGATCCCGAAGACATGGCCAAGGTCTCGGGCAACGGCTGGGCCATCGGCTCGCTGGGCGGCATCGTCTGCCTGATCATCGTTCTCGTCCCCATCGTCCTCACCGGCAGCAGCACGCTCGTCGTCCGCCTCTCGCTCGTCTTTACCGCCGTCTATTTCCTGCTCGCCGCCCTGCCCGCCTTTTTCTGGATCCGCGAGCGCGCCCAACCGCGCCCCCTGCCCGCCGGCCAGGGCTATCTCTCCCTCGCCCTGCACCGCCTGGCGCGCACCCTGCGCACCGTGCGCACCTTTCGCGAGTTTGTCAAGTTCATCGCCGCCTTTCTCATCTACAACGACGGCATCCTCATGGTGCTCGACTTTGGCGCCATCCTCGGTGCCGTCCTCTTTGGCCTGCAGCAGCAAGAGCTGATCGTCTTTATGATCATCGTCCAGATCACCAGCGTCGCCGGCGCCTACCTTTTTGGCATCATCGCCAGCGACTTTGGCGGCAAGCGCTCCCTGGTCATCTCACTCCTGCTCATGATCGTCCCCGTGGTGTGGCTCTATTTCACCAGCTCCCGCCTGGCCTTTTACGTCATCGGCGCCCTGGCCGGCTTTGCCCTGACCGGCGTCCAGTCCGTCAGCCGCACCATGGTCGCCGCCTTTAGCCCGCCCGGGCAGAGCGCCCAGTTCTACGGCTTCTTTGCCGTCGCCGGGCGCACCTCCTCCTTCATTGGGCCCACCATCTTTGGCCTGCTCGCCGCCTGGGCCACCGGCCGCTACCGTGCCCTCGGCCTCGACCCTCTCCTGGCCGAGCAGTCCGGCCACCGCATCGCCCTCTTTTCGATCGTCGCCTTCCTCCTCGTCGGCCTGGCCCTTCTCTTCTGGGTCCAAGAACCCCGGCCCGAGCATGCCGGCGTCACCGCTGCCGAGGAAGTCACGGCATGATCAAGCCTACCGTTCGTCGCGTTCGTCCCGTTCGTAGTAACGACTTTAGTCGTTCTTTGCGCGGGGAAAAAAGCGCTCAAGCGCTCACGACAAACGATGAGGACCGCTACCCGTGAATGAATTCACGGGCAAGATCGAAAAACGCGTTGAAACGCGTTGGAAGAGCGCAGAGCCTGTTTCTAACAGGCTTTCGGAATCAGGCGTCAGATTCATCCGATGCCGGCCTCGTTGCCGAGGTCATTCCTTAACCTGCACGAGTCGTTCTTCGGGCCGCGAAAAAGCGCTAAAGCGCTCACTACGATCGATGAGGCTTGCCCGCCATGCCTGAACCGGCGGCCCGCTATCCGCGCCGCCGCCTCATCCGCGCCCTCCTCCGCGTCCTGGCCGGCGGCGCCCTCTCCGTCCTCACCCGCTGGCGCGTCGAGGGCCGCGAGCACCTCCCCCTCAACGGCCCCCTCCTCGTCGTCGCCAACCATTTCAGCTTCATCGACCCCGTCGCCATGATCCACGCCACCCCTTGGCCGCTCGAATTCATCGGCGGCCTCGAGATGCCCAACTCCCCTCCCATCGTCCGCTTTATCCCCCGCCTCTGGGGCCGCTACACCGTCCAGCGCGGCACCGGCGCGCGCGACGCCCTGCGCGGCGCACAGGCCGTGATCGAGCAAGGCGGCGTCCTCGGCATCTTCCCCGAGGGTGGCAGTTGGGCCGCCGTCCTCCGCCCCGCCCGCCCCGGCGCCGCCTACCTCGCCGCCCAGACCGGCGCCCCCCTCCTTCCCATCGGTTTCGACGGCCTGGTCGACGTCTTTCCCTGCCTCCGCCGTGGCCGGCGCGCCGACGTCACCGTGCGCATCGGCCCCCGCTTTGGCCCCTACACCGCCACCGGCCGCGGCCGCGAGCGCCGCCGCCAGCTCGACGCCATCGGCCACCGCATCATGCAGCACATCGCCCCCCTCCTCCCCCCCGAGCGCCGCGGTCACTACGCCGACGACCCCACCATCCGCGCCGCCGCCCGGGGCACCGAGGTCTATCCCTGGGACGACCTCACCGAAGGCTGACCCTCTCCCTTCATAGTGTCTCCTCTGCGTCCTCCGCGCCCTCTGCGGTTCACTTCACTCCAAACCCGTGCCCTCTTGCGAGCTCTCGCCCTCCCAGCACGGCACAGGAACCAGCGGGCAACGCTCACCACGCAGCAACGATCGGGGAACGGGTTCGTTCGGGCGCCGAGCGCCCACCTGCGTTCCCAGCGCCCGCCGCCATCCCGTGAGGCCCTTCCCTGAGAAAACGGGTTCGTTGCTCCTCCCTCCTGTTCCCCGGTCAAAGAAAAAAAGGTACCGGTACACGGGAACGGGAACGGGATCTCGATCGCATGGAACCACAAGCATCGCCATGCATCCATAAATGCGCTATATACACTACATAGATTCAGGGAGTATCATAGGCTGCCCCGCGCTGTGCGCCACCCGCGCCCTACCCCACCACTGCCTCCTTCGCCGCCCTCGTCAACACCTCCGCCCCGCCCTCGCGCAGCACCACCATATCCTCGATCCGTATCCCACCCCACCCCGGGAAATACAGCCCGGGCTCCACCGTGAACACCATCCCCGGCGCCAGCACTACCTCCTCCGCCAGGTGGCTCAACCGTGGCCCCTCGTGGATCGCCAGCCCCACCCCGTGCCCCAGGCCGTGCCCAAACCGCTCGCCGTACCCCGCCGCCACGAACGCGTCGCGCGCGATCGCGTCCGCCTCCTTCCCCGTCATCCCTGGCCGCACCGTCACCTCCACGCGCTCCTGCGCCTCCAGCACCAGCCCCCACAGCGACAGGTAGCGCTCTTCCGGCTTTCCCAGGCAGATCGTGCGCGTGATATCCGAGCAGTAGCCGTCGACCACCGCCCCGAAATCCATCACCACCGGCTCCCCCTCGCGCAGCGCGCGCTCGCCCGCCGTCGCGTGCGGCATCGCCCCGTTAGGGCCCGAGCCGACGATGGTCGGAAAGCTGGTTGCCGACGCGCCGTGCTCGCGCATGTGCCGCTCCAGGATCCACGCCACCTCTCGCTCGCGCATGCCCGGGGCGATCACCGTGTGCAGGTGCGCCCACGCCTCGTCCGCACAGCGCACTGCCGCGCGGATCGCCTCCACCTCCGTCTCGTCCTTGACCTCGCGTGACACCAGCGAATCCACCGGCAGCAGCGCCACCTCCGGCATGCCCGCCTCCAGCCGGCGGAAGGTGCGCACCGTCAGATGGTCGCCCTGCACCCCCATGCGCCGCACCGCCAGGCCCTCCACCGCCTCGAATAGCGCCGCCTCGAACGTCGTCGACACGCGTGTCTGCTCCCACGCCGGCGCCTCGCGTTCCGCGCGCTCGAAATAGCGGAAATCGAGCACCAGGATCGCGCGCTCGGCCGTCACCAGCAGCCAGCCTGCGCTCCCCGTAAAGCCGCTCAGGTAGCGGCGATCCAGCGGCTCTGTGATCAGCGCCGCGTCGATCCCTTCCTCTGCCATCCGCGCCCGTAGTGCCTCTAGCCGAGCCATATCCAGCTCCTTTCCTCCAGATCTGTCATTGCGAAGCACGCGCGCTCTTGGCGTGCTCCGGATCCGTCATTGCAAAGCACGCGCTCTTGGCATGCTCTGAATCCGTCATTGCAAAGCACGCGCTCTTGGCATGCTCTGAATCCGTCATTGCGAAGCACGCGCGCTCTTGGCGTGCTGAAGCAATCTCCAACACGCTTAACCGGCATGCTCCCTAGAAATTCGTCTCCACTATCGGCCGCATCACCAGGTCGTGCACCACCGCCTCTTCCGGCAGCGAGGCCACGAACACGATCGCCTGCGCCACCGTCTCTGGCGCCAGGTACTGCGGCCGCGCCTCCGCCCGAAACGTCGTGTCCGTCCCCCCCGGCGAAAACGCCGTCACCCGCACGTTGTATGGGCGTGCCTCCTTGATCAGCGACTTGGTCAGGCCGAGCAGGCCCCACTTGGTCGCGCCGTACGCTCCCATATCCTCCAGGCCGATCTGTGCCGCGGTCGACACGACGTTGATAATGTGACCACTTTGCCGCGCGATCATCCCCGGCAGTACCGCGCGGCAGCACAGGAACGCCCCGCGCAGGTTCACCGCAAACATCGCGTCCCACTCTTCCGTGCTCATCTCCCAGATCTTGCACTTGCGCGCGTTGAACCCGGCATTGTTGACCAGCACGTCCACCCGGCCGAACGCCTCTTCTGCCTGCGCGACCATGCGCACCACCTCTGCCTCTACCGCCACGTCCGTCACCGCCACCAGCGCCGGCCGTCCCGTCTGCGCCTCGATCTCGTCCGCCAGCGTGCGAAGTTGATCCGCCGTGCGCGCCGCGACGACCACCCGCGCGCCGGCTGCGGCCATGGCCAGCGCCGTGGCTCGCCCGATCCCCCGGCTGGCACCGGTGACAATCACCACCTTGTCCTGCACGATTCCTCCTTGACAGGCTGCGAGCACTGTGGTATCATTCTATTTAGATACAAATCGAATTAGATGCCCATCGAAGTGGCCTCGATGGAGAAAGGACAAACAACGTGAGCGAACCAGAATTCGAGCGTCTGCTCAGCTTTTTCAAGGCCTTGGCCAACGAGACCCGGCTGCGGATCGTCGGTATCCTCGCCAACCGCGAGGCCAGCGTCAGCGACTTGGCCGACCTGCTCGAGGTGCGCGAACCGACCGTCTCCCACCACCTGTCGATCCTCAAGGAGCTCGACCTGGTGCGTATGGAGCCGCACGGTAACGTGCACGTCTACTCGCTGAACGAGGACGCGCTCCTCGAAATGAAAAAGGACGTCCTTAACCCGCGGCACGTCGCCGCCATGGTCGAGGACGTCGACGCGCGCAGTTGGAAGGACAAGGTGCTGGAGACCTTTGTCATCGACGACCGCCTGGCCCAGATCCCCGCCCAACGCAAGAAACGCGTCGTGATTCTACAATGGGTGGCAGAAAAGTTCAAACCCAGCGAGCGCTATCCTGAGCGCGAGGTGAACGAACTCCTGGCCCAGCTCCATCCCGACGTCGCCTCTCTGCGCCGTTACCTCGTCTCCTGGCACTTTATGGCCCGCGACCACGGCACCTACTGGCGCCTCTCGCCCGAGGAACAGCTTGCCGCCCTGGATGACGATCCTGTTGTCGTCGAGGCATTGACGGCGTGAAAACCACGCCGGTTGGTGTTCACTGGCGTTAATGCTATAATGTCACCCACAGACGTTCGCCCGAGCAAAGGACCCTGCCCGTGGATACCGCAGCCATCTTTGGCGCCGGCAACATCGGCCGTGGCTTTATCGGCCAGCTATTCAGCGAATCCGGCTACGAGGTCGCCTTTATCGACGTCGATCGGCCGCTGCTCGACGCTCTCAACGCCGGCCACGCCTATACCATCGAGCTCGTCGACAACGACGGCACCCGTGCCGTCCGCGTGGGGCCCGTGCGCGCCATCGACGCCGCCGACAGCGATGCCGTTGCCGCTGCCGTCGCCGGCGCTGCCATTATGGCCACCGCCGTCGGCGCCCGCGTCCTGCCGGCCATCGCTCCCAACGTCGCCGCCGGCATCCGCCTGCGCCAGCAGTTGGGCACTGCAGCCGCGCTCAACTGCATCGTCTGCGAGAACTTGAAGGGCGCCGCGTCCGTGATCCGCGACCTCGTCGCCGAGCACCTGTCGCCGGACGAGCGCGCCTATCTCGCCGATCACGTCGGCTTTGTCAACGCCGTGATCGGCCGCATGGTCCCACCGCTGACGCCCGAGATGCGCGCCCGCGACCCGGCGCGCATCCGCGTCGAGCCCTACAAAGAGCTGCCGGTCGACCGGGCTGGCTTGATCGGGCCGATCCCGGCGATCGAGGCTATGCAGCCCTGCGATCGTTTCGAGGTCTATACCGCGCGCAAGCTCTACGTCCACAACTGCGGGCACGCCGTGCTCGCCTACCTCGGTTACCTGGAGGGCCACACCTACGGCTACGAGGCCCTGGCCGACCCTGCCATTTCTGCCGCGCTCGACCAGGCCTGGGAAGAGAGCATCGCCGGGCAGGTGGCACACTATGGCGTCGAGGCGTCGTGGCTGCGCGCGCACGCCGCCGATCTGCGCCGGCGCTTTGCCAACCGCGCCCTCGGTGACACCGTCTACCGGCTGGGACGCGACCCGATCCGCAAGCTGGGGTTGTCCGACCGCCTCGTCGCCCCCGCCCGCCTGGCACAGGAGGCCGGCGTCACCCCGCGTGCCCTGGCCCGTGCCATCGCCGCCGCGCTCCGTTTCGACCCGCCGCGCGATCCCGTCGCCGTGCAGCTCCAGGCACGCCTGGCCGGTGAGGGCCTCGACGCCGTCCTGGCCGATATCTGTGCCATCGACCCCGAGGAAGAGCTGGCCCACCTGATCTGCGATCACTATGCCGCCCTCTCCTCGTAGCTCACGTTTCCAGCGTGACAACCTTTGCATGCAGAGCACCTCCGCGTTCTCTGCGCGCTCTGCGGTGAACGGAGCGCAATTGATCTAGAGGACAGCCATGTCATTCCTGAACCGGCTCTTTGGCAAGCGCACCCCGCGCGTGGTCGTGATTGGCCTCGACGGGACCCCCTACACCTTTGTCCAGCGCATGCTCGAGCAGGGCCACATGCCAAACCTGGCGCGCATCACCGCCGAGGCCGGCTATGCGCGCATGAACTCGGTCTATCCCACCGTCTCTTCCGTCGCCTGGAGCTCCTACATGACCGGGGTCAACCCGGCGCGGCACGGCATCTTTGGTTTCATCGACCGCGTGCCGGGCACCTACGACACCACCATCCCCACCTCGCGCCAGATGACGGCGACCACCCTGTGGGAGATGCTCAGCCAGGCCGGGCGGCGCGTGATCGTGATCAATGTCCCCGTCACCTACCCGCCGCGCGAGGTAAATGGCATCCTGATCGCCGGCTTTCTCAGCCCGCGCCTGGAGCGCGCCGTCTATCCCCCGGACAAGGCCGGGCTGCTCCAATCGCTCGGCTACCGCATCGATACCGACGCCTGGCTTGCGCGCGAGAGCAAGGACAAGCTCTTTGCCGACGTGACCGACTGCCTGGAGCGCCGCGGGCGGACCCTGCTCCACCTCATGGACCACGAACCGTGGGATTTCTGCCAGTGCCACATCATGGAGACCGACCGCCTCTACCACTTTGCCTGGGAGCAGTACGCCACGGATGACCCAACCTATGCGCCGCGCTTCCTGGAGGTGATCCACCGCATCGACGGCCTGCTCGGCGACGTGCTGGCCCGCGTCGAGCGCGCTGGCGCAGCGCTGGTCGTCCTCTC
>Ga0307426_1002728_pt1 | contig 10865 bp, 10 predicted proteins | sample SalMarWE160340MG_FD_202165 | JGI IMG/M metagenome (GOLD analysis project Ga0307426, IMG submission 202165) | Salt marsh sediment microbial communities from the Plum Island Ecosystem LTER, Massachusetts, United States - WE1603-40 | ecosystem: Environmental > Aquatic > Marine > Intertidal zone >... | reverse complement strand
TGCAACCACAATATCCTGTATAGCGGGCATATTGAAAAAGGACCTGAATCTTACCAGCGGTATTGTTGAAATCCTCAGGATCTTCGAATGTTGCTCCTAGGATAATGATACTTAAATTGCGGTAGACTTCAGTACCCTTATCGTTATAGAGCTTGGGACCCTCGGGTTTTGTTTCTATTACCATTACAATACTTGAAAAAGGCCGGATTCAATTGTCATAGCAGAATGTTGAAACCCAAAATGCCTAATAATTGTTTCACGTATTATATTGACTACTTAATTTGTCGTTCAGAATGTATTTTATGTATAGCATTTTTATACCTGAAACTGTTGTGATGGAAATATTTCTAGCAATTCAGTAAGTCGCTCAACCTTGAATGGTTTAGCTGTATACAAACGAAAATCCCGATTTTCAGGTGAGAAATGAGGTCACTATTACCTTAAATGAGCGTAAATAAAATGGAGGGGTTTTTATACGCAACACCACCACCAAAGCATTTCAAATGAAAGCGAAAAGCAGGGAAATCAATATTCCATCCGGACTGCTGCGGACCGTCCGTATTAATAAAAAGCTATTAACAAAGTGAGCAAGAAAAACATGGAAAAACGCATTTTGATGGGAATGCCGACACCGTCTTCAAACACTGTACTCGAACCCCTAACATATGCGATGATGGCCTGGCTGAAAGCAGTATCCTTTCACTACAGCCGGTTTCCAGTTACGGAAATCGCGCTAAGCGAGTCAGCACTGAGTCAGTTTGACGATGCGTGCCTTCTGGCTGCAGCGACCCTGCTGGCAGACGCCAATGTGGATATAATCTTATGCAGGCACACTATGTATCAAAAATATTAACTGAAAAAAGTGTATATTCGTCCTGGCTAATCTTCAAAGTATAGGCGGTTTAAAATTTTGATGGACGATATGATATCGCAGGTGTATTGGGGGACTAAAAAATAGTGATAAGTTTAAAATATATTTGAGATCACTACTGTCCGGTTAAAATTTTCGGACCCGGAAAAGAGCTTAATTGTCTGAATTAAAATGTAATAATAACGCAAAATAGTGTAATCGACTTGAATTCAAGTCAGCTGGGTTGATACAGTTCCTCCGAGTAATGGTTGTCCCAGTAAACTGATGAAATTTGTCTTCATCATTTCACTTCGAAGACGGTAATGATAACTTCGGAGGCTCTGCGTTCACCGCTTCCGATAGCCACTAATTTGTTAAGCCAATCATATTGGGATGAACCAGTTTCAAACCTTGGATTTGTTCTAAAATAATATTCAGTAGGATCGACCTCATGACCAGCGGCAAGTCTTTTCATCGTTTCAGGAGGACCATGACGCAACCCCCAGTTTGTAACGTAAATAAATGCGCCGTCTTTTGTTCCTAATGTATATTTGGCCTCTAATTCCGTCACGCCATCATTCCTCATAACTTGCCAATCTGCTCCTCCAGGTAGTATCTTACCAGATAGTCTTGGGCCTTCAAACGTGCCTCCACTGATATTGATAATACGCCTTTCACCGCAAGCGGTTTTTCCGACTTCTAAAGGAGTATCAACTTCAATTATTGATGTATAAAGAAGGCTTAGAGTGGGATTAACCGACACGATCGGAAGATTCAAAGTAGTCATTCCTTCCTCCAAATTCCTTTTTCTACAATCATTGTAAAAGGACAGAACTTTTCAAAAAGGATTTTATTTAGCAAAAACCAAGCAGAATCCCCCGCGGCTTTGACACTGAATGAATGCATGCCCTAACCGGCGGGGTTAAGGGGGAGCGGCAGCGTCCCCCTTATCCTCATAGGTCCTTATTAATAATTGTGCTACAAGCATCGCATGCCGATAAAACGAACGAGTCATGCGGTTTACGATACCGCCTATCACCTGGTGTGTGTCCATCGCCGATTTGAACAAAAAAATATCATGGCAGCTGTTTTATTAAATCACCATATGTCTCAGGTCGTCGGTCACGAAGTCTCTGGTAATGCTTACTCCATTCTTTAATTTGGTCAAAGTTAAGATCTGCAATAATAATGTCATCTTCCTTATTATTGGACTGAACAATAATCTCACCTTCAGGATCACAAAAGAAGCTGGAACCGTAGAACTCCATTTGATCTTCAGTACCGACTCGATTCACAACACCAATGAAAATGCCGTTCTCAAGTGCTTGAGACCTTATGACCAACTCCCATTTGGATTTGAACGAATACCCAGGATATTCCGGATCTGAACCTATTGCTGTGGGCTGATAAATAATTTCGGCTCCATTTAGGGCTAGAATCCGGGATACTTCCGGAAACCATTGATCGTAACAGATTGAAACGCCGATTTTGCATAACGATGTCGCAAACACAGGATACCCTATGTTGCCCGGTTTAAAATAAAACTTTTCAGCATACCCTATGAATTCAGGAATATGGTTTTTTCGATATTTTCCGATGAGATTACCGTTTTCATCAATAATAACCGCAGTATTGTAGTACACCCTTTCAGCTGCTTTTTCATAGATCGGAACGATTAGTATGATCTGATGTTTTTTGGCAAGATCGACCATACTCTGTATCGTCGGGCCGGGGACGGGTTCTGCCAGCTCAAAAATTTTGTAGTTCATGTGTTGCGGGAAATATGTCCAGAAAAACAGTTCTTGGAGGCAAATTATCCGGGCACCCTTGCAGGCAGCATCTCGAACCATCGAAGCGGCCTTTTTAATGCTTTCCTTCTTGTCATCGGCACAAGACATCTGAATCAAGGCAGATTTGATCACCGACGCCATAGTCGGTTCCTCCCCGCTCAACCGCTAACTCTATCTGAGCCCGTTTATCTGGTTAATTCAGCTCCAGTTTTTCGAATTTTTCCGGGAAATAGAATAACTGCAGCCAGGCGCATTTATAGGCCGTGGTGGCGGGGCATCGCAAGTCGCTCGGAGCAGTGCGCTTACGCTTCAAAATTTCGAAATTTCAAATTAGCTGCCCATCAAATTCACACATCCAGCTGCATAGAAGCCCGGATATTTTTGAAAGCCCGTGTAATGGCTAGGCCAGTTTGCAGCCTGGCACCTCCGGTTCGATTTGCCCAAAGTGCTCGAGGATATCAAACAAACCGTCTGCGCGGGCTTTGGCGGCGATGCTGTTGCAGACCATGTGCTGATTGACGGGGGAGATGTTGACAAGACCCTGCGGCGCATCGAATTCAACCTGGCTGATGGCCCTGATCACCTTGTCATCGTCGGTGCTGCCCGCTTTGGCGACCGCCTTGGCGTAGAGCCAGGTCCCGCAGTACATGGCCTCCGCCAGCGCAGGCACGAGTTGATCCTTGGGACCGAATTTCTTTTTGTAATTGGCAACAAACGCCTTGTTTACAGGGGTGTCCAGGGTCATAAAATACGACATGTTTGATATAATGCCTGCCACCACCTCTCCCGGTATGTATGTGGCCCACATTTCATCGACCGCATTAGAAACCAACTGCGGCTTCAGATTGAAGCTGCGATACTGCTTCGTAAAAGTAATGGAGTCGGCACCCACGACCATGTGCCACAGCATGTCGGGGTTGGCTGCCTTGACATCCTGCAGCGCCGGGGCAAAATCCTGCGTGCCGAACGGGAAAAAGGCCTCGCCGACAACCGTACCTCCGCTGGTCTCAAAGGCCGCCTTGATGGCCTTCGTGCAATTGCGGGGCCAGATGTAATCGGAACCCATGATGTAAACCGATTTGCCGATTTTTTTTGTCAGCCAAGGCACAAATTTGTCGATGGACTGGTTGGGCACCTGACCCGTGCACACAAGGTATTTCTCGCACTCCCCGCCTTCGTAAAAGGTGGGGTAAATCAACAGTTTCTTCGCGCGCGCGGACACGCTCAACGCCGCCTGTCTTTCCAAGCTGTAGACTAAACCCATCAATACATCCACTTTATCATGACCAATAAGCTTCCTGATGGAATCAATCGTACCTTTGGTCGTAGATTTCGTATCCTCCACAAGATATTCAATTCTGCGGCCTCCCGCGCCCCCTTGAGCATTGATCTCTTCCACGGCCAGCTCAAAACAATTTCTCACAAACGGGCCGACAGTCGCCCCCATTCCGGTAAACGGTCCTGCAAACCCGACTTTTACGGTGTCCGCCGCCTTAAGAATTGCCGGAAACCCTATTCCGCTGGCTGCCGCGGCCACGGTGACGCCGATTCCCTTGAGTGCAGTTCGTCTGGTAACTTCTTTTTTCATTTTTTCCTCCTATCATAGGCTGTGCGTTAGTGCTAAATTAACGGCTTTAATTATCGGTGCTTATATGGCAAGGAAGCGCTTAACCAGGTTTTCGTCCTGAAAATCCTCGGCCTCGCCTTGGTATACGATGCTTCCCTTCTCCATCACCAGGAAGCGCCGCGCCACCTGCAGCGCCAGATCGAGGTTTTGTTCGACAAGCAGCACGGACAAATTGGCATCGGCCACAATCTGCAGGATGAGCTCGCCGATGTGGTGGACGATGTTGGGCTGAATGCCTTCGGACGGTTCATCCAGCAGCAAAATCTTCGGCTCGCCGCACAGGGCGCGAGCGATGGCAAGCATCTGCTGCTCCCCCCCAGAAAGGGTTCCCCCAGGCTGATTGAGCCGTTCCTGAAGAATGGGGAAATAGTTGAATACAATGGGCGGAATCTTTGTGGGCCTGGAATCCTGCGCGCGCGTGCCGACCACCAGATTTTCGTGTACGCTGAGCTTGGGAAAGATGCCGCGTCCCTGGGGGACGTAGGCGATGCCACGTCGTGAAACGGCATGCGGCGGCAGGCGCGAAATGTCATGCCCATCGATTTGAATGGTCCCCCTCGTGGGTTTGAGCAAACCGATCAGCACTCGCATCAAGGTGGTTTTGCCCACACCGTTACGACCCATCATGGCAAGGATTTCATTCTCGGCCAATTCAAGGTCCACGCCGTTTAGCACCTGAACGGAGCCGTATGAAGCACAAACCGACACCACTCGCAGCATGGTCACTGCCTCCCCAGGTAGATATCTCGAACCGTTGCATCCTCAGCAATTTCGGCGAATTCGCCCTCGCTGAGCACCTTGCCCTGATGCATAACAATGGTGTGACTGTCCAGCGCGCGCACAAAGCGCATATCGTGGGCGATGACGATCACCGTGAGGTTGCCTTTGAAACCCAACAGGAGTTCCGCCGTTTTTTGCGTCTCCTCGCCGGTCATGCCCGCCGTGGGCTCGTCCAGCAGCAGCAATTTCGGTTCAGGCATTACGGCCATGCCGATTTCGAGCCACTGCTTCTGGCCGTGGGATAGGGCGCCCGACGGCACCTCCGCCAGCTCCTCGAGACCAATGATGTCCAAAATGTTATCGATCCTGTCCATCCATTCGGCTTTCGCGCTCCGTCCGTGCATCGAGACGTTTAAATTTTCGAGCACCGTCATACTCTCGAACACGCTGGGCACCTGGAATTTGCGGGTGATGCCGATGCGCGCGTACTCGTAGATCGGCAAGCCGACAATATTCCGGCCTTCGAACCGGATGCTTCCGGAAGTCGGTCTGAACATGCCGGTAATGACATTGAAAAGGGTGCTCTTGCCGGCGCCGTTAGGGCCGATGATGCAATGCAGGCTATTGATTGAAAACCGCACACTGACACCCTGCAGAGCCCGGATGCCTCCGAAATGTTTCACGATGTCTTGCGTTTCGAGAATCGGTTCGCTCATGCGTCTTCTTGATGATGAGTCGCTGTTTTACGGGCAACGAAATTATTTATCCGGCGGACGACGGAGAGGATACCGTCCGGAAAGAGAAACACCATTGCAACGAAGAAAACACCAATGATAAACGGCCACAAGCTGATGTTTATACTGCTGATGAATTGCTCCAGCCGGATGACGACGAAGGCCCCGATAAACGGTCCGAGAAGCGTTCCTCGGCCGCCGATGGCCACCCATACGAATACCTCCGTGGAAAGCATGAGCCCGAGCAGATCCGGCGCCACGAAACCGGTCGAGAAGGCGTACAGGCCGCCGGCCAGCCCTGCCACCATGGCGGATAAAACCAGTACGAAAAGCAGATGAAGCGACGTGTGGTGGCCCAAGGTCTGTGCGCGCAGCTCATTATCCTGAATGGCGGCCAGAATATTTCCCTTCTGCCCACGGCAAGCCGCCCACAATCCCAGCAGTACCGCCGTCGAGAAGGCAAGGACGAGAAAATACAGTGGCATGCCTTCGTGAAACTCGTAGCTCAGGTTAAACAGAGTGACGGCTAGGTGCGGTATGCCCAGCAGCCCCGAATCCCCGCCGGTCACGCTAACCCAGCTGATAGCCGCTTGCTGGGAAATGATTCCTATGGCGAGGGTGACCACAACGAAATAGGGGCCGCGAACGCCGGCGAAAAGGAGAAAGTACCCGACCACCAGGGAGGCAACACCCGGGACGGCGACTGCGGCAAAAAGCCCAATCAATGACGCCAGCGGGGTATTCAGGTTCAATGCCGTGATGCCCATTGCGTAAGCGCCCATTCCAAAAAACGCGGCATGCCCGAAACTGAGCAACCCACCTTTTCCCCAGAGATAATCGAGGCTCAGGGCCAGAAGGCCATAAATCAGAGTATCGCGCGTGATGGAAAGGGTGTATGTATCCGCCCACAACGGATACACCAGCAACACCAGCAGGAATCCTGCCAGGGTGAGCAGCCATATTTTCTCACCGCGGTCCAACGGCGTATTTTTGAATAGCATAGTGCTGATCATAGCCGATTTCATTTCATGCCGGGATCATTCCCTGGGGACGAAATCGAACGATAATGATGGCGACGATCAAAACGAGCGCCTGGGAAAGCGAGACCGGGACCTGATAGTTGAGCAGGGTCTCCAGACAGCCGATCAAGGCACTGCCGACGGCGACACCGGCGATGTTCCCGACACCGCCCACGATAACGACAAAAAAAGACTTGGCGAGGTAGTTGATTCCCATATGCGGAAAAGCAGAACCCAGAGGTGCAACCAGCACGCCCGCGACGGCGGCCATTGCCGCTCCGGCTCCAAATGCCAGCACGTATACCCGTCGGGTGTCGATCCCCAATGCCTCGGCCATGTCGCGGTTCTGAATTACCGTCCGAACGTCAAGGCCAAAGCCGGTATAGCGGAATACCACATAGCAAATCCCCATGAGGAAAAGCGAAACACCGATCAAAAAAAGGCGATAGGCGGGGTACTCGGCCCCGAAAAAGGAAAGGGAGCCGGCTACCGGCTCGGCCACGCCATAAGCATAGGCTCCGAAAATCAACTGAAAGCTTTGCCGCAAGACGAGGCTGATCCCCCATGTTGCCAGAATAATCGCCAGCGGCCGTGAATAGAGATATCTGATCACCGTTCGCTCCAAAACGATTCCGAAGATGCCGCCGACGATTGGGGACAGCAAAAGCGCCAGCCAGTAGCTGCCGCCCTGGTTACTGACAACAACCAGCGTGTAGGCCCCCATCGTGACAAACTCGCCGTGGGCGAAATTGATCAGGTCCATTAGGCCGTATATGATGGCCAGGCCCAAGGCGACCATCATCAGGATGCTAACCAAGGTCATCATGTTCAAAATGACAGGGATCAGATCTTGCATAGTCAGTAGTCTCTTCGCGCTGCTGAGGTTGCATCATTTCCGGTAGACAATTTTTCCCCCAGCAATCGTCATCTCCACCGCGAAATTCTTGATCTGCTCTGGCTCGCGAAAAGGATCGCGGTCCAGCACCACCAGGTCGGCCAATTTCCCTTGCTCGATAGTCCCTTTGCGGTCCTCTTCTTTGGCGACCCAGGCACCGTTGACGGTGAACATGCGCAGGGCTTCCTCCACCGGGACCCGTCGAACCGGATTGGGCATGTTCACCCCGGCGTGGATCCCCAGAAGCGGGTTGATATCGGTCACTGGGCTGTCCGATCCGCCGGAGATAATCCCCCCGCGGTTGAGGATCTCGCAAAAGGGCTCCATCCGGTCGGCCCGCTGTGCTCCCACCAGGCGGACATATTCGCTTTTTTGCGGTTCATCCCACAGGTAAGGAAACACCGGTTGCATGGGAAACGCCAGACCCAGCTCGACGGCGGCATCCATCGCCCAGTCGGTGGGGGTGATAAAGTGCTCCACGCGGTGGCGGCAGTCGTCTCTTGGATACGCGGCCTGAGCCTTTTGAAAGGCTTTCACAAGGATGTCGACCGCTCGGTCGCCGATGGCATGCATGCCGATTTGCAGGCCGGCGCGATGTGCATCCCGCACGAAGGCCTCGATGTCTTCTTCCATAAAATAGAGGTCACCGCAAACATCCGGGCTGTCGGCATAAGGCTCGTAATAGAGCGCCGTGTGTTCGAAGCTCGATCCATCGATGGTCAGGCAGCCGCCGATGCGCGGCAGCCCCATGTCCAGCACTTTTTGGATGTCCATGGTTTGATACATGAGCACGGTGTGAATGGGTAGCTCGCCTTGGATGCGGGTGAATATGTCCACATCACGGTCATCCGCGAAAAGCTGGCCGTCCAGGCAATGGAGGGTGGTCACGCCCAGGCTGGCCGCCAGGTCGCAGACGTCGTGGTAAAAGCCGGTGATCTCGTCATCAGTCAAGGTGCTCACTGCTTTGCCGAGAGCGAAATAATGGGTGTCGTCACTCAAAAAGGAGCCTGTCGGCTGTCCTGTGCCCTGATCTTTTTCCACTCCCGGCAGGGAGGTGTCGATATCGATAAACTGAAATCCCTTCGAGTTGGCGGCCCCGGAGTGACACGTGGCCGACATGATGTAGACCGGATGCCCTTCGGAGACCCTGTCCAATTCGGTCATGGTTGGAAAACGGTTTTCCTTTAGGGCCCACGGCACACAGCTGACACCGAACACCCATTTGCCTGGCGGCGTTTTTTGGGCCCGCCGGTGAATGTGCTCGCACACATCCGCCACCGAGGCGGCCGCCTCCAGCCTGGCAGAGGAAAGACCCAGACCGGTAATGGTTGCGTGCATGTGAGAATCGATGAAGCCGGGCAACACGGTCTTTCCCTGCAGGTCGATGACCTCCGTTTGAGCGCCCTGCAGCCTCTCGATCGCGGCGCTGTCGTCTACATCATAAATCTTACCATCCTTGACCGCCAGTGCCTGCCGCCGTCTCCCGGGCACGGCCATCGGGATGATGTTGCCGTTGAGAAGAATCAGATCCACGGCTGCCTCCTTTCAGAAAGGTTTTTGTGGTTCGTCCTTGAGGCCATGGTTAAGCATCTGCCGAATCTTTTTAAGTTGAATTGAATCGCCCGTGGCGGATTCATCACCAGGAACACGAAGGTCACGAAGTTGTTTAATACGCATAAAGTGCTATATCTTCGTCCTCCTCCTGCGCTTTGTGGTCCAATCAAAGAATTACTAGATAAAATTAATGCCGTCATTGGTTCGAATAACATCGTACATATCCGGCCGCCGGTCGCGAAACAGGGCCCAGCTCCTTCTGGAATCTTCCATGGCCTGCAGGTCAAATTCATGCACGATGACGCCCTCGTCCGACCTGCCGGCCTGCTGCACGATTTGGCCCCGGTGGTCGGCGATGAACGAGGATCCGTAGAATGTGAGCTCGGCATCGTCTATGGCTTCACGGCCGACCCGGTTCGACACCACCACGGGCACCATGTTTGCGGCGGCGTGTCCCTGCACACAGATTTGCCAGTGGTCTTTGGAGTCATTGGCGGGGTCGGCAGGCTCGGATCCGATAGCCGTCGGATAGAAAAAAAACTCCGCTCCCATCAGCGCCATGCTGCGCGCGGCCTCCGGAAACCACTGGTCCCAGCATATCGCGATGCCAATGGCCGCGTAGCGGGTTTTCCATACGCGAAACCCGGTGTCTCCGGGGTTAAAATAAAACTTCTCTTCGTAGCCCGGACCGTCGGGGATGTGGGTTTTTCTGTAAATGCCGAGAATACTGCCGTCCGCATCGATCACGGCAACCGAATTGTAGTGCGCCTTGTTCTTCTTTTCGAAAAAGCTGATCGGCAGAACGACTGCCAGCTGCTTGGCAAGGGCCGCAAAATGTGCTAGCGTTGCGCTGTCTTCCATCTCGCTGGCCAGATTGAAGAATTCCGGGTTTTCGACCTGGCAGAAATAAAGATTTTCAAAAAGCTCCTGGAGCAATATGATGTGCGCCCCCCGTGCTGCGGCTTCCCGCACGAGGTTTTCGGCCTTGGACAGGTTTTCTTCTTTATCGGAAGTGCAGGCCATCTGGGTTGCCGCTACGGTTACAGAACGCATATTTCATCTCCTATGCGGAATCGGTGAATCGAACACGCGGCGCATAAAGTAACCAGGTAAAGCAATCGCAATGTACCAAACTATACGGATTTTTAAAGGCTGTCGTGGAAATGGAAAAATCGCAGCAAATTTTCATTGTGTTTTACTTTTCGTATCTTTCTACAAACTCAAATTCGAATTTCAATAGAAAGGAAGATAAGAAGTTGCTTTTTCAAAGATGATGAAAACGCGAATTGTGTATCGACCTCCGCTGCAGGCTAATACATTGAGGCGCCAATTAATCGGAAACATTATAAATCTGGATAACAAAAGCGGACTTTAGTGTCAATAGCAATTTTTTAGTGGAATTGAGCAGTTAGGCAAATTCAAGCCGTCATTGATATGCCAGCGACTCGAGGTGATTGAGTATCTTTTTTATAATTTGCAAATCCTGGACAAAGGATATTATTCTCATAGATCCTGAATAGTTAGGACACAATAAAGGATCGACATGATATTTTCTGACACGAAGTGAAGCTTTAGGGCTATAGACCGCGCCTAATTTTCGAAAAACGCCTTGTGATATATATCCGAATCAATAAAGGTAGCAATGCTGCCGGCCTTTTTGCTTAATCCACGCGAAT
>Ga0307426_1002727_pt1 | contig 10867 bp, 10 predicted proteins | sample SalMarWE160340MG_FD_202165 | JGI IMG/M metagenome (GOLD analysis project Ga0307426, IMG submission 202165) | Salt marsh sediment microbial communities from the Plum Island Ecosystem LTER, Massachusetts, United States - WE1603-40 | ecosystem: Environmental > Aquatic > Marine > Intertidal zone >... | reverse complement strand
ATTTTATCGACAATTTTCAATTTCGTAATTTCAAACAATTTCTTATCGCGCCATGGAAAAAATAATCTGATATGCGAGTGACCGAAATCTCCCAGATGCGACCGGCCAAACAGTAATTTCAACCGCGAAATAATGTGAAACTCATTGGGCACCGAAACAACCAATTCACCGTCTTCATGTAATGCAGAAATGAGTTTTTCCAATACAATAACCGGATCATGCAACTGCTGCAAAACCTCCAGGCAAAGGATAATATCGTATTTATCGATTATTTCTTCCTGCTCCAGATCCAGAACCCCCACCTTATGTCCTTTTTGTCTGACCATTTCGACCGCCTCGGGCGATATATCAACGCCACTGACATCAAAACCGCCCTTGGCGAAATAATCCAGAATCAGACCGCGGCCGCAGCCGACATCCAATAAACAGCCCGAGCGTTTTTGCAGGAGTTTGTCAATCGCTTTTGCTCTTTGAAGCGAGCGCGGGTCCACTCTCGATTCCGGCTGCTGGCGCCAGTAATCATCAAAATATATTTTTTTCTTTTCAGCCGTTTGCATTTACGGCACCTCTGGCAGCCTCTTTTCCCGCCGCCGAATCCAACCACCGGTTTATCATCTTCGCTGAGTTATTAATATCCAACTCCTCCAGAACATTGGCGCAATTTCCGGATAACTCAATGCTATTTTCAGCCATCATATTCATTGTCAATGCCAGCTCTTTAATATTTCCGATATGGTAATAATATCCGACATCATATTTATCGATTAAAGATGGCATATCACCGATATCGGAGCAAATCACCGGAACATTAGCCTGCATCGCTTCGCCGAAAGTCAACGGCAGCGAGTCGGAGTGCGAGGGTATCACCGCCGCGACAGCGTTTACCAGAAGGCGGTTTATCCCACGACGGTGTAAATATCCGAGATATTTCACCGAATCACCCAGTTTATATGTCTTAATTCGCCGCTTCAATTCATTCTCGACTCGTCCGGTGCCGACATAGTACAGACGCCATTCCGGATTATCTTTTATAAATATCCGGAAAGCCTCAAGGAGGTCAAGAACGCCTTTACTTTTTTCGATTCTTCCGATGGAAATGAAATATTTCCCGTATTCCTCCGATGATTTAAAGTTGCCTTTATCAATACCGATGGCATGATAGCTGGGAATAAAATCGCATTGTTTCCTGGAAAGCGCCTCCACTTTCGTGGCCAGTTTATATCCGTCGGCGAACCGAATATCCGCTCTTTTCAGAACTTTCAAAATGATGTGGCCGATCAGAGGCAACGTCGCCCAGCGATTGATATCCGAACCCAGCGCCCAGACAGCGTACGGGACCTTAAATTTCCTTGATAACCTACAAGCGATATATCCCGAAGGCGCCGCCCAGAGCGCGATGATACCGTTATATTTGTTTTTCTTCAGTAATTCTTCACCCGTTTTCAAACCGGCCTTGAAAAATTTTCTAATTTTGAAAAATGTCGCCGGATTATAAAACGGCAACTGCGAAATTACTTTTAAGCCGTCGGACCATCTGAATCGATGCACGCTTGCATCCAGGTACTCATTGTTATCTGAGATCGCTTTATAGTACGGCGTTACGACATCAATTTCGATATTTTGACTTTCAAGAGCTCGCCGAAAATCATAAACGAACGGCGAGGCGGTATCGTCAGGTCCGACCGGATACCGATTACTGATTATCAATAGACGTTTTGCCGACGACATGGTTCGGATCGATGGTGATTCTCTCCACCGAGGTTACATTTTCTCCGACGAAATCATTGATCGCAAAATTATCCAGCTTTTCATTGGCGCGGTGCAGATTCGTCTGCATCTTATAAACTTCTTTTCTCAGGCCGACCATCTGCGTTCCCAAAAATCCGAAGAGAATAATTTGCAGTCCGGCCACCAGAAGCAAAATCATCAACGTCATCAGCGGTCGATTGGGATTAAGCGTGCCCGTCTGCCAGAGATAGATCATATAGAAACCGACCCCCAAACCGGACCCGATCAGGAATACACCGACCATTCCGAATAAAAGTGACGGTCGCTCGAAAAATGAAAAAATCAGGTGAGATAATGCCGTTGCTTTGAATTTGAACTTCGATTTGCCCTTCTGACGTGAAGTCAGCACCGCCGGGAATTCCAGCGGCGTGTACCCCGAAGCCAGCGCTTTGGAAAGTATTTCCAGATGAATCTCCTTTCCGTCCGATTCCAAATCCAGTCGCCGGACAACTTCCGCTTTGTAGCCCCTCAGGATACCCGTCGACGTCCTGATTCGACCCCTCATCGCCAGGGATAAAATTAAATTCCCCAGCCTTGATATCCACAAACGTTTGGCCGATACATTCTCGGTCGTGCCGTCCCGCATATACGGTGAACCGATTACGAAATCGACTTCGGGATTATCTTTTAGCAAACGATACATGACCGGCAAATACTCTTCTGAATATGACAGATCACAATCGATTGTCAAAATATATCGTCCCCGCGCCGCCTTAATTCCGGATCGAATCGCTTTCCCCCGCCCGCCGTTCTGTTTATAACCGACGTACCTGACACGACGGTCATCCTCCGCCATTATTCTTATTTTCGAGGAGGTTTCATCGGTGGAACCGTCATCAACCGGCAGGATTTCGAATTCCCGGCCGGTTATATTCAGGGCATCGATCATTCTTTTAAGATTTTGCGGGATATTCTCCGCCTCATTATAGGCGGGGACAATGACCGAAATTTCAATCATTTTGTGGCCACCGCTTTTTGTCTTTCGAGAGCTTGCACGATATGCTGGCCGAGCTTGAGTGCGTTCGGATCCTGAGAATCGATTTCCAGCGCCTGATGGACATATTTTAAAGCTTCGGTATACAGCTTTGCACGAGCCAGGGCCGACGCCAGGCGGATACGCATGTCGATATTTTCTTTATCGATTGCCAGGGCGGCGTCGAATAGTTGCCAGGCGGTTTGCGAAAGACCTTTGCGATCACAGTAAACACCGATGGTGAATAACCAGCGTCCGCAGAAATCAGCCGACCCGGCGTCATCAGGATTGCCCTCCAGCATCTCCTCCACCAACGAAATATGTTGCCTATAAAAATCGGGATCGATTTCGACCTTTTTGTCTTTTCCGATATACTTAAATAAAATACCATCAGGGACAATTTCTTCGTGACTTATACCCGGAACACCGAATTGAACATAAATATCATGTTCGCCCGCGTTCAATTGACATATCTCCGTCGCCAATTCTCCCGGCGTCACATCCTCCGTACCGTAAAACTGCTTCGGATATATCAAATCGGGATAGTTTATCGTAAGCTGTTTTCGATAAGCCTGATTACCCATGGCCCCGGGTGAGAGAATACTTATTTGATCGGCCATCGAATTGACATAGGCGGCATACCATAACGGCAGCAAAAAATTATCTTCGGCGGTCAGAATTATCGAGCCGGGTGGAATATCCTTCAATGCTTCCTCGCTGATGATTTCAGGGCCGTTAACATCGGACAAATCCGCTTTCGCGTAATTGTCTTCGATTGCAGCAGCCGTTAATCCTGCGAAAAGTACGGCAATGGCAACCGAAGAAAATTTGATCGGGAATTTGAATCGCATCAGGCCCATCACTCCGGCCGCACCGACAATCAAAATTAAACCTGTCAAGGGCGCCAGGTAATTTATCAAATCATAATTTTTTTGGTCAAAATCGGCGGCCCAGAGAACGATGGCGGCGTTAAATATCATCGCCAGAGGAAAAAACGGGGCGCTTTTTTTAGATATCTTAAATAAACCGATAAAACCGAGAAGACAAAAGCCGATAGACGGCCAGCCGACCTGCCCCACCAGAAAATCACCGATTTTCTTAGACCTCAGGAGATAATCCGGGGCCGTGAGCATCGCCGAGAAATTGGCCATATCCCCCGAACGTGTAATCGCCGCCCAAAATGATTCCAGATTATCCGGTCTCCCCCAGTTAATCGCCGGCTCAAAGGCGGCTCGGACCGGCAGATAAAAATAGACCGAAAAAGCTATCACAAAAAACAATCCCGAGATGGCGATTGTTCTGATCTTCCAGCTGCTTCCCGAAAGATTCGCGAGTATCAGCCAGAGAAAAGCCGGTGCAAAAGCCAGCGCCAGCAACGGATGATTGGCGAATGATAACGCGTACAGCCATATCCCTGCAAAGAAAAAGCGCTTCATTTCATCATTTTTGCCCTTAAGACATAGAAACATCGCGGCGAACGTCAAACACATATGCAGCGAATAGACTTCGGCGCGGACCGCCGAAAGCCAGACCGGAAGCGATACCGTAAATAAGGCCGTCGCGGTCAGACCCACAATCAAAACAAATGTCGGTCGAGGCATCGGTTCATAATTCGTCCGGAGCTGGTCGCTTTTAAGATCAGGATTTTCCAAAGCCGCCTTTTGATTGACCAGGACTTTCTTGTACTCTTCCGGCAAAAAAACCGGCACGTTCAATAATTGTCTGAGCACGAGATAGAAAAAGGTCATCGCCAGGGCGGCAAAAAAAGCGGACATTAAATTCGACGCAAAAGCCGGCGTTACGCCCGGTAAAAGGCTGAACAAACGCCCTATAAGCGTATACAGCGGAAATGAAGGCGAATGGGGAATGCCGAGAATATAATTACTCGCGGCAAAAGCGGCCGAATCCCCCCAGAAAATCGACGGCGCCAACGTTTTTATATAAAGCGAAAAGGCCCCGATAAAGACCAGTGAAGGCGCCAGCCAGAGCGAATAATGGTCGAATTTCGTCGGCCTTACATATTGAAAATCGGATTCATGCTTTACCATAACAAATGCCCCTTTATAAAAGACCTCCCGTTAAATCTCCATAAGCATACTATTAAAACCGCCTTTAAGGCATATATCTATATTTCGGCTGAATTCGTGAAAAGCTAACGGTTATATATAATAAAATCAGGCGTTAAATCCTTTTTAAAATTCGGGCGTTAACATCATTCCGGGAAAAAACCGGCATTAAATTTGTCGGGATAAAAAAGGCGGCCCGAATCGGGCCGCCTGTAAAAATCAAGTTTTTAACAAGGCCTTAGAGCACGACGTCGTCGCTGGTGCAAACCAGCTGACCGGCGTTATTAATCGTCCACGTATCGACCGCAGCATCATCATCAAGTATACTGCAAGTACCGGTCACAAGAAGGTTGGATGCATCAGCGGTCGTAATAGTATAGGTATAGATGGCCGACGCCGGAATTTCAACACCAATATCAGGAAAAGAGCCGTTAGCAATGGCTACGTTTCCCGCTCCCCAGTAGGTGTTATTCTGCTGACGATAGGTTCTCTCCATCGTGTAAATCTGTTTCAGGATACCCTTAACTTCCGACTGCTTGGACTTGGTGGTCGCCGTCATGAATCGGGGAATAGCCAGAGCGGCCAGAATACCGATGATAACGACAACAATCATCAACTCGATAAGGGTGAAACCCTTCTGGCGATTGTGAAACTTGGAAAACATTGAAACCTCCTATAGGTTTTTTGGGTTGGTTGTTTTCTTATTCTCGATACAGCTTTTGCAAATCATCTGCCATAGCTTTAAATGAAATCGATATAGGCCTTCAAAGGCTCGTAAATCGAAGCTAATCAACGAGAAAAAATTAATACATATAGACATATGTGGCTCTCCGCCAACAGGTTTGGCGACGTCCCCATAACTGGTGATTTGGAGTTTTGCCATTTTTCTTGCATTCTGCATCGTAAGACCTATCGGGTAAGACCCATACTTTCGCTTTTTCCGCCGGATCTGCCTGCCTCGATAAAAAGCATTAAAAATGGGCGCCATCCTGGCGCCCATAAGTTCTTAAACAATATAATGTTATAACTGGGAATCATCGGAAGTACAAATCAATAGGCCCATGTTATTGATTGTCCAGGTATCTACCGCGGCATCATCATCAAGAATACCGCATGTCGCCGTCGCCGTAAAGGTGTTGGCCGTGCCCGCGATGGTGTAAGTATAAATCGAGGAGGCCGGTATCTCAACCCATATACTCTGAAGCGCCGCCGGCTGGGTCGCACTGGCCGGCCCGCCGGGAATGAAATAGCCGGTTCCCTGCTGACGATAAGTCCGTTGGTTGACATAGATTTGCTTCAAAATAAGCTTCGCTTCGGACTGCTTATTCTTGGTTGATACCGCCATATACCGGGGAATGGCCAGGGCGGCCAGAATGCCGATAATAACCACGACAATCATTAACTCTATCAGAGTAAAGCCCTTTTTCGAAGATATTCTTTTCATATCCCGCCTCACTAAATTAAAATCAAAAATTTCATAGGCCACCTAACTGCAATTTATATACCTGATTCACGTAAAAAACTCATCCCTGTTCATTCCGCCCTTTTTTGGTCTTATCCTTAAGATTATAACGCTCCAATTTTCTATACAAAGTCGAATTATCGATACCGAGAAGCTTGGCCGCTTTCGATTTTTTTCCCCTGGTTTGATCCATTATATAATATATATATGCCTTCTCGATTGATTCCAGCGTCGGTGTCTCCGGCGTATCCGGTGAAATCACCGATTTCGGCTTGCCCTCGATTATTCTGGGAGGAAAATCGGAAACGTCTATCGTTTCCTCGCGCGAAAGCAATACCGCCCGCTCGATGCAGTTTTCCAGTTCGCGGACATTCCCCGGCCAGCTATACTGATGAAGCGCCTTCATCGCCTCCGGCGACAGAACCTTAAGACCCACGCCGATTCTCTGGCTGTATTTATTCAGGAAGTGATTGACCAGCAGAGGAATATCGTCAGTCCGCTCGCGCAGCGGCGGAATATATATCGGGATAACATTCAGACGATAGAAAAGGTCGGAACGAAATCGCTCGGCTTTGACATCCTCTTCCAGATCGGCATTGGTCGCGGCAATCAGACGCACATCAACCTCGATAGGCTTGGTATCGCCGATCGGCGTGATAATCTTATCCTCCAGAACCCGCAACAGCTTTACCTGAATGGCGGGCGACGTGTTGCCGATTTCGTCAAGAAACAACGTCCCGCCGTCGGTGACCTTAAACAGGCCGTCTTTATCCTTTACCGCCCCGGTAAAAGCACCTCGTTTATAACCGAAAAGTTCCGATTCCAGCAACGTTTCCGGAAGCGCCGCGCAGTTGATGGTCGTAAACGGCCCCGCGGCACGATTCGAAGCGGTATGAATCGCGCGAGCGATTAAATCTTTACCGGTGCCCGACTCTCCCCGTATCAAAGCGGTCGAATCTGACGCCGAAACTTTCAGAGCCAGTTTCTTCAGGTTCATGACCTCGTCGGACTGGCCGATAAAATTGTCAAACGAGAAATTATCCTTCAGTTGTTTCTTGAGTGATTCGTTTTCTTCTTTTAATTTCTTACGGCTGATTGATTTCTCAATAACCAGCTTTATCTCATCGACTTTAAACGGTTTGGTGATATAATCCAGTGCGCCCTCTTTCATTGCCTCGATAGCCGTATCCACCGATGCAAATGCCGTCATAACGATAAAATCCTGGGCGGGACGAGCCTTTTTTATTTTTTTCAGCAAATCCAGCCCGGTCATATTCGGCATCATCATATCGGCTATAATCAGATCATATTTTTCGGACGAGGCCTTCTGGATTGCCTGATCGCCGGAAATCGATGTCTGAACCTGATACCCTTCTTTGGCAAGCATTATCTCCATGAAATCGCACATCGACTGCTCGTCATCAACAACAAGGATTTTCCCCGGCATCGGCTCTCCTGGTGCTCTGTTTTTTAGATGTAGTTTATCATAATATTATTCGGCATTATAAGACCTCTCTGAATGATTGCGGTCGGCAATGTTCAGAGATTACACAACCATAAACAGGCGATTTTCCGGATTTAATCTTGTTTTGTTATGGGCTTTTCTCGTATCAAAGAATATAATTGCCGATAACACAAATCGGAGGAAAAAGTGGCTGATAGATATTCTCATCGCGAGAGAGTCCAAATGATAATGGCCGGTGAAAAACCGGACCGTTTCGCCGCCTCGGCCTGGAGGCATTTCTATCATAAGGAATCGACCGCAGAAGGACTGGCCGAGGCGATGCTGGATTTCCAGAAACGATTCGACTGGGATTTTATGAAAATCAATCCCCGTGCCAGCTATCATGCCGAAGATTGGGGGAATAAATACGACTGGTCAAACGACGAATTCAAAAAACACAGGAATATTCATTTCGCCGTCAATAGTACCACCGATTGGGACACAATCGACGTTCTTCCCGCCGGGACACCCGTCCTGACCGAGCATCTGAAAGCGATTGAAATCATAAAAAAATCTTCCGACCCGGAACTGCCGCTTTTGATGACCGTTTTTAATCCGCTCGGAATCGCCCGCTATCTGGTCGGCGGGATCGATAAAATACTCGAGTATATAAACAGCGAACCGCAAAGAGTAAGTACCGCGCTTGAGAATATCACCGTTACTTTTGAAAGATATGTCACCGAGATAAGAAATGCCGGTGCTGACGGAATTTTTTTCGCCACTCTGGAATGGGGTTCAGCTGACCTGCTGACATACGATCAGTACGAAAAATTCGGCCGCCGGTACGATTTACGAATATTGAATGCGACTGGAAATAATTCGCTGAATATATTGCACGTCTGCGGCAGCAATAATTATCTGAAGCAATTGTCCGATTACCCGGTCAAGTTATTTAACTGGGACGCCTGCGATCCGACCAATGTCAATATCGAACGTTGTTTCGAATTTCTCGAAAATAAAACGATCATCGGCGGGCTGGATCATAAGGGCTGGTTGTGGCATGGCAAACCGAGCGAAATCGCCGTCGAAATGGGCAAGATTAAGGAAAAAATGGCCGGCAAAAGATTTATTTTTGGCCCTGGCTGTTCCATCGACGCCAAAATCCCCTTTGAAAATCTTGACGCGGTCCGCCGGAATCTGTAAGATTGGAAATAGACTGACTCGATAATATAAACCGAATGTTCCGTCAGGTCTTGCCCGAGACGAAGTCGAGGGTGTGACCTGACGGATTTATAACCGGCACATTTATATTGACATAATATCCCGCCTCACCCATATTTTCACAAAAACATCGAGGGAGTCTGTTATGTTTATCGGCTTTGCTTTACTAATCGCCGGGATATTACTTCTCCTGGCGAAACTGGATATAATCACCGGCGGATTCTGGGATTATTTCTGGCCCATATTATTGGTGGCGCTGGGCGCCAAAATGATTTTCGACCATAAGAAACCTCGCGAATGAAAAATAATTCCGACATTATTTTCACTTTTCATCCCGATCGCCCCGGTCTGGAGAAATTTTTCGGTAAACTCGAAGTCGAAGTGATGGAAACTCTCTGGTCCGGTGGGCCAATGACGGTCAAACGGGCGCGATATTTTTTAAATAGAAAAAATAATTATGCTTATACCACTATCATGACGGTGATGAATCGGCTGGCCGAAAAAAATATTCTGTCTCGCGAAAAACAGGGGCATTCGTTCGAATACCGTCCGGCGTTGAATAAAAAGGAGTTTTTGACTCTGGCGTCCGACAGGATAATCGCCGGTCTTTTCGACGAGTGCCGTGAGATTGCCAGCAAAACTTTCTTCCGCCTCCGCAAAACCAGGAAGAAAAAGTAGGTAAAATCTCGCCGAGATTTGACGTCAAGCCGCGTCGAGGCTTGACCTGCTTACTTCCGACATATAATAAAATCGAAACCCCTAAGGGTATAATCCCTGCGGGAATTTGGATCTCCGTCCGGATTAATAACACCGAGGATTTATTTCCCTCATACCCTTGAGTTATTACTCCGATATCCCGATTACATGTATATGAAAAAGATTTTGATAATCGGCCTTGTCTTTTCGGGATTTTTATGCCTGCCCGCCGCGGCCACATATACCCCGGACGATATGGGCTGTTCCTTTATTAAGCCGCCCGGCTGGAAAATAGATTATCATTCGGATGAAGCGTTTCTGATGTCGGATAGCCTGAATGAAAACACCAGAATCGAAATTTATAAATATTTGCTCGATGCCAACCATCAAATCGGATCGGAAGAGGAACTGATCGAAGCGGTTCATGGATTATATGAGGAAATCGGCGTCGATACCGCCACAAAGGCCAAAATAGTCTGCACTGTCGAGGACAGTCTGGTTTATTTCGAGACCGATTTTATCGATTCATCGTCGGAATCGAAATTATATCATGTGATTATCAGAGGCATACTGGGTCGGCTGGAAGGAGACGGGCAGGTGCTCTTTCTGATAAAAGCGGTCACGCCGCAGGATTTGTATGAACTTTCACGGGGCGACCTTAATTTGATACTGTATTCATTCCATTTCACGGACCCGCTGGACAAAGAATTTTATGTTCGCACGAATATGACCCCGTATCTTCTGATGCTTTTGATTTTTCTTTTGACCGCATTCTTCTACGCTCGCAATCGAAGAGTGCAGAACTCGAAAAATCCCCTTGGGCGTGATTCCGGTAATTACTGGCGCTGCCCTAACTGCCGGCTGGTCAATCACATAAATAATAAGAGTTGCCAACGCTGCGGATGGCAAAACAGGATAATTCAATCATCAAAAAAATAATTATCTTTCGACAAGCTCGATTAAGATTCCACCCGTTGACAACGGGTGGATAAAAGCGACTTTTTTGCCGCCGGCACCGAGACGTGGTTTTTCGTCTATTAATCGATAATCTTTCGATTTCAATTCCGCAAGCCTGGCTTCGATATCATTCACTTTCAGCGCCAGGTGATGCAATCCCGGCCCCCGCTTATCAAGGAATTTCCCGACCGGGCTTTCCGGATCGGTGGATGAGAGAAGTTCGATCCTCCCCGATTCCGGATTTTCATCGGAAGCAAAAA
>Ga0307426_1002726_pt1 | contig 10867 bp, 6 predicted proteins | sample SalMarWE160340MG_FD_202165 | JGI IMG/M metagenome (GOLD analysis project Ga0307426, IMG submission 202165) | Salt marsh sediment microbial communities from the Plum Island Ecosystem LTER, Massachusetts, United States - WE1603-40 | ecosystem: Environmental > Aquatic > Marine > Intertidal zone >... | reverse complement strand
GGATACTCGCACGGGTTTGATTTAAGAACTGGATCCCCGCTTTCGCGGGGACGAGCGGGTGAGCTAGCCGATCGCCGCCGCGAGCTTGTCCAGCGCCGCCGCCACATCCTTCTCCACCTCCGCCGCCCTCACCTCCACCACCCGGTAGCCGCGCTCGACAAGATAAGCGCGTTTGTCGGCGCGGCCCGCTTGTGCCTCTGCGCTTTCCTGCGGCGGCACCAGGTCGATGACGCATTTGAGCGGGAAGGAGACGAAATCGGTGATGTGCGGACCGACCGGCACATGGCGCTTGAATCCGCGGCCGGCAAAGCGGCGATCGTTGGTGAGCGCCTGCCACAACAGGCGCTCAGCCTCGGTCGGATTCCGCCGCAGCAGCCGCGCCAGCCCACGCGCCGGACTGCGCCCCTGCCGCCCGCCGGTATTTTGCTCGGCGATCAAGGCGCGCAGGCGCGTGGCTTCATCGGCGTCGAGCACGCCGCCGCGCGCCGGCCCCTTGCGCCCCTGCGCGATTGCCATAAACACGCCGTGCAGCGTGCGCAGGTCCTGTTGCGACGGCATCATGCGCGTGAAGATGTTGCGCAAATTGATGCGCATGGTGGCGCGCTTTTCTTCCGGGCGGAAAAACTCGACCTTTTCCAGCTCGCGCTCCAGGTCCGCAAAGAAAGCGTCGAATTGTTGCTTGGCCGCCGGCGGCGATTTTTGCGGCATGGTGAAGGGCAATTCGCCTCCACCCGCGACCATGAACCATTCGTAAGCGACCACCGCCACCGCCTGCGCCAGATTGAGCGAGGCGAAGGCCGGATTGACCGGCAGCGTGACGATGCGGTCTGCGAGCGCGACCTCGTGGTTCTCCAGGCCGATGCGCTCCCGCCCGAACACGATGGCGACGGTTTCGCCGGCGGCCACGCGCGGCGCCATTTCGACCGCCGCCTGATCGGCGCCAATTACCGGCTTGGCCTGGTCGTGGCCGCGCGCGGTGGTGGCGAGCACGAATGAACAATCGGCGATCGCGTCTACGAGGCTGTCGTAGAGCGCGGCCGCGTCGAGCACGCGGTCGGCACCCGAGGCCATCGCGCGCGCCTTCTCGTTCGGCCAGCCTTGCCGCGGTTTGACTAATCTCAAGCGCGACAAGCCGAAATTGGCCATGACGCGGGCGGCGGCGCCGATATTCTCGCCGAGCTGCGGCTCGACCAGCACCACGATCGGCGCCGGGGCCTCGATCCAGCGCTTGGTCTTGTCGGTGCCGGCGCCCGGCATGGAATACTCCTCAAGGACCTCCCGGGGTCCCGCAGGCGCAGCCCCTGCCCAAGCCAACAGCGAACGTCAAGCCGCGCCGCTCCATCCGGTGCCGGCGGTCATCTCGCACCTGCTAACAAGGCTTTCACCAGCGGAGTGCGGATGCTATAGGGCGCGCGCCGAACCCCCGTCAGTCGAATTCCGGTTGGCGGTGTCCACGCCGAGAACAATTCATTTGAGGGCCCGCGGGAGAAGCCATCCCACCGGGCCCATCAATGTTCAGTTTCCGGTCGGCCCAACAAGCACGGCGACCTGAGGTGCAAGCATGCCAGATCTCGAAATCGTGTGGACAAAGGTCGATGAAGCCCCGGCGCTTGCGACCTATTCCCTGCTGCCGATCGTCGAAGCCTTCGTGGGCGCAGCGGGTGTGTCGGTGAAGCTGAAAGACATCTCGCTGGCTGGTCGCATCCTCGCCAATTTCCCCGAGAAGCTCACCCCGGCGCAACGGATCAACGACGAACTCGCCGAACTCGGCGCGCTCGCGATGCAGCCCGAGGCCAACATCATCAAGCTACCCAACATCTCCGCCTCGATCCCGCAGCTCAAGGCCGCGATCAAGGAACTGCAAGGCAAGGGCTACGACGTTCCGGACTATCCGGACAACGCCGCGACGGAAGCCGAGAAGGACATCAAGTCTCGCTACGCCAAGGTGCTCGGCAGCGCCGTCAACCCCGTGTTGCGCGAGGGCAATTCCGACCGCCGCGCCGCCGCCGCCGTCAAGCAATACGCGCGCAACCATCCGCACAAGATGGGCGCCTGGAGCTCGGATTCCAAATCGCACGTGGCGCACATGCCGGGCGGCGATTTCTATGGCTCGGAAGTTTCGACCACCGTCGCGTCGGCGACCAACGCCCGCATCGAGCTGGTCGGCGCCGACGGCGCCGTCACGGTGCTGAAGGCGAAGACGCCGCTTGATGCCGGCGAGATCATCGACGCGGCGGTGATGAGCCGCAAGGCGCTGCGCGCCTTCTTCGCCGACCAGATCGAAGCCGCCAAGAAGGAAGGCGTGCTGTTCTCGCTGCACCTGAAGGCGACCATGATGAAGATTGCCGATCCCATCGTATTCGGCCACGCCGTTTCCGTATTCTTCGCCGACGTGTTCAAGAAGCACGCCGCCACGCTGAAGCGTCTCGGCGTCAATCCCAACAACGGCTTGGGCGATCTGCTGACGAAGATTGAGACGCTGCCGGAAGCCGAAAAGAAAGCGATCAAGGCCGACATCGCGGCCGAGTACGCGAAACGACCCGGCCTCGCCATGGTCAATTCCGACAAGGGGATCACCAACCTGCACGTGCCGAGCGACGTGATCGTCGATGCTTCGATGCCGGCGATGATCCGCGAAGGCGGCCACATGTGGGGCGCCGACGGCAAACTGCACGACGTCGACGCCGTGATCCCGGATCGCAGCTACGCAACGCTCTATCAGGCGACCATCGAGGACTGTAAGGCGCACGGCGCGTTCGACCCCAAGACCATGGGCTCGGTTGCGAACGTGGGGTTGATGGCGCAGAAGGCCGAAGAATACGGCTCGCACGACAAGACGTTCGAAATTCCCGCGGACGGAACGGTCCGCGTCGTCGCCGATGACGGCAAGGTGCTGCTGGAGCGTCCGGTCGAGACCGGCGACATCTTCCGCATGTGCGAGGCCAGGGACGCGCCGATCCAGGACTGGGTCAAGCTCGGCGTGCGCCGCGCGCGCCTCACCGGCACCCCGGCGGTGTTCTGGCTCGACGCCAAGCGCGCGCATGACGCCCAGGTCATCGCCAAAGTCGAGAAGTACCTGAAGGATAAAGACACCGCGGGGCTCGACATCCGCATTCTGTCGCCGGTCGAAGCGATGAAGTTTTCACTCGAGCGCATCCGCAAGGGGCAGGACACGATCTCCGTCACCGGCAACGTGCTGCGCGACTATCTGACCGACCTATTCCCAATCATGGAGCTCGGCACATCGGCCAAGATGCTGTCGATCGTTCCGCTGCTGGCGGGCGGCGGTCTTTTCGAGACCGGTGCCGGCGGCTCGGCGCCCAAGCACGTGCAGCAGTTCCAGGAAGAGGGCTATCTGCGCTGGGATTCGCTCGGCGAGTTCCTCGCCCTCGGCGCCTCGCTCGAACATCTGGCGCAGACCTACAAGAACGCCAAGGCGCAGATTCTCGCCGAGACGCTCGACACGGCCATCGCAAAGTTCCTCGAGTTCAACCGCAATCCTGCGCGCAAGGTCGGCCAAATCGACAATCGCGGCAGCCATTTCTACCTCGCCCTCTACTGGGCTCAGGCGCTGGCCGCGCAGACCAAGGACGCGGAGCTGCAAGCCCGCTTCAAACCGCTGGCCGAGACGCTCGCCAAGAACGAGGCCAAGATCAATGCCGAACTGATCGGCGCGCAAGGCAAGCCGGTCGACATCGGTGGTTACTACGTGCCCGATGATGCCAAGGCATCGGCCGCGATGCGGCCGAGCGCGACGCTGAACGCCGCGATCGCCGCGCTCTGACGCGCGGTCCGACGGCGGCGGACGTCTCCGAGGCTATGAGTGGACGAGAATTTGAAGAAGGCGATGGCCTGATCCCTCTCCCGCAAGCGGCGGGAGGAATTAGGAACTCACCTTGATCTCCTCCTTCACGATGTCGCCCTTGGGGCTGACCACCTCGCGGCCGACGCGCTTTTCCACCACGTCCTTGATGCGCTTGGCTATGCGCGGGTCGCGCTGCATCAGCGCGCGCAAATGCTGGGCGTCGAGCACCAGCAAATTGGTGCGGGTCGTGGCCACCGCGGTGGCGGAGCGCCGTGCGCGGCGCAACACCGCCACCTCGCCGAAGAACTGGCCGACGCCGAGCCGCAGCCGCTCCTTCTTGAGCGCCACCTCGACTTCGCCGGAAGCGATGAAATACATCGAATGGGCCGGGTCGCCGGCATGCACCACCGCTTCGCCGGCTTCCGCCACCTGCGCGCGCAACAATCCCATGATGTCGGAAATGGCGGCGGCATCAAGCTCGGCGAACAGCGGCACGCGCGCGATCATACCCCAGGTGACGATGAAATTGCGGCGGTGAATCAGGTCGGCAAACGCAGTGGCGATGATGCCGACCGGCAACGCGATAACGATCAAGCCAAAAAAGATGGTGCAGGTAGCGATCAGCTTGCCGAGCCCCGTCACCGGCACCACATCACCGTACCCGATGGTGCCGAGCGTGACGATCGCCCACCACAAAGCTTCCGGAATGGTGCCGAGCTTGTCAGGCTGCACGCGACCTTCGGCGAGGTGCATCGCGGTGGCGGCCACCAGCGCGATGCCGAGCGTGATCACCAGGCAGCCGAACAACGCCCGGCGCTCGCGGTAGAGCACATCGAGCAGCGAGCGCATGGCCGGCGAATAGCGCGTGATCTTGAAGAAGCGCACAATGCGGAACACCAGCACGATACGAAAATCGGCCGGCAGCACCAATGCAAGCCAGAACGGCAGCACCGCGATGAGATCGACCAGGCCGGCCGGACTGAGCGCATATTTGAGACGCGCGCGCATCGGATGCAGGTGCCGGTGCGGCCCATGCTCGGCCGCGGCCCACAGGCGAAGGGCGTATTCGCCCGTGAACACGACAAGCGAGAAGATTTCGATTGCATCGAAGACAAGCGCATAGCGCGCGTCGACCGACTGCACCGACTGCAGCGCCACCGCCACCAAGTTGACCAGGATGAGCCCGACCAGGAAGCGGTCGACCCAAAGGCTCAGCTCGTCGCCCACCGGCCCCTGCTCGAGCACCAGATAGACGCGCCGCCGCAGCTCCTTGATCTTGTCGCGAGCCATCGAGCCCTTCCTGCCGGAATCAGTCGTAATTATACAATGCTTTGCGGCAGCCGGCTTGCGTCCGGTCAAATGGCGCGCCCACCGCCTGCAGTCCCTTCAGCGAGCCGGCCTAGCTCGGCGGCGCGCATATCGGCTAGGCGCTGGGAGATCGCCTCCTCGGGCAGATCGAGCCTTTCGAGCAGGCGGGCGACGAGTTGCAGGCTCGCCTCCACGGTTTCCGGTATCACGCTAACGGCGCCGAGCGCGATCAGCCGTTCGGCATGCTCGGGGTCGGAGGCGCGCGCGAGCACGACCGCGCGCGGATTGATCTGCTTCGCGGCGGCGACCATGCGCTCGGCCGCCAGACTGTTGTTGACGGTCACCACGAAGGCGCGGGCGCGTTGTGCGCCGATCCGGGTGAGCAGTTCGGGCCGGCCTGCATCGCCGAAGAACACCGGGCGGTGCTCGATCCGCATGCGCCCGACCAGCTCGCCATTGGAGTCGAGTCCGACATAAGGCACGTTCTCGGCTTCGAGTGTCCGCGCAATAAGGCGCCCGACCCGGCCGAACCCGCCGATCACGACGTGATTGTCGAGCTCGGCCAGCTCCGGCCCGGGTGCGTGGCTGCCGTGGTCCGCGGCCTCCAGCCGGGTCGAGATGACGCGCGCCGTGATCGCCGCCAGCGGCGTCACCAGCATGCTCAGGCCCACCACCGCCACCGCGCCTGCGGCAAGCCGCGGCGGCAGCAGGTTGCCGGCCTGTGCGACCCCGATCACCACGAAGGCGAATTCGCCGGCCTGCGCCAGCAGCAGCGCCACTTCGGCGGCGGCTGCGCGCGGCACGCCGAAGCTGCGCGCGGCGCCGAACAGGATCGCCGCCTTGACGCTCATCAACAGCACGACCGCAAGCAGGATCCAGCCGGCGTCGCCGGCAACAGCGACGATGTCGACCTTGGTGCCGACGCTGATGAAGAAGATGCCGAGCAGCAATCCCTTGAATGGCTCGAGATCGACCTCGATGTGGTGGCGCGCCTCGCTGTCGCTGAGCAGCAGGCCGGCGAGGAAGGCGCCAAGCGCCACCGATAGCCCGGCCAATCCGGTCGCCACTGATAGCACCACCAGGATCAGCAAGGTGATCGCCATGATGAGGTCGCGGCTGCCAGTGCGCACCGCCGAGCGCAACAGCGGACGCACGACAAAGCGACCGACCAGCATGATCGCAATCACGGCGGCGAGCGCGCCGGTAAAGGGCTCGATCAGCGCGCCGATATTGCCCTTTTCGCCGCCGGCCAGAATGCCGACCACGAACAGGATCGGCACCACCATGAGATCCTGGAACAGCAGCACCGATAAGGCGATGCGGCCGGTCAGATTGGCGCTCCGATGTTGCTCGACCAGCAATTGCATCACGATCGCGGTCGACGACAGCGCGAGACACAAGCCCAATATGATCCCGGCGGGCGGCACGCCGCCGAGCGCACGCACGCTCGCCCCAATTGCAAGTGTCGTCAGCGCGACTTGCGCGACGCCGACGCCCAGCACATAGCGCCGCAACTGCCACAGCCGCTGCAATGACAGCTCGAGGCCGAGCAGAAATAACAGGGTGACGATGCCGAACTCGGCCAGCACCGCGCCGCTAGCGGGATCGTCGAAGGTGACGTAGTGCAGCCACGGATACATGGCGGCGAGGCGGCCGACGCCGTTCGGGCCGAGCACCACACCGGCCATCAGGAAGCCGAGCACGGTGCCGATGCGCGCGCGATGAAACAGCGGCACGATCACGCCGGCGACGACCAGGAAGATGATGAGGCCCTTCAGGCCTTCGGCGTGCAGCACGGCGTGTCTTTCTTGTTTGTTTTTAGCGATTCGGCGCCGCAACCGATGGTAACAAGCCGGCGTTAGCGCGTTCTAGTGGAAATGCACCGCGTAAATCGGCGGCAGATGCGCGTTGACGAGCTGCCAGCGTTCGCCGGCGTCGTCGCTCACCCACAGCGCACCCGTGGTGGAGCCCATGGCGAGCCGCGTGCCGGTTTCGTCGACGTCGAGGCCGTGGCGGTAGATCAAATCGTAGGCGTCGCGCTGCGGTAGACCATCACGAAAGGTTTCCCAGCTTTTGCCGCCGTCGCGGGTACGTGTGACGCTCATCGCGCCGTCGCGCGGATAGCGAAACTCGTCCTTGACCGCCGGCACGAACCAAGCCGTCGCGCCGTCCTTTGGATGCGCCGCGACCGCAAAACCGAAATCGTCGCCGGGCGGCTTGAGCTGCGTCCAGGTGGCGCCGGCATCGCTTGAGCGGAAGATGCCGCAGTGATGTTGCATCCACATGGTGTCGGGCGCGGCAGCACAGCGCGCGACGCGATGCGGGTCCTGGCTTTCGAGCGCGCCCGCCTGGTCGGGCGGCAGGTAGGTTGCGACCATGCCCTTGCCGTGCAGCTTCCAGCTCTTGGCGCCGTCGCGCGTTTCCCACACGCCGCCGCAGGAGATGGCGATGAACGCGCGGTCGGGATCGCGCGGGTCGGGAGAGACCGTATGAATGCCGGCGTCGTCATAGCCGCCGCCGAACCATTTCTCCCGCTCCGGCACGTTCCATAGCGTATCGACAAGCTGCCAGCTTTCGCCACGGTCGTCGGAACGGAACAGGCCGGCGGGGATGGCGCCGATCCACAGCCGGCCGGCTTGCGACGGCGCGCCCGCCACCAGCGTCCAATAGAGCTGGACCGACGGCTCGCCCGCGGTGCCGGGCGGAAAGGCTGGCGCTGATAATTCGCGCCAGTTCTTGCCGCCGTCGTCGGAGCGGTGCAGCTTGGCACCGAAGTGGCCGAGATTGAGCGCGGCATAGATCGCGCCGTCGCGCGCATCGTGCAGCACATTGCTCACTGGCGAACCCAGGAACGCGGTGGAGGCAATGGTCCAGGCGCTATTGTTTCGCGTGAGCGTGAACAGGCCCTTGCGGGTCGCAACCAGCATCCGCTCGTTCATGGCACGAGTTTCCTTTGGTGTTTGCGGCCGGCTCAGCCGCCCGAAAGCGCCTGCATGACGTACAGCTTCGAGTCAGGACCGATCCGCTGCGTCAAAGCAACGTCGCGCCTGAGCCGCCGGCCGTCGGCGAAAATGCAGACATGCTTGCGCAACCGCCCCTGGTCGTCGAGCACGTATCCGCGCACATGCGGCATTTGCGTAAACGCGGCGGCAAGCGCGTCACCGACCGTCGTTCCATCCGCGCGCAGGGGCTGATTCGGTACCTGATCGCGCAGCCATGCGGTGAAATGCAGTTGCGCCATAGGCAAACTCCGTCGCTGTAGTCCGCGCGCCGGGCCGAATTCAACCGCCGCCGAGCGCCGCCTCGATCGCCTTGAGCGCCGCCTCGGCCTTGGAGCCGTCGGGACCGCCGGCCTGCGCCATGTCGGGGCGGCCGCCGCCGCCCTTGCCGCCGAGCACTTCGGCGCCCTTTTTCACCAGCTCGACCGCGTTGAAGCGGCCAACCATATCGCTGGTCACACCGACTACGAGGGACCCCTTTCCGTCCGCCGTTGTATTGGCGATAGCCACGACGCCGGAAACAACTTTCTCTTTTGCGTCGTCGACCATTCCTTTCAGCTCGTTGTTGGGGATGCCATTCACGCTAAGCATGAAGAAGCTTGTGCCGTTGACCGCCTTGATATTCGACTCGGTCGTAGCACTGCCGCCGCCACCCATGGCGAGCTTCTTGCGCGCCTCGGAGAGCTCGCGCTCGAGTTTTTTGCGCTCATCGAGTAGCGAGACGATACGCGCCGGTATCTCCTCAAGCGGCGCCTTAAGCTCCGCCGCCGCCGTTTTGGCCAATTGAATCTGTTTGTCGGCCGCCTTGCGCGCGGCGCGGCCGGTCAAGGCCTCCAGGCGCCGCACGCCGGCCGCCACGCCACTGTCGGACAAGCTGCTGATCAAACCGATATCGCCGGTTCGTTTCACATGGGTGCCGCCGCACAGTTCCACCGACCAGCCGAGCGTGTTGCCGGAGCCCTCGCCCATGGCGACCACGCGCACCTCGTCACCGTATTTTTCGCCGAACAGCGCGCGCGCGCCGGAGGCGCGGGCATCATCGAGCGCCATCAGCCGCGTCGTCACCGGGGAATTCTGCAGCAAGATGTCGTTGGCGATGTCCTCCACGCGCTCGATCTCGGCCAGCGTCATCGGCTTGGGATGCGAGAAGTCGAAGCGCAACCGGTCGGGCGCCACCAGCGAGCCCTTCTGTGCCACGTGATCGCCCAGCACCTGGCGCAGCGCCTCGTGTAGGAGATGGGTGGCGGAATGGTTCTGCCGGATGGCGGAACGGCGCGCGTGATCGACTTCAAGAAGCAGCGGGTCGCCGACCTTCACCGTGCCCTTCCGCACCGTGACGAAATGCGCGAACAGATCGCCGGCCTTCTTCTGGGTGTCGGTGACGGCAAGGCTTAACCCCTCGCGCCGCATCTCGCCCTCGTCGCCGACCTGGCCGCCGCTTTCGCCATAGAACGGCGTCTGGTTGACGACGACCGCGCCGCTCTCGCCTTTCTTAAGCTCCGCAACTTCCTTGCCGTCCTTCACCAGCGCGGCCACCACCCCCTCGGCGCTCTCGGTCTCGTAGCCGAGAAATTCGGTGGCGCCGAGTTTTTCGCACAGTGTGAACCAGATGGTTTCCTGCGCCGCCTCGCCCGAGCCCGCCCAGGAAGCGCGCGCTTTGGCGCGCTGGCGGTCCATGGCGTCGGTAAAGGCCGCCAGATCGACGCTAATGCCGCGCGCGCGCAGCGCGTCCTGGGTCAGATCGAGCGGGAAGCCATAGGTGTCATAGAGTGTAAAGGCGGTCTCGCCGTCGAACATCGCGCCTTTTTTGAGCCCCGCACTCTTCTCGTCGAGGATAACGAGACCGCGGTCGAGGGTCTTGCGGAAGCGCGTCTCTTCCAGCTTGAGCGTCTCGGCGATCAGCGCCTCGGCGCGCAGCAACTCCGGATAGGCCTGGCCCATCTCGCGGGTGAGCGCCGGAACCAGCTTCCACATCAGCGGGTCCTTGGCGCCGAGCAGCTCGGCGTGGCGCATGGCGCGCCGCATGATACGGCGCAGCACGTAGCCGCGGCCTTCGTTCGAGGGCAACACGCCGTCGGCGATCAGGAAGGCGGAGGCGCGCAGGTGGTCGGCGATCACCCGGTGCGAGGCCTTGTGCGGGCCGTCGGCATCGACGCCGGTCAATTCGGCGATGACGCGGATCAGTGTGGCGAACAGGTCGATGGCGTAATTGTCATGCGTGCCCTGCAAGACGGCGGCGATGCGCTCCAGCCCCATGCCGGTGTCGATCGAGGGGCGCGGAAGATCGACGCGCGTGCCGTCCTCGCGCTGCTCGTACTGCATGAAGACGAGATTCCAGATCTCGATGAAACGGTCGCCCTCGGCGTCGGGCGAGCCGGGCGGGCCGCCGGCGATCTGCGGGCCGTGGTCGTAGAAGATTTCCGCGCAAGGCCCGCAGGGGCCGGTCTCGCCCATGGACCAGAAATTGTCGGCGCCGGCGATGCGCAGGATCTTTGAGTCGGGCAGTCCGGTGATCTTCTTCGACAGGTTGAAGGCGTCGTCGTCGTCGACATAGACGGTGATCAGCAGCCTGTCCTTGGGCAGCGCGTATTCCTTGGTGCACAGGTTCCAGGACAATTCGAGGGCGCCCTCCTTGAAGTAGTCGCCGAAGGAGAAGTTGCCGAGCATCTCGAAGAAGGTGTGGTGGCGCGCGGTGTAGCCGACATTGTCGAGGTCGTTGTGCTTGCCGCCGGCGCGCACGCATTTCTGCGCGGTG
>Ga0307426_1002725_pt1 | contig 10880 bp, 10 predicted proteins | sample SalMarWE160340MG_FD_202165 | JGI IMG/M metagenome (GOLD analysis project Ga0307426, IMG submission 202165) | Salt marsh sediment microbial communities from the Plum Island Ecosystem LTER, Massachusetts, United States - WE1603-40 | ecosystem: Environmental > Aquatic > Marine > Intertidal zone >... | reverse complement strand
CGCCGCGCACGAGTAGGATGACGTCCACCCGCCCAAACTGGTTCAACGCCTGCAGCGCGTCGACGATCCCCGCAGGCGCTTCGTCTCCCTGGACAGGGGTTGGCGCCAGGATGACCGTCGTGAGCGGGAAGCGCCGGTGCAGGACGTTGAGCACATCCTGCAGCGCTGCGCCCGTCGGCGAGGTCACGATCCCCAGCCGCTCTGGCCAGGGTGGGAGCTCCCGCTTACGCGAGGCGTCGAACAAGCCTTCAGATTCCAGACGTGCCTTGAGATGCAGAAAGCGTTGATACAACGCGCCTTCCCCCGCTTTCTGCAATTCGTCCGCATACAGCTGATACTGACCCCCGGCCTCGTAGACGCCGATGTGGCCGTGGACTTCGATCGAGTCGCCGTCCCGGGGAAGGTAGGTTTGCGCGGAGACCTCGGAGCGCCACATGACGCAGCGGAGCGAAGCCTGCTCGTCTTTGAGGGTGAAATAGAAGTGGCCGGAGGCGGGTCGTGATGCGTTGGAGACCTCTCCAGAGACCCAGATGTCTCCCAGACGATAGTCACTCTCTAGAGATTGTCGAATGTAGCGCGTCAGATCGGCAACGCTCCAGATCTGCGATTCCAGGCCAAAGAGCGAGAATTGTTCCACGCGCGAAGCATACCGAACGGGCGACAGGCTGTCAACCCATACGGGTATAATGGGCGAGAGGCAGAAAGGATCGGGCGAAGATGACGGAAAGCGGCTTGGAAAGTAAAATTGGAGAGGGCTTGCGGCGGCGCAAGTTGACCCTGGCGACGGCCGAATCCTGCACGGCGGGTTTGATCGCACACCGCATCACGAACGTGCCCGGGTCGTCCGATTATTTTTTGGGGGGCATCGTGGCCTACGCCAACAAGACCAAGATGCGGTTGTTGGACGTGAGCCAGGATGTACTCGATCGCGACGGCGCGGTCAGTGAAGAGACGGCGCGAGAGATGGCGCAGGGTGCGCGCCGGGCGCTGGAAGCCGACGTCGGCTTGTCCGTGACGGGGATCGCCGGTCCGGGCGGCGGCACGGAGGAGAAACCGGTTGGATTGACCTTCGTCGGCATAAGCGGCCCGATAGGCACGCGAGTGGAACGCCATGTCTGGGACGGCGATCGCGCGGCGAACAAAGCGCAGTCCGCCACGGCGGCGTTGCGTTTGTTGTGGGATTACCTGGAGGAACTGGAATGAGTTATCCCGTTGCCGTCGAAGCGAAATTTGAAACCGACGGTTCGATTCGTCCCTTGGCTTTTCTATGGAACGACGAACGCGTGGCCATCGCCTCGCTTGGGCGGCGGTGGGAGCAAGATGGGGAAGTCCATTTCCTGGTGATGTCTGTGGACGAGAAGGTATACGAACTGGCGTACCGCCAAGCGGATTCCGTATGGCTTTTATACCGCCAGCCCGAGGACCTGGGCGGCAGACACCTACGGGTGTGAGCGACGCGAAGTGTCCCGGACTCGATCCATCAACATTCCAGGACTTAAACAAATCGGCCCTGCCTTATAATTCGCAGGCGGCAGGGCCGTTTCTAATGAATGTTCGTTGCCGGCTGTGAGCCGCTGGTCAACTCAAGTAATCGCGCAGTTGGCGTGAGCGGCGAGGGTGCCGCAGCCTGCGCAGCGCTTTCCCCTCGATTTGGCGGATGCGTTCTCGCGTCAAGCCGAATTTTTGCCCCACTTCTTCCAGGGTGTAGGGTCTGCCGTTGTGCAAGCCGAAGCGAAGCCGCAGGATTCGCGCCTCGCGTGGGCTGAGCGTGCTCAGAACTTCCTCGACCTTCTCGCGCAGCAAGTTTTGATATGCGCTCTGCGTCGGTGTCGGCGTGGTGTCGTCCTCGACAAAGGAACCGAGTTCAGTGTCTTCTTCCTCCCCGACCGGGCTTTCCAGCGAGAGGGGTCTCCATGAGACGCGCATCATCCACTGCACCTTGCGAGGATCGACATCGAGCACCCGGGCGATTTCCTCGGGCGTAGGTTTTCGCCCCAGCTCTTGTTCGAGCTGGCGGGCCACTTTATACAGTCGGCGGATACGATCGGACATGTGGACGGGAACGCGGATCGTGCGGCCCTGATCGGCGATGGCGCGGGTGATGGTTTGGCGAATCCACCAGGTGGCGTAAGTGCTGAAGCGGTATCCGCGGTGATAATCGAATTTTTCCACCGCCTTCATCAAACCCAGGTTGCCCTCCTGAATCAGATCGAGGAACGGCACGCCTCGCCCCATGTAGCGTTTGGCGATGCTGACCACGAGGCGCGTGTTGGCTTTTATCAGGTGATCGCGGGCGGCCAGGGCGTCTTGAACGTACGTCTGAAGTTCGGTACGCTTCTTGGCGCTGCATTTCCCGTTGGATTTCAGCAAACGCTCCTCGGCTTCGTTGCCCCGTTCGATGCGCCTGGCCAAGTCGACCTCTTCCTCCGTGTTGAGAAGCGGGACGCGAGCCATTTCCTTTAAATAAAGGCCCACGGTGTCGTCACTCGAGATGGCGCTGAGATCAATACCGTGGTTGCCGTCTACTGATGTTTCTTGTTGAAAATGCTCCGGAATTTGGGTCTGTTCTTCGTATACTTCGATTCCGGCGCTATGGAAAAAAGTCTGCAATCGTTCGATGCGTTCTTCGATGTCTTCAGCTTCTGGGAAAACGCGGAAAATATCGCGCATGGTGATATATCCCTGGAAGTCCCCCTTTTCAAGCAGGGCGGCGAAGGCTTCTCGTTTTTCCCACCGATCCTTTGATACACTCATGGATGCCCTCCTGGCGGCAGTACAGGAGAAGTTCTTATCGGCTTGATGTGTGTCAGGACAACCTAACGTCGTTTACGACTTTGGCAGCAATGCTCTCAACACTTCAAAGCGAGGGTCGATCTCGTCTTGGTGATGATCGCATTTCTTGTCGGTGATCAATTCTCCACAAATTGGGCAGAGGCCCTTGCAATCCGGACGACAAAGCGGTTGAATCGGTACGTCCAACAATAGGTACTCACGCAGAACGGGCGTCAGGTCGAGGACGGCGGTTTCTGGGATAGCGAGCAAAGGATCGTCCGCACGACTGGCAGGATAGACAAATAGATCTTCGAAGACGCCGGTGAGATTTTGATCGAAAGAGTTCAAACAGCGCACACATTCGAGACTCAATTTGCCCTGCAGCGATCCTTCGACCAAGATTCCCAGACTTGTCCGCGTGAGGTCGAGTGAACCTTGAAGCGCATTGACCTTCAAGTCTTCTCCGAGTTGAACGCTGTCGACGTTATATTCAACGTTGCGGCTGCAGCCGATGCTCTCGTTCAACAAGAACCCGACATTAAGCCGCAACGGATGACGAAGGTTCAGTTGTGCACCACCTTGCAAACGAAATACTAAAAAAGCTTCCGAATTATAACATAAGTAGCAATCGAGGTCAAGCCATCGCACTAATACTAAACATAACAAAGTGTTTTTCGAGAAATATACCCAATATATGGGATATTATAAGTAAGTAACCCCTATATATGGGGTATTGGTACTGTTCGAGTAGCCAAAATTTCTGGAGCGTAGCACATGTCATCCTTGTTGATCGCAAGCAACAATCCCGGAAAGCTGCGCGAATTGCGTGCGCTGCTTGAACATCTTCACCTTTCAATCGTCGAACCCGCGTCCCTCGGCCTCGAACTGCACGTAGAGGAAACTGGCGAGGACTACGCTGCGAACGCCAGGAAGAAGGCGTTGGCTTTCACGCGCGCCTCGGGTCTCTACGCGCTCGCCGACGATAGCGGGTTGGAGGTCGAAGCTTTACACGGTGCGCCTGGAAAATATTCCGCTCGCATCGTTGGGGGGTCGGACGCCGATCGGCGCCGCTACCTGCTCCAGTTGCTGCAACCACATCCGAGACCGTGGCGGGCACGTTTTTGCTGCACGCTGGCTCTCGCCGACCCCGAGGGATCGACCGATATCGCCACGGGAACGTGCCCGGGCGAGATCATCCCCCAGGAGCGGGGCGAGCACGGTTTCGGATACGATCCCATTTTTTTGGTGCAAGACACAGACCAGACGATGGCGGAATTGCGTGTGCGCCAGAAGAATCGAGTCAGTCACCGCGCCCATGCGATGCGCGAGATGCTGCCGATCTTGAAACGAAGAATGGGGATTCGATAGAAAGGGTTGTGCCGGAATCTTGCCCCGGGATCACTCCCGCGCTTCGAGCCAGCGTTCGGTCATCATCGCTGCCGCACAGCCCTGTCCGACCGATGTGGCGATCTGGCGAAAGACGGGATCTTGAATCTCGCCCGCGGCGAACACTCCCGCAACGCTGGTCATCATCCGCTCGTCAGTGAGCAGATAGCCAACTTTATCCATCTCCACCTGACCCTTGAAGAGACCGGAGTTGGGATAATGGCCGATGAAGATAAAGACGCCGTCCGTTTCCAATTCGCTGGCGGCGTCCGATTTCACGTTGCGCAGACGCACTTTTTGCACCTTGCCGTTTCCTTGGATTTCCTCGACCACCGTGTCCCAGACGAAGCTGATTTTTTCGTTTGCGAAGGCGCGCCGTTTCAGGGCCTCGCCGGCTCGAAGTTCGTCGCGCCGGTGGATGATGCGCACTCGATTCGCGAAACGGGTGAGGAATAAACCTTCTTCCAGGGCGCTGTCTCCACCACCGACCACGACGACGTCTTTATCGCGGAAGAAAAAACCGTCGCACGTCGCGCAGTACGACACGCCGCGCCCGATCATTTCATCTTCTCCCGGTACGCCAAGGCGTTTTGGCGAAGCGCCTACGCAGACGATGACCGCTTCCGCTTCATACTCTTCCTCGAGCGTTTTAATGCGAAAGGGAGACCCCTGGTCGAAATCGACCTCGGTTACCTCGTCCATCGCGAAGCGCGCCCCGAAACGCTCGGTTTGTTTCTGCATCAGTTCCACCAGCTCCGGCCCCGTGGTGCCCTCGGGAAAGCCGGGATAATTCTCAACCTCGTTGGTGATTGAGATCTGGCCACCCAACAGACTGCCGGTAATCACGAGGGGCTCCAATCTGGCCCGCGCCGTGTAGAGTGCCGCGGTAAGGCCGGCAGGGCCCGATCCGATGATGATGACTTTTTCCTTCTGCATTCGTGCCTCGCTTTATCGATCGTAGTAGGAATGATATCTACAGCATACCAGCTAAATCCAAAAATTTTCCAGGAACCCAATCTCGTAGCGTGCCGTACGCTGTAGGCACCCAAAGATCAGACGTGTGGAGCGTCCGGTATCTTACCCGGCTCCGGCACACGTAACGCTGCTCGTGGGTATTCGCCGCTTCCGGCAAGCGATCAGTACGCGAAACCCGGTTTGTGCAGGCGCTCGGCGCTTTCGCCGCTCAACGGCACGTAGACGGTGATGCACGTGCCCCGGCCTTCGGCGGATTCGATGTGCAGCACGCCGTTGACCAACTCGGCGCGTTCGCGCATGTTGACGATTCCCAAACTGCCGCGTTGTTCGTAATTGGCGTCGACGGCGCCCACGTTGAAACCCACGCCGTCGTCCTCTACTTCCAGCACGAACATATCCTCGCGTCGCTCGAGGCGCACCCAGATGTGCTCCGCCTCCGCATGTTTGCGGGCGTTGTTGATCGCCTCTTCGGCGATGTAGAAAACGACTCCCTGGCCCGCCATCTCCATGTCTTCGGCCACCTCGGGATCCGCGGTGATGATGATGTTCTGGCCGTGGGTCTCGCGCATTTTCTCCGCCAACTGCATGAGTGCTGCGACCAACCCTTGGGATTCGAGGATCAACGGCCTCAGCGTGAAGAGCATGTGCCGGATTTCCTTCGTCGTGCGCCGCGCCATGTCCTCCACCTTGTAGAGTTCTTCGGAGGCGGCTTTGGGATCGCGCTCCATCAAGCGCCGGGCGAAGTTGACCCGCATGGCGATGGCGGCGATGGTCTGCGTGGGACCGTCGTGTAAATCACGCGCCAATTTCTTGCGCGCTTCTTCCTGGATTTCCGTGATACGTTCCTTTTCCTGCTCGAGATCCCGGTAAAGACGTGCGTTCTGGAGCGCAATCATGGCTTGCTGTGCGATCGCCCATAGGATTTCGACTCGCTCTGCGGTGAAGTAATGCGGTTCGCGATGAGCAAAGAGAAGCACGCCGTAGGTTTCCAGACCCGCAGAAAGCGGAATGCTCAGGACCACCTGGCGGCCGTGCAGGCCGACCAGGCGCTGCAATTCCGGATCCTCGCCCGGGTTGCGGGTCAGGCGCGGTTCCCCGCTGATTAATGTGCGATCCAGGACGCCTTGCTCACCGGGAAACGTGATGCGGCGATCGGCGTGCGTCAAGCCCCGATCGGAGGCGACGTGCATTACGCCGTTTGAAAACAGCAGCAGCGCGCTGACCAGATCCGTCGTTTCGGAGTCGATGTCGGCCAGGGATTGGGCGCTGATGTCGAGAGCCATGTCAAGAACGCGCTCGTAATTCAATGTCGAACTGAGTTCCGCAGCCATGGAAAAGACTGCACGTGCGCGCTCGCGTTCACGTTCCCGTACCTGGCTCAGGCTCAACCCTTCTTCGTGTCCGATTTGCTCGGCAATCGTGTGAACTCGCTTTGCAAGCCAGCCGAGCACGCAGGCGCAGATCAAGATGATGATCCCGAGTGTGGTGAGTATGGGCCAATCTTGAGCGGCGTACGAGGTCGTGACCACACTCTCGACGACATAGGCCAACAATCCCGAGGCGGTCATCGCCAGCGACGGCATCAAGCCGTATGCCAGCGCGACTCTCGTCGAGCCGATCAACAGACTCCACCAAAGTGGGCTGTCCATCCTCCCGGAGAGGACGATGCAGCTCACCGCGAAACCTGTCTCGACCGCCGCGACGACGGCTTCGAGCCAATGCGGACGCCAACCCCCGACCCGGAGCAGGCTGGTCAGCAGCGTGAAAAGCAGCCAGATGGTGAACAGGATGATCAGCGTTTCGGAGAGTATCCCGCCGAATCCGGCGACCAGCGGCAGCGCGGTGAGGAACAAACCACGCGTGCTGAAAATCACCCAATCGATCGAATCCAACGGGTAGCGATCGTGCACTCGGGACATGTTTCCAATGATAAACCCTTCGGAGGTCGTTGCAAAATGACCCTTGAGTAAGGTTGCGCGGACAATTGTGCGAGGGAGGCGAGTTCCCGTTTAGACCCGGGAAAATGCAGCAGGCAGCGTGGATATCAACGCACGTACTCGCTTGCAAATTGTGGAGAGCAGCGGCGTGAGTCGTTCAGCCGAGATTTCGTCTCAGCAGACTCGAGAGTATGCCCTTGCGGGGAGCGAACAGGAAGACCACGCCAAAGAAGAGAGTCGCCACCAGTACGATCGCCGATCCGGAGACGATGTCCGCGTAATACGAGAGATACAAACCCACCAGTGCGGAGAACACACCGATCCCCGCGGAAAGCAACATCATCACCGGCAGCCGGCGCGCAAGCAGGAGGGCAGCCGACGCAGGCGTGACGAGCATGGCCAAAACCAGGGCAACGCCTACCGCCTGGAGTGAAATCACGATCACGATGGCCAACAATACCAGCAGCATGTTTTGCAGAAAGGCCACGGGCAGGCGCAGCGTCGCCGCCAGTACGGGATCGAAGGACAGCACCAGAAATTCCTTGTAGAAGGCGAAGATGGCCAACATGACGATCGCGCCCAGGCCGAGCATCAAACGGATGTCCGCAGTCGATACGCCCAGCAGGTTGCCGAAGAGGATGTGCGCAAGGTCGACGGCATAACTACGCTGGACTGAAATCAGCGCCACACCGAGCGCAAACGCTCCGGCGAACACCACCCCAATCGCCGCATCTTCCTTGATGTCCGCGCGCCGTCCGATGGCGCCGATCGACAGTGCGGCCACGACGCCGATGATCAGTGCGCCGACGGGAAGCGGCCACCCGATCATGAAGGCGATGACCACTCCCGGCAGGATGATGTGCGCCAGCGCATCCCCGAGGAACGCCATTCCCCGCAGGACGACGTACGTTCCCAGGACCGGACAGACCACACCGACGATCAGGGAAGCCCATAGGCCGCGCAACATGAACTCGTAGCGGAAAGGCTCGACCAACCACTGCATCCACTCAGCCACGTTCCGCCTCCGCGTCGTCGCCGCAGCAAGGTTCTGCAAGTACCATCGTGCCTCCCGCTTCCGGCAGATCGTGAACGTGCCCCCCGTATGCCTCCAGTAGATTCGGCCGGATGAACACTTCAGCGGGAACTCCGAAGGCGATCAGACGGCGGTTGAGCAGCATCACTCTATCGAATCGTTGGTTCGCCAGGCTGAGGTCGTGTGTCGAAACGAGTATGGCCACGCTGCTCGCTTTCAATTCTTGCAGCATGGATAGAATCGCTTCCTGGCTGGAGATATCGAGCCCGGTGAAGGGTTCGTCGAGCAAGATGATTTCCGCTTCCTGCGCGAGTGCCTGTGCCAGGAACACTCGCTGCTGCTGGCCGCCGGATAATTCCCCGATTTGTCGCTCGGCGAATTCGGACATACCGACACGCTGCAGCGCCTGGCGCACGAACGTCCAATCGGCCTTGCTCGGCCAACGGAAGGGGCCGATCTTGCGTATGCGGCCCATCATGACCACTTCAGCAACGGTCACGGGAAAAGACAAATCCACTTGACTGCGCTGCGGCACGTAGGCGATACAAACGTGTCCGCCGGGTCGGTGTCCGAACACGCGAACGCTTCCTTGATCGGGTTTCAAAACGCCGGCCACGATTTTCAGTAGGGTGGTCTTCCCGGCGCCGTTGGGACCGACGATGGCGACGAGTTCACCGGCTTGAATTTCGGCCGTCACGCTGCGCAGGACGACGGTGCCGTCATACTCGAAGTGTACCGCTTCCATGGACAGCGCCGGCGCTTCTCGATCGTGACTGGGCGGCCGTGTGATCAATTGGGCCATGCAAACCTCACTTGGCTAACGCCTGGACGATTGCATTAACATCATACTGCATGAATCGCAAATAGGTATCCGCCGGTCCGCCGGGTTTGCTAAGCGAGCCGATATAGAGCGACACCAATTCGACATCGGTATCCTGGGCGATCAGCGCAGTAAGTTGGGGGTTAGCCGTGATGCTTACAAACAGGGCCGGGACTCCCTCCGATTTGATCTTATCATTGAGATCGGCTAGCTCTCGTGCGGAGGGTTCCGCAGCCGTGCTGTAGGCCGGGATTACCGCGCCAACCATCTCGAAGCCGTATCGTTGGGCGAAGTAGCCGAAGGCCAGGTGATCGGTGACCAGTTTTCGATTCCCTTCCGGGATTTCCGCAACCTTTTGCACGATCCAATCGTGCAGACCTGCCAAAGCCTCGTCATAGCGGCGCGCATTCTCGCTGTAGTCGTCCCGATGCGCCGCATCCAAAGCGCCCAGAACATGTGCGCTGTTGTCTGTCCAAACCATGACGTTCAAAGGATCGAACCAGACATGCGGGTCCGTGCCTGCGTGTTCGCCGTCTTGTGCCTGGGTAACTTGATCGGCAGAAAATTGTCGCAGTTCGATGCCCTCCGAAAGGGAGATGACGGGCACCTCCTTGGGGACCTGCGACAATGTTTGATACAGGAATTCCTCCAAACCGGCACCGTTGAGTATGATCGCATGCGCCTCGGTCATGGCGCGCAGATCTCCCGGTGAGGCTTGAAAGGTATGCGGGTCGGCGCCGGCCGGGATGAGCGTGACGACTTCGATCGCCTCTCCGCCTACGATTTTCACCACGTCGGCGACGATGTCGGTCGTGACCACGAGGCGTAATTTCTCATTCTCTTGGAGTTCGACGGGCGCCAGGTCTGAGAGCGGGGTTAGCAAGGTGTCGATACTCCCCGATCCTTCGTGGGGCAATCCCTGGGAGCAGCTTCCCAGAGTGGCCGCGCAGATGATCAATGCCGTGGAGAAGTGAGTCCGCCATTTGCGAAATGACATGATAGATGAACCTCTTTTCACGACCCGCTTCATTCGTCGGCCCCGGATTTCGCCGGGTGTTGGACCGAGATACGCAACGAGTGGGCCGAATCGGCGAATCAATGACAGATCAGTACCGGCGTCCGACTCTCACGCAGGACCTGATCGACGACGCTGCCCACCATGACTTCCTTGACGGGCGCGGCACCATATCCTCCCATGACGATCAGCTCGCTGTGATCCTCGTCGGCCGTGCGCAAGATCGCATCGGAAACATCGCCCACCTCCATCACGTAGTGGGCATGCACTTCCTGGCGCTTGAAGTACGATTGGACGCGGTGCATCGTCTTGCCGCTCTCGATTTTCTCATCGTCTACAACGACTACCGTGATGGGAATTTTCCAGCGTAAAGACAGGTAGGCACTGACGAACAAAGCTTCATCCGCTTTGGGGCTCCCGTCGTACGCCAGTACCCCCCGGTTCAATGCGGAGATCACCTGGGGTACGGCCAAAATCGGTCTCGGGCAATTACGGACGAGTTTGCTGAATCCGGAGCTCAGCCTGGATGTTGGCCTCGGTTCGGGAGGGTACGCCAGATTGACGATCACGAGATCGTTGAAACGCGCTCTCTCGCGCAGTCTTTCGGAAACGTCGCCAATACTGAAATTAAGCGTCCCTTCGACCCCTTCCTGGGCACAGCGTTGTTCGAAGGTTCGACGAACCGATCGGGCCGCCTCGCTTTCCAACGCTGCTTCGGAAGGGAGCACGTGCAGCCCATTGATCCGCGCGCCTTCTCGCTTCGCCACTTGCAGCGCCTGCCCGAGGGCGTTCCATCGTTCGTCGCTGCCGCCGACGCCCACCAGAACGTCGGCGAACAACGGCCCCACATCGCCATTTTCTAGAAGCCTGTCGCGCCGCAGCTCCGGCCTTAATCGGAAGCGCGGCTTGGTGGTTGTGGTCAAGCTGCGGATTTTATCCAGG
>Ga0307426_1002721_pt1 | contig 10882 bp, 8 predicted proteins | sample SalMarWE160340MG_FD_202165 | JGI IMG/M metagenome (GOLD analysis project Ga0307426, IMG submission 202165) | Salt marsh sediment microbial communities from the Plum Island Ecosystem LTER, Massachusetts, United States - WE1603-40 | ecosystem: Environmental > Aquatic > Marine > Intertidal zone >... | reverse complement strand
GGAGCCGTTTCTGCTCCTGATTTTGATAAATAACCCGGTTATCCTGGGTAATCGATATTCCCGTGAGTGAATTTTCCACCAGATCGCGGAAGCGCTTTTCACTTTCCTGCAAAGCTGCCTCCGTCTGTCGGCGTTCAATCATTTTTCCCAGGCGCTCTGCGATCTCATTGATCAGGTCTCTTTCTTCTTTTAAAAAAGGTCCCTCTTCCAATTCAGGCCGCTGATCGAGGTAATAGACCTCCAGCTTGCCGAACAATTTTCCGTTGACCAGCAGGTCGCAGGCCAGACGCCAATCGGTTGCGGCGAAATTTTTGGTCCTGAATTCCTTGTCGTTCCACACGATGCGGGCACAGGTAATTTCGGGGTACTTCCAGGCCGGGGGAATAAGGTTGACGACTTCGCTGAGGTTCTCTTCCCTTGAAAAGCGCTGTCTTTCGATCAGCCTGGAAATTGAATAGAGGCAATTGAGCTCTTTGGTTCGCTCGATAAGGTTTTCAACGGTCTTTTGCAGATCGCTGTCCGACTTTTTCTTTTCCTCCTCCATTGCGATGCTGTTCAATGCAAAGCCGATATCTTCGGCCATCTCTTCCAGCAGACAGTGCTCCTGCGCGTCTTCGATCAGCTTTTTGGGGACCGATACCGTCAGGGTGCCGAATTGCTTTTCAGCGTGTCCCAACCGGACCGTCATCCCGGTTCTATCAGGATATTCAAGTCTCAGTGGGCAGTGTTTGCAGTCGCTAAACGGGTTCCGGGCAACTGCGGTGCCGGGCTGGACCAAAGCCTGACGCACGCAGCCCGGCAACTCGCCTCCGATCAGCAGTTCCTGCAGCGGCAGAAGCGCTTTGCCCAGGCCGGCTTCCGCCTTGACAACCGGCTTTTCGGATTCATCCTGCAGGATAATCCAGGCATTATGGTAACCCCTATTCTGAACCAATTGGTTGCAGATGCCCTGGAGCAACCGGGCAGGGTCTTTTTCGCGGATGAGCAGCTGATTGACGCTGCAAATTACGCTCAGGAGCAGATTCTGGCGCTGTAATTTCTCTTCTTTTTGTTTAAGCATCAATCGGTATCCTCGGAAGTTGCAACCGGAGGTCCACTGCATTGAACAGAGAGGATCGGATGGGTACAAAATGTCCGGCCAAAAAACATTTTTCTTCATCTTCATACCATTACAAAAGCAACTTATCAAATATTTATTATCCAGTTGTCGTTTTAACAAACTGTAAAAAAAACTGACACCCGATGCCCTGCGGCCGATCAACTTTTCTGCCCGTCAAATCCCTTAAATCTGGTTTGTTCAATAAAATAAGATAGCTACTATAAAGTACCCTTTATGGCACAACGTTTGCTCTGCAACATGAGTACGGCCGCTGCCGAAGCATATAGCGGGTTCGTTAAACCAAAAAAATTTTAAGCCGGACAGCGACAGAAACTGAATTTCAGTTTCAGAAAATAAGGAGGATGCCAATGATTCCCCCTCTGGTCATGTTAGTCGATGATGAAGCCCCTTTTGTCGAAACGATGGCGAAGCGTCTGGAAAAAAGAAGCCTGGATGTTAAAACCGCGCTCAGCGGCCAGGCCGCTTTGGATATTTTAAGTCAAAAGCCCAACATCGATGTCGTCGTTTTGGATGTGAAGATGCCGGGAATGGACGGACTTGAAACCCTTCAAAAAATAAAGGCCAACTTCCCTTTAACCGAAGTGATTATGCTAACCGCCCATGCCACGGTGGAATCGGCTATTGAAGGAATGAAGCTCGGCGCTTTTGATTATCTGATGAAACCGTGTGATATGAACCGACTGATGGACATCGTCACGGAGGCCACGCGCAAAAAACGCAGTCACGAAGAAAAAATCAGAGAAGCCAGGGTCAAAGAAGTACTGTCCACGCGCGGTTTTTAGTCATCCAAATCCGGCGGGCGACACCGAAAAAAGGTAAAGGCGATATGACTAAAAACAAGCGCTTGACGATTCCATATTACCGTTCCCTGAACCGGAACATTATTTTAACCATTGTCAGTGTCTCCATCATTCCGCTGATTCTGGTCAGCAGTACGATTTACCTGCAATACCGATCTTCATATCATGAGAAGGTGTATGCCCATCTTCAGGAGCTGGTGCATAAGCATACCCAGAATATCGACAGTTTTCTGTCTGAAAAACTGGCTGAGATAAAGTTTCTGGCCAGCAGTTTCGGCTTTGAACAGCTCGCCCGTGAGTCCTTTTTGAGGGAAAAGCTGGAAGCATTGCAAAAGGACTACGGCCCGGTTTTTGTGGACCTGGGGGTAATCAATGCCAGGGGCGAACAGATCGCCTACGCCGGACCGTTTAGATTGGCGCAGGCCAACTATTCAGATGCCGAGTGGTTCCGCCAGGCCATGCAGCGTAAGTACTTTATCAGCGATGTCTTTTTGGGGCTGCGCGGTTTGCCGCACTTTATCGTCGCCGTGCGCAACAGTTTTCAGGACAACGCCTGGATTCTGAGAGCTACCATCGACTTTGTGGCCTTCAATACGCTGGTTGAAAGCATTCATATCGGACAGACCGGCTTTGCCTTTATTCTAAACCGGCAAGGGGAGCAACAGACCACTCCCATCACAAAAGCGTCGCTGGGGGTCCTTCCCAGCAAAACCATTTACACCGAATTTTTGGATGAAACAGGTGAAGCGCCGGCTGAAATCCGCACCCTCATCAAGCCCGACAGTTCCAATCATAAAAACATTTATGTGGCGAATTTTTTGAAGAACGGCGAATGGCTGCTGGTTTATCAACAGCGGGCAAAAGATGCCTTCACCGATCTGAACAAAACCTTTACCATAACCACCGTCATGATGGTGCTCGGCCCCCTGGCGATCGCCCTTATGGCGTTTTTGCTTTCCAGGGTGATCGTCAATCGAATTGCCAAAGCCGATGAAGAAAAGCAGATGATGAACCAAAAAGTCATTGAGGCCGGCAAGCTTGCTTCCGTAGGTGAATTGGCTGCCGGGGTGGCCCATGAAATCAACAACCCGGTTGCCATCATGGTGGAAGAAGCCGGCTGGATGGGCGATTTACTGGAAGAGGAAGAATTTCGGTCAAGCAAAAATCTGCCGGAGCTCCAAAGAGCCATCAGCCAGATTCAAACCCAGGGCAAACGCTGCAAGGAGATTACTCACAAACTGCTCAGCTTCGCCAGGAAGACCGATGCCACGGTTTGCAACGTGGCGGTGAACGAGCTGCTGGGGGATGTGGTGGCCCTTTCCGCCCAGAGAGCAAAATACAGTAAGGTGGAAATCCAAACCGATTTTAAGGAAAATCTGCCGCCGCTAAAAAGTTCACCTTCCGAGATGCAACAGGTCTTTTTCAACCTGATCAACAACGCCCTGGATGCAATGGAGAATATCGGCGGAGTGTTGAAGCTCTCCTCCCGCCAAAAAAACAATCACATCGTCGTTGAAGTTTCAGATACCGGCAGGGGGATCCCGGCCGCCAATCTCAGCCGTATATTCGATCCATTTTATACCACCAAATCAGTGGGCAAGGGAACCGGCCTGGGGCTTTCGATCTGCTACGGGATCATCGATAAGCTGAACGGCAAGCTGGAGTGCAAAAGTACGGTGGACGTCGGAACCACGTTTTATGTATCTATTCCGCTGCCGGAGGACTCGGATTCGCAGGCCTGTGAGGAATGAAATTGCCGTCAAACAAAAAATTACGGCTTTGAAAAATATGACAGTTTCAAATCAAAAGGTCACCCCCGGGCGCATTCGTCTGCTGCTGGTAGACGATGAAGCGGGTTTTGTGAATGTTCTCTCCAAGAGAATCAGCCGCCGAAATATTGAAGTTACGACGGCTTGCAGCGGCTCCGAAGCCATACAGGCGCTGCGTGGGCGAGAGTTCGATGTGGCCGTCCTGGATTTGAAAATGGAGGACATGTCCGGTCTTGAGGTGCTTAAGATTTTCAGGATCATGGACCCCAAACTTGCGGTGATCATGCTCACCGGGCATGGCTCCGCCGAAGCCGCCCAAAAGGGCATCCAACTCGGGGCCTATGACTACCTGACCAAGCCCTGTGAGCTTGAGGAACTGCTGCAAAAAATCATGGAGGCATACCGGCAATCACAAGCGGCTCTGAATCGAAACACCGATAGGTGAGTGCAAAAGGAAAGGGAAAATTATGTTTTTTAAATCCAAATGGTTTTTACTCGGATTGGCGGTTATTCTCGGTATTATCGTTATGCTTCTTCCCAGGCCCGAAGGCACCCGCTTTAAAATAAGCGGCGATGCCGATCGTATTTTTCTGCAGCAGATCGGAAATGACTTTGAGCTTGTCCCGGGCACTAAAAATCCGGACGGGCCATATACCGTAATGATCAAGCCTTCGGCCGCCGTTGCGACGCCGGGTTTATACCTGCAAAATCTGGCCGCCGGACTTAACTTAAAAAAGGTTCAAATTGACTACGTTGACGGTCTGTCGTCTAAAGCCAAGCGATTTCTGGCGATGCTGGTCGTGCTGGTCTTTCTTTTCATTGCCGAGCCCATTCCGTTGGAAATCACCGCCATCTGTATCGGCGTCTTCATCGTTATCATGGGGGTCGGAGACGTTAAAGACGCCTGGGCACCCTACATGCATCCGGTGGTCGTATTTATCATGTGCTGCCTGATTTTTGCCATTTCACTGGGCAAGGTCGGAATCACTAAACGGATGGGGTATTTTATTGTGCGGCGCGCCGGCAACAATATTACCAAATTCACGTTTATCATCGCCATCAGCCTGGGGTATGCGTCTACTTTCATGCACGATGCCGCCGCCTGTGCCATCGGCATTGTCACCATGCTGCCGCTGATGCGGGCAGCGGGAATCGAACCCCATTCCAGTACGGCCAAATTTATGATGATCTCCCTGCCGTTCGCCTGCTCCAGCGGCGGCATGGGGACCCTGGTGGGCGGGGGGCGCTGCATGGTGGCGGCGGCTTTTCTAAAGGAATTCACCGGCTTTGAAATTACATTTTTTGACTGGATCAAATATGCTTTGCCGGCGGCCCTGGTTACCGTGCCGGCAGCGGTCGGGATTGTCTACCTGATCTTCCGGCCGGACCCGAAATATAAATTGCCGGATTTCGATGAGGGCATCGGGCGCTGGAACTCGATGGAAAAGCGAACGCTGATTATTATCGGGCTGACATTCATTTTATGGCTAACCAAAGGGATTCATGGTATAGATTATTCGGTCACCGGCATGCTGGGAGTGGCCGCCCTGATCCTTTTCGGCGTGCTGAAATGGGAAGATATCAACAGCAATCTGGAGTGGGGAACGGCCCTGTTTATCTTTGGGGGCGGCATCTCACTGGGGCTGGCGATGGGGTACTCGGGCGCTGCCGACTATTTTGCGCACCTTTTCTTCCCGCTGATCCAGGGCGGCGGCTGGCTGCTGCTGTTTGCAGGGGTGGGCATATTCGGAGCCCTGGTCACCAATGCCATGGCCAATGTGGCGGCGGCGGCCCTGATATTGCCGATCGTTATTCCCATGGCCCAGCTGGAGGGCGTAAATCCCACCGTGCTGGCCTTGTGCCTGGGTATGGCAACATCCTTTGCGATGCTGCTCGTCATTGGTTGCCCCCCGAATGCCATTGCTTACAGTTACCGGTATTTCAAGTCATCGGATTTGACCAAGGCCGGCGCGGTTGCAATGCCGATTCTGCTGGGCATGCTGGTTCTGGTGGCAACGGTCTGGTGGAAAATTTTGGGGCTTGTTTAAGAGGAATTATGGAAACCATCCACCTTCTGCTTGTCGATGATGAAGATTCTTTTCGCCAACCTCTCTCCAAACGGCTGGCAAAAAGAGGATTTGTCGTTGAACAGGCCGCCGACGGCAATCAATGCTTGGCGTTGCTTGGAGAAAAAAGAATCGATGTCGTGGTGCTGGACGTCAAAATGCCGGGTATGAGCGGGATCGACGTCGTGCAAAATATAAAAAACAAATATCCAACCATCGAGGTCATCCTGCTAACCGGGCACGCCACGACTGCCAGCGGTGTTGAAGGGATTAAATCCGGCGCCTTTGACTACCTGACAAAACCGATCGAGCTGGATCAGCTGGTAAATAAAATAACTCAGGCACGCGAGAAGATCCTCAGGCTGGCGGCTGAGCACAAAGAAGCCGAATACCGCAAAAAAATTGAACAGCAGATGGTCGCCACCGAACGCCTGGCTTCTTTAGGGACTCTGGCGGCCGGTGTGGCTCACGAAATAAACAATCCACTGGCCATTATCAGCGAATCGACGGGATGGATGAAGCAATTGCTCGCCAGAGACGAGCTAAAGGGCATGCACCGCAGGGAGGATTTCGAAAAGGCCCTGGGCAAGGTGGAAAAAAGCGTTGAAAGAGCCAAACGAATTACCCACCAGTTATTGAGCTTTGTCAGAAAAACCGATTCGTCATTTTCACAGGTTGATCTGCCCGGGTTAATCGAGGAAACCCTTCAATTTCTTGAACATGAAACCAAAAAAAGAAATATTAAGATTATTCGTAAAATTGCCTCCGGGCCCGCGGCTTTATGGAGCGACCCTTACCGCATACGGCAGGCCTTGATTAATCTGCTGACCAATGCGGTTCAGGCCATCGGTGCCGAAGGGGAGATCACCCTGGCGGTGGAAGACTCGGTCGACCATACGGCCCTTACGGTCAGCGACAATGGGCCGGGCATACCGCGGGAAAACCTGGCCAGAATATTCGAGCCGTTTTTCAGCACCAAATCCCCCGGAGAGGGGACCGGCCTGGGGCTTTTTGTTACCCGCGGAATTATCGAGAAGCTGGGCGGCACGGTCACGGTCGACAGTGAGGTCGGCAAAGGCGCCAGTTTTTGTATCCGGTTGCCGAAGCAATTGAAAAAGGTCGATGAATTTGTCGGCGGAGGCGCTGAAGACTGGATCGATAAGGTATCATCTCACTTGAAAGATTCAGATGTTAAGGAGAAAAGATCGCTATGATTAAAATACCGACCAGAGTAATGCTAGTTGATGATGAAAAAGATTTTGTCGAAATGCTCAGCCTCCGATTGGAGGAGATCGGCGAGCGTGTTACATCGGCTTACAGCGGCCGGGAATGCCTCCAAATGCTGGAAAAAAAGGAAATCGACGTGGTCATACTGGATATCCTGATGCCCGGGATGGACGGCATTGCAACCCTAAAGGAGATAAAAAACAAACATCCGCTGGTTGAGGTTATCATGCTGACGGGTCACGGCACCACTGAAAGTGCCGTAGATGGTATGAAACTGGGGGCCTTTGATTATCTTTTAAAACCGGCCCGCTTCGAAGAATTAACCGCGAAACTGGAATCTGCCCGCCAAAGAAAAGATGAGCAGGAGGAACGCATCCGAAAGGCGGAAGCCAAACTGCTGTTGCGCAGAAGCGGCGATCTTTGATTTTACTAAAATTGGTTGCAAAAGATTCGAGTCTTGCATTAGAAAGGAGCAGCTTTGGCATCACGAATAGTTGGGAAGGATCGAACTTATTGAAAATGTGGCATAGAATCAGCCTGCGGTCGCGTATTTACATAATTTTGGCAGCCCTGGTGTTTATTACGCTGGTCGGAGGTTTCGTTACCGTCTGGTATTCTTTTAAAATGGAGCGCCTGCTGGTTACCGTCACCGAGAAAGAACTGGCGGCGTTTCAAACAGCAGAGGCCCTTGAAATGGCCCTGGCCAACCAGAAAGGATTTGTATCCTACTATTTTATCGAAGGCAATCCCGAATGGCTTCGGAAATTGGGTGAATATCGCCAGATCTTCAAAGAGCGCCTAAAAGATGCCCTTTCCTTGGCCGGCAGCGAAGACGAAGAAAAAGTCCTTCGACGGATAAAAACCGAATATGCGCGCTATATTGAAATCAAGGACCGCGTCATTGGACTCTATCAGATGGGCAACCGTGAAGAAGGTATTCGACTGCATCGCCAGGTGCGAGATATCTTCTTTTCGGTGCTTGAACTTTGTGAGAAGTTTAAGGAGATCCATGAGCATAAAATCAAGCAGGTTAAATCGGACAGCCAGACCGAGGCCGCCAAGCTCAGGGTCATTGCCGCAGCAGCCGTAATGATCGGCGTGTTGCTGGCCGTGCTGCTGGCATTTGTTCTGGGGCATCAGATTTTAAGTCCGGTTCGCCGACTGGCCGCTGAAGCGGACGGAACTCTGGGCCCTGAGAAAGACGAAAATGAAGTGATAGCGCTCAGCCGCAGTGTGCGGGGATTGCTCCAGAATGTCGACCGGACCCAGTCCGAGCTGCAAAAAAGCCGCGAATCCCTTTTGCAGGTCGAAAAAATGGCGCTGGTGGGAAAACTTGCTGCCGGAATGGCCCACAGCATCCGCAACCCGTTTACTTCGGTGAAAATGCGCCTGTTCAGTCTGAGCCGTGCGCTGGAATTTACGGATACCCAGAAAGAAGATTTTGACGTTATTTCGGAAGAAATCCGGCGTATCGATACCATCGTGCAAAACTTTCTCGAATTTTCACGCCCCCCCAAGCTCATTATGCAGTCCATCAGTCCTTCCGTGGTCGTTGACCAGACCATTCAACTGCTGGAACACCGTCTGAAATCATATGATGTCGGTGTCAGGATCGAACGTACGCAGCCGTTGCCGGAAATCGATGCCGACCCGGAACAGCTCAAAGAGGTACTCGTCAATCTGGTGGTCAACGCCTGCGAAGCCATGGAAAGAGGCGGATCAATTGTCATTCAGGAAGAAGAAGTGCCGAATCCCTCCAACGGCAGGATGGCCGTCATCCGGGTAAGCGACAACGGGCCGGGAATTGCCGATTCAATTCGTGATAAAGTTTTACAGCCCTTTTTCACCACCAAGGAAGAAGGGACGGGTTTGGGATTGAGCATTGCCGCCCGTATCGTGGAAGAGCATGGCGGCCGGATAAATACAGAATCCAATCAGGACCGGGGCGCCACATTCGTCATTTCTCTGCCCATTAAGGAAAAAAATTATGAGCACGATTCTGATTATTGACGATGATGACCAGCTGCGCAAAAGTTTTCATAAACTCTTATCCGAAGAGGGCTACCGGGCCCAGAGCGCGGCTTCTGGCGAAGCCGGTCTTGAGCTGGTTAAAAGACAGTCGCCGGATCTGGTTATCGTCGATGTGCGCCTGCCGGGCATGAACGGTCTTAAAACCTTTGAGGCCATCCACGCCATGGAGCCCAAGCTTCCGGTGATTATCATGACCGCTTACGGGACCACCGAAACCGCCATCGAGGCCACCAAAATGGGCGCCTTTGACTATATCTTAAAGCCTTTTGAAATTCCCGACCTGCTGGCAGTGATCAAACAGGCCCTGGAGGCCGGCCGTTTCATGCGCTCTACGGTGGAAATGGATGTGAAGCCGGATCAGGCGCCCCGGGAGGCCATCATCGGCCGCAGCAAGCCCATGCAGGATGTGTACAAGGCCATCGGGCGGGTTTCAACGGCCGATGCAACGGTCCTTATCCGGGGAGATTCGGGCACCGGCAAGGAGCTGGTTGCCCGGGCCATCTATCAGCACAGTCTGCGCGCCGACAAACCATTTCTGGTAATAAACTGTGTCGCCATTCCTGAAAATCTGCTCGAAAGTGAACTGTTTGGTTATGAAAGAGGGGCCTTTACCGGAGCCAGCCATCGACGGGTCGGAAAAATCGAACAGGCCAACGGCGGCACCGTGTTTCTTGATGAAATCGGAGATATGCCGTTCAGCATTCAGGCCAAGATACTGCGCCTGCTGCAGGAAAAAAGTATCGAGCGACTCGGGGGGCGCGCTACCATCCCCGTTGATGTGCGAATTATTGCCGCCACCAATCGCGATCTGGAAGCCGCCCTGGCGCAGGGACGCTTCCGGGAGGATCTTTACTATCGACTCAAAGTTGTAACCATCTCACTGCCGTCCCTGCGTGAGCGCCGGGAAGACATTCCGCTTTTGACGGACTATTTTCTGCGCCGGTTTTCTCAGGATATGGAAATGAACAACCCCGGAATCAGCGCCCAAGCCCTTGCCGCCCTGGAAGGCAATCACTGGCCGGGAAATGTGCGTGAGCTGGCCAACACCATTCAAAAGGCGCTCATATTCAGCCGCGGGACCCCCATCCAGCCCGATGACATCAACCAGGCCATCAGCGGTGCCCGGATGAATGCCAAATCCGAGGCCGAAACCCCCGAGGAAGTTATCCGACACTGGATGCGCAGTGCCATGACCGCAGGCGGAGCAGACAGCACGTTGGAAGCAATTCTGGATCGATGCACCAGTATCCTGATCAGTGAGGCCTTGAACCTGACCGACGGCAACCGCTCCCGGGCAGCCAAACTGCTCGGCCTTTCAAGGCCCACCCTGCATTCCAAAATCGAAAAATATGGTTTGAAACTGCAGACAGTGGTGAAAGAAGAATAGGGCGGGGTGCGGGTTGCGAGTTGCGGGTTGCGAGATGCGAGTTGCCGGTTGCGGGATATAGCCGGCGCACGGCGCGAGGCACACGGCGCAACCGCGCACGGTATAAGGTATAAGGTTTAAGGTGTAAGGTATAATAAGATGTAAGGTGCAAGGTTTAAGGCTTTCGGCGCAGGGCGCAAAGGGATTGATAAGGTTCCGGGCTTTAGTTTCTCACCTTCCCATTTTCTGCTTTCTGTTCTCTATCTTCTGGTTTCAGGTTTCAGTGTTCAGGTGTCAACGCGGCCGCCAATCAAAATCACAAATTTCAAATAACAAATCTCAAACAATGACCAAAATACTAAATTCAAAACGGAACAAAATCTGTTTTGGTGATCGCTTCAGGTAAATACGCGATCCGTTTATCACGAAAGCACCAAAGTTCTAAAACGCGCAAACATAAAACTGCTGGATTTTCTTGGTTTGACCGGTTTCGGTCATTGATT
>Ga0307426_1002717_pt1 | contig 10888 bp, 16 predicted proteins | sample SalMarWE160340MG_FD_202165 | JGI IMG/M metagenome (GOLD analysis project Ga0307426, IMG submission 202165) | Salt marsh sediment microbial communities from the Plum Island Ecosystem LTER, Massachusetts, United States - WE1603-40 | ecosystem: Environmental > Aquatic > Marine > Intertidal zone >... | reverse complement strand
ATGAACATCTCCCGAATCGTGGTGCGGATGATGCTTCGGGGGAAGAAATCCGTCGGCTACGGAATCGTATATGATGCGTTGGAAATCATCAAGCAGAAAGCGGGGAAGGACCCCGTAGAGGTATTCGAGAAAGCCCTCGAAAACGTCAAGCCGGTGGTTGAGGTAAAATCGCGAAGGGTTGGGGGCTCGACCTATCAGGTACCCGTGGAGGTCCGGGAGAGCAGACGGGACGCTCTGGCCATGCGCTGGATCATTCAGTACTCCAGGGATCGCCACGGTTCGTCGATGAGCGAGAAGCTCGCCGCCGAGCTGATGGATGCGTATAATCAAACAGGAGCTGCTTTCAAGAAAAAAGAAGATACCCACCGGATGGCAGAGGCAAACAAGGCGTTTGCCCACTACCGTTGGTAGTTTAGCTGGCTTCGATGCTCTCTTAGGAGCATCCCGGGACACGAGCGTATGTCCGTTCCGTTCCCGCTCGAGAGGATTCGCAACATCGGGATCACGGCGCATATAGACGCCGGGAAGACGACGACCACCGAGCGTATCCTCTACTACGCGGGCAGAACCCATAAGATGGGGGAGGTCCATGCGGGGGAAGCGGAGATGGACTGGATGGAGCTGGAAAAGGAGCGGGGCATAACTATAACCGCCGCCGCAACCTTTTGTTCCTGGAAAGATTGCCAGATCAACATAATAGATACACCCGGTCATGTGGATTTTACGGCCGAGGTGGAACGATCTTTGAGAGTGTTGGATGGAGTGATAGGCGTTTTTTGCGCCGTCAAGGGAGTAGAGCCGCAGAGCGAAACGGTTTGGAAACAAGCAAGCCGTTACAAGATCCCGCGGATTGTCTTCATCAACAAAATGGATCGGACCGGGGCGCGATTCGAAGGAGTCATCGAAGAGCTTCATCGCCGCCTCGGGGCGAATGCTACGGCGATTCAGCTGCCCATCGGCGCAGAGTCGGATTTCCTCGGCGTGATCGATCTAATTGAGATGAAGGCCTATCTATGGGATGAAGATGTTCTGGGTGCACGGTACCGTGTTGCCGAGCTGCCCGAGGCTCTGGCTGAAAAAGCGGGGCAGATGCGAGCCGCGCTTCTGGAGCGCTTGTCCGAAACCGACGATGCCTTTTTGGAAGAGTATCTGGAGGGAGGACAACCGGAGGCAGGGCGCATCAAGCAGGTGCTGCGTACGGCGACAATCGAGGGTAAGATCTTTCCCGTACTCTGCGGAGCGGCTTTCAAGAACAAGGGTATTCAAACCCTCCTCGACGCGGTTTTGGATTATCTGCCCTCTCCCGTAGAGACAGCAGCGGTAACGGCGATTCAGCCGAACACGGGGGATTACGTAACCTTGATTCCGGCAGCGGATCAGCCTTTTGCCGCCCTGGTGTTCAAGATCATGAGCGATACCTACGTGGGCAAGCTGGCCTACTTCCGGGTGTACAGCGGAACCCTCAAAACCGGGGGCACGGTGTACAACGCGACGGCGGTCCGACGAGAACGGGTGCACAGGCTGCTTCGCATGCACGCCAACGATCGGGAGCAGATCACAGAGGTAGTTGCAGGTGATATAGCGGCGGCTGTGGGCTTGAAAAAAGTCCAAACCGGAGATTCCCTCTGTGAGGAAAAACACCCGGTGCTTCTCGAGTCGATGGTTTTCCCGGAGCCTGTTGTCTCCATCGCGATAGAGCCCAAGACCAAAGCCGATGCTGAAGACTTGGGCACCGCAATCCGGAAGCTGTTGGATGAAGATCCAACCTTCCGAATACGATATGACAGAGACACGGGTCAGACGATACTCTCCGGAATGGGGGAGCTGCACCTGGAAATTCTGTTGGCGCGGTTGTTACGGGAATACAAGGTCGAGGCGACAATCGGCAAGCCGGAGGTGGCTTACAGAGAAACCATAACGGCGAGCGCTGAAGCGGAGGGAAAGTTTATCCGGCAAAGCGGCGGCCGAGGCCAGTACGGCCACGTGGTGATCCGATTCGAGCCGCTTCCTACGGGGACTGGGTTTCTGTTTGAAAGTCAACTTGTAGGCGGCAGTATTCTGCAAGGCTACATTCCTGCCGTCCAGAAGGGAATAGAGGAGGCTCGGGCCAACGGAGTTCTGGTTGGATATCCGATGGTGGATTTCCGAGCGATTCTGCTCGATGGGTCCTACCACGAGGTGGATTCCAGCGAGATGGCCTTTCGGATTGCTGCCTCGATGGCCTACAAGATCGGGCTTGAAAGAGCCAAACCGACCATCCTGGAACCGATCATGGGAGTGGAGATCTTCACCCCGGAGGAGTATCTGGGAGATCTGATCTCAGATCTCATGGGGCGCATGGGAAGGATAGAAGGGATTGAAGATCGGCATGGGGGTAAGGTGGTGAGAGCAAACGTTGCCCTGCGACTTCTTTTCGGGTATACAACCCGACTGCGAAGTCTCTCTCAGGGGCGAGCCAACCACACCATGCAATTTTCTTTCTACCAGCCGACTCCCCAATCCGTCCAGGATGAAATTGTACGGAAGGTTCGGGGCACAACATAATTTAGGAATTGATTTGCAGAGAAGTGCAAGGAGGTTAGCATGGCAAAGGCAAAGTTTGAGAGGACCAAACCCCACATCAACGTTGGGACGATTGGTCATGTGGATCATGGCAAAACGACCCTGACTGCGGCGATTACCATGTATTGCAATGCCAAGTACGGCGACAAGTTGATGAAGTTCGAGGATATCGATAATGCTCCGGAAGAGAAGGCTCGGGGTATCACCATCAACACCCGTCACGTGGAATACCAGACCGACAACAGGCACTACGCCCATGTCGATTGCCCGGGCCACGCCGACTACATCAAGAACATGATCACCGGTGCAGCCCAGATGGACGGTGCCGTTCTGGTGGTCTCGGCCCCGGACTCGGTAATGCCCCAGACACGGGAGCATATCCTCCTGGCCCGCCAGGTAGGGGTGCCCGCCATCGTCGTATTTCTCAACAAAACCGACCAGGTGGACGATCCCGAATTGATCGAGCTGGTCGAGGAAGAGATCCGGGACGTGCTCAAGGAATACGAGTTTCCGGGAGACGAGATTCCGATCGTCAAAGGCTCGGCCTTGAAGGCGATGGAGAATCCGACGGATGAGGAAGCCATCAAGCCGGTGGTTGAGCTGCTCAAGACCATGGATGAGTATTTCCCCTTGCCTAAGCGGCCCATGGACAGACCCTTCCAGATGCCGATCGAGGACGTGTTCTCCATCTCCGGCCGTGGAACGGTGGTCACCGGCAGGATCGAGCGAGGCGTGATCAAGGTCGGCGAAGAGGTGGAAATAGTCGGCATCAAGGATACCCGCAAGACCGTGGTAACCGGTGTCGAGATGTTCAACAAGATCCTGGATGAGGGACAGGCCGGGGACAACGTCGGTTGTCTGCTCCGGGGTGTGGAGAAAAACGAGGTTCAGAGAGGCCAAGTCCTGGCCAAACCGGGAACCATCACTCCCCACCGCAAGTTCAAGGCCCAGATCGTAGCTCTGACCAAGGAAGAAGGGGGCCGTCACTCGCCGTTCTTCTCGGGATATCGTCCCCAGTTCTACTTCCGAACCACCGACATCACCGGTACGGTGACGTTGCCCGAGGACAGACAGATGGTTATGCCCGGAGACAACTGCGAGGTTCAGGTGGAGCTCATCCACACCATCGCCGTCGAGACGGGCTTGAGATTCGCCATCCGTGAAGGCGGGCGTACCGTTGCTGCCGGCGCGGTTACCGAGATCATCGAGTAGCGCAGTTGGTCTCGACCAGAGACACTTGAGCTTTGCGATACGCGGGAGAGGCCTTGCGGTTTTCGATGTGCGCTTTGAGCTACAAGAAATGAGATGTGAGACTGTCTGGAGGAAGAATGGCTAAAGAGAGGATTCGAGTTCGCCTGCGGGGATTTGATATCGAGCTGATTGATCAAAGTGCAAAAGCTATCGTGCAAACGGTGCTGAAGGCCGGAAGCAAGGTTTCCGGCCCGATCCCTCTGCCAACCCGGATCAACAAGTACACCGTTCTTCGCTCGCCCCACGTGAACAAGAAGTCCCGGGAGCAGTTTGAGATGCGAACCCATAAGCGACTGATCGACATCATAGAACCGACTTCGGCGGTGATGGATGCGCTGATGAAGCTGGAACTGCCCGCCGGCGTGGATGTTGAAATCAAACAGTGAGGAAAATCATGCTGGGTTTGATTGGGAAGAAAGTAGGAATGACGCAGGTTTTCGACGAACAGGGCACGCAGACCCCGGTTACCGTGATAGAGATCGAGCCCAATGTCGTGATCGGAGAGCGCACACTGGAGAAACACGGCTACTCGGCTGTTGTTTTAGGATACGGCGTGCGGAAAAAAAATCGAACCCGCAAACCCTACGCGGGACAGTTTCCCGAAGGTATCGATCCAAGCCGGGTTCTGACCGAAGTGAAAGACTTCGAAGGGCAGTACCAGGTAGGCGAGAAGATCGGCCTGGAAACTTTTGAGGGGGTACGCTTCGTGGACGTGCGGGGCGTTTCCAAGGGCAAAGGTTACCAGGGCGTCATGAAAAGGCACGGTTTCAGCGGAGGTCCTCGGACCCACGGTTCCCTCGTGCACCGGGAGCTCGGATCCACAGGTTTGGCCAGTGGAAAGATGTTCAAGGGCTCGAAGATGCCGGGGCGGATGGGATCGGAGCGCAAGACCGTGCAAAACCTGCGGGTTGTCAAAGTTGATCCTCAAGCCGGATTGCTGCTGGTAAAGGGAGCGGTACCCGGACCAAGAGGTGCGACGCTGTTCGTGGCAAAAGCGAAGAAGAAGTAGAGGACACCATGGTTGTGAAGGTTTATGGCATCGATGGATCTGAACAAAGGGACATCGATCTTGCCGACGAAGTATTCAACAGATCCGTCAGTACGGGATCGATCTATCATGCCATCCGCAACGAGCTGGCCAATCTGAGAGTCGGTACAGCATCCACCAAGACCCGAAGCGAGGTTCGCGGCAGCGGAGCCAAACCGTGGCGCCAGAAAGGAACGGGCCGGGCCAGGGCGGGAACCAGACAGTCACCCGTTTGGGTAGGTGGTGGCGTTGTCTTTGGCCCCAAGCCCCGGGACTATAGTTACAAGATCCCGAAAAAACTCAAACGGCTCGCCTTTAAATCGATCTTCAGCCAGAAGACCCAGGAAGAGCGTCTGATGGTAGTGGAGGATTTCACCGTTGAATCGGGAAAGACCCGGGAACTTGTCAAGATCCTCAAAGGACTGACTCCGGAAAATCGCACGGCCATCGTGATTTCCGGTGAAGATTCCATGCTCAAACGCGCGGGTCGCAATGTTCCGGGCTTGAGCATCCTGTCGTACAACAGGCTTCGGGCGCACGACCTGTTCTATGCCGGCAGAGTGATCGTTTTCGAGAAAGCCGCTGAGGAGCTGGGTCGGATGTATGGTGAGCCTTCTTCCAAGAGAAGAGCGGGCAAACCTCCAGCTGTTACAAAAGTTCTGGGTGGTGCCAAACCGGTGACTTTGGAAAAGCCGAAGGCGGCCGGTGCCGGCTCCAAGCCGGCAGCCAAGCCTAGAACGGCCGGTGCCGGCTCCAAGCCGGCAGCCAAGCCCAAGTTGACGACAGACAAACCCAAGGCGGCCGCTAAACCAAAGACAGAGGCTGCGGCCAAGGCGCCGACAGCCAAAGCGCCGTCCAAGTCGGTCAAGACGGCCACTGCCGGCTCCAAACCGGCAGCCAAATCCAAGACGGCCACTGCCGGCTCCAAGGCGGCAGCCAAAAAGTCGACCGCGGCCAAGACAGGGGAAAAACCCAAGGCTACGGCTCAAGCCAAGGCGGCCACTGCCGGCTCCAAGGCGGCAGCCAAAAAGCCAGCGGCTAAAAAGCCGGATAGCCGTTCTACGCCTTCTGCGCCTGCCTCACCGCAAAAGCCGGCTGCGCCTAAGAAGGACGCACCCGAGGCGGGAGCACCCAAGGCGGCTCCTGGCGGCTCCAAGCCGGCAGCGAAGAAGTCCGGCACCGGTAAAACGAGCAAAGAGGACGCATAATGGACCCGGCAAAGATCATCATTGAACCTATTGTGACTGAGAAATCGAATCAGATGCGGGACAGCGGAAAGTACGCCTTCAAAGTAGACAGTCGGGCCAACAAGATCCAGATCATGCAGGCCGTTCGCGAGCTGTTCAACGTACACCCGGTCTCCTGCCACATCATGCGCGTAAAGAGAAAGCCAAAACGCGTCCGCTATCAGCTCGGATACACAGCGGAGTGGAAGAAGGCCATCGTAACCTTGCGCGCTGGTGAAGCCATTCAGGTGTTTGAAGGGGTATAAGACATGGCAATCAAGAATTACAAGCCGATCACGGCGGGAATGCGCTACAAGACCGGGCTGACCTTTGAAGAGCTGACCACGGATCGACCGCACAAGAAGCTTGCCAAGGGCAAGTCGTCCCGCGCGGGTCGCGGGGGAGGCGGGCGTATCAGTGTTCGGCGAAAGGGCGGGGGCCATAAGCGCAAATACCGGACGATCGATTTCAAGCGGGACAAGAGAGGTGTTCCCGGCACGGTGGCGACGATCGAGTATGATCCGAACCGCAGCGCCTTCATTGCACTTATCAACTACCAAGATGGGGACAAACGTTACATCCTGGCTCCGGCGGGATTGCAGGCGGGTGCTCAAATCGTGAGCAGTCCGGATGCACCCCTTGAGCCGGGAAACGCTCTTCCCCTGGAGAATATCCCCTTGGGCATGGTGGTTCACAACATCGAGCTCACCCCCGGGAGAGGCGGACAAATCGTGCGTGCTGCCGGGGCCGGAGCCACGCTGATGGCCAAAGAGGGAGACTACGCCACTCTCAAGCTGCCCTCCGGGGAGATGCGGATGGTGCTGGTTCGCAGTTACGCCACCCTCGGTGAGGTGGGAAACCAGGATCACATGAACGTCTCCCTGGGCAAAGCGGGCCGCAATCGCTGGCTCGGCAAGCGGCCCAAGGTTCGGGGAGTGGCCATGAATCCCCACGACCATCCTCACGGCGGAGGAGAGGGCAAGAGCTCCGGTGGACGACATCCGGTTACACCTTGGGGTGTTCCGACCAAGGGTTACAAAACCCGCAAGAAGAGGAAATCTTCGGGCCGATTGATCGTGAAGAAAAGGAAATAGGAGTCATTCGTGTCGAGGTCAGTAAAGAAAGGTCCGTTTATCGCCAAAAGCCTGTACAAGAAGGTTCTGGAGATGAACAAGAGCGGCGAGAAAAAGATGATCAAGACCTATTCTCGCTGTTCAACAATTTTCCCGGAGATGGTGGGATACACAATTTCGGTGTACAACGGAAAAACCTGGATCCCCGTTTACATCACCGAGAACCTGGTCGGGCACAAGCTCGGGGAGTTCGCCCCGACCCGTCTGTTCCGTGGGCACAGTGGATCAGACAAGAAGGCAGCCAAGAGGTAGAAAGATGGAGATCAAGAAAGGCTACACAGCCCATGCCCGCTACGTGAGGATGTCCCCCTACAAGGTCAGGCGGATCGCCGACAAAGTGCGGAAAAAACCCTACGGGGATGCCATTGCCCTCCTTGAAAACTTACCGCACAAAGGGGCACGCCTGTTGAGGAAGGTTATCCAGTCGGCTGCAGCAAATGCTCTGTACACGAACAAGAACCTCGACGAGGAACTGCTTTACATTCGCGATCTCCAGGTCAACGAAGGGGTGCGGATGAAGAGAGTTTGGCCTCGGGCACGGGGAAGGGCGGACAGACTGATAAAGAGAACCTGCCACATCTCGGTGGCACTGGATGAAATTGCGGGGCGAGGAGAATAACGTGGGACAGAAGGTAAATCCGTACGGTCTGCGGCTGGGTATCAACAAAACCTGGAAGTCCAAGTGGTACGTGGATCCCAGAGATTATGCCAGCACGCTGCACGAAGATCTGCGTCTCAGGCGCACGATTGACAAATCTCCGGAAACGCAAGGGGCGGATATAGCCGATGTGGAGATCATCCGACATCCGCAGCGTATAACCATCATCATTCATACAGGGCGACCCGGAGTGATCATCGGCGCCAAGGGTGCGAATATCGAGAAGCTTGGGAAGCGGCTCCAGAAACTGGTGGGCAAGAAGATACAGATCAAGATCAAGGAGATCTCCCGACCCGAAACAGATGCCAAGCTGATCGCCGAAAATGTGTCCCGGCAGCTGCGCTCCCGGGCTTCCTTCCGCCGGGCCATGAAGATGGCCGTGGTGAACGCCATGAAGGCGGGGGTTCAGGGAGCCAAGATCAAGGTCGCGGGACGATTGGGGGGCTCGGAGATGGCCCGGAGGGAAGAGTACAAAGAAGGCCGGATTCCGTTGCACACCTTTCGCGCTGACATAGACTACGGTTTTGCCGAAGCGATCACGACCTTCGGTTCGATCGGTGTGAAGGTCTGGATCTACAAGGGTGAGATCTTCGGCGGCGAAACCCAGGAAGACGCCGGACTGTTGCTGAAGAAGCAGCGCGGGGGTAGGAGTAGATCAGGTTATGCTCAGTCCTAAAAGAACCAAGTATCGCAAGAAACAGAGAGGCCGGATGCAAGGTCTGGCGACCCGGGGGAATACCATCGCCTTCGGCGAATATGGCCTGGTCGCGTTGCAGAAGCATTGGATCACCAATCGACAGATAGAGGCGGCGCGTATCGCCATGACCCGTCATATCAAGAGGGGTGGGAAAGTCTGGATTCGGATATTTCCCGACATTCCTTTTACCAAAAAACCGGCGGAAACGCGAATGGGAAAGGGAAAAGGTACTCCCGAATACTGGGTCGCGGCTGTAAAGCCCGGCACCGTCATGTTCGAGATTGGCGGGGTGGAACGAGATCTGGCGGAATCCGCCATTCGGTTGGCCGGCAGCAAGCTTCCCATCCAAACCAAATTCAAAGCCAGGCGTGATCTGGAGTAGGGATATGAAGGATTCATTCAACGATCTGACCTTTCAAGAGCTGCTGACCAAACGGGAAGAGTTGAACAAGCAGTACCGGGATCTCCGTTTCGACCTGGTTCTCAGACACGTGGACAATCCACTTCAGAAACGAACCCTGCGGAGAAAGATTGCCCGCATCAATACGATCATTCACGAATACGAGACAGGAATCAGGCAGACCTAGTGCCAGGAGCTGAAAGAAGTGGAAACGCAAACAAAGACGAACAAGAGAAACAGAAAAACACTGGTCGGGACGGTTGTGAGCAACAAGATGGAGAAAACAATTGTAATTCGGATCGAACGCAGAAAGCTCCATCCTCTGTACAAGAAGTATATCACCCGCACGAAAAAGATAAAGGCCCACGACGAGGGCAACCTCTGCCAAATCGGTGATCTCGTGAAGGTTATTGAATCCAGACCGCTGAGTAAAGACAAACGCTGGAGTCTCTTGGAGGTCCTGGAAAAGGCAAAATAGGGTCACATGAACGGAGCAGACTATGATTCAAATGAGAAGCTACTTGAACGTTGCCGACAACAGTGGAGCGAAACGCGTGCAGTGCATAAAGGTGCTGGGTGGAACACGCAGAAAAAACGCCGGGATAGGTGATATTGTCGTGGTCGCCGTGAAGGACGCATTGCCGAATGCTGTGATCAAGAAGGGAACCGTGGAACGGGCGGTTATCGTGAGAACGAAGAAAGAGTACAAGAGACCTGACGGAACGTACATCCGCTTTGACGATAATGCCTGTGTGATTATTGACCCGAGCAGCAACCCGAAGGGCAAACGAATTTTCGGACCCGTTGCCAGGGAGCTGCGGGACAAGGATTTCATGAAGATCGTTTCTTTGGCGCCGGAAGTGATCTAGGAGTACAGTAAAAGTGGCGAGCACGAAAACGGTAAAATACAAAATCAAAAAAAACGACCAGGTGCAGATCATGGCCGGAAAGGATCGTGGGAAGTCGGGCCGGGTGTTGCGCGTGGATCGCGAACAAGGCAGGGTTGTGGTCGAGGGGCTGAACATGGTCAAGAAGGCGATCCGGCCGCGCGGCCAGAATCAGAAGGGAGGCATCACCTCCGTGGAAGCCGCCCTTGCCATCTCGAATGTTCAAATCGTCTGCAAGAAGTGCGGACCCACCCGGATCGGGCTGCGCATGGAGAAAGAGCAGAAGGTTCGATTCTGCAAGAAATGCGGAGGCGAGCTGTAATGGCCACGGCAGTGAAACAAAAACAACCCAGACTGAAGACCCTGTATCACGAAAAGGTCGTCAAGGCGCTGAAGGACGAGTTCGGGTACAAGTCCGTAATGCAGGTACCCCGGATGGAGAAGATCGTTGTAAGCATGGGCGTCGGAGAGGCATCCCAGAACAAGAAACTGTTGGATTCGGCTCTCCAGGAGCTCACCCAGATTACCGGGCGCAAAGCTGTAAAAACAGTTGCCCGAAAGTCGATCGCGGGGTTCAAGATCCGCAAGGGTATGGAGATCGGTGCCATGGTGACCCTTCGGGGGGATTACATGTACGAGTTTTTTGACAGGCTCGTGAACATCGCGATTCCGAGAATCAAGGATTTCCGCGGCACGAATCCCAATGCCTTCGACGGGCATGGGAACTATTCCCTCGGTGTAACGGAACAGATCATTTTCCCTGAGATCGACTACGATAAAATCGAGCGGGTGGCCGGACTCAATATTGCAGTAGTAACCACGGCACAGACGGACCGGGAAGCCAGAAGTCTGCTGGCCCACCTGGGAATGCCGTTCAGGAAGTAGAGGAGAGCAACTTATGGCCCGAAAATCACTCATCAACAAGGCGCAGCGAAAACCGAAGTATAGCACGCGCAAGGTGAATCGTTGCCGGATTTGCGGTCGTCCTAGAGGGTACATGCGCAAGTTCCAGATGTGCCGTATTTGTTTCCGAAATCTTGCCAGTGA
>Ga0307426_1002715_pt1 | contig 10895 bp, 8 predicted proteins | sample SalMarWE160340MG_FD_202165 | JGI IMG/M metagenome (GOLD analysis project Ga0307426, IMG submission 202165) | Salt marsh sediment microbial communities from the Plum Island Ecosystem LTER, Massachusetts, United States - WE1603-40 | ecosystem: Environmental > Aquatic > Marine > Intertidal zone >... | reverse complement strand
CGGCTGGATTGTGGTTGGTGATGAAAATTACGGCGAAGGATCAAGCCGTGAGCATGCAGCAATGGAGCCAAGATTTCTTGGCGGTAAAGCGATCATTGTAAGATCGTTTGCCAGAATTCACGAGACCAATTTAAAGAAGCAGGGAATGTTACCGCTAACTTTTGCAGATCCTGCTGATTACGATAAAATCCTGGAAGACGACACAGTTGATATTACAGGATTGGATAAATTGTCTCCCGGAAGCCAAGTGAAAATGATTGTGAAACATAAAAACGGTAGTTCCGAAGAAGTGTTGCTCAATCACACGATGAACGAGGCACAGATCAAATGGTTTAAAGCCGGCAGTGCTTTAAACTTAATTGCAAAAAGTCAGTAGAGAGAACCTGCTGCTACTTCAGCAAGAGCATCTTCTTTGATTGTTTAAACTCACCTGCTTTTATAGAATAAATGTAGGTACCGCTCGCAACTGGTTCACCAAAATTGTTCTTTCCATTCCAGGTGATTTCGTACGTTCCTTTTTCCTGGTAATCATTAACCAACTCGGCTACTTTTTTTCCGTTTATATCGTAAATGATTATTGAAACATTTCTTCCTTCGGGGAGTGCATAATTAAATTTTGTAGTGGGATTAAATGGATTAGGATAATTCTGTGAGAATTTAAACTCCTTTGGAACTAAGTTGCTTATTTGATGAACTCCGGTTACCGTGTTGACGATTGCTCTCATTAATAGAGTAATTGGAAAGTAAGAATTTTCATCAAGATGAATCCATTGCCGATTGGTTTCGTCCCACTCCCAGGCTCTTCCATTAATATTAGAAGTGTCTGCTCCTATTAACGGTTGATTTGTTCCGTCATAAAAAATTCCCACATAAAAGTTACCATTAACTATAAGGTTTAATGAACTTATTGACATAGGAAACCAATGATTTTCATAACCTGATGAAGGTGTCATTGTACTACTGCTAAACAATAAATTACCGGGCTTGTTTCCATTGTCTCCATAAATTTTTATGTTCAAACTTCCATTAGCACCTGAATTGTCACCGCCATAATAAAATTCCACAGTCATTAATTTTCCGCTCCCAAACGTTGTCAAACGATTTACAATCCCCCAATCAGGATCGGATTCATAAACCGCTGTTTCCGGATTTCCATCATCATAAGTTAATTCATTTGTCCTGGTAATGTTGGATGTTATACCCACATTATCAAAAGCCGAAGCAACGGAATTATATTCAGTTCCTCCAGCTCCGTATAAATCTGCAGTTGCTTGTAATGTTGCATTTCGTGCATCAATGAATTGAGATTTAGGGGTAAGGTAATGAACAAGAGTTCTGTAATAAATTTGTTCTGTTTTTACTCGCCCTATCTGATTAGCAACCAGGTAAGCTGCTTTATTAGGAATACCACTGTTTACATGAACACCACCCCAATCCCACTCTTCGGTATAAGGCCAATATAAATATTCGTTCATCTCAGCTGGCTGCCAGCCAGGGTCACCGTATGTGGAACCGCCCTGATGCGGATCCGACATATCTCTTAGTGCATCTCCGTTGATTGAAGGAGTATAAACATCTTCACCGATTTGCCAGTCATTGTTATCAGCCATTGCAGCCATTATATCCGAATATGATTCGTTTAAAGCACCTGACTGTCCTTGATATTCTAAACCTGCAGTAGATTGTGTAATACCATGTGTAATTTCATGGACTATTACATCGTAAGCCCCTGCCAAATTAGAAAACATATTTCCATCACCGTCTCCGTAAGACATGAAAGCACCATTCCAGAATGCGTTATTATATTCATTGCTGTAGTGAACCACGTTTGTTAGGGAACTACCATTATTATCCCAGCTATTTCTACCAAATTTTGTGTTATAGTATTCATAAACCTTTTCTGTAAAATAGTGTGCATCTACTGCAGCGGCATCAGTAAAAATTTTGTCGTTGTCCGAATCATATACAATTTCAGTCATGTCATAAGGATTACTCTCATTAGTACTATTATGTGCAGTATAAGTCTCAATTACTCCTTCTTCATTTGATACAGGAGGGACATACATAGATTTGGTTGCATCTAAAAGATAATATTTTCCCTGTGAGAGATAAATATTTAATGTTCTGTTTTCACCGTTAAGTCCTGCACCACTACCTGTATCAGGTCCATCGTATCTAATGCCGGTATCTTTGTATAGAACATTTCCCGATTGTGCATCGACAATTACTTTTTGCTTAGGGGCAAACTTAGTTGGAACCTGAACTTCATATACTAAAGTGGGCTGGTTATCTTTAATATAAATTGATAATTCTAAATTAGTTGCCTGAACCCCATCACAACATTTTGAAGCTAATAGCTTCGATTTTTCTTCATTGATTGATGGTGTGGTTGAAATTTCAGGTGTTGGAATATAGCTTCCGTTTACAGACGATATTGCTCCCTGTTGATTGAAGTGAACAATTATTTGAGAACCGATAATTTTTAAATCATTATAATATTGCTGAAGTTTTACGTGAGTCATTCCTATATTATCAGTTTCGGACTTATGTAATTTTAATTCATTGGAAGGAGACACCAAATTAAATATTGTCCTGTTTTCTTCGAGGAAGTTTTTTGAAGCTGATTCTGGAGAGGGAAAGCTTTTGATATAATCATTATTAGTCAGTTTACCTGTTAAGAAAGTTGGGGTTGGATTAAATTTATTCCAGGCAACCCGCAGATCAGGTATTTTGTTGTGAAGATTTTCTACTGCCTCTATTTGAGCATTCGAAACAGATGATTTATTATTTATATTAATTTTATCGCTTAATTTGATCTGGGAGTATAGTGACAGGTTAATGATCAAAACAAAAGTTAAAAAGTATTTTATTCCTTTCATTTTTGCATCTCTTATTTTTTCTTTTTTAATTCGTTTAATTCGACAATTAATTCTTTAATCTTATGGGGGAAAGAACCTCCTGTTATAGTTCCCGGGAACGAAATGGTATTACTACCAAAATCACTCGTTACTTTTAAAACTGTTGTGAGATTTCCTGGTTCATGATGGTTGAAGCTATAAATTGTTGAATCTGCTAATAAATTTGAGAGTTTTGCCAAATCTTCGTTATCTATTTTTAAGCTATCGGTAATAGTTCGGTTTGTGATTGTAATTCCATTCCAAAATTTGAGCTGTCCTTCCGAATTAATGGTTAATCCATCACTTCTGCCTGTTACACCGCCTGTTGTATAGTAATCAATCTTGTAGTTTTGAATCTTAGCTAAATCTGTAGAGTTTCCACAGGAATAAAAATGAAGTGTGAAAAAAATTACAAATAGGTATAAGTGTCTTTTAATATTTTCGATTTTGATCATCTTAAGATATTCCTGTAGTATATAAGTTGAAAAAATGAAAAAATCTCCAGCAAGAATTATTCCCCACAAATATTTCTTTTAAGGTTTGCAAAAGATATTATAAAACGAAAATAGAAAAATGTATGGAAATAAAGAATTGCCGGAAATCACCTTTTTACCGGTCTTTAAAAGTCTTTAGCAAGATAAATAAGAAAATAAACATATAGAGCAGTTGCTGTTTTTCGAATAGAAAAACTCTTAAAACATATCCTCGTATATTGTTTCCAGAAGGGAGGAGAGTTTTTTACTTTCTTGTTTGTTTAGTTTTTCAGAAACCAGTTTATAAAGCGAATCAACTTCAGGCTTAATTTTTTTAAGAACGGTTCTACCTTTGCCGGTTATCTTTGCAAGTGAGAGCCGCCTGTCTTCCGGGGAGGTGAACCTTTCAACCATACCTTCTTTTATAAGCCGGTCAATCAATCTTGTTACATCGGGTGCCGGTTCGATCATACGGGTTATGATTTCGCATCTGGGATATCCGTCGGGATGTTTTCCATTAAGAATTCTCAGAACATTAAACTGTGCCTGAGTAATTCCATGCTTCAAGCATATTATTTCTACTTTTGATTTCAAATGATTTGATGCTACAAGTATATTGAGGAAAGCCTCCTGTTCACTTGATTCAAACTCGGATTGTTTTAACCGTTTTTTGAGAATTTCTCCCATATCTTTAAAAATTTAATTTATATAGAAAAATAAACATATCGGATTGAGAAAAGAGGTGCAAACCAATATTTGTGAAATAAAATAATTTTTGAACCACTTGGATTTTCAAGTCGATGAAAAATTGTTATATAGTTTCCTGCTTCGGATATTATTATTTTGAAAATTAAAGATTCAAATTTTATTTAATAAATCCCGGATTTGCCCTTTTATTTATGACGTTTCTCAATCCCGCCGTTCTTATAGGACTGGCAGCCGCAACAATCCCAATTCTGATTCATTTACTTAACCTGCGAAAGCTGAAGAAGATTGAATTCAGTACGCTACATTTTTTGAAGGAACTGCAGAAGAATAAAATACGCCGTGTGAAACTGAAGCAATGGCTTTTGCTTGCACTCCGTGTTATGATAATATTATTGATCGTAACGGCTTTGGCAAGACCAACTTTAGAAGGTGTAAGTATTGGAGGCACAACCTCAGCAGCAAAAACATCTGTTGTTTTTATTCTCGACGATACTTTCAGTATGTCGGTTGTAGATCAAAATGGTTCATTGTTCAATCTGGCAAAACAGACAATCAAGAAACTACTAACTCAATTGCAGGAAGGTGATGAAGCTAGTTTGATTCTTATATCCGGCGATGAGAGCGATCAACAAAATTTCTCTACAAATATTAATAGTATATCGGATCGTTTAAATGAGCTTAAAATTTCGGATGCAAGCGGGAATATCAATTCTTCTCTACTTAAAGCTGCGGATTTAATTTCCAAATCCAAAAACTTTAATAAAGAGATTTATTTGTTAACAGATTTTCAGAAAGACAGAATCTACGAAGAAAAGAATATATCTGACATGGGGCAGATTCTGAATGGTAAAGTGTATCTTTATTCTTTTAATTATGCAAAGAAAGATATTTATAATATTTCTATAGATGATCTTAAAGTAATTACAGGAATTTTCGAAAAAGAAAAGCCTATAAAATTTGAAGCGGTTGTAAATAATCACTCATCTCAACCGGTTTCTAATCAAGTAGTCTCACTCTTTATTGATGGTGAACGTTCAGCTCAGCAAAGTGTTGATCTTAATGCCGGTGAATCAAAAACAATTCAACTTGAAGGAGTAGCTAAAAATACCGGTTTCATCAATATAACTGTTGAAACCGAAGATGATGATATTAATCAGGACAATAAAAGATTTACTTCAGTTTTCATTCCGGAGAAATTGTCTGTTCTTTTGCTTTCAGAGATTCCGGGTGATGCAAAATTCGTTAAGCTTGCATTAAAGTCATCAGAAGAGTTTGGAAATATAGATGTTACCGAATCACCAGCAAACAGACTTTTATCAACGCAGTTAAAAAATTTCGATGTTCTCGTTTTTATAGGAAACAATTTAAACATAGGTGCTGATGAGTTGAAATTGTATGTCTCTACTGGTGGCGGATTAATTTTCTTCCCGTCATCTTTAAAAAATTTATTGGTTTTGCAACAATCACTAAATACGTTAGGTTTGCCTCAACCTTCTTCTCTTGCAAATGGTTCGAATGATCCTAATAGTTCTGTTGATATTGAGAAAGTAGATTTTAATCATCCGGTTTTCCAGGATATTTTTCAGAATGAAGAAAAGAAAAAAATAGAATCACCAGAGATTTATACTTATTATAAATATTCATCCCGGGGAAAGGGAAAGAACATTATCAGTTTGATCGACGGCTCGTCTTTTCTCACGGAATATTCTTTAGAAAAAGGAAAAATATTTTTCTTCAATACTGCCCCTGTTCTTGGCTGGAGCGATTTCCCGTTAAAAAGTATTTTCACTCCTTTGATTTACAAATCGGTTATTTACATATCTGCGAAAGATCAGAATGAAACCAAATATTTTGCCGGTACGCCGCTTAATTTAAATGTATCTCAAAGAACATTGCCGCAGGTAAGAATAGTTAAACCTGATAAAAGTGAGGATCTTATAAATCTTAACGGAAATGCTTCCGATTTCATAACTTATCCTCATACTTACGAGGAAGGAAATTACCTTGTATATTCCGGTGATAAGCTTTTAAATATAGTTAGTGTAAATACCGATCCGCTTGAGTCAAATACAAATTATATTTCCGATAACGAATTCAATGATTATTTAAAGAAAATTAATTTTAGCGGTTCTTATGTGAAAATTTCCAAAGATGAAGATCCGGTTAAGAAAATTTTGCAGGCAAGATTTGGTTCCGAACTTTGGAGATATTTTTTACTAGCTGCAATTTTACTAGCGTTATTGGAAATGACAATTGCACGATCTGCAAAGAAGGAATTGGTTGAAGTAACTGAATGATAGATGTCCCGCAAAAAATAAAAGAAAGAGCAATGCTCGTTGCTCTCAGCACAATGAGCCGGAACAAGCACATAGTGGAAGAACATTTATCTGAACTTGAAGAGCTGGCAAATACTGCCGGTGCTGCTACGGTTTTTAAGATTATTCAGACAAAAAATAATTTTGATTCTACTTATTATATCGGCAAAGGAAAAGCAGATGAATTAGCACAACTTGTTGAGCTGAATAATATTAATCTTGTGATATTCGATGATGACCTGACACCTGTGCAGGTGAGAAACCTTGAAAAATTATTCAACCGTAAAATTATTGACAGAAGCGGATTGATACTTGATATTTTTGCTTTGCGAGCGAAAACTAAAGAAGCAAAAACACAGGTAGAGCTTGCCCAACTTCAATATATTCTGCCAAGGCTTACAAGAGCATGGACTCACCTTTCAAAACAGTATGGCGGTATCGGAACTAAGGGGCCTGGAGAAACACAGATTGAAACCGACAGACGTATGATCAGAAATAAGATAAGTCATCTTAAAAGCAAGCTGGGAAAGATAGAATCTCAGAGGGAAACACAAAGTAAAGGAAGAAAAGAGCACTTTAGAATTTCTATTGTGGGCTATACAAATGCCGGTAAATCAACTCTTTTCAATCTGCTTACTTCTGCAGATGTATTTGCCGAAGATAAATTATTTGCAACTCTCGATTCGACGACAAGACTTGTGGAATTACAAAAATCTGAAAAGGTTCTAATAAGCGATACAGTTGGATTTATAAGAAAACTTCCTGCAAATCTTGTTGCATCATTTAAAAGCACATTAAACGAAGTTCGTGATGCTGATCTGGTCCTTCACGTTATCGATATGTCTCATCCATATTTCGAGGATCATCTTAAGGTTGTAAACGAAACTCTGAAAGAAATTGGCGGGGTGAAAAAAACTAAGATAAAAGTTTTCAATAAAGTAGACGCAGTTGAGGATAAAAGCAGAATCGAATATATCAGGAATAATTATAATGGAAGTATAATTATTTCAGCAGCTAAAGGGATTAATATTTCAAAACTTGTTCAAACAATTAAACAAAGAATCGAAAATGTCTATGTAGAAGAAGAAATATTTATCCCTTTGCATGAAACTAAAATTGCATCGCAGATACATGATCTCGCTGAAGTTTACTCAACTAATTATTCGGATGATTCTGTTAAATTCAGGTTTCGTACAAGCAGGGAAAATGCAGATAGAATAAACAAACTGCTGCAAAAAGTTAATCATTAATTATTGGGATTTTGAAAGTTCGAGGAATGACAAAGAAAAAAACATTTATACTTGTATTCGATCCTGGTCCCGAATGGGAAGAGGGATTGGGTATTGAAGAACAGAATTACTGGATGGAACACACAAGGTTTGCGGATAAATTGTTTGAGAAAGGGAACATAATTATTACCGGACCGATAATTGATTATGATAGAATAGTCATGATATATGAAGCCCGAAGTGAAAGTGATATACGAATTACGTTTTCCGAAGATCCATTAATAAAGAACGGGATTCTTTCACTCGAAACTGTCATGGAATGGAAAATCCGGTTAGACCAAAGAAGCAAATAATATTTTTAACTTTGAGTGAATAGCTCCGTTAGGAGCAAAATATCTATAGCAAAGAGGAACCTCCAAAATATAAAGCCTCATCGTTGTGGCACAAACTCATAAAAATCTTCTGTTTTCTCACGCCGTATAATTAACTTTCAGCAGTTAAATTAAAATTTTATAACGGAGTTTTAAATGTCTATTGCTATTAACGGATCGGGCTTAACTATTGAGAATTTACTTCGTATAGCCCGGCATAATGAAAAGGTGGAACTAAGTGATGATGCGCTAAAAAGGATTAAAGTCTGTCGTACAATGCTCGAGAAGAAAATTGCTTCACGAGAAATTATGTACGGTATTAACACCGGAATTGGTGAATTTTCGGAAGTTGTTTTGAACGATGAACAGGTTAAAGATTTTCAAAGATATCTTATTTACAATCACTCGGCGGGAATAGGCGAACCTATGCCAATTGAATATGTACGCGGTGCAATGGCAGGAAGAATAAATGTTCATGCACATGGTAACTCAGGCTGCAGACCGGAAATTACTCTTACGCTTATTGAGATGCTTAACAAAAATGTTATTCCCGTTGTTTGTGAAAAAGGTTCTGTTGGCGCTTGCGGTGATCTTGCACCTATGTCACAAATTGCTTTGTTAATGATGGGTGAAGGTGAAGCATTTTATAATGGGAAGAGACTTCCCGGAAAAACAGCTATGGAAAAAGCTGGAATTAAAATTCCTGGATTAATGGCAAGAGATGGTCTCGCTATAATTAATGGAAGTAATTTCATAACGGCGATAAGTGCTCTTCAGCTATACGATATTAATAGATGGCTGAAGCAGGCGGAGATAGCGGCATCAATGTCGCTTGAAGCACTTCATGCAAATCTTAAACCTTACGATGAACGGCTTCATAAAGCGCGCGGATTTCAAGGTGCTGTTAGAAGCAGCAAGGCATTGATGAAATGTTTTAACGGCAGTGATCTTTTAACAGGTAAGGTTAAACACAAAGTTCAGGATGCTTACTCGATGAGATCGACTCCGCAGGTAATCGGAGCTGCTCATGATGCAGTTGCTTATGCTAAAGAGCAGGTTGAAATAGAATTGAACGGTGTTGGAGACAATCCTGTTTTCATCCCGGAAGATGATCTAACTCTTACCGGTGCAAACTTTCAGGGAACACCTGTTTCCTTGCCAATGGATATGATTAGCGCTGCTATTACGATGGTTAGTGTAATGAGTGAAAGAAGAATGAACAGGCTTAACAATCCTGCTTTAAGTGTAGGACTTCCGGCATTCCTAACAAAAGGTGCAGGTATGTTTTCCGGTTTGATGTTGAGCCAGTACACAGCAGATACTTTAATTGTTGAGCAAAGAATTTTATCTGCTCCTGCTTCAATTCAATCTATTCCTGCAGCAGCAGACCAGGAAGATTTTGTTTCGATGGGAATGAATACGGCAATAAAAAATTCACAAATAATAAAAAACTCTTATGGAATTCTTGGAATAGAATTTATGGCAGCCGCGCAAGCATTGGATTTTCGTGATCATTCAACAGGTAAAGGCGTTGCAAAAGCAAAAGAAGTTATACGACGCCACGTAGAATTCCTTGATGTTGATCGTCCATTGTACGATGATCATAATAAGATGATGGCATTGGTTAAGTCGTGTGAAATTCTTGAAGAGGTTGAGAAAGTTGTCGGATCATTGGGATGAAAAACAGAACACAGATAAAACAGATTGATCAGTTAAATCAGTGTTCTATATGTATATAATCTTAGCGTCTTTGCGTGATTATTTTCCCTTCGGTTTCGTTCCAAGCTCTCCTTCACCAAGATTATTATAAAACCTTGTAGTCGGGTAAGCAAAATCGATATTATCATACTTAGCAAATTCTTCTAATACATTTTCAAGTATTTCCTGCTCATCAGATCTTCTGTTTAATGGATCGCAAAGAAATCGCATGGTCAAAAGAACACCACTGTCTTTTATGGTAGTGAAAACTTCGGGTACAAGGCTTGTATAATGAATGCGGAATTTCTTTGCTGCAGCTTTTATTTGTTTTTCCGCTGTATCTGTGATTGCAAGTGCATGATCATTTACGATTTTTATAAGAATTGCTTTCGCTCTTTTCCAATCGCTTTCAAATGTTAGAAGGATTGGTATTTCATGCCATACGTGATAAAATCCCCAATTATAATTTGCCTGGGATTGTGTAAATACAATTCCGTTAGGTACGTGGATTATTCTTCCCGTACTTTGGTCGGCATCAACCCAGTTGCCGATTTCGCTGAGTGAAAACTGGAACAATCTAATATCGATTACATCACCGGTAACATCACCGATCTGAACCCGGTCTCCGATTCTGAAAGGCTGTCTGAATAAAATAAATATCCAGGCAGCTATATTCATTATAGGATCCTTTAGGGCGATTGCGAGTCCGGCAGAAACTAAACCGATAATCGTTCCCACGGATTCAAGAATTCCTAACCACGTTGGAATAAAACAAGCAAATACTGCCAGCACAGCAAGGTAAAGTGAAATTTTTCTCCACTGGTATCTCTGGTTAAGATCGGAAAGCTGGGAAATTAAAAATCGTATAAGAAGATAACGGATTATAATGATCCCGATAATGATCATTGTCGAAATGAAAATCTTTATCTGTACTGCTTCGGGAATGTTAACTGTTTTTTCTATCCACTCGATCATATTCTAACTTTCAAATAGGTTGATGTTGAGAACCTGTTTTTATTTTTGAGTTAAGAGTAGTATAAAATAGCAACCTTATTTAATAAAATTCTCTCCTAAATTAAACTTAAATCTTTAAATATTTCAACGAGAAGAAAGTAAATTAGGAGACGGAAATAATTTCCTCCGTTATTTGTTATATTAGAACCAGAATCAAATCATTAATTTTATTACTATGGAAATCACATAT
>Ga0307426_1002713_pt1 | contig 10897 bp, 9 predicted proteins | sample SalMarWE160340MG_FD_202165 | JGI IMG/M metagenome (GOLD analysis project Ga0307426, IMG submission 202165) | Salt marsh sediment microbial communities from the Plum Island Ecosystem LTER, Massachusetts, United States - WE1603-40 | ecosystem: Environmental > Aquatic > Marine > Intertidal zone >... | reverse complement strand
CGCGCTGGCCGAGATGCGCGGCGCCGGCTACCGCCACGCCATCATCAGCACGTCGCTGGGCAACGACCGCGCGTTCGTGTTCTACAGCAACTTCGGCTACCGCTTCTGCGACTGGACGTACGGCTGGAGACGGGAGCTTGCCCAATGACGCCCAAGGCATACATCGCCACGTCGGGCTTCACTTACGACGACTGGAAGGGGCGGTTCTATCCGCCCGAGGTCAAGAAGCGAGCGTGGCTCGAATACTATTGCGAGCACTTCGACACGGTCGAGATCAACTACAGCTACTACCACATGCCGAGGGCGAATGTGTGCGAGTCGTGGCGGCGACGGACGCCCGACGGCTTCTGCTTCGTGATGAAGCTCTACGGCGGGATCACGCACCGCCGTCGGCTCGTGGACTGTGAAGAGCTGCTCGCGTCGTACCTCGAATCGGTCGACTTGCTCGGCGACAAGCTGGGGCCGATCCTGGTGCAACTGCCGCCGAAGTTCAACGCCGACGCGAACCGACTGGACAAGTTCCTCGATATTTGTCCGTCGCACTATCGCTGGGCGGTCGAGTTCCGCGACCTGAGCTGGCTGTGCGAGGACGTGTACGCCGTGCTTCGCGCCCACAAGGCCGCGCTCGTCGTCCACGACCTGATCAAGGATCACCCCGACGTGCTCACGGCCGACTGGGCGTATCTGCGTTTTCACGGGACCGCCGCCGAGAAGTACCACGGCGAGTACGGCGACGAGCTGCTGCAGCCGTTCGCGGCGCGCATCCGCGAGCATCTCACCGCCGGCCGCGACGTCTATGCCTACTTCAACAACGATTACGACTGCCACGCGGTCTACGACGCGCTGCGGCTGAGGGAAATGCTTGGCCACGGATGAACACGGATGCACACACATGCATAGCGAACAAGACGCCCGTTCACAGAACGGGCCTACAGGAGAGCGTGCGCAACGGGCAGGCATTGTAGGCCGGTTCTGTGAACCGGCGCCGCAACTGGCTGTTGCGGAAATACGGCTTCGCGGCCGAGGAAATCCCGTTCGAGCCGGACGGGAGCTTGTCGTTGGTCTTCGACCTGAACGAGATGTGGGCGCGGTCTCACCCGGAGCGGTTCCCCGTCGACGTCAACCACGCGGACAAGGAGGGACTGCTTCGCGTGCCGGGCTTCGGCCTCGTCACCGTCGGCCGGGTGCTCAAGCGGCGGCGGGAAGGCCGGATGCACTCCATCGCTGACGTCGGCAAACCGGGCAAGCGGCTGACCAAGGCCGCGCGATACGTGACATTTGGGCGGGCGGTTTCGCTCTCAACACTCCCCGCTAGATTTCGCATTAGGCGCGCGGCGGCACACGGCACATAATAGTGACGATTGACAAACAGATGCCCGGGCGGAGTAGCTCAGAGGGAAGAGCGCACGCTTCGGCGTGAGGTCGGGGGTCCGAGTCCCTCCTCTGCCCGGGCTCCTTCATTGAACAGCCATCGCGATGGACACGAGAACCGACGCCGAGCTGGTGGGCGAGGCGCTCGCCGGAGCCAGGGACGCCTTCGCCGCTCTGGTCCGGCGCTGCCAGGACCACGCCTACGGCACGGCCGCCGGAGTGCTCTCCGACTTCGACCCTGGCCCGCGACGTGGTCCAGGAGGCGTTCCTGGCCGTGTACGGCGGTCTGAGGAAGTGCCGCGAGCGCGACCGCTTCGCCGGCTGGCTGCACGGGATCGTGCGGAACCTGGCGCTCCGCGCCCTGCGCGAACGGATGCAGGTGCGGGCGCTGGCGGAGGCGGCCGGCCACATGGTCGCGATGGTTGACCCCTCGCCCGGGCCGGACGAATCCGCCGAGGATGCCGAGGTCCGCACGCTCGTGCTGAGGGCGCTCGACCGGCTGAGCGGGACACACCGCGAGGTCGTCGGCCTGCATTACGTCGACGGCTTGTCCTACACGGACATCGCTGGCTTCCTCGGCGTGACCGAGGCCGCCGTGCAAGGGCGGCTGCAGCGAGGACGGGAAGCATTGCGAAGGAAACTGAAGATGGTCAAGGACACGTTCGACAAGCACAAGTTGCCTGAAGACTTCTCGGCGGAGATCAGTCGTCTGCTCGATGCCGCGGCACAGCACGGCTGGGAGTACCAGGTCGCCGTCAATCGCCTGGCAGAGATGGGTGCCCCGGCGGTTGGGCCATTGTGCGAGGCGCTGGCCGATCCACGTGTCGCCGTGCGCCGGGCGGCGGCCTATGCCCTGTGCAAGATCGGCGACGAACGCGCCCTGGGCCCCATCCTCGGCCTGATCCGCGCCAGGGACTCGTGGCGCCACCATAAGCTGTTCTCGCGCGGGCGGGTGCTCGCCATCCCGGGCATGCGGGAGGAGCTGCTTCGCATTCTTGACCAGGCCGAGGGCGACGAGCGGTGGTGGGCGATCCACATTCTCGCCAACGCCCCGGGCGACGAAGAGGTCTACGGCCGGTTGCTGGCTCTGTTCCGGAATGCGGCTCAGCCGTACGGCATCCGCGCTCAGGCGCTCGCGGCGGTCTGCCGCCTGCGCAAGGAGGGCGGCGAGCAGTTCGTCGCCGCGGCCCTTGACGATCCCGCCATCCGGCGCCACAGCGGATGGGCGTGGTGGGTTGCGGCGCGGAACGGCTACGTGCTGCCGATTGAGACGTGCGTGGCGGGCCTCGCACGCGACGTCGCGCCAAACAGCCGGCGCATGGCCGGTGAGATACTGCGGCGGCACGGCGACGAGGGCCGCACCGCGCTGGACGAGCTGCTCCGCGCGGGCACGCCGGACGAGCGCGCCGCGGCCGCGCTCGCCCTGGAGCGCGAACACCGCGCCGACGTCTTCGACGCGCTGATGACGGAGTTGCTCGACGGGTACCAGCACCGGAAGTGGCAGCGGATCATCGCCCACTCCGTGGTCCGATACTATCCGGACGAGCTGTGCGGGTGGGCGGACGCGGAGCGGGTGCCGGCCGACCGGCCGCAGGTCGCGTGGGCGCTGGCGAAGGTCCGGCTCGCATCGGGCCGCGGCACGCCGGACGACCTGCTCCGGCATGGCACGCCGTCGAGCCGGATGGCCGCGGTGCGGACGCTCGCCCGCGAAAGGGGCGCGGCGTTCATCCCCGAGCTGCGGCGCTGTCTGCGTGAGGGCAGGCCGCGTAAGGTCGCCCAGGAGGCATTCTGGCAAATGCACCGCCTCGGCGATGATGCCATCCCGGCTGCCGAAGGGATGCTCGAGTCCGAGCACTGGCCCGAGCGGAAAGCGGCGGTGTGCCTGTTGCGCCGGTGGCGGAAACTCACACCCGAGCAGAAGGCGCACGCGGAAGCCGACGAGCACGTCGCCGTTCGTCACGCCGCCAACTGGCATCCCGACTACGTCGAGGCGGCGGCGACCCATCCCAAGTGGCGCCGCAAGCTCGGCCCCGACGCCTGATCTCCATCCCTCGACGTTCGCACTTGGCTTGCGCCGGCGAACCGGCTATAATCCCGCCTTCTGTGGAACGTCCGTTATCATCAGATGGAGACGACGATGGACATCAGTGCTGCCGTCAAGGCGAACATGGACGCGTTGCGGGCGAACGTCTATCCCGGGCGCGGGATCGTAATCGGGCAGACGCCCGACGGCTCGAAGATGGTACAGGTCTACTGGATCATGGGCCGAAGCGAGAACAGCCGGAACCGCGTGTTCGTCCGGGAGGGCGACGTGGTGCGCACCGCGCCGTTCGACGAGTCCAAGGTCGCGGACCCGTCGCTGATCATCTACAACTGCACGCGCGTGCTCGACCGCATCCACATCGTGAGCAACGGGGATCAGACCGACACGATCTACGACGCGATCCGGAATGGCGAGACGTTCGAGGCCGCGCTGTACACGCGGACGTTCGAGCCCGACGAACCGAACTACACGCCGCGCATCGCGGGCGTCATCGACCCGGACGACGTCCACGCCTACAAACTCGGCATCTTGAAGACCATCGGCAACGACCCCGGGCGCCCCGTCCGGCACATCTACAGCTTCGAGAGCGCGATCCCCGGCGTGGGACACTTCATCGCCACCTACAGCGGCGACGGCAGCCCGCTCCCCGCGTTCGACGGCGAGCCACAGATGCTCGAACTCCTGGATGACATCGACGCCACGCTCGACCTGTATTGGGGCGCTTTGAACGACGGCAACAAAGTCTCGCTCCTGGTCAAGTCCATCGATCCAGCGACCGACGCGACGGACATCCGGATCGTGAACAAGAACCAGGCATAGGCGGATTCACCGCGGAGCCACGGGGGGGCGCGGAAAAGAGCGGCGGCCCGCTTCACAGTTCGCGGCCGTAGATCCGATACCGCTTGTACAGGCGCGGCTGGAAGGCGGACTGAAGGGTGCGCACGGACTGGAGGTTGTCATCGGCCACCCACGAAAGCTCGGCCTCCGGGCAGCCCCAACGAAGCCCGTTGCGGATAAAACGGTCGAACAGGAGAGCCGTCACACCGAGGCCGCGGTATTCAGGCAGGCATGCGACCCCGAAGACCCGCAAGCGGCGGATGCGGCGCTTGCCCCACAGGAAACGGGCCCATCCGAACGGGAACAGCCGCCCATTGAGCTTCTGCAGCAGCGGGTTGATGTCGGGCAGCGAGATCAAGCAGCCCACAGGTTTGCCGCGAAGCTCGGCAATGAGGATCAGGTCGGGCAGAGCAATGGGCTTCATCTCCCGGGCCATTAGTTGGAGCTCGGCGTCGGTCGTGGGGACGTAACCCCAGTTGTCCCGGCGTGCGGCGTTGAACACCTCGCCCAGAGCGGCGACCTCGGCCTTGTACCGGGCCATCGCGAGGGAGCGGACGGTGATCTCGGGGTGGCGCCGTTGAACGGCGCGGGCGATTCGCTCGAGGCGCTGCCGGGTCCCCTGGTCGCCGGCAACCTGCTCGGCAAAGAGAACATACGCGTAAAGCTCTTTGATGGGGCGATGGCCGGCCTGCTCGACAAACTCGGGATAGTACGGCGGGTTATAGGGCATCAGGATGGCGGGTGGCCGGTCGAAGCCCTCGACGAGGAGGCCGCATTCGGCGTTGGTGGATGGATTGAAGGGCCCGCGCATCTCGGTCATGCCGCAGCCACGCAGGTCGTCAGCCGCGCGGTCAAGGAGAGCGCGCGCGACACCGGGATCGGGCTCCGTCTCGAAGAAACCCCAGAACCCGGTTGTCTCGCCGTGATACGAGTTGTGCAGGTGATTGACGATCGCGACGACACGCCCGACGGGCCGGGCGCCGCGCCAGGCGAGGTAGAGGCGGGCCTCGGCGTGTTTGAAAAAAGGGTGGCGCCGCGGGTCGAGCTGCTTATTCACGGCGCCCAACAGGGGCGGGACCCAGAGGGGATCCGACTCGTATAGACGCCAGGGCAGCCGGAGAAAGAGCTTGCGTTCCCGGCGATCAGCTACCTGATGAACCTCGACGTCTGCCCGTGAGTTGCTGGTTGCCGCTTGCCGATTCCCGTCGGCCATGTCCTCACCGTATCAAGCCGATGAGCCAGAGGGGGCCCGCGCCGGCCCGTGTCGCGCTTCGGCAGACGCTCACTCGGACCCGGCCGCCCCTTTCTGTTCGACGGAAGCCGCGCCGGCAGAAGGCGCCTCCGCATCTTTGCTGACTTCTACGCTGCATTCGTCGAGAGCGGACATGAGTGAGTCCACCAGATAGGTGACGTGTTCCTCGGTGTGCAGCGCGGTGGGGATGGCACGAAGGATGGACCCGCCGCGACGGACCGCCGGGTAAACGACGGGTGAGATCCAGACGCCGTACTTGCGGCGGAGGACGTCGGCCACCTGGAGGGTGTTGTTACCGCCGAAGCTGATCGGGGTGATGGGCGTCTGCGTCGCGCCCACGTCGATGCCCCGCTTGCGCAGCATGGACTGGAGTTGGCGGGCGTTGGCCCAGGCTTTCTTGCGGCGGTCATGGGCCTTGCGGACCAGCTCGAGTGACTTGAGCGTTGCGGCGACTACGCAGGCGGGCGCCGCCTTCGTGAACAGGATGGTCGGGGCCAGGCAGCGGATGTAGAAGATCACCTCCCGTGGCCCGGCGACAAAACCGCCGTACGTGCCGAACGCCTTGCTGAAGGTGCCGGCGTGGACGTCGATGCGGCCCTCCACGCCAAGCATCTCGGCCGCGCCGCGTCCGTTCTCGCCGCAGATGCCGTTGCCGTGGGCATCATCCACGAACAGGCGGGCGCCATAACGTTCGCACAGGTCGCAGATCTCGGGCAGTGGAGCGATGTCGCCGTTCATGCTGTAGACCCCGTCCACGACGACAAGCTTGGCCTGGTCCGGGTCGGTCGATTCGAGGGCTCGTTCGAGGCTCGGGGGGTCGTTGTGGCGGAAGTACTTGCTGCCCGCGCCCGAGATCTTGCCCCCGCACACCAGGCTGGCGTGGGCGAGCTGGTCGAAAATGAGCAGGTCCCCCGGCCGGGCCAGACAGGCGATGGCGCCCATCATCGCACCGGCGCCCATCGAGAAGGTGAGCGAGGCTTCGGTGCCCTTGAAGTCGGCGATCTGCTCCTCGAGCTCCAGATGCAAGCCGATCGTGCCGGTCAGCGGCCGGGCGCCCATGGGCGAGCCGATGCCGTAGCGCGTCACGTAGTCGGCGGCCGCGGCGCGGACCTCGGGGTGCACGCTCATTCCCAGGTAGTCGTTGGTGCTGAACTGGAGGCCCTGGCGACCGTTCAACTCGATCACCGGCCCCGCGTTCTCAATGGGGGACTCGTCGAAGAGCACGCGCCTCGCGACGGGCAGCTCTTCGCGCGTGGCAATGCGCTGCTCGCTGAGGAAGTGAATACACCTATCGAAAATATCAGCCAAGGTCCTCTCCCTTCCTGGCCGAGAGCCGCATCCCGCAGGGCCCCGGCTCGGTGGTTCCGCTCTCCGCCTGTTGCAACTACAGGCAGCCTTGGTATCATAACATCGCGCCCGAATCCCCACGGACCCGGGACCGCCATATTATGAACATGTTACGCTGGATAATCAAGAAGGCGGTTTATTTGCGCCTCCGTCAAGTTCAAGCGGCCGTCCGGGACCCCGCCGCCACCCAGGAGCGGCTCCTGCTCCGGCTGGTCCGCTACGCCAAGAACACCGAATGGGGCCGCGACCACGACTACCACCGCATCCGCTCCGCGCGGGATTACCAGCAGGCCGTGCCCATCGCCTGCTACGAAGATCTCGCCCCACTGTGGCACCGTGCGTTCGACGGCGCCCGCGATGTGACGTGGCCGGGACACATCAAGTACTTCGCTCTGTCCTCTGGCACCACAACGGCCGAGTGCAAGGCCCTGCCCGTCTCGCGCCAGGCGATTCGCGCCAATTTCCGCTCCGGCGCCACCCTGCTGGGCCTGTGTGAACGACTGGCCCCCGGCTCCGCCCTGGCCGCCGGCAAGACCCTGTACCTCGGCGGCTCCACCCGGCTCCAGCGCCGCGGGGCCTGCTGGGAAGGGGACTCCAGCGGCATCAACGCGGCCCGGATGCCCGGGTTTACGTGGCGCTATCGCCTGCCGGAACGTGACGTGGCCGCCATCGCCGATTGGGAGGCCCGGATCGACGCCATCTGCCATCGATACCTCCGCAGCCCCGTCCGCGTCATCGTCGGGCTGCCGTCCTGGACGCTGATCCTTTTCCGACGCCTGATCGACGCGGCCCGCGAACAGCGGAGCGAATCGATCACGTCCGTTGACGACGTGTGGCCGGAGCTGAGGGTGTTCGTAAGCTTCGGCATGGCGTTCGAGCCCTACCGTGAGCAGTTCAACGAGCTGATGGGCCGCCGCATCCCGGTCATCAACTCCTATTCCTCCTCCGAAGGCGGCTTCAGCGCCATCCAGACCGACCCGGCCGACCCCGGAATGCAACTCGAGCTGGACACCTGTGCCTTCTTCGAGTTCGTCCCCGCCGAGGAACTCGAACGGCCCGATCCGCCGCGGCTTACCCTCGAGCAGGTCGAGACGGGGGTGGACTATGCTCTGCTGGTGAGCACGCCCGCAGGGATCTGGGCCTACGACGTGGGAGATGTGATCCGGTTCACGTCGCTGCGTCCGCCGAAGATCGTGGTTGTCGGCCGCACGCATCTCACGCTCAATACCTTCGGAGAACACGTCATCCAGGAGGAGCTCGAGCAGGCACTGGTTGGGGCGTGCAACGCCCTGCGCACCAGAGCTAGCGACTTCACCGTGTTCCCGGTCCCGCCCACGGCCCAGGACCCTCGGGGCCGGCACCTGTGGCTCATCGAGTTTGACGGCCCCGAACCGGCGCCGGCCGCGTTCGCCGAGAGACTCGACGCCGGCCTGACGGAACAGGGCCTCGACTATCGGACCCTCCGCAACCACGACGTCAGCATGCTCAGCCCGCTCGTGGTCCCGCTGGCGCCGGGCACCTTCTACGAATGGGCCCGCCGTTACGATGCGCTCGGCGGCCAGCACAAGGTGCCGCGCGTCGCCCGTTCCCAGGAGATGGTCGATGAGCTTCAGGAATTGTCAAAGAGCCTGCGGCAGCCGCCGCGTCCCTAGACGGCAATGCGCACGGAGGACCTATCTCGGGCCGCGGCCCGCGACCGAGCCCCCGCGCTTCTTCAGCGGCCTGATCCAGCCCCGGCTGGCGTACCATTTCAAGGCCTGCCGCATTCCCTCATCCAGCGGCACGCGAGGCCGGTAGCCGAGGTCGCGCTCGGCCTTGGCCCAAGAGCACGTCCAGCGCTCCTGAAGCATGTCCCGGATCTTCCGGCGCGAGATGACCTGGGGCTTGCGCGTCAGCGTCCACTTCAACTCGCCGATCTCGCCGATGAGGCGAGCGACGACCCTCGGAATCCGCACTCGGCGAAGGCGGTGTCCAAAGGCTGCCTCCAGCGCGTCGGTGATCCGAGCCCAGGTGTGGGTCCCGCTGCCCACGAAGTACACCTCTCCCCTGGCGGCCTCGCCGGCCGCCGCCAGCCAGAGGCATTCCACGAGGTCGGCGACGTGGACCAGCGAAAGCTCCTTGCCCGGGCTGCCGATAACGGGCGCCAGGCGGAACCGCTGCGCCATCTTGAAGAGCGACAGAAACGATTCGTCCCGCGGGCCGTACACCGCCGGGGGCCGGACTACGGTGACTGGGAGGCGATCCCTTGCGTCAAGGACGACCCGTTCGGCGGCAAGCTTGCTGGAGCCGTAGTGGCTGATCGGCCGGGCCTCGGCCATCTCGTCCAGCGGCTCGACGCCGGGACACGGCCCGGCCGCCGCCAGGCTGCTCACGTAGACGAACCGCTGTAAGTTCGGGCACGACCGCTCGACCGCCCGGAGCAGGTGACGAGTCCCCTCGACGTTGACGGCGGCATATGCCTCGGCCGTTCGCGCCCGCAGGAGCGCGGCGACGTGAAACACGTGGTCCACGCCCGCCGCCGCCCGGGCCACGGCATCCGCGTCCCGCAGGTCCGCAGTTCGGAACTCGACATCGAGGCCCTCGAGCCACACCCGGCGGCTCGTCGCTCGGACTTGGCATACGACCTCGGCGCCTTCGGCGAGCAGCCGCTCGGCCAGATGACTGCCCACGAAACCGCTGGCTCCGGTGACCAGTGCCTTCACGCTCTTCCAGCCTCTGTTGTGAGCCGGTGTGTCTGGTAAGCGCCCATAGTGAAGCACCCGCCGCACCCCAAGTCAAGAATATGCGCCGGCCTCGGCAGTTCCTGACTTGACGGGCGAGCACGCAGCGCCTACATTCTGTGCGTCTTTGCCAAGTACTGTGGAGATGGGGGCTGCCGTGCGCCGAGCAGTGCACATCAGCATAATGATCGCCCTCTCGGCCGGGATCCTGGTGGCGATTGTCTTCGCCGTCGGGTTCGAGCGGACGGCGAAGGCCGTCGCCGACGCGGGGGTGCCGGCCTTTGCCGTCGTGGGAGGACTGACCCTGGCCTTCCTGCTGATCCAGGCCGTCGCGTGGGCCATCCTCAATCGCCCTATCAAGCACCACGTCCCGTTCCTCACGTTGCTCAAGGGCTCGATCGTCGGCGTGGCGGGCAACATCCTGACGCCGTCGACCTACGTGGGCGGCGAGCCGCTGAAGATCCTCTACGTCGCCCGGGCCGCGCGTTTGCCCTACCACGAGGTGGCGGGCACAGTACTGTTGAGCAAGTACCTCGAGGCGGTCAGTTTCATCCTGCTGCTGAGCTTCAGCACCGTCGTCGCGATGGTGAGCTACCGCGAGTCGCTGTTCGGCCCGTATCTCGGTGCGGGCGTAGCGATTGCCGTCTTCACGACGGCGCTGCTGGCGTTGTGCGTGGCGATGTGGTTCTCGTTGTCGCGGCGATGGCGCCCGCTGACGCGCTTGCTGCGCACGCTGGCCCGTCTGCCGGTTCTGCGACAGCGGCTGCCGGGTCTCCTGCGCCGGACCCGTGACATGGAGGACCAAGTGTCGCGCGTCGTCCGTGAGGAGAAGGCGGCAGCGTCGCAGACGTTCGGCGTCCATGTGGCCATTTTCCTGAAGCCGGCTCTGTTCTTCTACCTGGGCGCCGGCATGGGCCTGACCCTGGGGCAGTTGTGCCTCCTCTTCGTCGTGGGCCAGGCCCTGCTCGCCGTGCAGCTCACGCCCTCGGGCGCGGGCGTGCTGGATACGGGCCTCATCGGCGCCTTCGCCTTGATGGGCCTGACCGAGGAACACCATTTGGCGAAGTGCATGGCGTTCCTGCTCTGCCTCCGCTTCTGGGATATCCTCATCGTCGGAGCCGGCGCCTGGCTGGCCAGCCGCGCGGGCGCCCGTGTGCTGTTCCCGAAGCCCGGCCATATCGTCCCCCCCGAGTTGCCCGAGGACGAACTGCGCGACAGAACCAATGACCACTCCTCATCAGTTCGCAACACTTCAGGGAAGTGAAGCAGAGGCGGATGAACTTGTCGTCTGCGGGTGGGACGAGGTTTTCATTCTGCACCTGAAAC
>Ga0307426_1002712_pt1 | contig 10898 bp, 10 predicted proteins | sample SalMarWE160340MG_FD_202165 | JGI IMG/M metagenome (GOLD analysis project Ga0307426, IMG submission 202165) | Salt marsh sediment microbial communities from the Plum Island Ecosystem LTER, Massachusetts, United States - WE1603-40 | ecosystem: Environmental > Aquatic > Marine > Intertidal zone >... | reverse complement strand
TCCCAAACCGTGCCATGGCAGCAGGGCACGGACGGCCAGCAATTCGAAATGATAAGCTGCCTTATGGTCAATGAACCAAGCTTCATAACAGCTATGGTGGGTATTGAAGAGAGATCTCACTGGTATTGTAATACCGGCTCCTTTTGACCTCCTCTGCCCTGTCAGGGGTGAACCTAAGCCTTGGAGAGGATAATAGCCAGAGCCACTAAAATTACCTCACAATATAAAATGTGCCAATAACAGTGCTCCCAAGCTTCCCAAAAACACACGAGGCAGTTAGTTCCTCTTCCTATGCGAACCTTGGCAAGCGAGTCGATATTGCTTCCTCTTTTTCTGAGAATCCGGGCGCAGAATCTTTCCCAGTTCATAAGATGAGCCGCACCTGCAGCGGTGGTACCATAAAAGAGAATTGGCTTATTCCCCAGGAACTCCTCGTCATGAAAATTTTTCTCCTCCGGTTAGTTCCCAGGGAACAATTCAACCTGATTTGGCATTCTCACGGGATTTTCTTTTCGCTCTGTATTGGCATGACTATTGGTAACAGCAAGAGCAACTATTGTGCCAGGATTTCGAGATGTCATTTGAAATTCACAAAGGGGGATTCAAGAGGGATAATCGAAAATAAGGAGAAGGGCAAATGGACCCACGGCATATCAGTCAAGGGCACAGGATTGTGTGCCTAGATCTTATTTCCTTCGGCTTCGGCCGTCCGAATCAGGTACGTCGATCCGATGAGTCTTTATTTTCCGGTAAAGCGTGCTGGCGTTGATGCCCAAATCCAGTGCGGCCCGTTGGCGGTTGCCATTATGGCGCCGCAATACTTCCCTGATAAGGATTTTTTCCATCGAACGAAGACGCATGGGGCTGGTGGTATCCGTGGGAAACGCTGCAGCCGGTCGGAGTTCAGGCGGAAGATGGTGAAGTTCAATCATGCCGCCTCGACAAAGTACAAAGGCCTGTTCGATAATGTTTTCCAGTTCACGGACATTGCCCGGAAAATCATATTCCATCAAACAAGTCATCACTTCAAGAGATACTCCGGCAATATCCTTTCCTTGCAATCGATTAAATTTTGAGACCAGATGGTCCACCAACAGCGGGATGTCCTCTCTGCGCTGCCTGAGGTCCGGCAATATCAGATGAACGACATGAATTCGATAATAAAGATCGTCCCGAAATTTACCGGTTTGAACCAGCCTGGCAAGATCTTTATTCGTCGCTGCCAACACTCGTACATTCACGTGCACCGGGTTTGTGGCACCGAGGGGCTCGACCACATGATCCTGCAGCACCCGCAGCAACCGGACCTGTAAAGCCGGAGAAATATCTCCGATTTCATCTAAAAAGATCGTTCCACCATCCGCCAGGGCAAAGCGGCCGGTCTTATCGCGCTTTGCATCCGTAAAGGCCCCGGCCTTATGGCCGAACAGTTCACTTTCCAGCAGGGTATCCGGCAGGGCTGCGCAGTTTACAGCTACAAACCGGTTTTTCCGGCGCGGTGAGATGTGGTGGATAGCCCGGGCAAACAGTTCCTTGCCCGTGCCGCTCGCGCCCTCGATCAAAACGGTACTGCTGCTTTCGGCAATTCGTGGCAGAATTTCAAACAGGCTTATCATTGCGGCGCTTCGGCCGATAATGTCCTCGAACGTGTAGCGACTTTGGAGCTCCTTCCGCAACAGCTCGATTTGGCTGAGGTCCTGGAATGTCTCCACGCCACCGATGATCTTTTCGTCATCGTCTCGTAGAATAGCTGCCGAGATGCGGATTGGAACGCGGCGGCCGGCATGGTTGATGATATGAGCGGTGCTGTTTGCCGTCGGTCTGCCGGTATCAAATGTTCGCCTGAGCGCACAGTCCTTCTCACAGATATTCGCATGGAAAACGTCACAGCAGGCCTGTCCCAACGCGTCTTTTCGGGATATCCCGGTGATACGCTCGGCAGCCCGATTAAAGGCGGTAACCCGCCAGTCCAGGTCGACGGTGAAAACGCCTTCGTTTATTGAATCGAGAATAACGTCCTGCCTGCTTGTTCTACTATCTTCCACCATGAATATCGCCTTATTCGGATTATCTAATCGTGCAATATGCAAATATATGGTCCAAAATTTTGGCATTTTGCAATACTATTGTCAACCTTGTTTTTCTGCTTTTATAAACTCCTAAGGACTATTCAGCTGCAATTGATGATGGCAAGGTATTTGCCTTCATTGTTTATCATGCAGAAAAATCAACCTTCCTTTTAAAGAGAAGAACGGAGGGAGAAAATAAATGACAAAAGTTGGAATTATTCGATGTGAAAAGAATTATATTTCAGAAAGGTTCGACTGAATCCAAAACATCAGTCCCGCCTTCAGCTACCATCACTTGAGCAGAGGGCGCAGGGTCGATTTTCTCATATATGAATCAAGTGCTACCTGGAGCGTTTCTGCAGCAAGATAAGCACAATGCCTCTCTTCCTCAGGAAATCTACCCAGAAGTTCTAGAATTGTGTCGCCTGTGATTATTGCAAGCTCATCCGGATTCTTTCCCAATGCGAGTTCGGCCGCCAAAGAGCCACACACCGTGCTGGAACCGCAGCCGTCGGTCTGAAAAGTGGCTTCAGTGACGTTATCATTTTCGAACTTTAAAAAAATCTGCATCGTATCGCCGCATGAGCCGGTGATGCTTGCATAACCGTCCGGATTTTTAATAATCCCTTTATACTTGGGATTGAGCCATCTTTCAAAACCCTTCTGCCCTAATGCGGCTTTGGTTTCCTCATAAATCCGCTCCTGCAGTTGGCTGATAAAATCATCAAGTTTTTTGCTCATCTTTGTTGCTCATTCTCCTTTCACTTCGCAATCCGCATCGAAGCGATGTCCTTTCATAAAACCCTTTCGTTTTTCGTATACACACCCGGCATCCGGAATCTCGGATCCGAGAGTGTATTATTCAGATATGCCTGAAGTATTTCCTCAACCTCGCCGGTTATATATGGGATAATCCGGATGCCGGAAGGCCGAATCATGTTTGCCAAATCAAGCGAAATTGATCCACAAATCAACATGCTGATCTGTAGATCCGACAGCACTCTTGCCTGTGAAAAGGAGGGCAGTCGCGGATTTATCAGATGATACCGTCTTTGGGTGACGACTCCGTTTTTGACCTCAACGACAAGCAGCCGGTGGGCAAAATCAAGAACCGGAGAGAGCCGTTGACCCCAGATAGGCAAACCAATTTTCATATTGAATACTCCTGAACAATTAGCGGCATATCCAAATTTTGTGCCAAAATTGGGATATGCCGCTATAAAAATTATTATATATAGATATCAATAAGGTAGAAAGGGAAAAGGCTGCCTGCAGATAAAATGGAAATAAATTGTATTTAAATATTGCAATAATCGAGCATATTGCAGGATTACGAAGACAGTTAAAACAGAAAGAAATAGGGTTGAATAGTGATTTATAACTTTTCAGAGTCCCTGCGTCGATTTTACGCAAATAGCAAATAGCGCCCGGTGTCCCCGACGGTTCCATGATGGTTAAAAATGTTCCCCCCGGGCCAGCCTAAAATCCTCATTTTGTTCACATCCAGAACTGCGAATGTCTGCTATTGGGAGGTACTGATGCTTAATTATTTATAAATTTCAATTGGTTATAATTATTGCAGTATCTTGCACCGGCTTGGCACAGATATTGCCATAAATAAAGCTAATTTGTTCTTTTCATTCTCACGCATCAAACTGATCTTAACATGATTGCTCTAATTGTCTGCAACGTTATTCGGAGCAGATTGAACCTGCCGCAGCCAGTTAAAGAGGAAACGGATATATATAACAGAGGGAGGTGATGAAATTCATAAGCCATGATTTTGAGTACATGAACCTATTAATCGCCGGCAAAGGAGGGAAAGATGCCAAGTTTTGTCATTGACGAAAAATGCGATGGTTGTAAAGGCGGGGACAAAACCGCATGCATGTATATTTGCCCCAATGATCTGATGGTTCTGGATGTTGAACGGATGAAAGCTTACAATTGTGAGCCGGATATGTGCTGGGAGTGCTACAACTGCGTAAAGATTTGCCCCACCCAGGCAATTGAAGTGCGGGGCTATGCTGATTTTACACCCCTGGGCGCCAGTGTAGTTCCCATGCGAGGGACCGAAGACATCCTGTGGACCGTCAAATTCAGAGGGGGTACGATCAAGCGCTTCAAATTTCCCATTCGGACCACTGCAGAAGGGCAGGCGCCTCCGGATGGAGGTTTCGGTATTGGACCGGGAACCCTGGATGATCAACTCCTGTTTACGGAACCGGCATCCTTGAAAGCCGATAAACTCTGGACACTCGGAGATTAGGGGGTGATGAATTATGCAAGAATTCAAGTTGGTTGAAATTACCACTGATCTTTTGATCATTGGTCCGGGAATGGCCGGATCAGGTGCATGCGTTGAATGTGCCCACTGGGCCGAAAAAAACAATGTAAAAATAACTGTCGTGGATAAGGCCGCCATGGAGCGCAGCGGTGCTGTGGGAATGGGGCTTTCAGCCATCAATCAATACCAGGGCGAAAACACCCCTGCAGACTATCTCAGCTACGTCCGGCAGGATCTGATGGGCCTTTGCCGGGACGATCTGGTCATGGATATTTCCAGACACGTCAATGGAACGGTCCACATGTTAGAGGGATTCGGACTGCCGATCTGGAAGGATGCGGATGGCAACTATGTCCATGAAGGTCGTTGGCAACTGATGATCAACGGCGAATCATACAAGGCCATCGTGGCCGAAGCCGCCAAGAACGCCATCGGCATGGACAACGTCATTGAACGCGTGTTTATCGTGCGGCTGCTGCTTGATAAAAACGACAAAAACAGGGTTGCGGGCGCCATCGGTTTCAGCGTAAGAGAACCCGAGATTTACGTGTTCAGATTCAAGGCCTGCATCGTCAGCGCCGGCGGTGCCGTGCACGTCTTCAGGCCGCGGTCCACCGGCGAAGGTCTCGGCAGGGCCTGGTATCCGCCTTGGAACGCCGGATCCAGTTCCTATCTGACCACGACAGCCGGCGCCGAGATGACCTCTCAAGAGGTGGTTTTTATTCCGGCTCGATTTAAAGACGGCTACGGTCCGGTTGGCGCATGGTTTCTTCTGTTCAAGGCCGCGGCAACATCGGCCAGCGGTTTCAATTACATGGCCGAGGGTTTGGCTGAAGGCGGCGAGCTTCACAACTGGCCGCCTTACGGAAAGGTAAAGCCGATTCCCACCTGTCTCAGGAATCACCTGATGATGATAGAAATGTACCGCAAGGGCGACGGTCCGATTTTTATTCATACGGACAAAGCAATTGCCAAAATCGCCGAACAGGCGCCGGATGACAAAGCCTACAAGAAAGAGTTAAAGAAGCTTGAAGCCGAGGCCTGGGAGGATTTTCTCGACATGACCATCAGCCAGGCGATTCTCTGGGCCTCAAAAGACGTCTTCCCCGAGGAAGGACCTTCCGAAATCATGCCGTCCGAGCCTTACTTCATCGGATCTCATTCCGGTGCTTCCGGCGCCTGGTGCAGCGGTCCCGAAGATATTCAGACCACAGAATCCAAAAATGAGTATTTCTGGGGCTACAACCGCATGACCACGGTCAAGGGTCTGTTTGCAGCCGGTGACGGGGTCGGCGTTTCGAGTCACAAGTTCTCTTCAGGTTCTTTCACCGAAGGACGCATTGCCGCCAAAGCGGCGGTGAAATTCTGTGTGGAGAATCCCGAGCTACCTGAAATCGATCTGGCAGAGGTGGCCAAACTCAGGGAGCAGATCCTGTGCCCGCTCAAGCACTACGAGGAGCATAAAAAATACACAACCCTGGGAACGACGACAAAGAAATACGATCTGCCGGTGGAGGAAGTAAATCCGAATTATATTACACCCAAGATGGCCATCTTCCGGCTCAACAAAATCATGGATGAATATGTGGCAGGCTGGGGTTCCATGTACAACTGCAGCGCAACGACTCTGAACATTGCATTGAGTCTGATTAAACTCCTCAAAGAGGATCTGTCCAAACTCGCCGCGCGGAATCTGCATGAACTAATGCGCTGCTGGGAAAACATTCACCGCGTCCAGATTGCCGAATCGCACACCCGGCATAAACTCTTCCGTGAAGAAACCCGCTGGCCGGGGTACTACTACCGTTCGGATTTTCCCGCGCTGGACGAGGACAAGTGGGGCAAGGTGTTCGTGAACTCTGTATACGATGCCGAAAAAGATGAGTTCACCATGCGCACCCGACCCATCCTACACCTGGTGGATATTAGAAAGGTCGTGGGCATGTAAGCGCTGTGTTCTCCAGCGGGGCGCCGATGCCGGTACCCGGAACTGTGCCTTTTGACGGGTTTACTCGGATAGGTTCACCCAACTCGAAGGAGTAAAAACAATGATGACTCCGGACAGGCACGAAAAAGCGATCGAGCGGGTGACCGAGATCTATATCGCGGTTTTTCCCGTACCGGTCAACGAGGACCTAAGTGTGGAAGTCATACTGGCCGGCTACCAAAAAGATCCCAAGATGCCGAACATGTCGCGGGTCCGGGCGACCGTAGAAACGCATGCGAGTGCAGTCCAGGATTTAGTGGCGCTGTGCGATAATATTGTTGATGAACAAGAGGGAATCGAATCTTATCGGCTGTTGAAGTTCGATAAGGACGGCATCCATGTCCTGCGCCCCGATGATTTCCGGACGTTTGATCAGGAATACACGAATGCCCGGTGGGGCTACTGTTGATAAAGATATGATATTGCCAAGATGTCTGTGTAATGCCATGCAGACATCCTCCAGGGGCAGCCGTACAAGCCTGGTCTTCTTGTACGGCTGCCGTTCATCAGCAGCGCGATTCTCCCTTCCCGGGGGTGGCACCACGCCGTTAAATCCGGTCATCCCCTGAAAAGAAACACCTCGATCCTGCGCAACTTTTTCCGGAAGGGCTTTGGATGACCTTGCAGAAAGATCATCGGATGAATCAAATCTGTTTCGAAAAAGGCTATCGAAAAGGTTATGAATTCGCCAGATTCGAGGCGGACTATGATGAACTGGCCGCCGTGTATCGGGCCGGGGGAATTCCGGCAAGCTGGGACCTATATCGCGCCGAAATCCTGAATCGTCACATGGGGGACAGGGGGTTCGATTTTCAGGCATATGCGGCCGGCTTTGCCCGGGCCTGCATCGAGTTTTTTGAAAAAATATAGGTTTTGACCGGAAAGAAAGGGATGATCGAAGGGGTAATTCTCCGGCTAAAAGACCTGCAAATCATCGACTAGCCGGATGCGCGGCAGCCGCGTGAATTTTTTCGAGTCCCGGTCGTCTTTATCTTTCTCCGGCAAGTTTTGCTTTAAAGCCTGAAAATTGAGAGGATTTTCGGATGTAATCCTTCACCAGTTTGAGGGTCGCGGTGTTATCACAGATAATCAAGTGACAGTGACATTTTTTGCCGCACTTTTCGCAGAAGTAGTCTTCATCGAGGCTGTTGCCGCATGCGCAATAGGGCTGCATCACCAACGATTCGTTTTTCAGGCTCGCCGTGTAGTAGTCACGGGGGATGTTGTCCTTTTCGACGATCTTGGTCATGTGCGTCTCCTTCTCCAGGTAGTCGGTTTTTGTCACTGGGACACATATAAGCGTGGTACACTGCAAATTTCAAACAGAATATAAAAAAATAGCGATGGCAAACAAAAAACCGCCTCAGTGTCCCCATTGCGGTCAGCAAATGAAAAAATGGCGGGTGCCCGTAGCATCCACCTGGCCCGATGAATTTTTTTACGTCTGTTTCAATGATGCCTGTCCGTATTTTGTGCAGGGGTGGGAACAGATATGGGAACAGCAGACCGTCCGGGCATCTTATCGCTGTCGTTTGGATCCCGATAGCGGAAAGTTCGCCCCCCTGCCGGTTTGGTCCGCTGACGCCCTGAAAGACGACATCATAGAAGACTAGACTCCATATGCCTGCGCCCGCCAACGGTTTTTGATCTGAGGGGTCATTTCGCCGAACAGGGAGAAGCTGAGACTGCACCAGATATGGGTTGGGGCACCGATCATTCGATTCCCAGCCCCTGCTTCCCGGCCGCCCAGGCCGCCGATTTGACCTTGAGCACATGCTGGGCCAGCAGCCCGTATTTGAGCCACTTGAGAGCCAACTGATAAAGTGCCGCATCGTCTGTTTTGATTATTTCAACCTCTTGCGGTTCAACCTCGAAGCGCTCTAGAAATGTACTTTCCAGCACAAAACGTCGAAATCGATCCAGATCATAGCAGGCCATGTAAATCATTTCCTGGATTTTTTTGTTCGTAATCGTCGTTTGGGCCAGGCCTTCGCTGGCGGTAATTTTTTTAAACGGCGCTTCCATTTCCAGGTAAACGGGAATTCCCTGTTCTTCGATCCATTCCGCCAGCGTTACCGCCCGGTCCTCTTCAAGCCCACGACAAAAGGGGACATCGATCACCGAATAATAGGCCTTGCCGGCCTTTTCGGTTATTTTGGTGCTCTCAGGCTGCAGGGGATATATGCGACAGGCCCAGGGACGATCCGGATAAATGCGGCAACCATTGCGGTTGACAAACGGGCAGCTTTTTTCATCATCGGGCTGCATTTTCAAGGCGACGGCCGGAAGGCCCGAGTCTGCAATCATCGTCAGCGTGTACCTCGTTAAAAAGTCTCCGGAGGACAGCTGCAAGGCATTTTTCATCCTGATGATGTCGTAGGGGGTGAGAAAAATAGTGATATCGCGACAGCATCGGGTGAAGCAATCGAGCCCCTGGTGGCAGCCAAACCGGAATACATCTTCCGGGCTCAGAACGTTCAATCCTCTTTTCACCACTGGTGGAATGTTAAGGGTCATGCGGTTTACCTCCTTTGACGCTTTTCAATACCGTAGCGTATCATTTTGCGGCGCAGAGTATTTTTGTTGATCCCAAGTTCTTTGGCCGTTACCGATTTTTTCCAGTCATTTCGGTAAAGCGCTTGCAAAATCGCATTTTTTTCAATTTCCTTGAGCGTGGTACCGCTGCCGGTAAAGGTCACATTGATTTCCGATAATATTTTGTCCGGCAGCAGCTGCAAATCAATCATTTCCTTTTTGCACAGGACAAAGGCATGTTCAATTGCATTTTCAAGTTCACGAATGTTGCCGGGCCAGTTATAGAGCATCAGCGCGGCCATTGCTTCGTGTGTAAGCCCTATAATTTTTAAGTCTTTCTCGTGATTGAAACGCTTGATGAAATGGTTGACCAGAAGCGGGATATCCTCTTTGCGCTCAGCCAGCGGGGGCAGGCTTAACTTCATCACATTAATACGAAAATACAAATCCTCTCTAAATTTTTTTTCTTCAACCAGTTTGTCCAGATTACGATGGCTGGCAACCACCACCCTGGCATTAGTCCGGCTGGGATGAATCGATCCCAAGGGTTCGTAGGTCTTATCCTCCAGAACTCTTAAGAGGCGGGTTTGCACGGCCGGTGAGATGTCGCCGATCTCATCCAGAAAAATAGTGCCATTCTGCGCCCGCCTGAAACGCCCCGGTTTGTCCGTTTTTGCATCGGTGAATGCACCGGCCTTGTATCCAAAAAGCTCCGATTCTATCAGGGTATCGGGCAGTGCACCGCAATTGACCGGCACAAAAGGCCCCAATTTGTAAGGACTGTTGTTGTGGATCGCCCTGGCCAGAAGTTCTTTGCCGGTACCGGTTGCGCCCTCGATCAAAACGTTGCAGTCGCTATCCGAAATTTGAACCAGGGTTGAAAATATGTGATGCATCGTTTCATTCCTGCTCACCATATTTTCAAAATGGTAATACCGGTGAAGTGGTTTGCGGAAGCGATGGAGGGCCGTTAAATCCCTGAAAGTCTCAACACCGCCAATGATGCGGCCTGCGCTGTTTCTCAATATCGATGCGTTGACACTGATGGGAATGCTTTTTGAATCAGAGTGGCGCATGTAAACCGCAATGTTTGCCGGCGACGTGTTGGTAGTCATGACCCTGCGAAGCACACAATCCCTTTTACAGAAATTGGTGTTGAAGATTTCCGAGCATGGCCGGCCGATGGCTTCCAGCCTGGTTATGCCCGTGATTTTCTCTGCCGCCCTGTTAAAGGACGTAATGCGCCACTCCAGATCGACCGTAAAGACACCCTCCTCGATGCTCTCCAAGATGGCATGACAGCTTTCTGCTTTTAACGCCTCGGGTTTCTTTGTTGGAGTTGGATACATGTCAGAGCCTGCAACCGGGTGTTCATTGAGCATCAATGCAAATTTGGCGATTAAGGTTGAACCCGGGATACCGCTTCCTATTCAGCCTATCGGCTGTCATACTAACTCAAAAGCTTGGTGAAATAAGATTAGACCGCTTTCCGGAATTTGATGATTAACATTGGTCGGTCAAATTTCAAAATTTATAATCTAAATGAGCATAAAGCGTGCCAGGTAAATTTTACTGATATAAATTAAATAATTTCGGAGGATTAAGGTAAAACCGTGTTAGAGAACCTATTGCGGGACCATCTATAAATAGAAAAAATTCAAATATCATTTTCGCAAAATTTCGAACATCAGTAGAATTACATTTTTATTCAAAATTTATGATTCTTCCAATCTTTTTTATGATCTAACCGCCCTGACCACGACAAACCCTCCATTCCCATGCCCATCCCAAAGCGCTTCGATCTCGTGAATCTCTTTCAACGGTTTAGACAAGGTTTGCCCCCAGACCAGATCGACAAATCCCGTATCACCAAGCAGCCTTTCCACTTCCGGAGCCGAATAAAACAATGCTTCACGATAAAAGACGCTTTCGGCCTGATGCGCCAGATACTGCTGCCCGAGCACGCTATCCCGATCGACGAAACCAATGACAAGAGATGCTTTGGATTTCAACACCCGGT
>Ga0307426_1002711_pt1 | contig 10900 bp, 11 predicted proteins | sample SalMarWE160340MG_FD_202165 | JGI IMG/M metagenome (GOLD analysis project Ga0307426, IMG submission 202165) | Salt marsh sediment microbial communities from the Plum Island Ecosystem LTER, Massachusetts, United States - WE1603-40 | ecosystem: Environmental > Aquatic > Marine > Intertidal zone >... | reverse complement strand
CACCCAAAACCCACCCTATAGAGGTGTCACCTCTATAGACTTCTCTCCCCTCTAAACTCTTTTTTCTCCTCCCGTCGGGGCAGGCGTAAAATGGTATTGACTATGGCTGTTCTTCATAGTAGCCTTTTTATAAGGCTCGAAGATATTCAAGGAGGCTAAAGCATGGCAAAGGATTATCCGGTTTCGGTCAAGGGCGAGCTTAGCCTGCCGCCGGCTAACGGCTGGTGGCTGATCAAGTGGCTGCTGGCGATTCCCCACTACGTTGTGCTGGTGTTTCTATGGGTGGCTTTCATCGTCGTTTGCGTCATCGCCTTTTTCGCCATCCTGTTCACGGGGAAGTACCCGCGCGGGCTCTTCGACTTCAATGCCGGGGTGCTGCGCTGGAGTTGGCGGGTGGGCTTTTACACCTATAGTGTGCTGGGCACGGACAAGTACCCGCCCTTCTCGCTGGAACCGTCCAAAGACTACCCCGCCGACCTGGAAATCAAATACCCCGCTAAACTCTCCCGGGGGCTGGTGCTGGTGAAGTGGTGGCTGCTGGCCATTCCCCACTACATCGTCGTCGGTATGCTTCAGGGAGGCCAGGGCGGACGTGGTGGGGGGCTGCTCTTCATCCTGGTGCTCATTGCCGGCATCGTCCTGCTCTTTACCGGCAAATACCCTAAGGAAATCTTCAAGCTGGTGGTGGGCATCAACCGCTGGAGCTATCGCGTAAGCGCCTACGCTTCGCTGATGACCGACGAGTACCCGCCCTTCCGCCTCTGGGACGATTAGGGCGCTTTCTGGCATTTAGGACAGAAATAGCTGCCCCGGTTGCGCACCGGGATGCGCTCTAAGGGCGTGCCGCAGAGGGGGCAGGACTCCCCCCGCCGGTGCGCCACCCGGAACCGGGAGTGGGCAGTGCCGGGCTCGCCGCTGGGGCGGAAATAGGTTTCGGTGCTGGCTCCCTTCTCGTTGATGCCATCAGATAGCACCTGCCGTATAGCCTTGTGGAGGCGCTCGACCTCTTTTTTAGTCAGGCTGCCCCCCGCTCTCACGGGGTGGATTTTAGCCAGGAACAGCGCCTCGTCGGCGTACATGTTGCCGATGCCAGCCACCAGACCCTGGTCGCAGAGCAGCGCTTTTATCGGCGCCGTGCGTTTGCTTAATCGCTCCGCCAGCACCTTAGCCGTAAAATCTTCCCCCAGCGCCTCGGGCCCCAGCTTGCCGCCGACGCTGTTTTTGTCGTCCACCAGCCACATTATGCCGAACTTGCGCGGGTCGCGGAAATAGATATTCGTGCCGTCGTCGAGGTGGATTATCGCCCTGACGAATTTTTCGGGGTCTTTGAGCCAGAGCGAGCCCGTCATCTTGAGGTGGATAATCAACGCCTGCCCGCTACTCAAATTGAAAATAAGATACTTTCCCCGCCGCCCCAGCCCGGTTATCTTTTGCCCGATGAGGCGGGTAGAAAACTCCTCCAGCGAGGGCCGGCGCACGATGCCCTCCCAGGGAAAGCTGAGGCCACTGACGCTGCGCCCGATAACGTAGGGGGAAAGCTCGTTCCTTATGGTTTCGACCTCAGGCAGCTCAGGCATTCTTCTTCTCTCTTTTAGCCTCGTATTTGTTGTATAAAACTATAGCCGGGTAGAGCAGCAGCCCCCCTAAAACCAGCCCCCCCGCCAAGTCGCTGGCCCAGTGTGTCCCCAGGTAGAGGCGCGATAGGCCGACGGCGGCGATAATCACCACCAGCAGCGCCCGCAAAAGCCCTGTAGCTAGAGGCGTCTTGACCAGCCTCGGCGCTAAATAGAAGAGAAAGCCGCCGATGACGGTAACGCAGGCGACGTGCCCGCTGGGGAAGCCGGAACCAATCGTCCCCTCCATTATCTGTACCAGTTCGATATCGGGGCGGGGGCGGCTGACTATTAGCTTTAAGAGCCAGCTTGCTATCCCGGCGGCGCTAGCGGCTGAGGCGATAAAGATAAAGGCTAGCCTCCTGCCCGGCAGCCACAGCCTGAGCGCAATGAGGACGGCCAGGATGAGGGCGTAGGGGACGAACTGCATTATCGGCTTAACGCCGCTAAAATCAATATTCTGAATCCATAAGCTTATGCTTAAGTCTCCGGGAAAGTAGTCGAAGCGATTGGCGAAATAACAGAAGACCCCGAAAAGAAGAATAAAAAAGGCGTAAACAGCTATGCTAAGCCTGCTCATCGGCCCCTATTCCATCTCTCCCCAGTTGGGGCCCGTCTTGATGGCTACCTTCAGCGGTACGTTCAGCTCTATAGCCGAGGACATAAGCTCGGCGGCTAGTTGCCCCATCTCCTTGACCTCGGCTGCAGGCACCTCGAAGATAAGCTCGTCGTGCACCTGCAGGAGCATCTTGCTTTCTAGCTGGCGCTTGGCTATCTCACTCTCCAGGTTAATCATAGCCACCTTAATGATGTCAGCCGAGGTGCCCTGCACGGGCATGTTGATGGCCATTCGCTCGGCGGCTTCCCGCACCTGGCGGTTCTGGGCGTTGATTTCGGGGATGGCCCGCCTCCGTCCTAAGATTGTCTGCACGTAGCCCGTTTTCCGGGCTTCTTCCTTGGTCGACTCCAGGTAGCTCTTGACCCCGGGGTATTTTTCGAAGTAGGCGGCGATGAACTGGGCGGCTTCCTGCCGCGATAGGCCCGTCGCCTGCTCCAGTCCGTAGTCGCTCATGCCGTAGATAACGCCGAAGTTCACCGTCTTAGCCACCCGCCGCATCTCCGCGGTCACCTGGGACGGCTCCACCCCGAAGACCTGGGCGGCGGTGGTGCGGTGAATATCCTCGTCGTGGCGGAAGGCGCTGGCTAGGCTCTTGTCCTGCGATAGGTGAGCCAGGGCGCGCAGGTCTATCTGCGAATAATCGGCGGACAATAGCAGCGACCCCTCCGGAGCGATAAAGGCCCTTCTTACCTCTTTGCCCAGCTCCCCCCGAACGGGTATGTTTTGTAAATTCGGCTCGCTTGAGGACAACCTCCCCGTGGTCGTCCGCGTCTGGTTGAAGCTGGTGTGCAACCGCCCCGTCTTGGGGTTGATTAAGCCGGGCAGGGCGTCGATATAGGTCGACTTTATCTTGCTCAACTGGCGGTAGTCCAGTATTAATTCGATTATGGGGTGGACGCCGAGCAACTCCTCGAGTACCGCCGCCCCTGTGGAATAGCCCCCCTTGGTCTTGCGGGCGGACGGTAATCCCTGCTCCTGGAATAATACCTGGCTCAACTGCTGCGGCGAATTAATGTTGAATTGGTGGCCGGCGTTCTCGTATATCTCCTTCTCCAGCTTCATTAGCTGCTCGCCCAGCCGCTGCGACATCTCCCGGAGTAGCCCGCTGTCCAGGGCTATCCCTATCATTTCCATGTGCAACAGCACCGGCACCAGGGGCAGTTCGACCTCGGCAAAGAGCTTCCAGAGGTTCTGCTGACGGAGGTCGGCTTCAAGTATCTCGGTTAACCTAAAGGTCATGTCGGCGTCGGCGCAGGCATAGTCGGTGGTGCGGGCGATTTCCACCTGTGACATGGGAATCTGCTTCTTGCCCGCCCCGATAAGCTCAGCGATAGGTGTCATCTCCACCGCCAGCCGCGCGAAGGCGAGGGCTTTCAGGCCCATTGACTTCTCCCCCAATAGGTAAGCCGCCACCATAGAATCGAAGCTCAGGTTGTTTACCGTTATGCCGTATTCGGCCAGTATCTCCATGTCATACTTGCCGTTGTGCGCCAGCTTGGCCAGGCTGTTATCCTCCATAATCGGCTTGACCCTGGCGATGACCTCCTCCAGAGGCAATTGTGTTATCGTATCCAGCCCGATGTGCCCCACGGGGATATAATAGGCTTCCCCCGCCGCCGGCGACAGTGATATCCCCACTAAGTTGGCCGACATCGGGTCGAGGCCCGTGGTCTCGGTGTCGAAAGCAAAGGTTTTAGCCGCTGTCAGGCGCTTGGTTAGCTTATCGAGGTCGGCGGTGCTGTTGACGATTTTGTATTTTCCCTGCGGCGGCTCGGCGGCGACAGCTTCTTTTCCGCCCTCCACCTGGGGCAATTTGGGCAGCAGGCTGGCGAACTCAAGCTCGCGGAGAAGCTCGGTCACCTTGTTGCGGTCGTACTGGCTCACCCGGCAGTCGTCGAGCTTTAGTTTGACCGGCATCTCGGTAACGATGGTGGCTAATTCTTTGCTCTGGCGGGCGACGGCTTCGTTCTCCTTGAGCAAGGCCTGTAGTTTTTCCGGCTCTACCTCGCCGATACGCTCGTAGATGCCCTCGATGGAGCCGAACTGCCCGATGAGCTTGACCGCCGTCTTGGCGCCGATTCCGGTAACTCCGGGGATATTATCCGAGGGGTCGCCCACCAGCCCCTTGAGGTCGACAATCTGCTCCGGAGTCACGCCGTACTTCTCTTTTACCGCCGCCTCGTCGAAGAGCGTGGTGTCGCTGAAAGCCCGCCTCGGCTTGGGGTAGAGCACCTTCACCTTTGGCGAGACCAGCTGCATGGCGTCGGCGTCGCCGGTAACGATGATGGTCTCGACATCTTTATCGCTGGCCTGGTGGCTCAATGTACCCAGCAGGTCGTCGGCTTCAAAGCTCTCCATCTCAAAGACGGGGATGTTAAAAGCCTCCACCAGCTCCCTCACCCGCCCCAGCTGCCCCACCAGCTCCTGGGGGGTCTCGGGGCGGTGCGCCTTGTACTGGTCGAAAAGCTTATGGCGGAAGGTAGGTCCCTTCATGTCGAAGGCGATGGCGTAGTGGCTGGGCTTCAGCTCGTTGATTACCTTGAGCAGCATCTGGGCGAAGCCGTAAACGGCGCCGACCATCTCGCCGCTCTTGCGCAACGTTAACGGGGGCAGGGCATGGAAGGCGCGGTGGAGCAGGGCGTTGCCGTCAAAGAGAACCAGAAGCGGCTTATCCATGAGTCTATTATAGCAGAGGGTGGCGGATATTGGTTAGCTGGGCTGGGTTATTGTCGGCAGCCCGGCATCTTTCCATTGCGCAATCCCGCCCTCGATAACATAGACCTCGACAAAACCGAGCCCGGACATCGTCTCTCCGGCGATGGCGCTGCGATGTCCGATACTGCAGTAAACCAGGTAAACCCTGTCCTTATCCAGCGCCTCGAGCTGAGTCTCGAAATCCTCGGCGGCGGAATCCATGTTGATGGCGTTTTCGATATGCTCGGCGGCAAAACTACTCGCGCCGCGCACGTCGATGATGACGAAGTCGGGGTTACCACGGTTGGCCTCTATCAGGTCGAAGGCGGCCTGCGGGGTGATGATTTCCAGTATCGGTTCCGGGGGTTCGGGCGGGGGTTTGGTTATGGGCGGGATCTCGGACGGCGACCAGGGCAATGCTTCCGTCTCGGCCGGGGTTATCTGGTAGTCATAACCCCCCAAATGCCCGTAGCCTTCGCCGTATTCGAATACCCCTTCTATCCGTATCTTGCCGAAGGTTTCGATCGGGCCCATCATCGATTGCTGGTAAAGGCTGTCGAGGATGACTTCGGCTATTCCGCCTTCAATCCATATCATCTGACCGGTGGGGGCGATGTGCCCCTCGGCCCGCCCGGAATATTCCAGCCCCTCGGCGAGCACGAGGACCTCGAAGCCGCTGAAATAAAACCCATCCAAGATTACGTCCTTGCCGTTGTAGGACTCGGGCTCGGCGAATAGCTGCTCGAGGGCGACTTCCTGGCTGGCGGTGGCGCATCCCCACAGCCCCACCCCGCCGACCATCAGGGCCACCAGTGCCAATATTAAAAGGCTCTTTAAGGGCATGGCTTTATCCACCCCCTTTAACCCTATTATAGGGCAGGGATTTAGTCAATAGCAATCATCACGTTGGAGGCCTTGATGACGGCGTAGACCTCCTTGCCCTGGGCCAGCCCCAGCCTGTCGGCGGAGGCTTTGGTAATGACCGCTACTATCTCGTTGCCCCCCGCCAGCGCCACCGTCACCTCGGTGTTGATGGCCCCGGGCTTGACCTCTTTTACCTTTCCTTTTAGCATGTTGCGAGCGCTTATTTTCATATCACACCTCCTACTTTTCCTCTTCCTCTATCTTCTCCACCTCGATGGTGCACTCGGTGACCAGGGCGGCGAAAGCCCCCAGCGCCGCCAGCAAGGGCGCCACCAGAATCGTTACTGCCGCTGCGGAGGCTCCCACCGTCAGCGGAATCTCGAGCACCGTCCGTTTATCGTGGATAATGCGCACCCTGCGGATGTTGCCTTCGTGGATGAGCTGCTTGACCTTCTCGACTACTTTGTCGCCGTCTATAGTGAATTTTTCCGTTTTGGCCATATCCTCCACCTCCTGAGGGCATATTAGGGGGTCATATTTAAGGTGTCAAGCCTCCCCCAGGTCTTTTCCCCACCCAATACCCACCCTACAGAGGTGTAACCTCTATATACTTCTCTCCCCACCCCGATTTTATCTATTCCCGCCCGCCACCCTTTAAGGTAAAGAGGGGGTGAAACCCCCTCTTATAAACACCCCCAAAATATAGGGTGAGGTGGGGTGGTGTATCCACTAGGTTAAGGAGTTTACTCATTAGGGTGGGTTGGGTTGGGACGATAATACGTTCGCTAACAAGGTGGGGTGGGCCATACTAACTACGCCTGAAAATCATTATTGAATATTTCTCTTTTCGTGCTATACTTTAGGGCATGAAGGGCAAAGACCTGCTATCTATAACCGACCTCGGCGGCGAAGACATCCGCCTGCTGATATCAGATGCCATCAGCCTCAAGGCTCAGGGCTGGCTCGACATGCTCAGCGGCAAGTCGCTGGCGATAATGTTCGAGAAGCCCTCGCTGCGGACGCGGGTCAGCTTCGAGCTGGCCATGCGCCAGCTGGGTGGGGAAGCGATTTATCTGTCTCCGGCTGAGGTGGGGCTGGGGGGCAGGGAATCGGTGCCCGACGTGGCGCGCGTGCTCAGCCGCTATGTGGATGCCATCGCCGCCCGCACCTTTTCCCACCAGGCACTGGAGGTGCTGGCTGAATACTCGGCGGTGCCGGTGATAAACGCCCTCTCCGACCGGGAGCACCCCTGCCAGGCTCTGGCCGACCTGCTCACCATCACCGAGAAAAAGGGCGAACTCCAGGGCCTGACACTGGCTTTTGTCGGCGACGGCAACAACACGGCACGCAGCCTGATGCTGGCGGCTTCGCTGATGGGGATGAACTTCAGGATTGCTTCTCCTTCCGGCTACGCCATTGATGAAGAGACGCTGAGCCTGGCTCGGAGCAACGCTTCCGATGGCGGCATACTCTGCACCGACGAGCCGCGGCTGGCGGTGGAAGGGGCCGATATCGTCTATACCGATGTCTGGGCCAGCATGGGGCAGGAGGACGAGGCTAAAAAGAGACGCAAGGCGTTCGCCGGATACCAGGTGAATGCTGGCTTATTCTCTTTAGCTAAACCAGATGCCATATTCATGCACGACCTTCCCGCTCATCGCGGCGAGGAAGTAAGCGACGAGGTTATCGACGGCGCGCGCTCGGTGGTCTTCGACCAGGCGGAAAACAGGTTACACGCCCAGAAAGCGCTGCTGGCGGCGGTACTGGGCGGTCTGGAGATTCCGCTGGCGGGCTTTTATCGTTAGGGGGCTAAAAAGGGGGCAGCTATGTATATCTTATCGACAATAATAAGATGGGGCTGGTGCCCGATTCTAATCACCGTCTTGGCCGTTATCGGCTATCAATACGAATGGCCGCTGTGGCTCCTGGCGGCGGTAATGGTGGCAATCCTTATTATCGGCTTAGCCGTGGCTATCAGCACGGCCCGGGAGAGGGCGGTAGAGCGCGCCTCGCTGAGGCTCAAGCAGCTGGCGGGGTACTTTAACCGCCGCTTCACCGGCGATTCCGCGCTGTCTATTTTTGCTATTATCCGCAGCCTGCTCACCAGCGATAACGCCCGGGTCTGGGGCTGGGCGCGGGAGACCGAGGTGGCGCAGCGCATCTTCAATACCTGGTGCGACAGCTTCACCGACAGGGTGGAAAGCGACATCAGGACGCGGCGTTTTATCCTCTACCTGCGCACCTATCAGAGCGAGCTCTGGCTGATAAACAGCCACTACTACGAATTCATGGAGCAGTTTTGCGAGGTGGCGCAGAGCATGGAACTGCCTGCGGAGCTTATCGACCAGTACAACCGGCTGGTGGAAGAATACAACGCCTTCATCCAGAGCTTCCGGGATAATATCGCCGAGCTGAGGCGGGTGGCGCGCACCGAAATCGAGCCCCCCAGCGTCAAGTTTGCTAAAGCAATTCCCGGGACGAACCCCCCCGCCCCGCAACCTTCAGAATAAGCGGAATACCCTCTCAAAGAGAGTTGGCTATGAAAGCAAAAATCTCTTGTTTTTTGGCTATCGTCCTGATTTTAGCTATCGCGCTGGCGTCGTGCGGCGGAGATGTCCCCATCTGTAACCCGGAGGACGAAGCCCAGATGCCCACACAGGAGGAAAATGAAGTGAGCTGGGAAGAGAACGGAGTCTGGAACGCCGCCAGCGTTGAGGAGGCATCCGAGGTGGCCGGCTTTGACGTGGTTACTCCCGGGTTTATCCCCGAAGACTTCTGCCGCGGCCTGTCCATCCATGTGAACGACCCCTGCGCCGGGCTTCCCGAAAGTATTGATTGCGGCCTCTCCATACATGTTACCCAGTTCTGGGGGTGGCTTGAGGACGAGTCCCTCGAATTCAGCCAGCGCGCCCTTTTGATACTCGTCCAGACGCCGAGCCGTTTCAGCACGGGCGCCATACCGACTGAGGTCGGCGACTATCCCGCCACCAGAGATTATCAGATGGCTCAGGACGACCACCCCGCCATGCTTTCGTTGGGCTGGGAGATTGACGGCATGTATTTCGCCTTGAGCGGGACGATTACCGGGACGATTACCGGCCCTATCACCGAAGAAACGATATACGAAGTAGCCTGTTCGGTGGAGGTTGACTAGGAAATCCCATGAGCAAACCGATTGTAGCCATCGTCGGGCGGCAGAACGTGGGCAAGTCCACGCTCTTAAACCGCCTGGCGGGCAAAAGAATAGCCATCGTGGCCGATATGCCCGGTACCACCCGCGACCGCGTCTTCGCCGATATTAGCTGGCAGGATAGCAGCTTCACCCTGGTCGATACCGGGGGCCTGGAGGTGCAACCCAGCTCCACCATCGCCCTTGGCGTCAAGGAGCAGGTGGATGTCGCCATCGCCGAAGCCGATGTCATTATCTTCCTCGTCGATAGCGAGGCGGGCGTCGTGCCGTCCGACCTGGAGATCGCCCAGATGCTGCGCCGCTCCAGCAAGCCCGTAATACTGGCGGCAAATAAATCGGATAACCCCAAACGGGAAAGCGAAGCCGTGGAGTTCTACGAAATGGGGCTGGGCGAGCCGCTGGCTATCTCCGCCTATCACGGGCGGGGCGTCGCCGAGCTCTTAGACAGGGTCGGTGCCTTGCTGCCGCCCCCCGCGGGGCCCGAAACGGGCGCCGAGATTATGAAGCTGGCTATCGTGGGTCGGCCCAACGTGGGCAAATCGACGTTGCTCAACAGCCTCCTCGGCGAAGAGCGGGCCATCGTCGATAAAACGCCCGGAACCACCCACGATGCCATCAATACCATACTTGACTTTGGTGGTCAAAATGTGATACTTATTGATACCGCTGGAATTCGGCGACGGGGTCGGTGGGGCAGGGGAGTAGAGCGTTACAGCGTAATCAGGGCCCTCAGGGCTATCGATGAAGCCGATGTAGCGCTACTCGTCCTTGACGCCACCGAGTTGCTAACCTCTCAGGACGAGCATATCGCTGGTTATATCCAGCAGGTGGTTAAGGGGGTTATACTCGTCGTCAATAAGTGGGACCTAGCGGCAAATCAGGATATGGTTGAAAGTAATCGGTATATAAGAAAAAAGCTCAAGTTCATGAGTTACGCGCCCGTGGTCTATACCTCGGCCAAGTTCGGCGAGGGTGTGGATAGAGTCATGCCCCAGGCGTTCGAGGTCTATCAGGAAAGGCAGAAAAGAATGCCCACCACCGAGGTCAACAACGTGGTGCAGCGGGCGGTGGCGGCGCATAACCTGCCCCGAAAGGGCAAAAAACAGCTCAAGATTCTCTATGCCACCCAGGCCGAGGTCAACCCTCCCACCTTCGTCTTCTTCGTCAACGACCCCAGCCTCATCCACTTCTCCTACCAGCACTACCTGGAAAACAAGCTCCGCCAGTCTTTCGGTTTCGACGGCACGCCTTTACGCTTCGTCTTCAAGGCCCGAGGTGAGCAGTGACAATTATAATCTTCAAACTCGCGTTGGTAGCGGTCATCGGTTACCTGCTGGGCTCGATTCCTATCGGCTACCTCCTGGGACGGCGGCAGGGAAAGGTGGACATCCGGTCTATCGGCAGCGGTAAGACGGGGGCAACCAATGTCTTCCGCACGGCGGGCCGCAAGTGGGGTATACTGGTCGCCGCCCTGGATATATGCAAGGGGGCGCTGGCGGTGGTTGTTGCCGGCCTCATCATCAGGGGTGACTACCTTCTCGTCGGCGACTCAAGTCTCTGGTGGTTACTGACCAGCGCCCAGGTCCTGGCGGCGCTGGCGGCGGTAGCCGGTCATATCTGGTCACCGTTCCTTAAATTCAAGGGGGGCCGGGGCGTGGCCACATTCTTCGGCGGCCTGGTCGCCCTCTGTCCGGTGGCGGCGCTGTTCGGCGGCGAGGTCTTGATTATCGGCGCTGGCCTGACCCGCTTCGTCTCCCTGGGCTCCCTGGCCGGGGCGGTAGGCAGCTACGCCATATTAGTCCCGCTGACCATTCTCAACCACTTCCCCGTGGAATATCTTTTCTACGCCGTGGTGGGGGGAATAATAATCTTTATTATGCACCGCGATAATATCCGTCGTTTGATGTCGGGCAAAGAGCG
>Ga0307426_1002709_pt1 | contig 10901 bp, 6 predicted proteins | sample SalMarWE160340MG_FD_202165 | JGI IMG/M metagenome (GOLD analysis project Ga0307426, IMG submission 202165) | Salt marsh sediment microbial communities from the Plum Island Ecosystem LTER, Massachusetts, United States - WE1603-40 | ecosystem: Environmental > Aquatic > Marine > Intertidal zone >... | reverse complement strand
CATAGACGATACCCCTTAGCCGCGCACACAAAGGCCAAGGCAATGCCCGTGTTTCCGCTCGTGGGCTCCACGATAAGCGTGTCCGGACGAAGCTGCCCTTCGCGCTGTGCCGCTTCGATCATGGCGATGCCTATACGATCCTTGACGCTTCCGAGAGGGTTAAAAAACTCCAGTTTGGCAATGACTTCCGCTTCAAGACCCCTTGTCGTCTTGCATAACCTCACCAATGGGGTGTTGCCAACGGTCGTCGTGATGTCAGAAAAAACTCTCGTCATGTCAGCCTCCACGTCGACGTCTTGTACGCACCTGATATTGCCTGAACATCACTTGTAAATCAAGCGCGGGGTCTCCAATAGCACCTTCGTGTCCGGCGGCACCGATTCGGTCATCCACACATTGCCTCCGATCACAGAGCGCGCTCCGATAATGCACTCCGCCCCCAGGATGGTGGCGCCTGCGTAAATGATGACGTCATCTTCGATCGTGGGATGGCGCCTCTGTGCCCTTAAGCGTTCTCCCGCATCCTTTGGCAGCGACAAGGCGCCGAGCGTCACCCCTTGATAGAGTCGAACATTTTTTCCGATCACTGTGGTTTCCCCAATCACGACTCCAGTGCCGTGATCGATGAAAAAACTTTCTCCGATCCGTGCCCCGGGATGGATGTCGATTCCGGTAATACTGTGGGCATATTCGCTCATAATCCGAGGAAGCAGGGGGATCTGTTGCGTAAATAACTGGTGAGCTATTCGGTAAACCATGATGGCAAGGATGCCCGGATAGCTGAACACAATTTCATCATAGCTCTTGGCCGCTGGATCCCCCGCATAGGCGGCGCGGACGTCCGTGGCCAGCACCTGACGCATCTTCGGGATCGACTCCAGGAACCTGAGGGCCTCTTTATAGCTCAACTGGACACATTCGACGCAGGGTTGATCGTAGCGAAGGCACTCATGGCGCATGCTACGGGCAATCTGCTCCGAAAGCATTTCAAAGAGGCGGTCAACGGACCGACCCATTTGATACGTCAGATTCATGCGGTCGATACGCTCCCGGTCGAAGTACCCGGGAAAAAGGATCTCTCGAAGTCGCTTCAGTACCCCGATCACGGACTTTCGGGAAGGAATCAATTCAGCATCGATATGCTTGAAACATTTCTCGTGGTGACAACTCTCCACGATACGATCGACAATGCTCGGGAGGTGGTCACGCAATCGGGCGCGGCTTTCGAATCCGGTCTTACATGCCTCCAGCGTATTCTTCATCTCATCGGGTCGTTTCATGAGCGTGCCTCAATCCTGTTCACGTTCGTCGGCGGTGGGATGATATACCCATCGTCCAGACTATTTCTGCAATCTCCACCCCTTCCACAGACCATAGATGGCCGGTACTACGATCAGGGTCAAGATGGTGGCACTGACCATGCCGCCCACCATGGGCGCGGCGATCCGCTTCATCACCTGGGAGCCGGTGCCGTGGCTCCACATAATGGGCATGAGTCCTGCCATGATGGCGACCACCGTCATGATTTTGGGACGCACCCTGAGCGCTGCCCCTTCCTCGATGGCTTGACCAAGGTGTTTACGATTGAATTTCTCCCCATGTATGGCCTTGAACCGATTGTAAGCGTGGTCCAGGTAAACCAGCATCACCACACCAGTCTCCGCCGCTACACCGGCCAGGGCAATGAACCCGACTCCCACAGCCACACTCATGTTGTAACCCAACAGATACATAAGCCAGAAGCCGCCCGTGAGGGAAAAGGGGACGCTGAGCATGACAATGAGGGTTTCCGCGATGTTTTTGAAGTTGAAGTAAAGGAGCAGGAAGATAATCACCAGTGTCATCGGCACCACCACCTTCAACCGTTTTTCGGCCCGCACCATATATTCGTACTGGCCGCTCCAAACCATGCTGTAGCCCGGAGGCAGCTTCACCTTGTCACGTACTGCCTGCTGAGCCCTTTTCACGTAAGTCCCAACATCGACGCCACTAAGGTCCACAAAGACCCATGCGCTCTTCCGGCCGTTTTCGCTCTTGATCATCGACGCTCCCTTCGTGATGCGAATGTCGGCCAGTTCGGTGATCGGCACCTGGACTCCCATGGGGGTCGGCACCAGGATACGCCGCAATTTTTCCGCAGTATCTCGCAATTCGGACGCGTAACGAATGTTGACCGGATACCGCTCCAACCCCTCCACCGTCCTGGTCACATTCATGCCGCCAACGGCCGTCATAATCACGTCCTCGACATCGCTTACCGTGAGACCATAACGTGCCGCGTCCTCACGTCTGATCCGGTAATCGAAAAAATTTCCGCCCGTCACCCTTTCTGCGTACACGCTCAGCGTTCCAGGCACGGCCCTCACGACCGCTTCTACTTTTTCACCCAGATCGCTCAGGACTTGGAGGTTTTCTCCCATGAGCTTGATCCCCACCGGCGTCTTAATCCCGGTGGACAGCATGTCGATCCGTGTTTTAATCGGCATGGTCCAGGCGTTGGTCAGCCCCGGGAACTGGATCGCCTTGTCGAGTTTGTCCACGAGTCTGTCCATGGTCATACCCGTACGCCATTGGGATTCAGGCTTCAGGATGATGGTGGTCTCAATCATGGACAGGGGAGCAGGGTCCGTGGCCGTCTCAGCGCGGCCGATTTTGCCGAAGACCTGTTGCACTTCAGGGAAAGAGGCAATAATCCGATCCGTTTGCTGCAACAACTCCTTCGCCTTGGTGATTGAAATACCTGGAAGGGTGGTAGGCATGTAGAGCAGGTCCCCTTCATTCAAGGGGGGCATGAATTCTGAGCCGATCCTCTTCCACGGCACATAGGTCATGGCCAGGGCGGCAACCGCCAACAGGATGACCGGTATCTTCGCCTTCAGAACCAATCTGATGGTGGGATGGTAAATCCAGATCAGGAATCGGTTGACCGGGTTTTTCTTTTCAGACCGGATTTTCCCCTTTATCAGATAACCCATGAGTACGGGAACGATGGTGATGGCCAGCAACGAAGAACCCAGCATGGCATACGTCTTGGTGAAGGCCAGGGGACGGAAAAGACGGCCTTCCTGAGCTTCCAAGGTGAACACCGGCAAAAAGCTGATGGCAATGACGAGCAGAGAGAAAAAGAGGGCTGGTCCCACCTCCTTGGAGGCGTTCAGGATCAGCTCCCAGTGGGGTTTCTTTCCTCCCTCGTGCTCTATGTGCCTGTGGGCGTTTTCGATCATGACAATAGCCGCGTCCACCATAGCGCCAACAGCGATGGCAATGCCGCCGAGGCTCATGATGTTGGCATTAATCCCCTGTCGATCCATGATGATAAAACTGATCAGCACGGCCACCGGCAGGGTAAATATACCCACCAGGGCGCTCCGAAAATGGAGCAGGAAAATAATGCAAACCAGAGCCACGATAAGGCTCTCCTCAATGAGGGTGCGTTTCAGGTTGCTGATGGCACGCAGGATCAGGGACGAACGGTCGTAGACGGTCGTGATACTGACCCCTTCAGGCAAGCCGGCCTTGAGTTGCTCCAGCCTGTTCTTGACGTTTCGGATGACCTCGAGAGCGTTTTCTCCATAGCGCATGACGACAATGCCCCCCACAACGTCACCCGCTCCGTTATAGTCGGCGATGCCACGCCTGAGCTCAGGGCCGATCTTGATGGTTGCCAGGTTGCGCAATAGAATCGGCGTGCCATGTTCATCCGCTTCCAGGGAAATGTTCTCCAGATCTTCCACACCCTTGATGTATCCTAAACCGCGAACCATAAATTCGGTTTCGCCCATCTCCACCAGCCTGCCGCCGACATCGTTATTGCTGCGCTGGATGGCCATCTTCACTCTCTGCAAGGGTATGTTGTAGGCCAAGAGCTTATTGGGATCCATGATCACCTGATACTGTTTTACAAAACCGCCAACAGAGGCCACTTCCGCGACCCCCGGCACACTCGCGAGTTCATAGCGGAGAAACCAGTCCTGGATGGAACGCAGCTGGGCCAAGTCGTGCCGGTCGCTTTTGAGGATGTACTCGTAGACCCATCCAACACCGGTGGCATCAGGTCCAAGGGAGGGTATGACCCCTTGAGGTAGCCTGCCAGACACGTAATTGAGAGATTCCAGCACCCGACTTCTGGCCCAGTACATGTCGGTGCCATCTTCAAAGATGATGTAGACGAAGGAGATGCCGAAAAAAGAGTACCCCCGCACCGTCTTGGCGTAGGGTACCGCCAGCATGGCGGTAGTGAGCGGGTAAGTGACCTGGTCCTCCACCACCTGGGGGGCCTGGCCCGGGTATTCGGTGAAGATGATGACCTGGACATCGGACAGATCCGGGATGGCGTCCAGTGGCGTCCTCAGCATGGCGTAGATGCCCCCTGCGATCACAAACAAGGTCATGAGGATCACAAGGAATTTGTTCTTGACAGACAGCTCGATAATCTTTTCAATCATTTCAAAAAACTCGCAACATGTCAGCCCGTTGAAAATGTCATTGCATATGGGCAATCCGATTTAGTGGGTGTCAAGCCCCCGCATAACTGACCATATCCTCACCGCCTCGCTCAAAGAGTGCCTCGCTTTAGAATCGGATCACCCGCATGCTTGTGCTATCAACTAACGGTGGGCGTCTTCCATGGTGATGCCTGTCATATCCAGGTCATCATCGGTCGTTCCACTCTGCTGCGTCACCTGAGCAGGGGCGGGTTTGCGGGTCGGCAGAACCGTGTTACCGCACCTCCAGCATCTTCTGAATGGCCTCCCGGAGGCGGCTTTCAGAATCCAGCATGAACTGCGCCGAGACTACGACCACCTCACCCTGGTGCAGGCCCTTTAGCACCTGGAACTCATCATTGTTGCCTTCCACGCCAAGCTCGATCTCGCGGGGCTGAAACTTGCCCTTGCCCACGGACACGAAGACCACCTTGCGGATGCCACTGTCGATCACGGCCTCCTGGGGAACAACCAGGCTGTCCCCGGCGATCCTGGACTTCAGATACACCGTGGCGAACATCTCAGGCTTCAGTTGGTATCCTGGATTGGGGAATTCCAGCCTGAGCTTGCCGGTCCTGGTCTTGGGATTCAGATAGGGGTAAATGTAGAGGACCTTGCCATAAAAACGCTCTCCCGGAATGTAGGCCAGCTCCATCGCTGCGTCCATCCCCTCCCGGACCCAGGGAAGCTCATACTCATAGACGTCCACATCGACCCAGACCGTGGACAGATCGGCGATTTCGTACTGGAGCTCCCCCGCCTTCACATAGTGTCCCTCAAAGGCAAGCTTCTTGATGACCACGCCGCTGGCTGGAGAATAAATAGTCAGGTTTTTTTGAGGCGTGCCGTTCTTTTCGATTTTTCTGGTCTGCTCGTCAGTCAGGTCCCAGTAACGCAGCCGTGTCCGGGCGGCAGTCACAAGGCGCTCAGCCCCTTCCCGAATACTGGGGTAGGTGCTGGTAGACAGGCTCTTGTATTGTTGGAGAGCCAGGAGAAACTCCTCCTGAGCCGTGACGAGTTCCGGGCTGTAGATATCGAAAAGAGGCTGACCCTTTTTCACTTTCTCGCCCACGAAAGTCACACGGAGCTTTTCAATCCAGCCGTTGACCTTGGTGTTTACTGTATAGATCGTGGTCTCATCATAAGTGATCCTTCCGTAGGTGCGGATATCTTTCACCAGGGGCTTTCGCTGGACGCTTGCTAGACGAACCCCCATGTTCTGCATGGTAACCGGATCGATCCGTATGGTGGAGGCAGGTTCTTTGTCCTCCCCCTCTTCGGCGTACACCGGTACCAGATCCATGCCCATGGGAGACTTGCCAGGCTTGTTGCGAATGTAAGTCGGATCCATGGGTGCTACCCAATACTTGATCTTCTTGCCGGTCTTCGGATCAATCTCGCTCGCTTTGAGGCCTTGTTCTGCGGCAGTGGCCTGCCTCACTGCAAAGCCCCCGCAATCAGATCGATGATGCATCCCCTGGAACGAGACGCCAAAGGGACTCCATGAACCCGTCAAAGCAAGCCATATCAGGACACCTGTCATGGTCATTAATCGTTTCATGGCTTTCATGCCCCACAAATCAGCAATTCCGCAACACTTGAAATCACATACTCTTACGGGTGGCCGAAATGCTCAACGCTTGCCCACCGATTCCGTTTGCAGAGGCGAACCCAGGAGTTCTTCCAGCGCCGCCCGTTTCTGGTAGATCGTATATAGATAGCGTTGGGCCTGGAGTTCGAAGCGAAGCACGCGAATCTTGGCATGGATCATGGTGTCGAATTCCACCTTGCCCACTTCGTAAGCGGTTTGTGAAGAGCGTGCCCACTGCTCGGCCTGAAGCACCATGGCATCTGCATACAATCGGTAATTCTCCTGAATGTTGCGGATTTCGCCGGCCAAGGCATCTACACGATACGGCAAGGCCTCTACCAGGCCTCGATAGACTTTCATGGCTGACTCACGGCCCTTCTTGGCGGCAGCCAGTTTCTTGTCCTGCCTGTTCTTCTGCCACAGGGGGACATTGATCACCACCGACGTCGAGACAAAATCCGGCAAATCCCGTCCAGTAAAATCCTCATCTCTCTGGCCGTATGCCAGTTTGAAGTCCATGTCGGGCCAATAGGCCTTTTCAGCCAGTTTTACGTCCACGGCGGCCTGATCCACCTCAGCTTGCCTGACCCGCAACCATGGATTCCCTTGCAAGCTCTGAGCTTTCAAATCCTCCAGGTCAAACATGAAGTCGAAGTAGCTCAGGCCCTCCGGGGCTGCAACCGGTGCGAAATGCTCCCGGTTGACGAGCTCGCTGATTCGATCTTCCAGGGTTTGCCGTTGCCTCTCCAAGGCGATTTTTTCGTCCAGGAGCTTGGTCGATTCCACTTGGGCCTGGAGCACCTCGTGCTGGAGGCCCATGCCGGCAGCATACCTGGTCTCTGATGCCCTGAGCATCTGGGTGACCATATTCGTCAACCGCTCATTGATTCTCAGACTCGTGGCCACGAACCCGAGTTCGTAACAGGTGGTCGCAATCTTGCGGGCGAGCTCCAATGTCTTGGCTTCCAGCAAGGCCTGCTGTCGACTTGCCTCCAGCGTTTGACGCTGCGACCTGAGGCTGAGCTTCCCGAACCAGGGGATTTTCTGGGAGACGAAGAGCTGTTTCTGGGTCATCGCCTCCTGGTCAAACCTGAAGCTGTCGGTGGGCAGATTCAAAACCGCTATCCCCAGTCGCGGGTCTTCCAGGGCGCCGGCAAAAGGGACCAGCTCCTTGAACTTTTCCACCTGGGCCTCCAGGCTTTGGATCTCTTTGTTTTGGGCCACGCCTTCTTCTATGATCCGAGCCACCGACGGCGGGGCCCAGAGGAGAGAGGCACCTTGAGCTGTCTTGGCAGCAACGACGGGCCACCACATTGCGGGGATCGTCACCAACAAGAGCATTGCAAAGCGCTTCATTGCTCCTCCAGGTCTTCCCAGACGTTTTCGTTTGACGTGACTCTGGACTTCGTTCTCCACGTTGGAGATCGTTTTCTTTTATATTCTATAGCCATAAACTATAAAATAAGAAGGATTCCACACAATGTCAAGCACTTCTGCGTGGCTTGTAGCCTTGGCAACAGGGGCAGGCAAACACATCGGCGAGTTCGTTTCCACTCCCTTGGCGAGGGGCCGGGCGTTGTTCCTGATCGACATCTCGCGATCAGGAACAACGCCCGGCCCCTGAGTTGTCTGGGTCTCGAACGAGTCTCGACGGAATCGGGAAGAGTGGGCGGTTGGAAATCCAGACAATAAGAGGCTCTCTCGAGTAACTGGTTGCCGACAACTATCCATCGAGCGTTTTTGCTCAATGGAAGTGGTATTCCCCGCCCTTTACCATAGCGCCTTTTGTTGGTATTGTTTTCCCGTGGAGGCCATCTGCATCCGTCCGGTTCCACGGTTTATGGCTCCTTGGACCCATTGCAGTAGAAAACTCTGATGCTTTCTTCAATCCTATTCACTCGCTAACCCCGCCGCAAGCAGCGGGGAATGCGCTCGCTTTCACGGTTCACCAAGCGAGAGTTTGGAGGTTGCATGACACTCAAGACTCGATCTCTCATCGGCTTGGCAGGTTTGTGTGTCGTTGATGCGGTTATCCCCATCCCGATTGTTGGTTTGATCTTGATTTTCGTTATCCTGCAAAAGCCACCTTGGTTTCAAAAGTTGGTTGGCGAACTCTACGAGGCATAGGAAGTGGGATTGAACTGTCGGGCTTGTGCCTCGACAGCTCTTTCCGGTGACGTGGTTATATCGCTAAGGATCAAGACCGAAGGTGGCAGGGTGTGAGGCCTTGTCAGTAATCCTAGTCAAGCATGGTTAGCAGCTTCCAAAGCGCAAAAAAAGGAAAGCCGGCCTTTATCAGCCGGCTTCTTGTTTTCAGATTTGGTCCGTTTCACGATTACGAGCAGGTAGAACCGCAGCTGCAGCACGCAGATGGTGTACACGAAGATGGACTGGGCTCATGATTAATCTCGAGGACCTCTATTTCAAAGGTAAGCTTCTCCCCGGCCAGAGGGTGATTCAGATCCACAGTGACCTTTTCATCGTCCGTGTGTTTCACCGTTGCCGGCAGTTGGCCGCCCTGGGGATTCGTTAGGGCCAGCACCTGACCGACCTGCGGCTCAAATCCTTCAGGCAGTTCGGAGCGCATAAAACTTTGTTCCAGGTTTTCCTTCCGATGCCCGTAAGCTTCCTCAGGAGAAAGGGTGAAGGTTTTCTTTTCCTTTTCGGCCATACCCACGAGTGCATCCTCGAATCCCTTGATGACCCTGCCCGCCCCCACTTCAACTTCAATGGGGTGGGAATTGCGGCTGGAATCAAACGTGTCCCCATTTTCCAACGTGCCCGTGTAATCGACCTTGACAAAATGACCATCTTCAACCGTTTTCATGCTCAGCTCCTTTAAAATTTGGACTGTGTTCCTTGTTTAATCAACATAACACATGCCGCCACGAAGTCAACAGAAAGGAAAATGGTACCAGCTTAGGGCGAGCCCTTAGCCTGTTGAAGAAACGTGCATAACAAAGCATGCGGATGATCCGATTCCAAGCGAGACGCTGTCTGCGCCGCTTGGGACGGGATTGCCCGCGTGCAATCACATATTCAAGGGTAAAATATTACAAAAAACTAAAGCATATCCATCACTTTGACGAAAGGATGAGTAGTACGTTGAAATGGTGGCCCATTGCAATGGGATGACCATGGATTCGTTCTTCGGGCATTCTACAATCTATTGGAATCATGGATATTTGTTCGGAAACGTCCGGCATCATTGCCATGAAATGATAGAATCCTGGGACCTGGCCGCCCGGCAGATCCCTTGTTTGAGCCATCTTTTTGGGGTGAAACGCAAAGAGTTTTCAATATGACGTCATCTCAGTCCATTCAACTCGGAAGATACCTGCTCTTGGATAAGATTGCCGTGGACGGCAAGGCCGAATTCTATAAGGCCAGGCTGGCGGACGCCCATGGTAGTGAAAAAGGTGTTTTGATCAAAAAAATCCTCCCCCACCTGACGGTGAAACAAGGGCTGATCAAATCTTTCATGGCTGAGGCGAAGCTTGGCGCTTTGCTCAAACATGAGAACGTCCTTCAGGTCTATGATTTTGGGACCACGGACGGCGCTTATTTCGTTGCCATGGAATACGTGTGCGGGAAAAACCTTCAAATCATCAAGAGCACCTCAAAGGAAAAGAACCTGCCCATCAGTGTGGAAAATGCGCTTTATATCATCAGGCAGATCCTCAATGGACTTGATTACGCCCATAACCTCAGAGATTCTCGGGGAGAGCCTCGCCACATCATTCATGGCAAGATGACTCCTGACAACATTCTTGTGACTCATCATGGTGAGGTAAAAATCAAAGATTTCAGCGTTTCCGCAGGAGGGGCTCCGGATAGCGGGACCCAGACGGGTATGATGAAAGGGGAGTTGGCTTACATGTCGCCACAGCAGATTGATGGAAAGCCCATCGATCACCGCTCGGACATCTTTTCCACGGGAATCCTCCTTTATGAAATGGCTACGGGCAAACAGGCGTTCAAAGGAGAAACCATGGAGGTCTTTTCTCGGGTTCGGCAAGCCAAGTTCGAACCCCCCGAAAACCTTATGCATGGCCAACATCCCAAGCTTTGTGAAATCATTTATCGTGCTCTTGAGAAAGCCCCTGAAAAACGCTACCAGTCTGCCGGTGACATGCTGGCCGACTTGGAGGACGTGGCCTCTGCACTCTCTCCTCGGCCAACCCAGCAAGGCCTCGCACAGTATATGAAAACCCTTTTTGAGGAAAAGATCGGCGCTGAGGAATCTGCCGAAAAGCAAGCCACACAAACGGACGTTATCGAGTTACCAACAGAGGAAACCAGTGTTGAAGAATTTATTCACCAGGAGGCCGAAGAGACGGATTCTGTCCCGAACCTAAAAGAGCAAGCGGATACGGTTGGGCTGCCTGATGAGCAGTTGGCTGCGACCGACCCCGTAGAGCAATCAACAAAACCGACGAATGCTGACGGGCATCATGACCAAGAGGGGGTACAGATCCATTCTGCGGAGCCGTCGAAAACGGATACAGATGGACAAGCGCCCGTGTATCAGACGCTGCTGCAGACGGCGTCTGTAGGGCCGTCAAGAGTGAAAAGGACACACCCTGCTTCGCAGAAAAAGGATAAAATTCGGAAAGAGCCCTCGCCTGTGGTCGCTGAGGCAGCCCCACCCAGGCGAAAGCGGAGAGGCTTTCGGTATGCCGCCCTTGCAGCAACGATCGTCGTGATCTGTGCGGTTTCTGTCTTCCTGTTCAAGAAAGGGTTGGCCATGAGACAGCGGTCGGCTGTTGCCTCCATGAATCTCGAGGCGGGCATCACAGCGCTGGACGCGGGACGCTTTGCAGAAG
>Ga0307426_1002708_pt1 | contig 10903 bp, 7 predicted proteins | sample SalMarWE160340MG_FD_202165 | JGI IMG/M metagenome (GOLD analysis project Ga0307426, IMG submission 202165) | Salt marsh sediment microbial communities from the Plum Island Ecosystem LTER, Massachusetts, United States - WE1603-40 | ecosystem: Environmental > Aquatic > Marine > Intertidal zone >... | reverse complement strand
GATATTTCGATATTTGGCCCAATTTCATGATAAGCAGCAAGAAGGCCATCGACAGCCGGGCAAGGCCTTGATTCCAGTTGCCAATGAGCATTTGAGAGGTTTTGAGGCAATCAACAAAGATCTGGTGGCGTTTTCAAACCGGCAGCCATCAGCAAGTACGGCCACCCTGGATATGGATGCCACGCTGGTTGCCACCAGCAAAGCCGATGCGCTGTTTTGTTACAAAGGCTACAGATCCTATCAACCGATAAACACATGGTGGGCAGAGCAAGAGCTTGTTTTGCATACGGAATTTCGCGACGGTAATGTACCGGCGGGTTTTGAGCAGCTGCGTGTGTTCAAAGAGGCGTTAGGCTGTTTGCCGGAAGGGATCAAAAAGGTTCGCTTGCGCTCGGATACGGCAGGATATCAGCACAATTTATTAAGATACTGTGCGACAGGATCCAACAGCGGTTTTGGAGTGATCGAATTTGCCATCGGCAGTGATGTGACGCCGCAGTTCAAGCAAGCGGTGGCTGAGGTTGAAGAGTGGGACTGGAGGCCGATATACAAGATGGTGAATGGGAAAAAGGAGAAAAGCGGCGTAGAGTGGGCCGAAGTGTGTTATGTCCCCAATGCGATCGGCCACAGCAAGAAAGGGCCTGAATACCGGTATCTGGCCAAACGTGAGGCGCTGGTAGAGCAGCAGGAGTTGCCCGGCATGGAGCAGCAGCTGAGTCTTCCGTTTCCAACGATGCAGTTAAAGGGCAAGAAGTACAAAGTGTTTGGTATCGTCACCAACATGGATTGGGAAGGAGAAGAACTGATTCACTGGTATCATAAAAGATGCGGTAAAAGTGAAGCGGCCCATGCGGTGATGAAAGATGATTTGGCTGGTGGTAAACTGCCTTCAGCGGATTTTGCTGCCAACGCAGCCTGGTGGTGGATCATGATATTGGCGTTTAACGTGAATGCGATGATGAAAAAGCTGGTACTGGGAGAAAGCTGGCAGCCAAAGCGGATGAAGGCGGTTCGGTTTTCATTGATCAACTTACCAGGTCGAGTCGTAAAACGTTCGCGGCGTCTTATCATCCGGCTAACCAAAAATCACCCGTCATTAGAGTTGTTGGTTGAGGCCAGAAAGAAAATCGCCATGCTAAAACCGCTACCATGCGGTTAAGAACAAATACGCGTGGATTGTCGCAACAGAGCGTTTTGTAAGGATAGCTGCACTTAAAATCGGCCTGATTGGCAAATTTTCGATACACCAGAAGAAAATAGCCACCCGCTGCGCCTGCATTTTTTTTAGAATCCTCGACAGGATATAAAATGGAACGACTTAGAAATTAGGCGGTGGATTTTGGCCTTGATAATCACTTGACATCTAACGTGTGTAGAATATATACTATTTTGTAACATATATACGCATATCAGGAGAAAAAAATGGCTCTAAGTATAAGAAACTCTAAAGCTGAAAAGCTGGCCCGGGAGCTTGCGGCTGAAAGCGGGGAAAATATTACTCAGGCGATAACTCGTGCTCTGGAGGAAAGATTGCAACGTCTCCGCGGGCGTTCCGCGGCCACTGACCTGGCTGAAGAGATAACGAAAATTTCCAAGCGCTGCAGTGAAATTCCCGATCAAGACCAGCGTTCCCCCGACGAAATATTAGGCTATGGTCCGACAGGAGTTCCAGAATAATGGTTATCGATACCTCTGCATTGATCGCGATACTGTTTGGCGAGCCGGAAGCGTTATCTTTTACCAGAGCAGTTGCAGATGAATCCCGTAAATTGATCAGTGCCTTCAATGCGTCGGAGACCGGGGTTGTAGTCGAGGCCAGAAAGGGAGAGGCCGGCGGCCGGGAACTTGACCTGCTTTTGCATCGTGCTCAAATCGAAATAGTTGCCATGAACGCTGATCAGGCTGAACTCGCAAGGACTGCCTGGAGGAAATACGGAAAGGGTAACCATCCGGCAGGCTTGAACATTGGAGACTGCTGTGCCTATGCTCTGGCCAAATATTCAGGGGAACCGTTGCTTTTCAAAGGAAACGATTTCAGTCAAACAGATATTCGACCTGCGATAACAATATAAAATTTTGAAGACCATACCGACGAAGAAGATTCTACTAATAAAGTTAAAGTTTTTCTTCTTAACTATAATTTGACGCTTCCAGCAGTTGAGGGTTGGTCAACCCCGGAAACAACCATAAACCCATTTTTGACTTAGCATTTGCAAAGCTGGTAAATTAAATCAAAATTGCCAATCTCTCAAGCAACGAGCGTTGTTTGTTATGAAATTTGCGTGGATTACTGCAAAACCGTATCATCTGACAAACATTTACGAATACATTGCCCTTAACTCCCCCACTTATGCCAGAATAATGGTGGATAGGATCACCCAACGTTCTGAGCAGATCTCCACTCAACCATTTTCCGGCCGTAAAGTACCCGAGTATGAAACTGAAGACATCCGCGAATTTATCGAAAAACCCTATCGCAAAATTTATCGCCTTAAGCAGGATCAAATTGAAGTGCTGGCCGTTATCCACGGCGCACAACTCTTACCCGAAGAGATTAAATGATTAAGGGCAGTATTGAGCGTTAGCGAAATCCCGCCGCTTTTAGGCGGGGTTCGAATTTATCCTGAGCTTGTCGAAGGATCTTGCCCCGCAAGGCGGGATTTCGCATCAGATCAAAACATATAAACGTGTTCAACGGGCGTACCATAATTGATGCAGGCGATGGTTATCCGCACCATTGGCATTTTTTCGGCAGGATTTGAACCCAATAGCAGGTTTATGTGCCCCTGTCGCATTGAAGCGCCTTACGAAATCGAGGGCATATGACGTAAATCAATAATATTGCCTTGACATTATTTCGGTTTTCCTTCAATAATAAAAAAATAGAAAATGAAGGAAAACCGTTGGGTGCGAGGACCGATTCCAGTTTGGCTCACAGTTTTCCTTCAAAGTCTTTATCTATGCAAAAAGATGGAAAACACAATGCAACCGTATGAAATGAATGATGATCAAAGACGTATTTACATCGATGCGGCCCAATTGTATGAGGCGTATATGGACGCCTTTACCAAAAGTCGTGCGTATCGCGGCGGCATGCATTGGAAAAAGGTAAAGGAAAAGGAATACCTGTTTCGATCTTTGGATCGATACGGGTACGGCAAGAGTCTTGGACCACGATCAAAGGAGACCGAATCGACCTACCATGAATTTCACAACAATAAAAAGCATGTTCACGCCCGGCTGAAGCTCTTAAAAGAAAAGCTTAAAGAACAGGCGCGTTTTTGCAGAGCCGCCCGCATCGGCCGCGTGCCGCGGACTGTGGCTGCAATCTTAAGGCTCCTCGAACAGCACCACCTACTGGGCCGCAACCTTCAAATCGTCGGAACCAATGCGCTATACGCTTACGAGGCCCGTGCCGGCGTTTTTCTGGAACGTGGTCTGCTGGCAACCCAGGATATGGATGTGCTATGGGATATCCGGCCCAAACTTCGACTTTTCGCAATTGATGACGTAGACAACAAAGGTCTCATCGACATTCTGCAGAAAGCGGATCGCTCATTCGATTTGCTCAGCAAGAAAAGTTTTCGAGCAGTGAATCAAGCCGGTTATATGGTTGATCTGATTAAACCTGAGCCTCAATCGGTATTAATAACAGAGGACCGTCAGGTGGGCAGCGGCGATGACCTCATGGCCGCTGAAATCAAAAATCTTCAGTGGCTGATTTCCGCACCCAAATTCGACCAGATCGTTATCGGCGAGGATGGCTTCCCAGCCGTTATGGTTGTACCGGATCCCCGTGCTTTTGCTGTACATAAACTCTGGCTCAGCAATCAAAGGGATCGAGATGCCGTAAAAAAGAAACGGGATCGTTCTCAAGCTTTGGCCGTATGCAAATTAATCCTTCAATATATGCCGGAATTTGAAATCAAGAAGGAAGATTTACGCATGTTTCCTGAAGCCATCATTGCCGATGCGATTCAGGTACTGGACGGTTCAGATCTTCCGCCGGGATATGGAGAGTAGATTTGTAAAAAATTTGATAGTGATTCTACCCCCGCTGTGCCCAAATTGTGCCCGTCAAGGTCAAATTTTTCCAAATATTTCCAAACGAAACCAAAAGTATGTTGATAAAGTGGTGTAGAATCAACCAGTTGTAATTACAGCGTTTTTGATCTCTTAGAATCTTGGACTTCGAGAAGATGAGTAAAACTTCAACAAGCTATAGAAAAGGGCTTCTTAGAGACCTCAAGGATACTGAAGGAGCCGCCGCTTATCTCAATGCAGCGTTGGAAGATGAGTCCAAAGAGGTATTCATGTTGGCGTTGCGCGACGTGGCTGATGCGAAGGGGATTTCAAATTTAGCCAAAAAATCCGGACTCAATCGGGAAAACCTGTATCGAATACTCTCTGAAAAAGGCAATCCACAACTGGGCAGCCTTTCTGTTCTTTTAGAAAGTATGGGGCTTAAGCTCGCAGTCGAAGTAAAAAAATCGAAAGCGGCTTTACACAGAATCAAATTAAGCCTGGATTTAAGCAGCATTTTTCAAAACACTTCAGATAGTCGCTTCAACGATCCAGCTTCATAGACATATCGACCAAGCAATAAGTACCTGTCCCTTCCTTACTCTGTATCATTACCGCACAAGATAGTTTTTTACTGCAAATCGAATGGCAGGAATTAAAAGATTTAAAGCTTCTAAAATAATTTTATAGTTTAAGGCTGTGTAGGTTCTTTGAGAGCCAAGTTGTCGGCTCAGCGACATGCCTAGATGATTTTGGGTTAAATTGATTAATTATAAGAAATAATTGAATATATAGTGAAAGATAACCATGGTTGTCCACAATGATTTTGGAGGTGCTTTCCCGAAGGAGGTAATGGCACACTAATTGCATTTCGAAGATGCAGGAGATACCAGCATGCAAAAAACAAATTCCATCATACACAATGAGAACGGTTCCATCATTATTGTTGCCCTGGCAATGCTTGTCATTCTGACAATCATCGGCTTTTCCGCCTCCAACATGGCGACCGTGGAAATACATATGTCAACGAATACGCTGCTCTACGAAAGGGCATTTTATGCCGCCGAATCCGGGATGGAGCATGCCGTCGGTCTTCTCCGCATTCCGTTTGTTCAACAAAATACAGCCAGTCTGGCCTCCGGTGCCGCCGCCGACTGGGATTTCGCACTTGCCGGTGCCAACGACAGTTTCCCGGTGGATGGCGGCGGAAATCCCGTGCCGGACGGAGTCGGTGATTTTGAAGGGGGGGTGGTCTGGATTGCATCCGAGCTCGACGGCATTTCTTACACCGTTACCCTGTGGAACAACAATGACGGCGGCAGCCCGACCGACGATACCGACGGAATGATATTTGCCAGGTCCGTGGCTTTGGGACCGCGCGGCGCGCTCTGTCGAATCGAAACGTTGCTCAACGGCAACGCCACCGGCGAGGCAATAGCCGGATATACGGCCCAGGAAGGGGCGGGCTCAGGCAAGAGCTACACTTCCAATGACAGCAAGGCCATGAGCGACTTCACGGATCAACTGGGCAGCCCCTGATCGCAAAGACCCTAACCATTGAAGGTCGGCGGCGGCCCGCTGCATGATTCGAACCGATCATTGGAAAACGTTCAAAAAAGAACTGGGAAGACGCCGTCACGAACCGGAGGCGGTTCTCAGAAGCCGGTGCAGTCAATACCGGCCCAGTGGAGGAAAAATCAAGTGATTGATATAGCGCAAAGGAAATTAGCGGTCGGCAGGTTGATTGCCGGCCTGATTGTAGGTTTGACGACCTGGCTCATGGCCGTTTCGGCCGCAGCGGATTCGGGTCAGGTCTTTTGCCCGGCCAGCGGTCACTACTACCAGAGAATCGACACGGCCAGGACCTGGGGTGCCGCCAAAGCCTATTGTGAAACTCTCAACAGTCCCGACGGCAAAAGCCATGGATATCTGGCGACCATCACTTCCGACGAGGAAGATCAATTCGTCCATCAGCTGACCAACTCCGGCACCCGGGCGTGGATCGGCGGCAGCGACGACGATGACGAAGGCACCTGGCGGTGGGAAACCGGGCCCGAGCACGGACAGCAATTCTGGGAAGGACCCGGAGCTGGCAACGGTGGGTATCCGGTTGACGGGATGTATACGGGCTGGAGAAACAGCACCGAGCCCAATAATTCGAGCTACAATGAAGATCATCTCCAGATGCTGCGCGATATGTGGCACGGAGGCAACGGATGGAACGATGCGGTGGGAACAAACCCACTTCCGTTTATCTGTGAATTTGACAGCAGCATTTATTACACCATCACGGTCACGGCCGGTGCCAACGGCAGCATCGATCCTGCCGGCGATGCCCTGGGAAAGGTCAACCTGGAGGCCGGCATTGACCAGACCTTTACGCTCGTGCCGGATGCCGGTTACAAAGTGGAAACAGTGCGGGTGGATGACGGGTTGGTGATTCCGGTCACCAACCAGTACACATTTGAAGACATTTCCGCCAACCACACTATCGAGGCCACCTTTGTTCTCAACACCCACACCCTGACCGCAACCGCCAGTGCCAACGGCAGCATCTCGCCTGCCGGGGATGTAACCGTGCAGGACGGCGCCGACAAAACGTTTACGGTTGCGGCCGACAGCGGTTACCAGGTCAGTGAATTGTTGGTTGACGGCGCAGCGGCAGCACTGGTTGCCGGGCAATACACCTTTACCGATATCAAAGCGGACCATTCGATCGCAGTCTCTTTTACGGCGGTTCCGCCGGACGATGACCCGGTTTTCGATGGACTCATTCCCGGCTGTACGGCCAATACCACCGTCGAATACAACGGAAGCTTCGATGCCGGTGATTTAAACCTTCTCAACACAAAGGTTGAGGACGGCCAGCTTGTCTTGAAAACGGGCAATCAGGCCATCGATCCGGAAAACATCGTCGTTCCGTTCACCCAGGAGGTGGCCGTCACATTTCTCTACGAAGGGGCGGGGTTCGAACTGACCAATTTCGGCTGGATGCTGGCCGCAGATGGGGTCGGCGGCACCAAACACGAAATTTATCATGAAGTCAACGACAACGACAACAACGGCGTTTTGGATGTCTCCAAAAAAGACGACACCGACCGGTTCGGCGACACCAACGGAGACGGCGTCGTCAATGCGCTGGATAACCGAGTTTTGCTGGGGACCTTCGACGGGGGCACCGAGCTGGTTTTTTACATCCAGTGCCCGAACGAAAACAAAACCTATTATACCAAAACCGTCTGGAACGAGGATGTATATACATCCAAGAGCGGCGAATGCGATGCGGACGAATTCAGCAAAACTTACTATCTCGGAATACCCCTGGAACAAGAAGGCAGCTGCACCTATTCCAGCAACTGGATGGATGCCCCGGCCCTGGACCGCGTTGAAAACCTCTTGGGATTGGATTTTACCACGGATGACACGGCCGCCCTGCAGGTCAAGCGGGATGAGAAATTTGGCCACGTGATCGTCGGCGCTCCGGCCAACAAGCCCAATGAATGGATCCTGGGCTGGGAGGATTTAAAAGGCGGGGGGGATATGGACCACAACGACCTGGTGTTTAAAATCGAGCGTCAAACCGGCGGCACGGCCCAGTTGACGGCCAACAATGCCATTACGCCTGCCCTCGAAGAAGCTTACTTCACCGGTGTGACGCTGCAGGTGTATGACAGCATGCCCTGCCCGGACAAGACCGAAATTACTTACTATTTGTCGCTTGATTACGGTCTCAACTGGACTGAAATTACGGCCTGGGATGAGATCTTTGCCTTTTCAGTCAACGCCGAAGGGGGTCGGGACCTCGACGCCAAGATCGAAAACTGGACCCCGGGCAATCCGGTCGATACCTATCGGACCATCCGGGTGGATTTTGCCAGCATGGGCATTGCCGGCAGGGGGCTGCTCTGGAAGGCCGAGTTAAAGAGCCGGGACGAGGACTGCCAGCCCAAAATCATTGATCTGACGCTGGACACCAGTGTCGCCACCCACGGCTCCTTCTCGCGCAGTTCACCGGTGGTCAAGGGCAACGTGATTTACTCGGGCAGTTATGAGACGCCGGCTTTCAGCTGGACGGACAAGGTCATGCGAGGGCACCTGACGGCCACCCGGCTTTACGATCCGGTCGATCCCGATGTAACCGATGAGCTGGAACTCTGGGATGCCGGCGAAGTTTTGAGCCTCAGGTCGCCCGCCTCCCGGGTCATTTATTTCCCGAACATTTCAACCGGCACGGTGGCCGGTGAAACCATCGGCACCGGTGACGGCACCACCCGATCCTTTAGCGGAACCCTGGCCAATAAGCCGATTTCGGCCACCACCCTCATCATCAGCGACCAGCGCGAAACATTTCAGGACAAGCATACCGATGTTCTGGTTGGCAGCCTGGGCGGCAGCGGGACGATCAACCGTTTCACCGGCGAATTTCAAATTACGTTTAACACGGCTCCCGGCAACCATGTTGTTATCAGGGCCGCTTATGGTTATTATGCCGCGTCGAGCACCTTAATGCCATTTACGGCCACCTATGTCACGAATTCGATGCTGGGTATCGACGCCAGCGAGCTTGTTCCGGCCGGCTACGTGTATGATTTCAATGAAGACAACCAAATCGACGAAACCGACGGTGACTGGCTGGTCAATTGGGTTCGGGGCTACAAGGACGGAGTGGGGATAGCCAAGGAATGGCTGCTGGGACCCGTCGACCACTCAGTGCCGGCCGTGGCGTCGCCCCCCGGGCTGCCGGCCTGGTATTTCGGGTCGGCCACGACCGAGGAAGAACGCGACAGTTACCTTGACTTCAAGAGCCAGAAGTCCGACCGGCCGACAGCAATCTACGTGGGATCCCGCGACGGCATGCTGCACGCCTTTGATGCCGGAAAATTTCGCAACGGTGACAACTCGGCGACCACCACGGTGAAAGAAGAAAGAGGCTATTTCGAATGGGAAGACCGCTCGGCGGACTGCCCGGATTATTGCAGCGCCGATTGTTCGAACTGCCCCGATTACGGCACCGGCGAAGAACTGTGGGCCTTTATCCCGGCCAATCTCATGCCCCGGCTGAAAAACAACCGGCTGGAACTCGACGACCAGGCCTATGTCGATGCCTCTCCGGCCCTGGCCGATGTTAGAATCAACGGTACCTGGAAAACCGTGCTGTTGTCAGCGGAAGGCAACGGCGGGGATACCATTTTCTGCCTGGATGTCACCGACCCGGCCGCCCCGTCGTTTATGTGGGAATTTGCGGATCCGGACCTGTTTCGCAGCCGATCGTCCCCGTCGGTGGCCAAAATCGGCCGGATTCTGGTGAACGGTTCCGCCCAGTGGGTCGCCTTCTTTGTTTCGGGCAAGACCTATGATGCCAGCCTTTATCCCTCCATTTACATCATTGCGATCGCCGACGGCAGTGTGGTACAGCGCGTCTTTTTGGATGCCGAGGCGGACGGCGTGGGGGGCGTGCCCAGCGGACAGCCCACCGTGATCGATTCCGACGGCAACGGATACGTCGACCGGCTGTATATCGGCACCGATAAGGGATACCTGTACAAGATCAATATTCCCGACGACGCCGACACGGTGAAATATCCCATCAGTCACTGTGTCATCAACCGGGATTACATGGACGACGGCGACAATATCCTGCCGCTGAATCGACGCACGCAACCGATCTACGGGTCTCCCGTGGCTGTGGTCGAAAACGGCATTACTATAACCGGTGAGCTGCAATACAACATCATGATCTTTTACGGCACCGGAGACAGCCCCTATTACGATGAAGACATCAACACGGATTCCATCCGCTACAACTTCTTCGCCTATCGGGACGCGACCCGCAAGGGACAGTGCGATGAAAATACCGTCTTCCTGGACTGGTTTTATGAGCTGCCCAAGGGGCACCGGGTCTTTGCTTCTGCCTTCGCTGCTGCCGGAAACATTTATTTTGGGACCTCGACGTCGGAGACCGAAGACCCGTGCGAAGGTGGCGGCAGCGTGGACGGCAATCAAGGAAAGATTTACGCCTTCACCCTCAAAGGTGCGCCGGTTGTCGAAAAAACGGTCGGCAACATCATGCTTTCACCCCTGGTCGAAGATGAACACCTTTACATCAAAACCCAGAAATCCGGTCTGCGATCTTTTGGCCAGGGCAAATACAACAACCAGGGCCTGATCGGGGGGCTGCCCGATTTCCGGCGCCAGTGGTGGCGGGAATTAGATTAAAAGGGGGGAGGATCCGGGAGATCAGCGGGCAACCGAGGCGACGGAAAGGTCGCCGGGCTCCCGGGAGCAGCGCAAACCCTTTTTGGGGCAGGCTGTCGCTTTAATGCCCTGTGTGTATCCGTGTGGCCTGCAAATCCGACCGTTTTCAATCAGATGACGATTCCTAATGCCTGCGAGTTCCCAGCCGACATTGGTAAATCTGCAGGTAAAAGATAGGAAGTTGCTCTTTCAAAGCGGATAAATGGAAAATAGTTAATTGTGTATCGGTTTCAGCTTCCGACTTCGCTCTTCGAGCTACGACGGGACAAGACAACCCAACATATTGAAGCGGCAATTAACGCAAACAATATGCACCTGGATAACCAAAGCAGGTTTTGTTGTAAAGATTTGATTTTTTACGATGGAATTGAAAATTCAGGCCGATTTGAGTCCCGCCGCTGGCGGGATTCACCGCTATGGCCTCAGCTGGATTTTTTAAAGGGAGATTTCAATCGGATAATCGAAATCGATGGTATAATCATTCGCGCTGGGCGATGAGGATTCATCATAGATGATAAAGGCTTCCGGGGGCGGGCCGTTGGCGCAAGGAGGCGGTTTGCATTTGACATCCCATAAGTCCAGGTGCTTGAGGATTTTTTTACAAGCTTTTCATCCTCGATAGACT
>Ga0307426_1002707_pt1 | contig 10905 bp, 10 predicted proteins | sample SalMarWE160340MG_FD_202165 | JGI IMG/M metagenome (GOLD analysis project Ga0307426, IMG submission 202165) | Salt marsh sediment microbial communities from the Plum Island Ecosystem LTER, Massachusetts, United States - WE1603-40 | ecosystem: Environmental > Aquatic > Marine > Intertidal zone >... | reverse complement strand
GCGATGTCCAACTCGTCCCTGCCCACCAGAAATTGCCTATCCAGAATGACGTAAAGCCCGAGCATGCCTCCTATTTTGTCCCGGCGTGATATTCGGGAAATCAAATCTCGCTCTAATGTATAAAGGGCAAACCTCGCCTGCTCAAAGCTGACTGAATTCAGCACTGGACTTATCTCTGGCAATTTGGCCAGCTCCTCTACCACGCGAAGAGATTCTTCCACCCTTTTAGCATTGGCTGTAACTAAATCCAGCAAGCCCTGCAGTGAGGTCGTTTTCATATCGAGTTCCTTTACTCTTGAAGAGAGATGTCCAACATCATGTCCGGCATCTCTCTGGGATAAGAGCCCTACACTCAGTGCTTCAGTCTCCCGGGCTAAATCATGACGTAGAGTCCTTAACCGCTGGCACAGTTCAGCGTCGTTGAGAAGAAAGCGAGCGACATCTTCCAGAACCCGCAAGCCTTCACTGCAGCGGTTTAGGTTGGCATCAATCATACGCAGCGGTTGGTGAGGCACTTTTTAGGTCCTTCAGCGGCTCAGGCAACACGCCTTCCCTGGCTGCTTGTATCTTTTTCTGAATCTGGGACGGTAGCTCCTGTCCCATGTCCTGAAATTTCTTTCCCACCCAGCGACCGATATTCCGAGGGTCTTTGTAATAATCCTCACCAGGGTTCATTGTAGGCTTGCCGCTCTCCTCCCATACCGTCTTCAACGGCTTATGGTAGGCAAAGCCGGAAACGGCACGCGATAAGTTGATACTGCCACAGGATGAGCATTTTGGAGCAAAGAGAGCAGAAATATCTCTTACCCAAAAAGCCAGTCTTCTGTGGCAGTTCTGACAAACAAATTCATAAATGGGCGTGGGACACCTCCGCGTTCAACCACTCTCAGACTTGCTTTCCCCTTGACTAGAGAGCTCTTTCCTTTTTTCTTCTATCTGGGTAACGGGCCATTCGCCCCTCTCCATTCTCTCAGTCATTTCCTCGTATTCCGGAGGGGATTTCTCACCGTTACTCATCTTCTTGTTCCATTCGGCCATGGCTCTGGGGTCATCGCGCATCATGCCCTGGGTCAGCTCACGGTCGGAAAGTATGTCTTCATAAACATCCCTGTATGTTTTCTGTATGGAAAAAGTGGAGAATATCCGCTTGAGCTCGCTGTTGCCACAGCGAGGACAGGGTGGCGGGGGCACAGAGAAGCTCTGCCGATACGAGCTAACAATTCGGCGACAGGAATCGCACCAATACTCATAAATAGGCATTTTCCTTTGGCAAGGAAATTTTAGCACACTTCCTTCCTTCGACCAACCTGTGCTGGAAAAATATAACTCCTCTTCCCTTTCCTTTGTCTTTGCGAGAAGCGTAGCAACGAAGCAATCTCAAAGGAATTATTTGAGCTTGCCACGCACCTTTCAGGTGCTCGAAATGACAATAGTGAAGGGACTCGTACATCCTTGCTTTTTTCTTATGAAAAAATTATGAGACAGCTAGCTTTGGTTAAGGATAGCCTGGCTCTTTGCCCAGAACAGCCACTGCGGCTACCTGAGGGGGGCCACCGAAGGTCTGTGATATGCCAAGCTTGGCATCCTTTAGTTGACGCTCAGGCGATTGAGCCTTGCCCTGGAGTTGTTTGTAAACTTCATAAGTCATCCTGAGGCCGCTAGCACCTACCGGGTGCCCAAAGCATTTCAACCCACCATCGCTATTTACAGGCAAGCCGCCGGCAAGCTCAAAGAAGCCAGAATCGATATCCTCCTTGGCTTTGCCTTCCGGGCTAAAGCCAAGGAGTTCGTAAAGAAGCAACTCTGTGCTTGTAAAGCAATCATGAACTTCAGCAATGTCGATTTGCTCTCGGGGATTCTTTACCCCAGCTTGCTCGTAAGCTTGGCGGGACGAATTTATGACCTCCTCAAAATGGAGCCAATCGAAAGCCGGGCGGTTCTGGGGAAGCAGAGCGGAATGAGCCGCACCTAGGCCCTTTATATAAATGGGGTCATCTCTGTATTTTCTAGCCTGGCTGGCGGGAACCAGAAGGGCTGCAGCACCGCCGTCACTGTTGCCACAGCAATCAAAAAGACCCAATGGCCAGGCGATAATAGGAGCATTCATCACCTGTTCCAGGGTTACGCGGTTGTGGAAATGAGCCTTGGGGCAAAGGCTGCCATTGTAATGATTCTTAACCGCAATCTTGCCAATGATGCGTTTACCTTCTTCAGGGCTCAGTCCGTAAGTGTAGAAATATCGAGTGGCGATCATACCAAACGAGCCCGGTGCAGTACGGCGTGCCTCCAGTACTGTGCTCATGCCCCGTCCGGCCCCCAGGCCAGGGAAGCCAGTATCTTTGAGCTTCTCCACACCCAGTACCAAAACTAAATCATACATACCACAAGCGACACCAAAGCACGCATTCCTCAGAGCCTCATGCCCAGTGGTGCACCAATTCTCCACTCGACTCATGGGTATGCCGTGTAGCTTCAATGGTCCCGCCAGATGAGTACAGCCAATGCCGACCACCGGTTGGGTGACACTCCCATACCAACAAGCCTGAATATCCTTGGGACCGATCCCGGCATCTTCGTAAGCCTCATAGGCGGCCTCTATGGCCAGGTCATCCAGTCCAGCGTCCCATCTTTCGCCAAACTTAGTGCAGCCCATACCAATAATGGCAACTTTATCCTTTATACTCTCCATTTATCTATTCTCCCTTGGTTATTAGTTCACGACCCTTCTTTTTCCTCCCCTTCATAAACTTCGGGGAATATTTCCTTCCGCTTAAATTTTTGCCAGTCCGGCTTCTTTTTCTGCCAGAATGCGTTCTTCCAATGTTCAGCTTCCTCCGAAGCGTAATATTTCCAGAGATACTGAGCCGAAACTGCCTCTATACCTCGCATATAGGTAGTGGCAGCGTTGAAGCATGCTTTTATGCCAGCTATAGCTCCAGGACTTTTCTCCAATATCTCGTCGCACCACTTGTCCACTTCCTCTTCTAACTTATCTGCTGGCACTACCTCGTTCACCAGTCCCATCTCCAAGGCTTCTTTGGCAGAATATCGGTGGCAGAGATACCAAATTTCCCTGGCTTTCTTTTCTCCCACCACCATCATCAAATCAATAATACCTACACCCGGGTCAAAACTTCCCACCAAGGGACCGACCTGGCCAAAGACGGCATTTTCTGAAGCTATGGAGAGATCGCAAATCTGCTGATAGACTTGACCCCCTCCCATGGCATAACCGTTCACTGCCGCGATAACCGGCTTGGGCATCTCTCTTATCAGGGTTTTGACCATTAAATCCTTCTCTAACATTCCCTTTCGATAGCCGGCTTTTGCTTCCTTGGCATCACCGCCGGTACAAAATGCCTTGTTTCCAGCGCCAGTAAATACCACCACTCCTACAGTATCATCGCTTGCCGCATCCTCAAAAGCTTTTATCAATTCATCCTGGGTGTAGGTAGTAAAAGCGTTGTACGCCTCAGGTCTATTTATGATTACCCTGGCTACTCCGGGCCTCTTTTCATAGATGATATCTTTGAAATCAAACCCTGGTACCTTTTTCCATTTTCGCTCTGCCATTGCTCATCCTTTCATCTTGATATTTCACCTTATAGGTCGGCATTTCCAAAAATAGTTGTACATGCCCGCACCTTCATATAGCTTCCTAAAAGTCATCTCTACGGGCATATCCACCTTTACCTCGCCGGGGTCACAATCCGTCATGGGAAGATAAGTTCTGGTATTTTGGTAGTCAAACTCTACCCCTACCTGTGGTATTGTGGGGTCATCACTCCTGCCAGCCAGGTTATCCAGGGTGAAAGTAAACACCCTAGCTTTTCTATCCGAGAGCCTGATTTCCTCAAAATTATCCTTGCTTCGGCAGTTATAGCAAACCCTTTCTATGGGGAAAGTGACGGTACCGCAATTCTTGCACTTGCTACTGTGCATGCGAATGGCCCAGTTGCGCTCCCTCCAGCTAGTGGTCGCTGCCGGAAAGAGCCTGAACGGTTCACCAGGTTGAGGCTCTAACAGTCCTCTATAGCTAAGATATTTTGCATAGCTAGGAAGAGGTCTCTTGGAATCCAAGTATCCCTTCACACCTCTTCTGTTACCCTGGACCCTTTCAATTTCTTCCGTCACGCTGAGCAAGAAGGCGTCGCAACCACTACCATAGCTAGCCACCAGGATCTTGTCACCAGCCTTGGCTTCCTCCAGAGCAGCCACAAGCATAAGCAAAGCGTGCGCACAACCCGTAATGCCCACATTGCTGCTAAGCAGGTCTTGGAGCTGCGTCTTCACATCAAACCCCAAGCGACGCGCTAGCCCTTGCTGCGCCCTTGACGTGGGAGCATAAAGCACAGCTTTGGTGATATCTTGGACGGAGAGAGCTTTCTTTCGCAGTAATCCTGAAATTGCCCTCTCCATATTCTCTGTATAGCCGTGCTCGATGATGAAGCGATCTTCCCAAGATTGGACATAGATATCTTTGTCTAGTCTCCACACATCGTATAGTTCGTTGGATAGGGAATGACTGCCTTCCACCGTGACAGCGGGTTTAGCAGTATTGCCAATCAGCAAAGCTGCTGCGGCATCACCGAAGGTCTGTTCGTAGTTTGACCGAGGATAACCTATGCGGCAATCAGAGGCGGTCACCAAGACTTGGCTGGCAGAGCCACTGGCTACGGCATCCAACGCTGCCCTGAATGCCGCCGTCGCTGCCCTCAAACTGTTGCCAAAGTCAGCGGTGATAATTTCAGGTCTTAAGTCGGCAACCATGGCCACCAAGGTAGAGCATTCCTTCTCCTTATAGGGCGAGGTAGTGGAGGCAAAATATAAGCCATCTACCCTCTCCCGTTTTAAGCCAGCTAAACAGTCAACCGCAGCCTCACTTGCCATGGTGATAGTGTCTTCATCGTTGTTGGCTACGCTCCTTTCACCCCTAGTTGAGGCGCTTCCCCAAGCCTCGGCGATAGCATCTCGAGCGAGCCGCCATAACGGTATATAGGCACCGTATGAAATAATGCCAGCCATGAATTGAATCCTCCTTTATTTTTACTCGTCGAATCTCTGTCCCGCCTTCCTACCAAAATTCCTATCTCTGACTTTTGACAGCCAATTTTTTAGCGTACCTCGGCCTGCATATAGATTATGCCCCTTGCATTGGGGTTGTCAATGGTGAAGGCCCTGTAGCATTGCCTGCCTTCTAGTGCAAGGCTCTCTTCGCCTATAGTAGATTTGAGCAGCAGCTGGTCGGGGTGCCTGGGAATATTTTGACACGAACACGATTCTGTATGGGCTACTCCAGGTACAGTATCCTGCTGCAGTTATTGCATTGGATTAAATCACCAGCTTTGGCTTTTTGCCATTGACTTGTAGGTACGGTGATATGGCATCCCAGGCATCTTCCTCTCTCCACTTTGACTACAGCTTGTCCCCTTGTTAGCCTGATTCGCTCATAAATGTTGAAGGCTTCAGAGTCAATTTGCTGTGCTAGCCCATTACGATCCCCTCTGAGCCTGGCAAGTAGAGCTTCAATTTCGCTTTTCCTTGGCCCAAAAGTTTCCTGCCTCTGCTCCCATTCCCGTTTCAATCGTTTAATCTCCTCGGTGGTAGTTTTTACCCTGGCTTCTATCTCTTCCACCTGGCTCATTAATCCTAAGAGGGCATCTTCTTTAGTCTTAATCTGGCTCTTCAGGCCTTTAACTTCTTTCTCAAGATTAACCAGTTCCTTGGGATCTTTGGTTTTGCCGCTGTAGAGTTTGCTATCAATCTGCCTGACTTTCTCTTGAAGGTCTTCCAGTTCCCATTCAGAACTCTTTTGCTTTCTCCTCGCGTCTTCCAGTTGTTCTTTCTGTGAAGCAATTTTGGATTCGGCGGCGACCAAGGCCTTATTGTCGCTTAACTGATTTTCAACCTCGTTTAGCTCTTGTTGCCTCTTTTGAAGCTCTAGGTCAAGTTGTTGCAACTTATAAAGTTGCCCTGCCAAATTCATATCAGTGTTTATTGTAGAAGTGAAATGGGGATATTGTCAAAAGTGCGGGCAATTCCTCGGGAAACCAGGAAGTTAAAATTCCACAATCTGGGGCTTCACACGACGCTTTTCGGCGGCGATAATGGTGTCTATCTGAGATACAACTTCATCAAGCTTATTTTGGTGGCTTGTTATGACATAATCGAAAAGCGGCAGGTTTTTTATTTCCCCTTTAGCCCTTTCCAACCTTAGAGCCAAATCTTCTGAAGACTCGCTGCGTCGCCTTCTCAACCTCTTTTCTAGTTCTTCCACCGAAGGAGGCATGAGGAAAATAAATACTGCTTGGGGCAGGATTTCCTTAATAGTAGCGGCACCCTGAACATCTACCTTGACTATTGTATCTACTCCTTTGGATAAAGGCGCAGTTATTTCGTTCTTTGGCACACCATAGTAGTTGTCGTAGACATTGGCCCACTCAAGGAACTGGTGTTTATCTATCATTTGTTGAAATTCTTCTCGGGAAAGGAACTGATAATCCACTCCATTCTTCTCTCCGGCACGCTTAGGACGTGTGGTAGCGGTAATGACATAGTGAAAGGGACGCCCTAACTTTTTCATCCTGGCAAGCACAGCATCCTTACCTACTCCCGAAGGCCCAGAAAGAACAACGAGCAGGGGTCGAGAGCGCTTGTCGCCTCTTCGCTTTGTTCGAAGATTTAACTCAGAGCTTCGGTCAGATACTTCCCAGCTCAACTTTTTCCTCAGATGGCATGGATAAAGTGGCTAACCTATGAGCGATGGTCTCCGCTGTTACGGCAGCCAATACCATGTGACCAGTTTCAAAAAGAATAACGGTCTTGGCTTTCCTGCCATGAGTGGCATCGATTAAACGTTCCTTTTCCCTTGCTTCACGAATGAGTCGCTTTATCGGTTGCTGATTTATGGAAAGGAAGGCAATTACCCTATTTACAGCGATAACATTACCAAAACCGATATGAACTAATTCTGTACACATGTTACCCCTCCTGTCACTATTGCTTGATATCTATCGCCCAGCAAGCCTAGATTGGTTCTTTGCTCATCACTGACAACAAATTTTGCCAGAAGGCGGGATAGGATACCTGTGCCACATGGGCATGCTTGATGGTCGTTTCCCCTTTAGCTATCAAACCGGCTACTGCCAGGCTCATCGCCAATCGGTGGTCGAAATGGCTATCAACCTCTGTGCCCGACAAAGGTCTACCGCCATAGATGACCATGCCATCCGGCAGAGGTTCAACTTTAGCACCTAGACGGGAAAGCTCACTTGCCACAGTGGCAATCCTGTCTGATTCTTTCACCCTCAGCTCCCCGGCATCCCTGATCACAGTTTTCCCTTTAGCAACACAGCCAGCCACGGCTAACACGGGAATCTCGTCAATGAGGCGAGGTATAATATCGCCACCGACCTCTATCCCCTTCAACTCGCTAGATTCTACCACAATATCGGCTAAAGGTTCACCAGCTTCCAGGCGCTCATTATCTATCTTTAACCTGGCTCCCATAGCCAGGAGAATATCGATGATTCCTGTTCGTGTCGGGTTAATTCCACAGTCTCTTATCACTATCCTGGCGTTATGGTGAATAGCTCCGGCAACCAAAAAGTAGGCTGCTGAGCTGATGTCGCCCGGGACGCGAAGGTTGACGGGAACTAAAGGGCTGCTCAAAGGCAGCAAGGAAATCGAATTTCCCTGGCTTTCCAAACTTGCTCCCATCCGTTTAAGCATCCTTTCCGTATGGTCCCTAGAAGGGATTGTCTGGTGTAAGATGGTATCGCCGCGGGCAAAAAGACCGGCTAATAGAATAGCCGATTTAATTTGAGCACTGGGAACAGGCAAGGTAAAATCTATACCCCGCAACTTTTTCCCCTTAATGACCAGAGGAGCAAAGGAATCTCGCCCCCTTCCCCACACCTCAGCACCCATCAACCTCAGTGGCTCAATCAATCTGCCCATGGGACGATTACGAAGAGAGGCATCCCCGGTAATAACAGACAGGAAAGGCTGGCTGGAAAGAAGACCGCCCAGAAGGCGCATTGTAGTGGCACTATCCTGGGCATCAAGCACATTGCTGGCCTCCTTAAGACCATCTTCACCAGTTCCTGAGACTAAAAGAGTAGGCGAGTCCCGCGACCCCTTTCTGCCAATTGTCACCCCCAAGGCTCTCAGACACCTGACTGTAGACAGGCAATCTCTCCCTGGAGCAAAATTGTCAATCTTGGCTTTACCTTTAGCTAAGCTGTTCAGGATGACAGCCCGGTGGGAAATAGACTTATCACCAGGTAGAATTATCTTCCCTTCCAACCTGGGACAAGGTTTGATGATTCTTATTTCCGCTCTTGGCGAAAACGACCTTAAGCCGACAAATTGTTCAGCCATTCTTGCCTTGCCTTGTTAGCATCAGTTAAGACTTGTTCCAAGCGTTTATCCCCCTTAGCTACCAGTTGGCGATACCTCTCCAATTCCTGGCTGAATTTATCTATCCAGTTAACTATGGCTTCTTGGTTGCTAAGGCAGATATGAGAATTTACCTCAGGACTTCCCGAAGCCAGGCGAGTAAGGTCATGATAGCCAGAGGCCGCCAGTTTGGACATTTTAGACCAGGAGGGATTCTTGGTGGTTAGCGATACCAAAGCCGCCGAGAGCAACATAGGTAGATGACTAATGCCAGCTACCAGGTTGTCATGCTCTTGAGCATCAATGAAAAAAGGTATGGCTCCAAGCTTCTTGACCATGCTTATCACCGTATCTATCGATTTTGGTGAAACTTTCTCCGATGAGGTGAGACAATAAGTGCACCCCCGAAATAATTCGGCTTCAGCAGCCTGGATGCCATAAGTTTCCCTCCCGGCCATGGGGTGTCCGCCAATGAAGTCCACCGTTGGCGGCAGTATTTCATCGGCCCACTTCATAACCTGGACTTTCGTGCTGGCGGTATCGGTGATAATGCAACCAGAGGGAAGATGAGGAGCTATCTCGGAGAAGATTTCCTTTACCGTCAGAACCGGTGTGGCGATGATGACAAAACCAGCTTGCTTTACCGCATCCTTCAAGCTGGTTTCGCCTCGCTCAATGGCGCCTAAACTTAAGGCATTGGCTACAGTTTCCTGACGACGACTATAGCCTACTATCTCCCACCCAGGCTTCTTCCCTTGCCTTAAAGCTAACCCGATTGAGCCGCCGATTAACCCTAAACCGATGATGGTAACCAGCACAGTATTATTATAGCAGTGTAAGGCCCGCCTGTCATCGCCGATTCTCCTTTCCTGCCATCGCCAGCGAAGCGTGGCAATCTCGCCAGAGCCTCTGTAGGGAACCCCTTGTGTGCCCCCGCCAATTGGGGAGGAGACAAGCCTCTCCCCTACGAAAGTAAGGGTACTAATGGGTGATTGACGAGTAAACGAACGTCTCGTAGACTATATCCAGCTATTTTTAGGAGGGGTTGCACATGTTTGCAGAAACAAAGGGAACTATGATTAAAACAAAATGGCATAGCAAGGTAATTCATTTAGCAGTTGCCCTGGCGCTGGTGCTGAGCTTCAGTCTGGCGACGGCGGTGCCGGTGCTGGCAGCGCCAGTAGTGGCTTCAGTAACAGAAACAGCATTCGACACTGATACAACAGACCATAATGTCGATATGCCAGCAACGGTTAACGCGGGCGATTTGCTGCTTGTCCTTTTCACCAATGACGGGGACGAAACAGTAACTACACCCGCTGGATGGAGTTTACTGGCATCAGCTAGATCAGGGCCACAAGTCAGGTTATCTGTCTATTACAAGATAGCCGCAGGGACAGAGGGTGGCACAACCGTAAACTTTGTAACCTCCGCCAATCAGCAGGCGGCGGCGCAGGTCTACAGGATTACAGACTGGCAGGGCACAACTCCGCCAGAGATTTCAGCAGCTGCAACCGCCACAAGTACGGCGCCAGACCCGGCTTTTCTTGACCCGGCCGGATGGGGTGTATCAAACACCCTCTGGCTAGCTGTGGCGGGGCAGGACCGGGGAGACCAGTCGGGAACTCTGGCTTACCCAATTGGTTATACAGAGGGGATAAGTACACTGTCTTCTGACACGAACTTGAGTTGCCGAACGCACTCAGCCCGCAGGGTGCTTCTTACTGCTACCTCGGAAAACCCGGGGCCTTTCACTATTCCAGTAACGGAGCAATGGGTTGCCTTTACCATAGCGGTTAGACCAGCACCACGCGACCTCACCATCTCCAGCACGGTCGGTGGTAATGTAACTACTCCCGGTGAGGGAGTGTTTCCCTGTGATGAAGGAACGATAGTTGACCTGGTGGCGACTCCAGATGCTGGCTCCCGGTTTGTCAAGTGGACTGGTGATGTGGGCACCCTTAATGATGTCAACGCCGCCGCGACCACCATCACCATGTACGGCGACTATTCCATAACAGCCGAGTTTGTCAAGCAATATGACCTCACCATCTCCAGCACAGAAGGAGGCTCGGTAACCGAGCCCGGTGAGGATACTTTTACATATAATGAAGAAGAGGTGGTCGACTTGATAGCCGAGGCGGATGCCTGTTACGAGTTCATCAACTGGACCGGTGATGTGGACACCATCGCCGATGTCTATGCCGCCACGACCACCATCACCATGAACGGAGACTATTCCATCACGGCCAACTTCGTGGCGATATATGACCTCACCACTTCAAGCACTGGAGGAGGCTCGGTAACCGACCCCGGTGAGGGTACATTTACCTATGACTGCGGCGATGTGGTCAACCTGGTAGCCGAGGCGGAGGAGGACTACCGGTTTGTCGAGTGGACCGGTGATGTGGGCACCATTGCCGATGCCTATGCCGCCACGACCACCATCACCATGAACGGAGACTATTCCATCACGGCCAACTTTGAGGAGATACCGCCTCAATA
>Ga0307426_1002702_pt1 | contig 10913 bp, 9 predicted proteins | sample SalMarWE160340MG_FD_202165 | JGI IMG/M metagenome (GOLD analysis project Ga0307426, IMG submission 202165) | Salt marsh sediment microbial communities from the Plum Island Ecosystem LTER, Massachusetts, United States - WE1603-40 | ecosystem: Environmental > Aquatic > Marine > Intertidal zone >... | reverse complement strand
CATCCCCTCCTGAACTTTCCCATCATGGGAGCCATCTGGTACCAGGGGGAATCAAACGCCGGCCGTGCATACCAGTACCGAAGGCTGCTTCCGCTGATGATCGAGGACTGGAGAAAACACTGGAACGAACCCGATTTCCCGTTTTTCATAGTCCAGCTGGCCAATTTCATGGCCCCGCCGGAAGAACCCGGTGAAAGCGCCTGGGCCGAACTGCGCGAAGCACAATCGATGACACTGTCACTTCCCAAAACAGGAATGGCCGTTATCATAGATATCGGTGAGGCCGACAACATCCATCCCAGGAACAAACAGGATGTGGGAAAACGCCTTGCACTCTCAGCGCTGAAGGTTGCCTACGGGATGGATGTGGTTTCTTCGGGACCGGTATTCAGGGAAATGAGGATAGAGGGACCGGAGGCCATCCTGTCCTTTGACCAGGTCGGATCGGGACTGGTGTGCAGGGACCGCTACGGGTACCTGAAAGGATTTGCAGTTGCCGGTGCCGACCGGGTATTTCACTGGGCAAAGGCTTACATCGAGGGGGACCGGGTACGGGTGAGTTGCGACGAGGTCAAAGTGCCGGTTGCAGCACGCTACGGTTGGGCGGACAATCCCGATGATGTGAACCTGTATAATATGGAAGGACTTCCTGCATCGCCGTTTCGAACCGACGACTGGCCCGGGATCACCATCCAAAAATGATCCGGTTGTCGATATCTGTCAAATAATTGCATATATTTGTGCCGGCGATTATTGAATAATACAGACAACCAATGAAATTGAGAATTCTGACCCTCCTTTTTGGAGCGGTCGCATTTGCTGCAGGAGCAAGTGGACAGGAATATTTCATCTTCAGCAACCATCTGGGTGACACCGTTCACATTCCCGTAGACAAGGTCGATATCGGGACTCACTACCTCGGAGAGAACATTGCCGTTAAATACTACAGGCTCAGGGAAACATACACCCATGAAGAATCCGGATCCGCTGCCAATCCGATCGGGCACACTATTGTGAGCAAGCCCACCATTTATTATTCCCTCAAGAAGCTTAATTCGAATTACAAAAAGCAGCTTAAGAGCGGAGCGATCGATTCCCGTCAGGCCGTCAAGCAGCTCGGGTGGTATTTCGATGTCGGATTTGCCATTTTTGAACAGGATACCGGGGAACTGGAGAAAGCCTTAAGAAATGCGAAGAACCCGGACGAAATAGCCCAGATTTTTGCCCATGTAAAGCTGGAATAGAAGAATCCGGTCGCATGCTGAGATCCACCGGCTGCCCCGGTGGTTTTTTAATTCCCCGTCCTCAGGCCTGCTTCCTGACAAAAAAAACTGCCACCGGATGCCGATGGCAGTTCCACAATGCAATGGTGCTTTTATCCGTTAAATCCGCCCACCCTGGTATAGGATTCCTGGGCATTGATGTAGTAGGCCTTGTATTTGATGTAATGGTTCCCCTTAACATACTCCCAGTAGGTGTTATGGGCACGGAATATCTTTCCGATACAGGCCTCGAAGATCAGTGTGGGATGGATATTCGTTGCCCGGGATGCTTCAATGATGGATTTGAACTGGACACTTTTGTCCGCAAAATGTCCGATCACCGGGAGATGATATTTTTTCTGCGAATACTTCTTTTTCATCAGTTCAGTCGCGTTTTCAGGATTAGCGTATGCCATGGCCGTGGTTTTTAACTTTAAACGCAAATTAATAAAATTTGTTATACAAATGCAATTTCCGGGCGTGATTAATGAACAATTGAAATGACCGTTGAAATCACCGACCGTTTTATAATTTATACCGGGGAAATTATGATATTTGTCGTATCCTATGTTTGCCTTAAAAAGTAAAATAAATACCGGGTCAAAGGAATTCAGGAAAAACCGGGAGGAATACCTTAGCCTGATAACAGAATTCCGTGCCAGGCTTCAAAAGGTTCAGCAGGGGGGACCTGACACCGCCGTGAAAAAGCACAAATCAAGGAACAAGCTGCTTGCCCGTGAACGGATTGACCTCCTGGTGGACCGGAATACGCCTTTCCTGGAACTTTCGGGATTTGCCGCGTGGGACCAGTACAATAACCAGTTCCCCTCGGCGGGGATTGTGACCGGAGTGGGACTGATCCACGGACAGGAAACGGTGATCGTGGCCAACGATGCAACGGTAAAAGGCGGAACCTACGTCAAGGAAACCATTAAAAAACACATCCGCGCCCAGGAGATCGCCCTTGAAAATCATCTGCCCGTTGTATACATGGTTGATTCCGGGGGTGTATTCCTGCCGGAACAGGACAAGGTATTTCCAGATAAATTTGATTTCGGACGGATCTTCTTTAACCAGTCCCTTTTATCCGCAGAGGGCATCGTCCAGGTGGCCATTGTGATGGGCTCCTGTACGGCCGGTGGGGCTTACGTGCCGGCAATGAGCGATGAAACGATCATCGTCAGGAACCAGGGGACCATTTTTATCGGCGGTCCCCCCCTGGTAAAAGCCGCCACAGGTGAGGATGTCACGGCTGAAGAACTGGGCGGGGCCGAAGTCCATACAAGGATTTCCGGGGTGGCCGACCACCTTGCCGATAACGACACACATGCCATCCAGATCTGCAGGAATATCTTCGAGAACCTCTGTCCCCCTCAAAAACAGAACCTGGCCCAGGTCCCTATCGAACCCCCGGCATACGATCCGGAAGAACTTTACGGGATCATTCCCTCCGATCCGAGGAAAGCCGTTGATCCGCGCGAAATCATCATGAGGATCACCGACGGCAGCAAATTTCAGGAATTCAAGGCAAATTATGCCCCGACCATTGTGACCGGCTTTGCCAGGATCATGGGTTACCCGGTCGGGATACTTGCCAACCAGGGGGTCCTTTTTTCAGAAACTTCCCTGAAAGCAGCGCATTTTATTGAATTATGCAATTATCGGAAAATACCCATCCTGTTCCTCCAGAACATCACGGGCTTCATCGTGGGCAAGGAATATGAACATAAAGGCATTGCGAGGGACGGGGCCAAACTGGTGCATGCTGTGTCCACGGCCAGTGTTCCCAAATTCACCATCATTTTCGGAGGATCTTACGGGGCAGGCAACTATGCCATGGCCGGCCGGGCGTTCGACCCCAGGCTGCTTTTCATGTGGCCCAACGCACGGATTGCAGTAATGGGAGGTGAGCAGGCTGCAGAAGTGCTGAGCAGGGTCAAGATAGACCAGAACAGGGCGGCGGGCAGGGAAATGCCGGAGGAAGAAATCCGGAAGATCAGGGATGAGATCCTGCAGAAATACCAGCGTGAAAGTTCAGCCTATTTCAGTACGAGCAGGTTATGGGACGACGGGATCATCGATCCGGTCGATACGCGCAGGATCATTGCCATGGGAATTGCCATGTCACTGAATAAACCTTACCCGGATCCCAAAACAGGTGTGTACCGGATGTAAGTAAACCGGATCTGAAAAGCATGTTTAAATGAAATTCAGAACCCTGAAAATCAAAACCGGCAAAGAGGTACTGAACTGCTGGCTGAACCGGCCCGGTAAAAGAAATGCCCTTAATGCGGAAATGCTGGCTGAGCTCGGCCATCTGTTCAGGCTGGTTGAGGGGGACAGGAAAATAAGGGTCTTTGTGTTAAGGGGCTCGGGGGACGTATTTTCTGCCGGTGCAGACCTGTCCATGATGTCGGATGTGTCGGTGAAAAACCAGGTTGACCTGGAGGCTGAAGCGGGACTGTTTTTCGACTGCTTTGATGGTTTATACAGGCTCCCTGTACCTACGGTCTGCTATGCTCAGGGCGGGGTGCACGGGGGGGCCAACGGCCTGGTTGCCACGTGTGATTTTGCCCTTGCTGATCCGGGTACGCAATTTTCGTTCAGGGAAGTGTCACTCGGACTGGTCCCGGCAACCGTGGCTCCTTTTATCGTGAGAAGGACCGGCGTGATGCATGCCCGCAGGATGATGATGTGGGGACAGGCTTTCGGGGGAGGAGAGGCGCTTGAAGCGGGACTCGTAGACATGCTCTGCACACCGGGGGAAGCGGGGAAAAAGATCGATGAACTATGCGGGCAGATCCTGCGGAATGCCCCAGATGCCGTATCGGAGACCAAGAACCTGCTGCTTGACCTCGAAGATCCGGCCACTGCAGCTGAATTGAAAAAATTCTGTACCGGTCTCATAGCCCGCACCAGGCTCTCGGCAGAGGCCCGCGAAGGAATCGCTGCCTTTTTTGACAGGAGGGAACCTGCCTGGCGAAAGGGTACACCGGGGAAAACAGTTGCCCATGGAGATCAGTAAAATTTTAATTGCTAACAGGGGAGAGATCGCAGTCCGGGTGATCCGGGCTGCCAGGGAACTCGGCCTGCTGACCCTTGCCGTTTATTCAGACCTCGATGGCCCCGAAGCCTATCATTGCCGCATGGCCGACCGTTCACTTCCCCTGCGTGGCACCGAGCTGGCGGATACCTACCTGAACATCGAAAAAATGATCGCCCTGGCCAGGGAAAACGGTGCACAGGCCATCCACCCCGGCTACGGATTCCTTTCTGAAAACCACCTGTTTGCCGAAGCCTGCAGGAAAAAAGGGCTGGTATTCATAGGCCCGGCACCGGAGCTGATCCGGCTGATGGGCAACAAGATTGAAGCCAGGGAGAGGGTGGCCGCACTCGGCATACCGGTCATAAAGGCTGAAATTTCAGGCATCGGTGAACTCCTGGAGAAAGCCCCAAACCTCCGGTACCCAATGCTGATCAAGGCAGCCGCCGGAGGCGGAGGGAAGGGGATGAGGATCGTAAACCGGAAAGAGGAACTTGCCGGCGCGCTTGAAACCACCACCCGGGAAGCCAGCAATTATTTCGGCAACGGGGAGGTTTTCCTGGAACAGTATATCGATCCGGCACGGCACATCGAGTTCCAGGTGATGGGTGACCACCATGGGAACGTGGTCCATGTTAACGAGAGGGAATGCTCGGTCCAGCGCAGGTACCAGAAGATCATCGAGGAATCGCCTTCCGTGTGGCTCAGGCCCCGGACCCGGAAGTCCATGGCGGAAGCGGCGCTGCGGATAATCCGGGAACTGGGGTATACCAGCGCAGGAACGATCGAGTTCCTGGTGGACCGGCAGCAGAAGTTTTATTTCCTCGAAATGAATACCCGGATCCAGGTTGAACACCCGGTTACCGAGAGGGTAAGCGGGATCGACCTGGTGAAGGAGCAGATCCGCATCGCCCAGGGACGGCCCCTTGCCTTTACCCAGGATGACATCCGTTCAACCGGGCATGCCATTGAAGCCAGGATCTATGCAGAAGATCCCGTGCGGCAGTTCATGCCTTCACCGGGACAGGTGGCTCTCTACAGGGAACCGTCGGATCCCGGCATCCGGGTTGATTCCTCACTCGACGGACCGGGCACCATCTATTCCCACTACGATCCCATGATAGCGAAACTCATTGTATGGGGACAGGATCGTACCGAGGCTCTGCACCATCTCTCCACTGGACTTGCAGATACGTCCATTCTGGGCATTGAAACCAACCTGAATTTCCTTCAGGAAATAGCGCTCGACGAGAAGTTCATCAACAATAAGATCTCCACGCAATATTGCGATTCAAGACTGGATCTGCTCGTCGAAAGGATCAGTAATAGAAAGGAAAATGCAGACAGGCTGCTCTACGTTTCCGGTTTTCTCGCCGGGACCCTGCTTGCGGGACAACCCGGCGGGGTGGAGAACAGGGTGATGGATCCCTGGCATGCCACCGGATACTGGCGGCACTGTTCCAGGTTCCGCTTCACCCTTAACGGTGAATCCATGTCAGTGATTTTTGAACCTGCCACGAGAGGAACCCTGAAATTTAAGCTCGAAGGAATATCCCGCGAGATATCCTCTGTCAGGGTTGAAAAAGGTGAAGTCCGGTTCCTGATCAACGGGGAGCCCCGGAAAATTATCTATGCCAGGCTTCCAAGTGGAGAAGAAATAGTTGATTATCATAGTGTTAAAGTTGCCTTCAAACGCTGGGACTCCCTGCCGGATGCGCCTGCCGGGATGGAAATGTCAAATGGTCCTGAACATAATGATTCCTTAATTGTTTCTCCCATGTACGGGAAAGTGGTGAAGATCCACGTAAAAGAGAAAGACACTGTCAGACAGGGAGATATAATGGTAACCATCGATTCCATGAAAATTGAGAACAACATCCTCGCACCCAGGAATGCAAGGGTGGGGAAAATCCTGGTGGGACCGGGGATGCAGGTTGAAGTGAACAAAGCTTTATTAACGATTGAATAATTAATTTATAATTTTAACGACTATTTCAAACGACATGCCGTTTATTACCGAACATCATGAAGCCCTGAGGAAGAAGGTAAGGGATTTTGCTGAAAAGGAAATCGCACCGCTGGCGGCGGAACTCGACGAGAAGGAGGAATTCTCGGTCGAACTCTCCGCCCGGATGGGTGAACTGGGACTTTTCGGAATCACCGTTCCCAAAAATTACGGCGGGGCCGGGCTCGATACACTGTCCTACATCATAGCCGTGGAAGAACTTGCACGGGTCGACAGTTCCCAGGCCGGAATCGTGGCATCCCATAACTCGCTCGGAATCGCGCCCCTCGAGATGTTCGGCACCGGGCAGCAGAAGGAAAAGTACCTGCCGGGCCTGACCACGGGAAAGAAATTATGGGCATTCGGACTTACCGAGCCTACCGCGGGATCAGATTCGCAGGGAACCAAAACTGTTGCCGAGAAAGTGGACGGGGACTGGCTGATCAACGGAGAGAAAATGTTCATTTCCAATGCTTCCACCGTGATCTCGGCGGGCATAACGGTGCAGGCCGTAACGGGACAGACGGAAGGAAGGAAGGAACTTTCCACCATCATTGTCGAAAAGGGTACACCGGGCTATACCGTCGAAAAGATCCACAACAAGATGATGTGGAGGGCCATCGATACGGCCAGGCTCAGGTTCAGGGACTGCCGGGTGCCGGAGGAGAACCTGCTGGGGAAGCAGGGGCAGGGCTCCAGAATCATGCTCAAGGCGCTCGACGGCGGAAGGCTTTCGATTGCTGCAATGGGACTGGGACTGGCACAGGGGGCCTTCGAGCAGGCCATGGCCTACGCTTCCAAAAGGGAACAGTTCGGAAGGCCGATTTCCAAGTTCCAGGCCATCAGCTTCAAGATAGCTGAAATGGATGTGAAGATCGAAACGGCCCGGAATACCCTCTACCGCGCCTGCTGGCTGAAGGACCAGGGGAAACCTTTCGGGAGGGAAGCCGCCATTGCCAAACTCTACTGCTCGGATATTGCCAGGGAGGTCGCCGATGAAGCCCTGCAGATACACGGGGGATACGGGCTGATCAAGGGAACACCCATCGAGCGGTTTTACCGCGACCAGCGGCTTCTCCAGATCGGGGAGGGGACATCGGAGATCCTCAAGCTTGTGATCGCACGGAAACTGGGACTTTAATATTCCATTCCACCTAAAGATGGAAGAAAGGAAAAAAGACCATATTGATCTTGCCCTGGATTCCCGGACACCGCCGGACAGGCTGGACAGGCGGTTTAACTACGAACCCCTGCTGAGCGCGCATCCCTCCGGGGAAGCTGAACCATTTGATTTTCTAGGCAAGAAGCAGAAAGTGCCGATCTGGGTGAGCAGTATGACCGGGGGGACCCTGATGGCAGGCATCATAAACCGGAACCTGGCACGCGCCTGCAATGAGTTCGGAATGGGAATGGGACTCGGATCCTGCCGGATCATCATGGATGATGAAACCTACTTCGGGGATTTTAATATGCGCCCCATCATCGGGGACGATTACCCATTCTTTGCAAACCTGGGTATTGCTCAGGTCGAAGAGTTCCTGGCAGCGGGACATACGGACAGGATCACAAGGCTCCTGGACAGGCTCCGTGCGGACGGGCTCGTCGTCCATGTGAATCCCATACAGGAATGGTGCCAGCCGGAGGGCGACCGGATCAACAGGCCTCCCCTGGAAACCCTCGGTGAATTTCTCGAACTGGCCGAATACCCGGTGATTGTGAAGGAAGTGGGACAGGGGATGGGTCCCCTGAGCCTGAAAGCCCTGCTGAAGCTTCCCCTTGCGGCCATCGAATTTGCCGCTTTCGGCGGTACCAATTTTGCCCGGGTCGAACTGCAGCGGTCGGACCCGAAGTCCCTTGAATTCTACCGGCCTGTGTCCCTGGTCGGCCACGACGCAGAAGAGATGACCGAAATGGTGAACCGCCTGGTAGAAACAGAAAAAAACATTCGCTGCAGGCAGCTGATCATCTCAGGCGGTATCCGGGACTTTCTGCAGGGATATTACCTCATAAGCAGGTCAAAATTGCCTGCCGTCTACGGGCAGGCCAGCGGTTTCCTACAGCATGCCCGCGAAAATTATGAAACACTCAGGGAATATGTGAGTTCCCAGGTCAGGGGACTGCAACTGGCAAAGGCTTACCTCACCCCAAAAGAAGATTGATGATGAAGGAAAGGGAACCGGTTTCGGGGTTTTCCGGACTTTCAAAGGAAGAGAAGATCGCCCTGGCCGGCAAACTGAGTTCCAATCCAGAGCATTTTGCACGGGAACTCACCAGGTACTGGCACCAGGACCCGGAAGTACAGGCGCTGCTGGATGAATTCAGTGAAAATACGGTCAGCAACTTCATCCTGCCATTCGGACTGGCACCCAATTTTCTCATCAACGGGAATTCTTACATAATTCCGATGGTGATCGAGGAGAGCTCGGTGGTTGCGGCGGCCTCAAGGGCGGCCAAATTCTGGTTCAGCAGGGGAGGATTCAGGACCACGGTGCCATCGGTTCTTAAACCGGGACACGTTTACTTCAAATGGAAAGCCAGCCCGAAACTGCTGATTGAGCATGAAAGGGAGATCGGGAATTACCTCCTGGAGAACAGCCGTCACCTTACCGAAAACATGGAGAATCGGGGGGGTGGCATCCGGAGCATCAACATACGGGACATGCGCCCGGAAATGCCGGACCATTACAAGCTGGAAGCAGTCTTTGATACGGCCGATTCCATGGGGGCAAATTTCATCAATGCCTGCCTGGAGAATTTTGCCGCATTGCTGCCGGAATTTTTCCGTGTAAAAGGCATTCTCATTGATGAGCATGACCTTGAAATCACCATGTCCATCCTTTCCAATTATACCCCCGGATGCCTGGTCACCTGCCGGGTTGAATGTCCCGTTCAGGACTTTGCCGGAATGGGAAGCGGGATAGACGCCCTTTCGTTTGCGGAGAAATTCAGGGAGGCAGTTGAAATCGCCACACACGACGCCAGCAGGGCGGTAACGCACAATAAGGGGATCTTCAACGGGGTTGATGCCGTGGTCATGGCCACCGGGAATGATTACCGTGCCGTGGAGGCAGGGGGACATGCCTTTGCCGCTGCAGGCGGCCGGTATTCCGCGCTGACGAACATCGACCTCTCGGGCGGGATGTTCAATTACGAATTGCGCATGCCGATGGCGATAGGGACGGTAGGGGGACTGACCGGGTCGCATCCCCTGGCCAGGCTGTCGATGGACCTGCTCGGTTTTCCGGATGCAAAACAGCTGATGCAGATCGCAGCTTCTGCGGGACTCGCCAATAATTTTGCAGCGATCTGGTCTCTGATCACCTCGGGCATCCAGCGGGGGCACATGAAGATGCATCTCGCCAATATCCTTGGTGCACTGGGTGCTTCGCAGGAAGAAAAAGACGCCGCCACGGATCATTTCAGGGACAAAACGGTCTCCTACAGGGCCGTTCAGGGCTTCCTGGAAGACCTCAGAAGGAAGGTTTAGTAATAAAAGCATGGGCGGGGAAACGATACAGCGGTTTTATTCCAGCGGGAAACTGCTCATCACCGGTGAGTACCTGGTCCTGCACGGTGCGCTTGCACTGGCTTTTCCCACCAGGGCAGGCCAGCATCTCTATGTCCATTCCGGACAGCCCGATGACCTGCTCGTCTGGAAAACCTCGGTGCTCTCACACCCCTGGTTCATCTGCAGCATCGATCCGCGGACCTGGGAGATCATCCATACGGATAACAGCGATATTGCAATTAGGCTGGTCCGGATCCTCCAGGCGGCCTCAGCGCTGAAAGGCCATTCGGACTGGCTCAGCGGGGTGCATGTGGTCTCGGAGATCGGGTTTGAGATTGAATGGGGACTGGGAAGCAGTTCTTCGCTGATCTCCAACATAGCCTGGTGGGCGGGACTGGATCCCTATGTCCTGTTCAGCAGGGTTTCCCGGGGTTCGGGTTACGATATTGCCGCGGCCAGATCCGAAGGCCCAATCCTATACAGGCTCGGAGATCTCGGCCACAAAGATCCCGCCCAACCTGGTGTTGCCCAACCTGGATCCGCCCAACCTGCACCGGAGATCACCAGGGCAAATTTTTCGCCTGCTTTTGCAGGCAACCTGGCTTTCGTGTACCTGGGCCGGAAACAGGACAGCGCTTCAAGCGTGAAGAATTTTCTGGACCATGCCCTGGTCCGGGAACAAGACATTGACCGGATTTCCGGGATCTCCAGGCAGGTTGCGGAGGCAAAGACCCTGGACGAATACGAGCAGTTGCTGACCGGGCATGAACGGATTTTGTCGGTCCTTCTCGACAGGCCCCCTGTAAAAGAGGTCCTTTTCAGGGATTATCCCGGGATGGTAAAATCCCTCGGTGCCTGGGGCGGCGATTTCGTCCACGTCAGCCTGCGGACCGGCCCGCCAGCGGCAAGGAAATACTTTATGGATAAAGGACTCAGTGTTTTCATCCCATTTAACGAAATGGTAAAAAACCCTTCCCATGCCGGCAGAACCTGAGCATCGGCACAAGCCTCTGAACCCTTAATTCACCAACGTTATGGATCCAGGCCTTCATGAAAAATACATCGCTGAATCAATCCCGGAAATACCCGCGGGAA
>Ga0307426_1002700_pt1 | contig 10923 bp, 8 predicted proteins | sample SalMarWE160340MG_FD_202165 | JGI IMG/M metagenome (GOLD analysis project Ga0307426, IMG submission 202165) | Salt marsh sediment microbial communities from the Plum Island Ecosystem LTER, Massachusetts, United States - WE1603-40 | ecosystem: Environmental > Aquatic > Marine > Intertidal zone >... | reverse complement strand
CAAAGAGAGCCCAACGAGATTCTGAAAAAAGCGGTTCAATCTGAGGGAATCGAGCTTTTTGTCATCGGTGATGCGCTAATTCCCCGCAACCTTTCCAGTGCAGTCCACGACGGTTACCGAATCGGGATGCGTATATAAAAGGAGGTAAATCATGCCAGTTGATGCCGAAAAAGAAATAACGAAACTTTGGCGGGCGATTCACAGCGCCCAGGATGAAATCGGAAAAACATATTATCGGTGGCGTCAGGTTGCCGTTGAATTTGCCGGAGAAGGTGCCACACCCTTGGATGTTGCCCTGAGAGCTGCCGAGGTCTTTGGCAAGGATATCGGCAAAAGCATTCTTCCCAGGATGAACTGGTTGAAGGGGGAAGAAGGATTTATGATGATTCTGGGCAAAACACTGGCCGGTCTCTGGGTCACCGATGGCGGTTTCGCCACAGTCGAAAAAGGCGAAAATCCGGCTGAAATAATTATCAAATGCACCAGAGATCCCTGGCCGTCCTGGGCCAAGGAATTCGGTGTTCCCATGGAAGAAGTCGCGTTGAGCCGGGAGCGCATGTATCAGACCATTTTAGCGGATGTCAGCGTATTTATGAATATTTCCTTGAAGATCGAGATGCAAAAAGCGATTGCCAGAGGGCAGGGCGAGACGGTCATGCGGCTTTACAAGGCGGAGTGAAGGCGCCTACGGCGCCAGCTGATAGTTCATAGTTGATAGCTGATAGCAAAAGCGTCGATTGAGTTGACTGGCTGATTTGCTGAGTTGATTAGTTGATTAAGTTGATTGGTTGATTGGGAAATAAGGATCATGTCTGATTTTATAACTTCGGTCAACGTCAACCCAATCAACCCAATCAACTTAATCAACTCAATAAACTTAACGATCTAAACGATTTTAACGATCAAGACGAACATAACGAATTACCAGGAGTATAACTATGGCTGCTCAAATTGATTTAGATAAATGTGGCATGTGTGGTGGCTTGACTGAGCCATTGTGCGTCGAAATCTGTCCGGATTCCGCAATCAGAGTGCAGGACGGCCGGCCGGTTGTCACCGAATTTCTTTGTGAGGACTGCAACGAGTGCGGTTGCGTGTGTCCGGACCATGCCATCACGGTGCCGCTGGAAAAAGTCACTTTTTAGTAGTTTGAAAAATAACTGATTGACTAGTAGGTTGGGTTGGGCCCGATCGCATATGTTGGTTGCGTACCTCAACCCAACCTATGATATTCAACCAGATAACAACCTTGAAGGGCATAAGGCCTAACCCAACAATTCATTTCCAAGTCAAGATGGGGGGGTAAAAAATGAGAGTCAACAAACTCGACCATATCTGTATTGCGGTAAAAAACCTGGATAAAGCGCGTAAAGTTTGGGAACCGGTGCTTGGCAAATCCAGACCGGACGACGAATACATCGATGAGCCTGAAAAGATTAAAGTTGCCAGATACTGGGTAGGGGAAGTCGGATTCGAGCTGATGGAATCCACAACGCCTGATGGTGATGTCGCCAGGTTTATCGAAAAAAGGGGCGAAGGGGTGATGCTGATCAGTTTTAATGTCAACAATACCCGTGAAGCCATGCAGGAATTACAACAGAAAGACTACCCGTTTATCGGTGGCGCCCGACCGTTCAGGGACTGTGAATTTACGTTTATTCACCCCAACAAAATGAACGGGGTTCTGCTGGAGCTCATTGACTACAAGTGGCGCGAGTTTGAAGACCGTTAGTAAACCTGTGCCCAGATTAGTGCCTAAAAGCTTGATAGAACGATATGCCGTTAACTAATCGTTGCGTGTTACGAGTTACACGTTGCGTGTTTAGATTAAAGGATTTCAATCGGTTTTAATTTAAATACCGCAACTTACGTCGCGAATCCCTTAACCTCGCGGCCAACAACGCGCAACCCGCATCGCGTAACCCGCAACCCTTAATTCGCAACCAGCAAAACACCAGTCGAGGAACGATCTATGACCATTTCTAAAAAAATTGAAAACATCATCGCCGGATCTTCATTTATTCGCAAGATGTTTGAGGAGGGCGCACGCCTTAAGGCCGAATACGGGGCGGAAAACGTTTATGACTTCAGTCTGGGAAATCCGAATGTGCCGCCCCCGGAAAAGTTCAATGAAATTCTGCGGGAAGCAGTCGGTACCTGCGGACTTAATGATCATTGCTATATGCCCAACACCGGATATCCGCTGGTTTGCGGTTCGGTGGCCGAATACCTTGCCAAAGAACAGCAGGCACCGGTAACCGAAAAAGATGTCATCATGACCTGCGGTGCCTCCGGTGCCTTGAATGTTGCATTAAAAGCCGTTCTTGATCCGGGAGATGAAGTGCTCACACCGATTCCCTGTTTTGTCGAATATAAATTTTATGCCGACAATCACGGCGGTGTGCTGAAAACCGTTGCGACGAAACCCAATTTTGAGCTGGATCCGGATGCCGTCGCGGCCGCTATTACGGAAAAGACCAAGGTATTTTTAATTAACTCACCCAACAATCCCACCGGTCAGGTCTATTCCGAAGAGAGCCTCAAGATGGTTGGAGAAATTCTGGCGCAAAAAGGCAAAGCCTTCAATCGAACACTTTACCTGCTATCGGATGAACCCTACCGCAAAATCGTTTATGACGGGATTGAGGTCCCAAGCATTTTTAAAGCTTATAAAAACAGTATCATCGGCACTTCTTATTCCAAGGATATTTCCATTCCCGGCGAGCGCATCGGGTTTCTGGCCGTGAATCCGGCCGCGACATACCGAAAAGATCTCTTAGCGGCCATGGCCGTGGCCAACCGGATTCTGGGATATGTCAATGCACCGGCCCTGATGCAGCGGGTGGTTGCCTGCATGCAGGGGTTGAGTGTCGACATCGCAGAATATGCCCGCAAACGGCATATGCTCTGTGAAGGACTGGCCGGCTTTGGATATGAATTTATTAAACCCGCTGGAACTTTCTACCTGTTTCCCCGTTCGCCGATTCCGGATGATGTCGAATTCGTGGATGCATTAAAAGAGGAGCGCATCCTGGTGGTGCCCGGAACGGGCTTTAACGGACCCGGCTATTTTCGCATTGCTTTTTGTGTGGATGATAACACCATTAAAAACTCGATGCCGGGGTTTGAGCGGGCGATCAGAAAGTTCAGATAAGGAAATCCTGGGTTAAGAGTTTTAATTGTCCCGATTAAAATACATAAAGAGGACACGCCCGAATTGAAGATTGAAGATTGAATATTGGTGGATGTCGCTCTGCTCCGTCTTTTTTAAGATACTATAATAACACCTTCTATAACTTTTGAACCTTGAACCCTGAACCCTGCTTGTGGGGTCGACTTGTCCCGTCGTAGCTCGAAGAGCGAAGTCGGAAGCCCAAAGGGCGGAGTCCCAAACCCGAAACCTAATAAAGGAACACGAATGGGAAAAGTATTTAGAGATTACGAGGTTTATTTGGTCTATGTTGATCCGGACCGGTGTGATTCCTGCAAAGAATGCGTGTTGATGTGTCCGACGGATGTGTTTGAGATGCCGCATAAAGCAATACCGGTGCGGCCGCAGAATTGTTTGGGATGTCTGACGTGCACGGCGGTGTGCAAGTCGAAGGCCGTAATCATTACCGAAATATGAAAAAACAAGTGGGAAGTTGGAATGCGGAATGCGGAAGAAGGAATGGATTCATTTTAAATTTTAGTCATTTTTTTGGGTGATATCATGAGTGATTCAATACTGGTTATCGGCGGCGGGATTGCCGGAATTAGCTGTGCCATGAATGCTGCCAAGTACGGGACCAAAGTCTATTTGATCGACGATACGCCCAGTATCGGCGGCATGATGGCCCGACTTGACAAGACCTTTCCGACCAACGACTGCTCCATCTGTATCGAAGCGCCCCAGATGTATGAAGTCGACAATCATGAAAATATAGAAATATTGACCAACACCGAGGTCCGCAAAGTCAAAAAAGTCAACGGTACGTTTAACGTCAAGCTGGTCAGAAAGGCCATGTATGTCGATGAGGAGAAATGCACCGGTTGCGGTGCCTGCGTGGAAGCCTGCCCGGTGAGTGTCCCCGATGAAATGGACGGCAAAATCGGCGGAATGCGCAAACTGGTTCACATGGCATTTCCCCAGGCCGTCCCCAACGTGGTGCGGGTCGATCCCAGCTGCAGATTCGGTGAAATGCGCAAAGAAGGGGCCTGTATCGGCGAATGCGCCGTTGACTGCAGCCAGTGCCGTGAATGTCCGATTGCCCTGTGTGTCAAGGCATGTGAAAAGGAAGGTAAAAAGGCCATTACGTTATGGCAGTCGAACAAAAATGTGAGTCTTGATGTTAAAAGCATCGTGGTTGCCACCGGCATAAAAAATGCGCCGCCGGTGGGTGACTTGCTTGGATATAATGTCTACGAGAATGTCATCAGCAATACCGAGTTTGAAAGACTTATGAATGCCGGCGGACCGACGTCGGGTGAAATCATCCGACCCTCCGACAAAAATCATGCGAAGAAAATTGCCTGGATACAATGTGCCGGGCGCGGTCTGGCCGAGGGCAAGGGGACGCCTTATTGTTCGAAGATCTGCTGCATGATCTCGACCAAGCAATCCATCATCACCAAGGAACACGATGAAACGGTGGAGACGACCATCTTCTATAATGACCTGAAGGCCTACGGCAAAGGGTTCTGGGATTTTTACCGCAAGGCGAATGAAAACGGCGTTCGTTATGTCAGGGCCAGACCCTATGAAGTGAGCGAAGATCCGGCAACCAAAAATTTAACCCTGAAATATGAAGATCTGGCAACCGGTGAATTGCACAAACACGAAGTTGAACTGCTGGTGCTGGCGACCGGCGTCATGCCCAATGACCGCAACAAAAAACTGGCCAAGGTGCTGAAACTGGACCTGGATGAGCTGGGCTATTTTAAAGAAAAGGACCCGCTGTTCTCACCGCTGGAGACCGGGGTCGAAGGTATTTATCTTTGCGGCGGTGCCACCGGACCGATCGATATTGCGGAGTCGGTGACCCAGGCGACGGCGGCGAGTATGAAGGCAGTCTTAAACAATTAGCTGATAGACTCATCAATATTTCACTTATTTGACTGAATATAAATTCGAAATACGAAGCACGAAACTCGAAGCAAATCCGAAATACGAATGATCTAAATTCCCAAACGGGTTTGACTTTCAGCCACCTTTAAAATGACCATGAATTTCTGGTTCGATCAGTTTTGAATTTTTAATTTTTGATATTTGAATTTGTTTCGAATTTCGAAGTTCGATATTCGGATTTTTAGCCAGTGCGGAAGCATTTATATATTCGAAGTTGCTGGAATTTTTGAGGTAAATTTTATGAATAAGGATATCCGAATAGGAGTTTTTGTCTGTGACTGCGGGACGAACATTGCGGGGGTCGTAAATGTACCGGAAGTGGTGGCGTATGCGAAAACGCTGGAAAACGTTGTCTTTGCGGATGAGGGCCGCTGGTCCTGTTCGGTAGACTATTTGACCCGCATGAAAGAGTTGATCAAGGAAAATCGGCTCAACCGGGTCGTCATTTCCGCCTGCACGCCCAGAACCCATGAGCCGCTTTTTAAACGCACCGCCAAAGAGGCCGGCGTCAACCCCTACCTGCTAGAATTTGTGAGCATTCGTGAACAGGTTTCCTGGGTCCACATGAAGACGCCGGACATTGCCACGGAAAAAGCCAAAGACCTGGTTAAAATGGGTGTGGCCAAGGCAGCTCTTTTGGAAGAGGGGCAGGAGATCAGACTGCCGGTTAAAACCGACTGTTTGATCATCGGCGGCGGTATGGCCGGCATGAATGCCGCTTTGAGTGTGGCCAATCAGGGGTTTAATGCCTTCATCGTGGAAAAAGAGCCTCGGCTGGGTGGTATTTTAAACCGGATTTGCTTTATTTCCCATGCCAATCACAAAACCCCGGCGGTCAAAGTCGTGCAGGCCAAAGTGGCTGAGGTTGAGTCGAATCCCAACATCAAAATTTATACGGATACCACGATCGAATCGGTTGACGGTTATATCGGAAACTACAAAATTAAGCTGAAAGCCGATGGGAACGGCGCCACGGAAACCCTTGATATCTCCACCGTCATCGTGGCTACGGGTATGAAAGAACTCGAGCCGGAGGGCGGAGTGTTTGAATACGGCAACGATTCCAGGGTGATTACCCAGCTTCAGCTGGACAGCAGGCTGAAGGATAAGCAGATCGGAGATGTTAAAAATGTGGTGATGATCAACTGCGTCAATTCGAAGAATGAGCTCCGCGGCTGCTGCAGCATCGGCTGCCACACTTCGGTCAAAAATGCCGTGGCCCTGAAACGTCTGCGTCCGGATGCCGCTGTTCACATATTATATCGCGATATGAGTCTGATAAAGGAAGAGGGGACCGCCCAGCAGGCCGCCAAGCGGCTGGGAATAAAATTTTTACGGTTTCCGGACGATCGCTATCCCCAGGCGGCTAAAGATGACGGTAAGCTTGCCGTCAAAGTGTTTGATCTTCTGCTGGGCCGGGAATTTACAATTCCGGCCGACCTGCTGGTGTTGACGACGGCCTTCAAAGGAGACGACACCGTGGAGCAGATCAAGGGACATCTGAAAGTTTCCACCAATCAGGATGGCTTTTTCCAGGAATCCCATGTCAAACTGGGTCCGCTGGAATTTGCCACCGACGGTGTTTCGCTCGGCGGCTGCGCCAAGGCACCCATGACATTCAAGGAAAGCTGTGAGGAAGGCATCGGGGCGGCCATGAAGGCGTCCATCCCCATGAAAAAAGGCTACATCGAAACCGAAGGAATCGTGGCCGACATTGATCTGACGGATTGCAATCAGTGCGGGCTGTGCTCAAAGCGCTGCCCCTACAGTGCCATCAAGGTGGACGCGGAAGAAAATCCCGAAGTCCTCAAGGCCCTTTGCAAGGGCTGCGGTCTGTGTGCGGCGGATTGTCCCAAAGAGTGCATCAGCATCGTTCACTACTCCGACGAGCAGGTCTTCGCCCAGGTGGAAGCAGCCCTGGAAGAAGCGCCTGAAAGTAAAATTATTGCCTTTGTCTGTCACTGGTGCGCGCTGGGCGGCGTGGATATGGCTGGCGTCAGTCGACTGCAATACCCTTCCAATGCGCGGCTGATCCGGGTGATGTGTTCCGCCCGGGTTTCGATGAAAATGATGCAGCGACCGTTTGAATTGGGAGCTGCCGGGGTCCTGGTAGCCGGTTGTGAATTCCCGACCTGCCATTACATTACGGGCAACTACGCGGCCGAAAAGCGGGTAAACCGCACGAAGCGAAAAATTGCCAAAGCCGGTTTCGATCCGGATAAACTCTGGAATATCTGGTGCTCGGCCGCCGATGGCCCCAAGTTTGCGAATACAATGAGAGATATGACCAGAGAACTTGGGCTGGAATGATTTAGTAGAAGCGACAAGTCTGTTGAGAGGCTAACTAACTATGCTAAACACGGAGAGATTCGCAGAAAGGTTTAACCAAATCGAAATGTTCCGATACTGCGAACAGTGCGGGCGCTGCAGTTCGGCCTGCCCGATCACCGGTATCAACGGGTTTAATATCCGACGCTTAATCCGGCATGTCGAGCTGGATTTGATCGACGAGATTGCCGCATCCCCGATGCCCTGGTTTTGTGCCACCTGCGGACGCTGCGAGGATGCCTGCCCCAATGGGATAAAAATCCTGGATATAACCCGAACGCTTCGCAGCGTTGGGCCTGAGGAACTGGTTCCCGAAAAACCGTTGTGTGTCAATGCCTGTCCGGCCGGTATCGATATCCCCGGCTATTTGAGGTTTATTGCGCAGGGTAAAATGGATGAGGCCTGCCAATTGATCATCGAGAAAGCGCCATTTCCGGGAGTCCTGGGCAGGGTCTGCACTCATCCCTGCGAGACCGCCTGCAAAAGAGGTGAGGTCAACGAGCCCATCGCTATCTGTGCGGCCAAAAGATATGCCGCCGACAAGGCGGAAGATTTGACCGGCTGGATATCGCAAACAGCACCCGACAGCGGCCATAAAGTGGCGGTGATCGGTGCCGGTCCGGCCGGCTTAACCGCTGCCTTCTATCTGAAAAAAAAAGGGCATCAGGTTACCATCTTTGAAGCCAGACCCCAACCGGGCGGAATGATGCGCTATGGGATTCCCTATTACCGGTTGCCCGCAGTGATTCTCGATAAAGAAATAGATCAGATTTTAAGCACCGGCATCGAACTGAAACTGAACCAGAAGCTGGGTGTCGATTATGAAATTGAGCAATTGAAAAATGACGGCTTCGAAGCTGTTTTTATCGCCGTGGGTGCCCAGCTGAGCCGCAAGATCGAACTGGAAGGATCCGACCTGCCGGATGTTTACTGGGGTGTCGAATTTTTAGCAGCTGTGGCGGAAGGTGAAAATGTCCCGGTTAAAGACCGGGTCGTCGTTATCGGCGGCGGAAACGTGGCGGTGGATGTTGCCCTTACGGCCACGAGGCTTGGGGCAAAAAATGTAACGCTTGCCTGTCTGGAAAGCGAGGCAGAAATGCCGGCCAACCCCTGGGAAATTGAACAGGCCCGCGAAGAAGGGGTGCAAATGCTGTTTTCCTGGGGACCCGTGCGGATCTTCGCAAACAGCGGCAAGGCCAGCGGACTTGAGCTGGTGCGCTGCACATCGGTTTTTGACGACCAGGGCAATTTCTGTCCTTATTTCGATGACGCCAAAACCACCGTGGAGGCGGATCAGGTCATTTTAGCCATTGGTCAGGCCAGCGAGACGGCCTTTTGTAAAGATTTTTGTTTTCTTGATGATCAGCAATCCCTGCCGGTTGAAAAAGGGTTGATAGCCGTAAATAAAGAAACCCAGCAGACCGAAATGCAAGGCGTCTTTGCCGGCGGTGATGCGGCCAACGGTCCGGCGACGGTCATTGCCGCCATTGCCGCCGGTCGGCGGGCAGCTGTTTCGATCGATAAATTCTTGGGAGGAAACGGAAAAATAGAATTGGGACCCGCCGTCGTCACTGGAGGGCGGGACTGTGGCGCGGCAAGCATGCGGAAGTCCGAAGCCGGAAGTTCTGTAGGTGGAAATGGGTATGACGGCAAGAGAGAAGCAAGATTTGCGGATTTGAAAAGGGTTGATGTGCCGACCCTGCCGGTTGCAGAAAGAAATGGCGGGTTTGCAGAGGTGGAGTTGTGTTTTAGCGACGAACAGGCGCAAGCTGAAACACACCGCTGCCTGCAGTGCGACCTGGAAATATGTCTGGCAAAACAGAGACCTGCCGGATAACCGCGGCCAAATCAGACCGTAAAGGCTGCCGATACCTTAATTGGCAAGTCGGGCTACTACTGACTGAAAAAACTCTATTTTTTCCAATTCAAGCCCCGTCCAAATGATCGCAGCGATCCAGCTTAAAAATATGGTGAGTTGTAGTAGTTTTCGCATGACAGCAATTTGCTTGAGCAAAAAGCATGCAAGCGAATAGGATTTAGGTGCTTTTTTTAATTTTGCCGCGAATACAGAAACTTACCTTATCTTTGAAAAAAGACCTCATTGCTCGTTGTGAAAAATATTAGCCAAAAATTATGAAATTCATTTCACAATATGAAGATTTTGTAAGGGTTCACAGGTTCAGGTTGCAGAGGTTCAGATCTAAGAGGTTCAGGGTTCAGAGTTTCAGAGTTTCCCGCAAGGCGGGATTCAGGGTTATATTTTTTTCATTGACCTCGGCTATTTCGAAACAGGCAAAGGCTTGGGGTTTGGAAAGAACTATATTTATGTCTACTTAACTACGGTCGTGGTAGTAAGCTGCCGGCGCAGCCTAATGCCTCTTCCAGTTTATCCACCGCCGAACCACCGCCCTGGGCCTGTTGAGGCCGACCGCCGCCGCGTCCCCTGATGATCACACATGCGGCTTGCATCAACTGGCCCATGTCGAAAGAAAGCTCTTCTGATCGCAGAAAAAGCAGGGATGCTTTTCCTTGAGCTTTGCTGCCAAATAGAATAACCGTATTGGGGAGATTTTCCAGTACCGATTGCGCCAATATTTTTAAGTCCTGCGGATCGCGATCTTCAAAAATTTTTTCGACAACATTGATATTTCCAAGTTTCCGACACGCGGATATCAACGCTCTGGATTCATAGTTTAAAAATTGTTTTTTCAGACGGTTGTGTTCCCATCGCAGTCGTTTCAACTCGTCCTGGATTTTTTGGATATTTTGGGGAAGATCGTCTTCACCGGAACTCAGGGAATCTCCAATTTGTTTTATAATTGCCGATTTATTCTGAAAATCCTTCAGTGCCCTGAATCCGCACAAAAAATGAATCCGGCTGCCGCCTTTATAGTTTTCAGAGCGTCTGATTTTAATGATTCCAATCTCTCCGGTTCGTGAACAATGGGTTCCCCCGCAGGGGGAATAATCAAAATCTTTAATCTCGACGATTCGAATATCTTCCTCAACCGACGGCGGCTTCCTGACCGGATAACGATCCAGCTCGCTTTTGGCAACCATGTGACATCTGACTTCCCGGTTTTCGTAGATAATTCGACTGGCGAGGTCTTCGACGAATGCGATGGTCTCGCTGCTGAGTCCGGCTTGATTCACATCCAGCGTGGCACTTGCATCTCCCAGGTGAAAAGAGAGCGTTTCGGCATGGCAGATCTTGATAAACGCCTGGGACAGCAAATGCTGCCCCGTATGCTGCTGCATGTGATCAAATCGCCTCTGCCAGTTAATCCGACCCTCAACCGCAGACCCTTCAACCGGTTCTTTCAGCAGATGGACCACCCGCCGGCCTTCGTCTTCAAAAACATCTATAACCGGCACCTCATTTAAGGTACCGGTGTCATGTGGCTGCCCGCCCGAGGTCGGGTAAAACAGAGTTTGCTCAAGAACGACTCCCGGTTTTCCGTCGATCTCGGTTTGTTCGATCACTTTGG
>Ga0307426_1002699_pt1 | contig 10926 bp, 9 predicted proteins | sample SalMarWE160340MG_FD_202165 | JGI IMG/M metagenome (GOLD analysis project Ga0307426, IMG submission 202165) | Salt marsh sediment microbial communities from the Plum Island Ecosystem LTER, Massachusetts, United States - WE1603-40 | ecosystem: Environmental > Aquatic > Marine > Intertidal zone >... | reverse complement strand
TGCGGCCACCGAATTGGCAAAACGGCTTAAGATGACACAACCCGCGGTGAGTTATGCTGTCATCCGCGGAGAACGGATTGCCAAAGAAAACAGCTACACTTTAGTCGTATAATTTATTTTTTTATGGACGTCCCCATAGACACATAGACAGGATTCTTTGCTCGCCTTGGGGAATGCCCGGCCAATGCGGGTAAAACATCAAGGGTCCCGCTTTAAGCCCGGATATTTATTTACCAGAGTTTTTCTGTTTTTAAGCGCGGTCTTCTTTTTTTTGCTCGACCAGGCGGTTACTTTTTGAAGCGCCTGCGACGGCAGTTTCTGATAATCGCCCCGGCGGTTATCCTCGACGGCCTTTTTGGACCTGGCATCGGCTATAATCGCCCGGCCGACCGGGGTGCGGGTGATAAAGGTCGTCCAGCCTTCCTCGGCGCCGATGCCACCGAAAGAAACATCGGCATACTCGGCCGAATAGTCCGGGCAAAAGTAGCATGCAAAGCGTTTCATGAATTCCAGTTCGTCCAGCATCATGGTTTTAACTTCGCCGCTGTTGAGATGAACGATGAGATCTTCCTTGACGTTTATTTTTTTGACATCTTCAAACTTGAATCCGCCGATTTTGGCAATTTTTTCCTTTTGCATTTCTCCGAATACAAAATTGCCCGAACAAAACAGCCCCAAACAGAATTTGATCGTATCGGAAGGAATGATGTTGAGGGTCTGCATGCGGCGGACCGACTTGATCTGACAGGGGGTGCCGACAAACGCAACCCGCTGCAATCCTTTTTTAATTAAGGGTTCAAATTCTCTGATTTGGCCGTAAGTGACATAATATTCGCTGAAGCTTTTCATGCCGTGGGAGGTGTCGAAGAAAAACCCGGCGGCACTGCGAATGTCCGCTTCCGAAACGGCCAAAAACGGCTCGCGCAGGAAAGGGCCGGATTGTCTGGTTACAATGGCGCCGTCAATGCGGCCGTTTTTAAATAAATGCAGCAGCAGGGCGGTGACTACACCGCCGTCGGTTGCTTTTGTCCGAACATCCGGATCCGATGCGCGCGCAATACCGGTTTCGATAACCCGCCCGATGGGTGGTTGCCAGGCCAGTCTTTTTTTGGTTTCCTCATCCAGCTCATCAATTTCCGGGCAAATGGAATAGCACAGGCCGCATTCGATGCACTTATCTTCATCCCCATACCTGGGTTTACCGTCCGCGTCCAATTCCAAAGCACCGTAATTAACGGCCGTGCAAAACGTCACACACCCGCCGCAGCGATGACAAAGCCCCGGCTTCTGTACATCTTCAACCAGGTTGTGAAATGTTTTCATACCTCATTCCTCTAAATTTTTACCTAAATAGAAACTAGCTAAACGTTGTTTCAAACGGCGCATCATCCACCATACATGATTGGATCTGCGCCATGATCTGGCCGGTGTCGAAGCCCTTCAGATGTATTGCCCCTGAACGACAGGAGGCCGTGCAGAGGCCGCAGCCCTTGCACAACGCCGGCTGAATTTCCGCTTTGCCGGTTTTTGCATTGAATTTGGGAGCCGAATAGGGGCAGATCTCCGTGCAAACCCCGCAGCTGCTGCACAAGTTCGGATCAACCAGGGCCACCATTCCGCTGACTGAAATTTCCAGGGCGGACAATACCGTCACGGCTCTGGAAGCGGCGGCTTGGGCCTGGGCAATCGATTCTTCAATCGGTTTGGGGGCATGGGCCAGACCGCATACGAACACGCCATCCGTGGCAAAATCATTGGGCCGCAGTTTGACATGGGCTTCGGCAAAAAAACCATCATCATTTTGGGGCACTTTATATAGTTGAGCCAAGGGGTTTTCTTTTTGCGGAATGATGGCGCTTGCCAGGACAAGCAGATCACTGTGGATGACCATGCGCCGGCGCAGCACCCGATCCGTGAAATTAATTTCCAGCGCCGCTTCTTCCGCCGCAACGGATATCGCCTCCGCGTCATTGTAACGGATGAATTTTATTCCCTGGTCCCGAGCCCTGCGGTAAAGATCTTCGCGCAGACCATAAGATCTCAAATCCCTGTAGAGCGCGAAAATATTCATCTCAGGATTAATCGATTGCAGCTGTAAGGCGCTTTTAATGGATTGGGTGCAGCAAACCTTGGAACAGTATGGGCGTGTTGGGATACGTGAACCCACACACTGGATGAAAACGGCCGTACGGCAGGTTTCGAACGGCTCCTCGTCGTTGAGTCTATTTTGAAGCGCAAGGCCTGTCAGTACCCGCTGATCCCGGCCGTACAGGAAATCGTCCGGCTTGAACTCGGTTGCACCGGAAGCAATCAGCGTGACGCCATGTTCCAGAGCCTTCAAATCCGCGTTGGTCCGGATCGTGGTTCTGAAATTTCCTACAAAACCCTCGACAGTGTCAATGTCAGCGTTTAGATATACATCGATGTTATCATTAGATTGCACTTCATTGATCAAATCCTGCAGAAAAGGTTTGACCGGCTCGCCCCGCCAGGTTTGATGCAGCTGCCGGGCCTGGCCCCCAAGCTCACCGTTTTTCTCTATCAGGTGGGTTTTGTACCCCTGGTCAGCGAGGGTTCTGGCTGCGGTTAGTCCTGCAACGCCGCCGCCGATAACCAGCGCGGCCTGGTTGATTTTCATCACCGGTTCCGCCAGGGGTTCATAGAGTGCAACCTTGGCCACCGCCATCCTCACCAGATCCTTGGCCTTTTCAGTGGCTTTAGCCATATCATCCTTATGAACCCAGGAACACTGGTTGCGGATATTGGCCATTTCAAAAAGATATTTGTTCAGACCGCCATTGACCAGGGTTTCCTGGAAGAGCGGTTCATGGCTCTTGGGTGTACAGGCCGATACCACCACCCGGTTCAGACGGTGTTCTTTTATGATCTGTGATATTTGACCCTGCGTGTCCTGCGAGCAGCTGAACAGATTTTGTTCGGCATAAACCACCTTGGGCAGGGTTTTGGCAAACGCCACGACCGCCGGGACATCCACAAATCCGGCGATATTGGTGCCACAGCAGCAGACAAAAACACCCACCCGCGGGGGCTCGCCTTTGATGTCGATTTCTGCGGGCAGCTCTCTGCTTCGGGTGAGACTCCAGCGCGCATCGAATAGTTTACTGCCAACCATGCCGGCTGCCGCACTGGCATCTACCACCGAGGTGGGGATATCCTTGGGCTCCTGAAAGGCGCCGCAAACATATATCCCCGCGCGGGAACTCTTAACCGGCTCCAGGCAGTTGGTTCCGGCAAAATGATAATGATCCAACTCGACGCCCAGTTTATGGGCCAGGGATACGGTTTGATCACGCACGCCTAAGCCCACCGACAAAACCACGATATCGAACTCCTCGCCGATTGAACCGCCGGCACCATCGACATAGCGGATGAGATGCCTTCCATTTTCGCCCATGGGTTCTACATGGGTAATCCGCGACTTGATAAACCGCACGCCCAATTGCTGCTCGGCCCTGTTGTAATACCTTTCAAAGTCCTTGCCGAAGGTGCGAATGTCAATGTAAAAAATAGCCGCATCCAGGCCGTTTTTGCTGTGTTCTTTGGCTAAAATGGCTTCTTTGACGGCATAGGTGCAGCAGACGCCGGAGCAGTATCCATTGGCCCCGATATGGCTATCCCGTGATCCGACGCACTGCAGCCAGGCAATTTTTTTAGGTTCGGATTTATCGGAGGGTCGGACCAGATGCCCGCCATAAGGTCCGGAGGCCGAGAGAATCCTCTCAAATTCCAGGCTGGTGACGATATTGGCCGAATTTGAATAACCGAAGGTGTCGTGGACAGAAGGGTTAAATGCCCCTGTGCCGCACGCTAAAATGACGGCGCCGACATTGAATGTTATTTCTTTTTCGCGGTCCTCAAAGTTGATCGCATTCGTCGGGCAAAATTTTTCACAACCGCGGCATTTACCGCGAATGAGATAAATACACTGGGACGGATCGATGCAATATTTGAGCGGAACGGCCTGGGGATACTGGACGTAAACGGCCTTGCGTTTGTTCAGGCCTGCGTCATAGGCATTGGTGACTTTCCTGGGGCATTTTTCAGCACAGGCGCCGCAGGCGATACATTTTTGCATGTCCACGTATCGCGGGTGTTGAATCAAGCTGACTTCGAAATTGCCTTCTTCCCCGTTAATGCTCTGGACTTGGGAGAGGGTTAGCAGTTCGATATTGATATGCCGGCCGACCTCGACCAGTTTCGGCGATATGTTTCACATTGCACAATCGTTGGTGGGAAAGGTTTTATCCAGCTGGGCCATCATGCCTCCGATGGAGCTGGATTCTTCGACGAGGTATACCAGGTAGCCCGAATCTGCCAGATCCAGGGAAGCCTGCATTCCGGCAATACCGCCGCCGACCACCATTACTGCGCCTATATCTTTTTTTGACATAATCACTCCGTCATTAAATATGAAGTAATGTGAGAAAGTTCAAGCCGGTTATGATCGAGTCCTAAAGTTTTTTGATCAATTTCCATGCACAAACCGAGCAGCTGAGGATAGAGAATCGGGGCCAATGGCTCCCAATTATCAGAATTTAGCGCCATGCGATTTTGGACCCAGTCAAACTGCAGATGGGTGTAAGGACATGCGGTGCATATATAATGGGCCCCCGCATCTCTGGCGCTGGTTATCTTTTTTAAAGCCATATCCATGGCCAGGCGGTCATTGACGCCGGTCAAGGGGGCACCGCAGCAATCCAGTTTGCGCGCCCATTCAACGCTGAAGGCCCCGGTAATTTCAACCAGTTCGTCAAAAATTACAGGCGACACCGGGTCGTCAAAACCGGTGATCTTGCTGGGGCGCAGGGCATGACAGCCATAGCTGACCGCTATTTGAAGACCGCTGAAGGTTTTCGAAATCAAAGGCTTTAAACTCGCGGTCCCCACCTTATGGTACAATACCGACAGCAAATGATGAACCTGCACACGGCCCTCGTAATGGAGCTTTTCTTTGGCCAGGATGGCGTTGATATCCTTTTTTAGATCCGGATCCTCGTCCAGCGCATAGGCGGCCTTTTTAAGCGAGCCGTAGCAGCATTTGCACATCACCATCATATCCAGGCCGGACCTTTCGGCCACGGCTAGATTTTTGGCGGCCGACAGAACAAACGTGCGGTGATCCATATTTCTGGCCGGATATCCGCAGCAGTTGAATTCGGGAAAATCAACCAGCTCAATATTCAGTTTATCAAAAACAGCCCCGGTGGCATCGGCGTACTGACTGACCCTGGCGGGTATATTGCAGCCCAGAAATGATGCGAATTGCATGATGTCGTTCCTAAAATGAATTGAGCCCCCGCCCGATTGCTGTCAGCTTTTCGCAGCAACAAAATTTTTCAACCCATACAACAGGTCACACACCGCCACCTGCTGCGGGCAGTTTTCCTGGCACTGGTAGCACGTTAAACAATCCCAGATCATTTTGGCACCCGCGGCCATCTCCGTTAATCCCAGTCCCAGGCTGCACATGATTTGATGGGGCAACAGTCCCAGCACCTGCTCCGGCTGCGGGTAATTTGCGACCACCGGGCACACCGCGGTGCAGCTCTGGCAGCTGAAACAATGGGAAAATGTATTGTCGCCCGGCGACGGCCGTCCGGCGGTCGCCGGCAGGGTATTCAATGGGATGGTGGCATCGCTTTTGATGAGTTGCTCGGATTGCCCGGCCACTAATCCGACAGCCTTTCGGATGGGCAGGTTGTAGTCGGCGGCTTTAAGCGTTTCCTGGATCGCCACGCCCCGGGCAAAGGAAAAGGGAGTCAGCACGGGCGCAAGGGGCGGGCCGCTCATCAGCAGCGCCTCTCTGACATGGTACCATAATTCTTTTAGTTGGATGCCGGACGGACAGCGCACGGTGCAGCGGTCACAATTGGTGCACAGGTAGACACCTTCGCCGATCGCTTTCATCTGTTCGTCGTCCAGTTTTTGGCCGGCTACCATTTTTTTGAGGCAAGCCATTTTTTCGGACGGCAAAATATATTCGTTGCCGACGGCTTCGTATATCATGCCGGCCGAGCAATTAAGGCTGCAGCTGCCGCAATGGGTGCAGGCGTCCAGTTCCATGATCTGGCGTGTTAGTATATTGGCCGGAGCCGAACGCCGGGGATCCATGACTTGATTGGCGATCAGGCTGATGGGTGCGGCAATGATGTGAAACATTTTACTGAAAGGCAAATAGGCCAGTCCCGCAAAACAGGCGATGATGTGAATGTACCAGAAAATGGTTGTGCCGTCGGCCTGATCCAGCCAGACGGCCACGGGTGTGATGATTTTGGCCAGGGTATAGCCGGTAAAGGCCCATTTGGCCGAAGCATGACAATCCAGGCAATTGGTTTCGTGCGCTTCACGGCCGGCAGCTAAAAGATCTTCATCAAACGGCCCCGTTACATTGGGAGAAACCAGACCATAATCCTTGACCCAGACGGCTTCAAGCGCTTCAATTTCTTCTTCGTCATCCATACCGGCATAGTCTTCCACCATGCGTGTGAACTCACTGTGGGATGATATCTTAAGCCCTTCCAGACCGATGCCCGAGAGCATGATAACCGCCAGGATAATGACGGCATAATGATCCCGGCCGCCGGTCCGCAGGCGCGGCACCTTTGAAAGATAGCGGCGTATTGCCGCCAGCGCCACACCGGTCAGCACCATGGCACCAAAAAGATCTCGCAAGAAGAGAAAAGGGTTCACGGTCGGGTAGTAATCATTGAACCAGGCTTCGGTTATCACTGAATCCAAAGCATGCATCAGCAGCAACAGCATGAATCCGTAAAAAATCAGCATATGGGCCAGCCAGCGGAGGACACTTTCTTTGAAAACCCGGCCCTGCAGCAATATATCAACCAGGATCGCCCTGCAAACAAACACAAGTTTAGTGCTGAAAACTACCTGCAGAATGCCGCTCGCAGCGGACCGCACTCTTTGAGCTGTTGTAACGGTTTGACCGACGCCCCCCAATTTTCTGATAAACCAATTTGAAACCTTATAGATCAGGCCGAGCAGAAAAATGATAAGGGAGGCGTACAACAGAAAATCGAACATTGCTTGACAAGCTCCAGATTAATTACTTTAAGCGAGCAAGGGTTCGCAGTTTACGGGATTTATCATAGGTTGCCGCAAGGTTTACGCCTGGCTGCGACCTCTTGAGGCAACCCGATTCTCACGTGAAAAGCAGATATGGGAGGTAGGCTGCGATGATCGGCGGTGATGATTTTTGCTAGGATCTGGATGCCTTTTCGGCCCATTCTCCATCCATTTTTTCTTTCCACTTGGGACGCTTTTTACGTTTGCCGGCTTTTTTGATCGTATCCGGAATCAGTTCGAGCAATCGTTGCTTGTCAACCGGTTTGTCAAGAAATGCATCAGGGCTGAAATACTCAAAGTCCGGCCATTGCTTGTAATTGATCCCCAATTCGTCACCCATACCGGAAATACCGATGATCGGGATGTGTTTCAGATCCTCCTCTGTCCGCAATTTTTTGCAAAGTTCAAAACCTGAGAAAAGTGACTCCATCATCACGTCCAGCAACACAATGTCGGGATTCATCTCACGGATCAAATCAAATCCCTTTTGGCCATCATCTGCCGTGAATACTTCAAAGCCGTTTCGTTGAAGAAATGTTTCCATGGTAAACAGATAATCGGTGTTGTCATCGACCACAACAACTTTAAGGCTTTTATCCATGATGATCTCCTTTTTTTACGTACCTGTGTATAAAAGGTTGATGACGAACCCCGCGCTGGTATCAGATACTGCTATTCTATACCCAACCGCTATGATATGAATTATTTGCGCTGTTTCGTCAAGTTAAATTCCATTATCGATTAAAATAATCAGGCCAATCTGAATATAATTGTAAATCGACTTCCCCGGCCCGGTTTTGAGTCAACCTCAATGCGACCGCCGTGCCTGTTAACCACTTTTTCAACCACCGCCAGACCCAGCCCGGTGCCTCCGCTGCCTTTGGTTGAAAAAAACTCCTCAAATATATTGCGCCGGGTGGCCTGATCCATCCCGATGCCACTGTCGGTAATTTCAAAACAAAAATGATCGTCGTCATAAAAGTCGGTTTTGACGCTGACGAAATGATTCTTTTTCTGCGCATCATTCAGACAGGCCTGCAACCCGTTCCAGATCAGATTGTGCAGCATCTGGCGCACACTGGCGATGTCCACCTGAACTTCGGGTACATGGGGATTGATTTGCTCTCTGAGCCGGATGCCCAAACCGGCTGCTTTTTCTTTAAAAAGGGCGATTGAATCCTTTACCAGCCGGCCGGGAGATGCCGTCTCGTATTTAAGAGGTCGGTTTTTCGACGAATACAAAATATTTTTTACAACATCGGTAATTTCGCTGATATTTTTGCTGACAATATTCCATCCCTTTCTGGCAAGGGCGACATCGTTGTCCTTGAAACCCGCATCGACGACATAGGCGCCGCCCTCCAGGCCTTCGAGGATGTTTTTTATTCCATGGGACAGCAGGGTGATCGACTGCCCCAGCATCTTCAGCTCTGCCTGACTTTTTTTTATCGCGGTAATGTTGGTGGACATTTCGATGACAGCCGTAACCTCGCCCTGATCATCCAGGATGGGAGATGTCTGAATGAAGATCTGACAAATTTCGCCACTGGCCAGTTTAACAGTTTCTTCGGTCACATGCCCGCGCTTGTCGCGGAATGTTTTTTGAACCGGACAGTCGGGGCATATTTCCTGCGCGCATTTGTAAACCGTGTAGCATGCTTTACCGGTGGCGTCGCCAAAATCCGCTTTAAAGAGCCGATTGGCAAAAAGAATGTGAAAGTTACGATCCTGGATCGAAATATAGCCGGGCAGCAGATCGATAATTTGACTGAGATCCAAGGCCAAACCGATCGAATTTGCGAAGATATCCTTATTCGGCAATTGTTTTTGACCGCCCATAATCTGATACGTTTGAAGCCAGTCGGATGTGAGTTGAAAATTGAATTACCGTGCACGGCAGGCTCCGGGGATCCCAAGATGAGACCGCGGGTGCGCCGGCCCCCGCGCTGTGCAACCACTATAACGAAAAGATAACAATAAATCAATATGACCCGGCACCCCCCGGCAACGTCAAATTAAACTCCAACCGACACGGATAAAAGCAATTTGCTGTTTAAATGAGGTGGCCCCGGGCACCCCGCAGCCAGCGAATTAATTCTTGAATTTCCTAAAAGTATATAATAGATTTTATTATCTATTTTATTGAAGCATTCAAACAACGGAAAGGAAAACTTAGACGTGAATGTCAAAGAATTAGTGCAAAGGTTTAAACTGCATGTGGTGGCGGGCCAAAATGATCTCGACCGTCAGATTCAGGGGGGATACTGCGGCGACCTTTTAAGTGATGTGATGGGCAATGCGCCCAATGGCTGTCTCTGGCTGACTGTGCAGACCCATCAGAATATTGTCTCGGTTGCCGTGTTGCACGAGATGGCGGCCATTGTTCTGACCGGTGGTCATGCGCCTGATCAGGAAACCATCGATAAGGCCGAAGAAGAAGGCGTCCCCATCCTGATGTGGCCCAATACGGCATTTGATCTTGCCGGGCAAGTCTATGCAGCGGGGGTTACCAATGCTTGAGGGTGTCTGCATTCTTCAAAACCCCAAATCTCAAGCACCCAATTATTTGCCCTGTTAAATAACTGGATTAATAACGCGACCGTGTTTTGATAATAAAGATCATATTGACAACCAATATCGCATATGCCTGCGAGACGATTTAACAGGGCAGGCAAGTCTCAAATTGCAATTTATTCGTCAATGGGATATAGTTTCTACAATATTGTGATCCGGGTTTAAACCTAACCTAAGGAGCGACAGATGACCAGTCTCGACTTTCTGCGAAATGTTGCGGTATTCAAAGGGCTGAATGACGGCCAGCTTGCCGGTATTGAGGAACACGGCCGTGAAATGGAATTCCGCCAAAATGCAAAGCTCTTCAATGAGGGAGATGACGCCACCTGCCTGTGGATTGTAGCAGAGGGGCGGGTTGATCTGCGCTTTGACTTGCCGGATCGTCCGACTTCGACGAAAAACACCCTCTCATCGTTATCCGAATATATGTCCTTTGGTTGGTCAAGCCTTGTTGCACCGCACAAATATAGATTGTCGGCTTACTGTGCCACCAAATCCTGCAAAGTAATCCAAATTGAAAGAGAAGCCCTGGTTAATCTTTTCAAACAGGATTCGAAGACCGGTTATGTGGTCATGTCGAATCTGGTAGAAATCATCGGTCAGCGGTTCGGCCAGTTGCAGGACTTGGCTTCAAAAGCTTCCTACGCCAACATCAAGGTTACGGTACATCTGGCAACCTGCGGTATTGTAGCAGGCGCGCGCGAAGTCATGAGTGCCCTCATGGAGGAAATGGCCCTCACCGACCGTCCGGAGATCGAGGTCAAGAGTGGCGGGTGTATCGGAAATTGTAAGAGCCATCCCAATGTTACGGTGGAGATAGAAGGCGAAGCGCCGGTCGTCTACCAGAAAATGAATGCCGCTAAAATGCGACAGGTATTCAAACAGCATATACTTGCGGGCGAAGTCCAGACAGATTTTGCCCAGGCATGAACATGACTAAATTCCAATATACTAGGGAATTTATCAGCCACTCGACGTTAAAAAAGATGATTCTCTCGCCCATGCTTGCATCCCGCTCCGCGGGGCTACGTTCGAGCCCACAGAGTCAGCAGAGAAAAAAATACCCCGTGAGCGCCGTGTGCTCTGCAAGCTTTGTGAGAGGCTTAAAGATCAGAGGAGACGATCATGACCAGCATCGATTTCTTGGACCAAGTCCAAATTTTCCAGGGTCTTAGCCGTGAGCAGCTTGCTGGAATTATTAAATATTGTGAGCAAGCTGAATTTCTGTCCGGAACCAGGATTTTTGAA
>Ga0307426_1002697_pt1 | contig 10931 bp, 7 predicted proteins | sample SalMarWE160340MG_FD_202165 | JGI IMG/M metagenome (GOLD analysis project Ga0307426, IMG submission 202165) | Salt marsh sediment microbial communities from the Plum Island Ecosystem LTER, Massachusetts, United States - WE1603-40 | ecosystem: Environmental > Aquatic > Marine > Intertidal zone >... | reverse complement strand
GGACCTATCGTGAGGCCTGCGCTACTGGGCAGCAGTCACTTGATTTGAACTGCAACCTGAGGGACCTGCTCAACCCGCGCGGCATGGGCCGGGCGTTCATCAACAGCTTGATTGTGACGATTCCGGCCACGATCCTGCCGATCCTGATCGCAGCCTTCGCCGGGTATGCCTTTTCTTGGCTCGATTTCAAGGGCCGGCAGGTGCTGTTCGCGGTGCTGGTTGGCCTGCAGGTCGTACCGCTGCAGATGACCTTGATCCCGATCTCGCGCATCTATGCCCAACTGGGCCTGAATGGGCAGTTCCTGGGGGTGTGGCTGTTCCACACCGGCTTTGGACTGCCGTATGCGATTTACCTGATGCGCAACTTTCTCGGGTCGCTGCCGCGTGAGCTGTTCGAAGCAGCCTACCTGGATGGCGCGAACCACTGGACTGCGTTCCGGCGCCTGGTGCTACCACTGGCCATGCCGGCCATCGCCGCGTTGGCCATTTTCCAGTTTCTGTGGGTCTGGAATGACCTGCTGGTGGCGCTGGTCTTCCTGGGCGGCAGCAACCCGGTGCTGACCTACCAGATCAGCAACATGGTTACGTCGCTCGGCTCGGGCTGGCAGCTGCTGACCGCGGCAGCCTTCATCTCGATGGCGCTGCCGGTGGTCGTCTTCTTCACCTTCCAGCGCTACTTTGTGCGCGGCCTGCTGGCTGGTTCGGTCAAGGGCTGAGCAGCCTATCATCGTCGGTTTGAAACCATCCGCCAGACTCCGACCTTATCAACCTGGAGTCTGGCGGTCTGGTTTAATTTTAAACGTTATCTGCTGATATCATCAGCACCAGGGGTGTCAGCGCGAGAGAGTAGAACCCGGTGTCAGATCATCCATCAGCAAGCTATCTTGAATTGATGCGAAACCAGATTGACCCTGTTGAAGTGCCCTTCAGCGATCGCGGTTCGCGCCTGTTGCTCTACCGCTACGCCGGACGCCCTGCTTTCAACTTGAAGCTGGCTGAACGGCTGGAGGCGCTGCAGCCGGGGCTTGAAACCCACCGCAGCCGCCCACCATTCTTGAGCGACTTCGTTCTGCTGGATGGCGAAGGGAAGTCGTTGGAGTTCGAACTCGAGACCTTCCCTCAGGTGCTTCACTGCTCAACCCGTATCGGCCGCTTCAGTCTTGCCTACCAGGATCACGACACGCTGGCGGTCGGTCTTCCCCAGGGGAGGGCGGGCGGCATTGCGCTGACGGTAAGCGATCTCTTTCGGTCCAGCCAGGCGCCACAGGGCGACTTGATCAACCACCGGCGGGCAGTGCTGGATTCGAACTGTGAGATCGTGCTTGATCAGAGCGAGCCGGCTGGGACCGGCGAGCGCAGGATGTTCATTGTGCAGCCCGGGGATGACCCGGTGATCCGAATCTCGCTGCTGCGTGGGCAGCGTGCGCCAAAGGCCGTCTTCCCGTTCACCGAGACGCTCACTGCCGCGCGAGAACGTTGGAGCGCGTGGTTCGCCCGTGTCCCGCCTGTTGAAAGCAAGCTAGCAAGTGCATATGCCTATGCCTGGTGGACGCTGGCGAACAACCTGGTTGCGCCACTGGGGAAGGTGCAGTACGAAGCGCTGATGCCCAGCAAAGCGCAGTACCTGGGCATCTGGAACTGGGATGCCTGCTTCCATGCCATCGCGCTGCGTCACGTTGATCCGGACCTGGCGCGCGGTCAACTGCGTACGCTGCTTGCTGCCCAATGCGAGGACGGGATGCTGCCGGATGTAGTTCACGACGAAGGCATCGTCGATCAGATCGATCACCCGCTTCCGGCTAGAGTCACGAAACCGCCTGTGATGGCCTGGGCCGCGCTCAAGATTCACGAAGTCGATCATGACCTGGAGTTCCTGCGTGAGATCTACCCGGCGCTGAAACGCTGGAACCGCTGGTGGTTCGAGCAGCGAACAGGTGAGGCCGAGGGCCTGGCGCATTATTGCCACCCCTACTCCTCCGGCCTGGACGATAACCCGATGTGGGATCATGGCTTTCCAGTCGTGGCGGTCGACCTGAACACCTACCTGGTGATCCAGATGGATTCGCTGGCGGTGATCGCTGAGCAGCTTGACCTGAGTGATGAGGCCCACGCGTGGCGCGGGAACGCTGACCAGCTGACGCAGCGGATGCTTGCGGAGCTATATAACCAGGCGCAGGGCTTTTTCTGGCCCCGGTACGCGGGCGAACCAATCATGGAACGGACGCCCTTTAATTTGTACCCACTCTGGACCGGGCGCATGCCAGCCGGGATCGAGGCGCAGCTGGTCGGGAACCTGACCGACCCCGAGCTCTTCTGGGGGCATCATCCGCTCAGCACAGTTGCCCGGAATGCGGCAAATTACGCGCCAGCGACCATGTGGCGGGGTCCAGTTTGGATCAATATCAATTACATCTTCATCGAGGCGCTGGAACGGGTCGGCCGGAGCGATTTGGCGAGCAAGCTGCGACAGTGCACGATCGACCTGGTGGCCGGGACACACGGTATTTACGAGTTCTACAATCCGGAGGACGGCATGCCGCCGGAGCGCGCCGCCCCGGTCTTCTCCTGGTCGGCAGCGCTGTTCATCGACCTCTGCCTGCAGCAGCTAAGGCATGCTGGGGCAAACCGAGGATAAGTTTCTGGCATTCATCGACTGGCTGCAGATCAAGCACGGCCTGCTCGCAAGTAGTTCGCCCGGTGGGCAGATCATCAGAATCTCTAGGGTCGATAATCTGTTCGCAGGTAAGGTGCCTGAGCTGGAAGAGCAAGTTCCGGCCAGCGAACGGGAGAAATGGATGATGTCGACAAGCAGATGCGGGGCATCAGGAATGAATGCGGGGATACACCCGTGAAAAGAAAATCCGTGAAACCCTTGTTGGGCGCCGTGGAAGCCGGCGGTACGAAGTTCATCTGTGCTGTCGGTACTCGGGATGGGCGGATTCTCAGCGAAACCCGTATCCTCACCACTTCCCCGGACGAGACACTCGGGCACGCGTTGACCTATTTTCGTCAACAAATCCAATCCCTTGGCCCGCTCACATCGATTGGGATCGCTTCCTTCGGCCCCTTAGATCCCCACCGTGAGTCCACGACCTATGGCCAGATCTTGGCCACGCCTAAATCTGGCTGGGCTTTTACGGACATCGTCGGACCGTTCCGGTCTGCGTTCGATGTACCGATTGGCTTTGATACGGATGTTAATGGTTCGGCACTGGGCGAGTGGCGCTGGGGGGCGGCCGTTGGGTTGGAGACTTTTATCTACCTGACGATAGGGACCGGCATAGGGGGAGGCGGGCTTGTGGATGGAAAACTCTTGCACGGCCTGCAGCACCCTGAAATGGGCCACATCGCAATTCCGCAAGACAAGGAAAGGGATCCATTCGAAGGGGTCTGCCCCTTTCACAAGGACTGTTTCGAAGGGCTGGCCTCCGGGCCGGCGATTGAAAAACGTTGGGGAACACAAGCCCAAAACCTGGATCCCGGCCACCCTGCCTGGGATCTTGAGGCACAGTACATCGCATTGGCGTTGCGAACCTATATCTGCATGCTGTCTCCAGAGCGCATCATCCTGGGCGGAGGGGTCATGCAGCAGAACCATCTCTTTCCCCGCATTCGAAGAAAAACACTGACGGCGCTCAACGGCTATATCCATTCTCCGCACATTCTCGACGGGATGGATGAATTCATCGTTGCACCTGATTTGGGTGGAAAATCCGGACTTATGGGCGCATTGGTACTGGCCGATGGCGCTGCCGGAAAAGAAGAAGAAATCAGCGGCAGATAAGCAATGGGATGCGGCTCTCGCGCAGCAGCCCTTCGACCGTGCTGCCAACGACGACCTCCAGCACCGGGCTGCTACTAAATCCACCGAGCAGGATCAAGTCCGCGCTGCTTTCCCTGGCATATCCGAGAATGGCGCGGACGACCGGGCCGTGAAGCTCGGTAGTTGTCACGGCCAGGCCGTGTTTCGCAAGATATTCACCAGCCAAACCCAGAACCTCGTCCGGTGACACACCCTCCTCGTGCACGGTTACGATTTCCAGAGCCATGCCCCATCGCCCAGCCAGGTAGGCAGCGATATAGAGCGCCTCCCAGGCTCGCTCACTTCCATCAAAAGCCAGCAGTCCACGCCGCATTGGGCTGGGTTGATCGGGAACGACCAGCGCAGGCCGCGAGCAGTTGCGGAGCAGTGTGCGGAAGCCTGAACTCAACCGGCGCAGGGGCCCAGGTGCCGGCGGGTGATCGAGCTTGAGCGTGACCAGATCTGTCCAGCGGGAGTATTCACATAGTCGGCGGGAGATGCGCCCGGTGGAGAGGCGAAGCTCACCGTGTACCCCTTCCGTCTGAAGCCGGGTCTCGAAGCGCTGGCGCAGCCGATGGGTACGTTCCCCCTGCGCTTCACCAGCACGCGAAATCACCCGCAGCCCATGGACTGCCGAACCCTCGTAGCGGGCGACGATCAGTGCCTGTTCCAACGCAAGCCAGCTTGACTCGCTGCCGCTCATTGCCACCGTGATCTCGGGAAAGAGCTTATCAGCCGGACGCGGCTCGACTCGTTCAAGACGCCAATGACCGGGATCCGGCCCGCTCGTCAGTTCGTCCGGAGTAAGAATATCAGCCAGGCGCTCACGCAGGCGAACAGCGAAGCGGGCGGCGCGTGGACTGAAGCGCTGTGCCAGATCTCGGGCTGCTTCATGCGTTTCAACCCGCAATCCGAATTCGCTTTCCAGCGCTGCCCGGTGTTCTGAAATCCAGAGGTAAAGGTCCGTTTCGGTGCGTTGTGAGAAATCGCGCAGTACGCCGCGTTCGCGAATAACCTCCACCACCGGTAGGTAGACACGGTCGTACCAGTGCGCGACAGCTTCTGCCATGCTTATTTCGCGCCGCTGCTCGAGCCCCATGAAATAGCGGTGCACGCGTATGTGCTCCTCGAGCCGTGTATATTCGCCTGGCACAGTCACGGCTAGATCAGCGCCAGGCCGCAGTTCGTTCAGGTGTGTTTGACTGAGGAAGTCGGCGTACTCGGCCTTCAGGATTAGATCATCTGGCTGGACATCGGGCGTCAGCGGCACATCACTCTGCACCCGCGTCACGTAGGCTTGAATGGAATGCGAGCCCGATTCGCGAGCCACAGAAACGCGGTGGTTGCCATCCTTAACGAAGTAAGCCTCCCCGATCTGGTAAACCTCGATCGGGGGAAAACCGGTTGCGCTCTCGCTGACGCCCTTCACCCGCGCCCAGCGCTCGCGCGAGCTTTCGGATATTGGTAGAAAGCTGCGGGTGAAATCGTTGTAGCGGCCCAGGCTGCCCACGATCGAATCCAGAGGAATCTCGCGCAGCTCCTGGCGCGGGGTCTCAACCGCGTGGAGCTGCTGGCGTACCTGCTCGTAGGAGAGCAGATCCGGTGAGCGGCCGCTCAGACGGGAGAAGATGCGTTCGAAGGTTGCCTTGCGGCGAGCGGTGCGGAAATCCTGCACCGCGGAACTGGTCAGTTCGCCTGGCTCATTCATGGCTGATGAATTCTACCCCGCGATTAGGCCTGCGAATACGCACCGATTCAACATGAGCCGGACGCAGTGCGGTCTTTATTCAGGTTTTCAGGGGACGGGGGTTGCCGTGGCGAGGTAATCGCCCTGCAGCCAACCCTCAAGCGTCTCGCCCAAAATGGTTGTGTAGCGCACGTGCCACCATTCGGCCTCGCCGATTGTGACCGGCCCTTCAAGCACAAGCATCTCGGCCCCATCGGCGACGAAACCGACGTGCGCCGCGAGCGGATCGGGGGTGACGCGCACCACGGCGCCGGTACCGCCGGTGCGGGCGACAACAGCCGGCATCGGGGTCGGTGTGGAGGTCTCGGTTGGGGTGGGTGTGACGGTTGGGGTAGGGGTGCGCGTGGGCGTACCGGTCGCCGTTGGCGTAGGGGTGACCGTGGGTGTGGCGGTGGCGGTAGGCGTTGCGGTCGGCGTGGGTGTCGGGGTGGGAAGTGCGGCCAGAACTGAGGCGCCCAGGCCGGCCGCGCTGACGATCGCCACCAGCCCCATCAATGCTACCGCCGCCGCTAGCGAGCCGCTCGAACCGGTCAATGGGCGGAATCCATGGGCTGCGAGCACGGCGACCGCCACGACCAGTGCCCAGGCCAGATGCAGGCCGAAGGTGAGCAAAGCGCCCCGCCAGATTTCAGGATCGAGGCGCATCAGGCCAACTGCGGCGGCGCCTAGCGGAAGGGCAATCTCGTACGTGATGGCAGCGCTTGCCAGGCTGCTCAGCCGCTCTTCTCGCGCCATGACCGCTCCCATGTACCCGGCGGCGATCATGATCAGCCCGAAGTCGACCAGGTTCAACCCTGTGTGGCCGAGCGCAAGCAGATAGGAAGTGCTGGCAGGTGCTGCCAGGGATCCGCTGGCGCCAGCCAGGATGCCGAGCAGAGCCAGCGCGATCAGGACTGCGGCCAGCATGCGTAGGAAGAAGCGCACAGCGCCCGATACGGCACCCAGGGCCAACCCCATCAGCGGTCCCATCGTCGGTGCGACCAGTGCTCCGGCCACGAGCAATGCGCGCTGATCGAAGCGGAAGCCGAATCCGATCAGCAGGCCAGATGCCAGCGCCCGCAGGAAGAACGAGACGTCAGGTGTGACAAGCTGCGCCAGACCCTCGAGGTAGGCTTCACGTTCGTCAGCCCGCAGCTGGGTGAGCATGCGCCGGGCGCGCCGGCGGCGGGCAGCGGTATGGCGATCGAGCGGATCGAAGGGTTCGCTAGCCTGTGTACTCATCGACGTAAAGTAGCCACCAATCGCAGCGGGTGCTCGAGCAGTTCGAGCCCGGCAAGGATATCTGTTGCAAAAACATCAGCCCGGGTCAGAGCTTCGACAGCCAGGCCTTCACCCGAAAGTACGGCGATTCCGATCACGGCCGCCTCGAGCATAGCGGCATCGTTCGCCCCCTGCCCGATGGCCACAACCGTCTCGGCGCCGAGCTCGTTCACGTAAGTTGCCTTGGCTTCGGCCTCACCGCCACCCGGGATGCGCACCGCTTGCAGTCCAAGATGGCGGTCGATCTCGGCCTGCCGGCCGTGGGTGTCAGCCGTAAGCAGGTGCAGCTCAAGCCGGTCGCCGATTGCGAGTAGGGCGTTTGAGACACCGGGCAGCAGCGAGCCGTCGAAGGCGAGCGTGCCGTTGACGTCGGATACCAAGTGCTGCAGTTGAATCAGCCCGCGCCCGGGGATGTTGAGTTCGATCAAGCCGCCTCCTAGAATTCGAGGGATTATAGCATCGAGATTACACGGCGAACAAAAAGACACCTATGTTATCGCTTTTACGGGAGTAGCTGGATTTCAGGATCTTAGCAAGTCGTTCAAAGAGTTTTCCAGGGATTATGCGGAATCAACTATTGGGGTTTGGAATTGGCGAGGTCTCTGTTTTCTTTGAATTTTATAACTCGTCCCTAGGATTCAAGCGGAAATCTTTCTTGATAAAAGCTAAGGACGCAATAAATGGGAAGCATCCTTGGATAGTTAAAGGAAGATCCATCGCTACGGTTTGTTGAATCGAATAGATCGATGCTATTGACATAAAATGGCTTTGAAATATGCCTGCCGACCTGAATCAGGGAGAGCCCCGTTATTCATGTAATCGCACTGGCGATGCCGAATGACCTCGTTATCTCTGATCCATAACGCCATTTCTTCTGCATCGGCTTCCCGACCAACCATCACAAAGCCTTTCAAGAACGGCAGCCACTCGGATCGATCGATTGGTTTAAACCCCAAGCTCAGGGCTCGGTCTCCGAGCTCAACGACGCGATTCCAGTTGGATCGTTGTGCTTCCAGCGAAGCGGTTTCAAAAAAATAGCACCAGTCGTGCTCCGGTTCCCTCCCGAAAATATCCTCAGGAGGTAGGGTCATGGGCGCATCTATATCGATTTGATTAATTTGAGACAGCCTGATGATTGAATAGAGCATAGGAGAGGTTTGTCCAGGAAAAACTGGATCGTCACCATCCATTGCATGCCAGCAGGATGTGCGTTCTGGCCGAGAAAGGATCAGACTGTTAAGGTAGGAGCGAGAAGACTCGACTGTATCCCTTAACCCCCAAGATTCTGTTTGCCCCACCCTGATTTTCTCCAACGTACTTGAGGATAAGATTTCCGATTGGATTCGAACGGTGGGTTCACCCGGGTCGTAGATCAGATTTGCTGGCCCCCATATTTCATAATCTTCAAAGAAACGCTCACCGGGCATTTCAACGAGCAGTACGGTTCCTTCTTTAAGAGATGGTGCGCGCCAGCTTAGCTGCCACCAGAGCTCACGTTGATCGTCCCAAAACGTACTCCACCGGGCAGAATTGCCATATTGGGTTGCGGTAGCAATGGCAATTAAGAAAGCAATGAGAACGAAACGGTATCTTGATTTCACCAAGAAAGAAATTGTGCCAACAAGCAGCAGTGCAACCCCGGCGCTGGCCTGAAGTGTGTATTTATCAAAACCGCTGTCCCAACGCACGTCTCTGCCAACAACCACGACAGGAGCGAGAGTCATTACCACTGCAATGGCGCCGATCAATACCCAGGATAGAAAATTATCCCTTTCATTCCGGTCAACACGCCGAGCAAGGTCTCCTCTAAGGACTGAGAGGGTATATATGGTGAAGATGCCAATTGCGAGCAAAGTAAGCAGGGCTGTAATAATGAACTCTGCAGGCTTGAGATTAAATGTAAATGAGTTGATCGGGACGGCCCAAGCGGATACCACAGTTTCGAAGATATCTTCGACAAGCACGATGGCGCGGTTAGCGACAGTTCTGAGGAGGGATAGCTGGTAAGGCTCAAATGCGGATTCCACACTCACACCCGCGCGACCGCTTTGAAACACAAACAACCGCCAGGTGACGTAAAGTGCCATTAGGATGAAATAAGGAAGCATCATCCTCAGAAACCGCAACAGAGCAGATTTTCTTGACTGGCTGTCCTCACGCCAGATAAAAAGTGCGACCACCATGATCCGTAGTCCTTCAAGTCCGATCATGTACTCATACAGGAACCAGTATCCCGCAGCCGTGATGAGGGCTAATGAAGCAAAGATCGTTTTCCGCCGCAGCTTTCTGGTTTGAAATGCGGCGACCGTCAAACAGATGGAAAGGATAGCCAGCGACAGGGTAGTAAGATGGTTCGACTTGGTGTTCGCGTTAGCCCACTGGAGGAAACCGGGATATATGAAGAAAATGATTGCGGCAGAGGTAGTTTCGAGCTTGTGCTCCGGCCACAAGCGGCGCAGCAACCAGAGAAAGGCAAGCGCGCCGATGGCGCGAATGGTAAAAGAATATATCTGCCAAGATAGCGGATTTTCGCCCAGGAGCCGGTAGCTGATAGAGTAAACAAAACCAACGAAAGGCCGATCGAAGGTAAATAGGTCTACGATGCCCGGAGGTCCGAATGCACGACCGGTCCAGAGCATGTACCAGTCATCGCGATAAAAACCGAATTTGGACATCAAGGGGGCGTATGCAATCAAGCCGAGTAACAAGAGCGTCGCAGTAGCGAAGAATGCTTCACGGCGTTGATAGCATGTAACAATTCGGCGACCGATCGATTTAAAAACCAATGTGCGTTTCCAATCAACGTGATAGCAAGAGTAAATGCCCGGAGAGCGCCATTATATTCGATTTAATTCTTACCGTTCTCAATGTAGATAGTTGAATTGAGAATAGTCAACATCGCCTGATCGGCATCGCCCGAATTCATCGGATCAATTTCCAACCCGCCAGCGTCATTGGGTGAATCGCTCTGAAAGAAGTATGCAGAACACCCTCAGAAGCAACTGGTTAGTCCCTGGCCTTGGTCGACGGCATCCCTGTTCACGAATTACCGTTTTCCATGTGGGCATGAATATCCCATTACGGAGTTGACCGAACATATGCAGCAGCCAACAAGCATTATGGTTATATTAGCAACTGGGGCGAGTGCCTATGAAAAGGAAAGATACAGGCCGGGCACACTTTCCCAGACGGCAAGAGACTCGAATGCAAGTGGGTAAAACACAAGTTATGAAGTCCAAGCAGCAATTATTGTTAGTTCTGCTACCGCCTCTCGTGTTTTTGGCGTGCATGTTGCTCTTCTTTCCGTTTCGATTCCGTTTTGAATTTGACTTCGATGAGGGTATCAACCTCATTAAAGCGATGATGACCCTGGATGGGTTTCGCCTGTATTCCGACGTTTGGAGCGATCAGCCTCCAATATTTAACGCGATCCTAACGTTTTGGTTCCGGGTTGTGGGTATGAACGTAAACGCAGGGCGCGTCCTCGTGCTGGGCTTTTCAACCCTGTTGTTGGCCTCGGTGATGGATTACCTTAACAAATTCTGGGGTATCGTGCATGCGATCTTTGGCGCAATTCTGATTGTAACACTCCCGTTTTATACGACATTAAGTGTTTCGGTCATGATCGGATTGCCATCGTTGACCTTTGCGATGATGGCCTTTGTCGGTATGACAAGATGGCATGAAGGTCAGCAATTGTTTTGGTTGGTGTTCTCGGCAACGTTCCTCGGACTATCTGTCATGACGAAACTTTGGACGATCATCATCGCCCCGCTTTTCATCGCGGGGATTTTCCTTCAGATAAAGAATCACACCTCCAGACGGATAGGCGTGCAAGCAGGCGCCAAGCCTCTGTTTATCTGGTCTCTCGCATTCATTCTTGTAGTTTCGGTGATTCTCCTTGTCTTGGTTCGACCAGACTACATTTCGCAACTCGTCGATGTTCACCTAGCTGCTGGTAAAAGCGAAGCAATGCAATCGTTTGCAGCTCGAAATTCAATCAACCTTTATCTAAAGGATTCCCTTCCGCTATTTGTTTTGGCTTTTCCCGGCTCATTTCTAGCTCTTCGAAAGAAGACGTGGAATGTACTTTATTTAATATTATGGGTGTTTATCGGGTAT
>Ga0307426_1002696_pt1 | contig 10932 bp, 9 predicted proteins | sample SalMarWE160340MG_FD_202165 | JGI IMG/M metagenome (GOLD analysis project Ga0307426, IMG submission 202165) | Salt marsh sediment microbial communities from the Plum Island Ecosystem LTER, Massachusetts, United States - WE1603-40 | ecosystem: Environmental > Aquatic > Marine > Intertidal zone >... | reverse complement strand
CGACGCCAAGGCGCCGCCGCCGCTGACGCCGATGCAGGCGTTCCGCTCCGGCGCGCATTGGCTGAAAGCCGGCGAGACCGCCAAGGCCGTTCACTCGCTCGAATATGCCGCCGAAAAAGGCCACGCCGTCGCGCAGTGGAAGCTCGGCCGCATGTATGCCGAAGGCGAGGGCGTCCCCCAGAACGATCTCAAGGCCTTCGAATATTTCCGCCATATCGCCGACGAGCATGCCGACGACAATCCCGACACCCGCCAGGCGCGCTTCGTCGCCAACGCCTTCGTCGCGCTTGGCCAGTACTATCTCGACGGCATCCCGAACACGAAGATCAAGCGCGATCCCGAGCGCGCGCACGAAATGTTCGCCTATGCCGCGTCCTATTTCCGCGATCCGGACGCACAGTATTATCTCGCCCGGCTCTATCTCGACGGCGTCGGCGCCCCGCACGATCCGCGCACCGCGGCGCGCTGGTTCGGCCTGTCGGCGCAGAAAGGAATGTGCCGGGCGCAGGCCATGCTCGGTGCCATGCTGTTCACTGGCGACCACGTGCCACGCCAGGCCGCGCGCGGCCTGATGTGGCTGACGCTCGCCAAGGATGCCGCCAACGATGCCGACCGCGCCTGGATCAACCGGCTCTACGACAACGCCTTCCGACAGGCGACCCAGGACGAGCGCGCGCTGGCGCTGGTCTATCTGCGGCATTGGCTAGTGACGCGGCGGGAATAGGTTGCCAGCTCGCCGCTTGACGCGGTCTTTCTGTCTTATCGAAAAGCGAAGACCACCGATCTCGCAAAAGAGATCGGTGGTCTTCTAAATTTGTACGTCATGAAATCAAACCAGACGGAGCCACTGAACCTGAAACAGATCAGTGACTCCGCCGGCCAACCAGGCCGTTGTGGCTTCGACCTCGAAGGCGTGGGAATTTTAGCCGCTCGCGTCTCACGCGGCGATTTGATCCGATTGGTAACCTGACGAAGTAACGTTACCGGGGCAGCGTGGCTGTGCGATGACGCGGTTTCTTCACCGCCCCGCAATGTCCAGATCGACAAACACCGGCACGTGATCGGACGGCTTGTCCCAGCCGCGCACGTGGCGGTCGATGCCGGCGTCGGTGAGCCGGTCGGCGGCCTGTGGCGACAGCAGCAGATGATCGATGCGGATGCCATCGTTCTTCTGGTAGGCGCCGGCCTGATAGTCCCAGAACGTATAGAGGTCGCCGGCGTCGCTGACGGCGCGGATGGCGTCGGTCAGCCCGAGATTGATCAGCGCCCGGTACTTCTCCCGGGTCGGCCGCAGGAAGAGGGCGTCGTTGACCCAGGCTTCCGGCCGCTTGGCGTCGAGCGGCGTGGGAATGACGTTGTAGTCGCCGGCCAACACCAGCGGCTCTTCCAGTTTAAGTCGTTCATCTGAAAACTTAGCAAGCCGATCCATCCAATTGAGCTTATAGGCATATTTGTCTTCACTACCATTGCCGTTGGGCAGATAAAGACTGACCACCCGCAGTGCCCCGGTCTTGGTCGACACCACGGCTTCCAGGAAGCGGGCCTGCACGTCGCCGTCCTCCCCGTCGAGGCGCGGCTTGACCTCGTCGAACGGCAGCTTGGAGAGCAGCGCCACCCCGTTGAAGGTCTTCTGGCCGTGCACCGCCACGTTGTAGCCGAGCGCCTCCAGCGGCTCGCGCGGGAAGGCGTCGTCGGTGCATTTGATCTCCTGCAGGCAGACGATGTCGGGGGCCCGTTCGGCTAGCCAGGCCGTCAGGCTGTCCATGCGCTGGCGGATCGAATTGACGTTCCAGGTGGCGATACGCATGGGCGAACGGGTCCGGCGGGGCGAATGACGGCTCTGAGCGTCCGTATTTACCGCAGGGATATGCACCTGGACACGTTTATATGCTAATAGGGTTGGCCAGCGTGGCCGCCGGTAAAGCTTGAGAAAACGGCTGTTTAGCGTTGATAGGGAGCGCCCGGGCGGCACGCGAAACGAGCCCGGATCGAAAGCTGCAGATGAGCAAGCGAAAATGGCTCTTTGGGGTGGCGGTGCTCGCCCTGATCGGCATTGCCGTGCTTAGCCGGGGCACGTGGCTCGGGATGTGGAGCAGCGACCACGCCTCGGCTGCGCGCGCGCAGGGCCAGCGCAGCCGGCCGGTGCCGGTCGAGGTGGCCAAGGCGGTGCGCAAGCAAGTGCCGGTGCGCGTCGACGCCATCGGCACCGTCACGCCCATCGCCAGCGTCGCCATCAAGGCGCGGCTCGAAACGACCATCATCGGCGTCCATTTCCGCGACGGCGCCCACGTCAACAAGGGCGATTTGCTGTTCACCCTCGACTGCCGCGCGCTCGACGCCCAGCTCGCGCAGACCGAGGGCGCGATCGCGCGCGATAAGGCCCAGCTTACCGGCGCCGAGCGCGACGTGGCGCGCTATGAGAGTCTGGCGGCCAAGAACGCGAGCCCACAGCAGATTCTCGACACCGCCAAAACCCAGGCCGAGGTCTACCGCGCCGCCATCAAGTCCGATCAGGGCTTGCTCGACAACCTCAAGGTTCAGCGCAGCTATTGCACGATCACCGCGCCGATCTCCGGCCGCATCAGCGCCGCCGCCGTCAAGATCGGCAATTTCGTGCGCCAGGCCGACAGCGCGGCGATGGCGACCATCAACCAGATGGCACCGGTCTACGTGACCTTCACGGTGCCGCAGAAGGTTTTACCCGACATCCGTCACGCGCTCGCCGCCGAGACCGCCACCGTCGAGGCTGTCATTCCGGGCGAGCAGAAGCACGCCGAAGGCCAGGTCAGCATGATCGAGAACACCGTCGATCCCTCGACCGGCATGGCGACTATCCGCGCCAACATGCCGAATACGGACGAGACGCTGTGGCCCGGCACGCTAGTCACCGCCGAGCTAACACTGCGCAGCGAGGAGGCGGTGGTGGTGCCGACCAACGCCGTGCAGGTGAGCCAGACCAGCAGCTTCGTTTTCGTCGTCGACAAGGGGATCGCCAAGGTCCGCCATGTCGAAGCCGGGCGCCAATTCGAGGGCGAGACGGTGATTAAGTCCGGCGTTAAACCCGGCGAGACCGTCGTCACCGACGGGCAATTACGGCTGCAAAACGGAACGAAGGTCGCGCCACGGGGCGCTAAGCCCGCGGGCGGCGCGCCCAAGGGCCGCGCCGGGAGCTAGCGCATGATCCCGAAAAGCATGTCCTCGAACCCGATCGGGGATGAGAACCGGTTTCCCGCCTTCGCGAAGCCCGCTTCGGCGGGCGAAGCAAGGTCGGACAACATCATGCGCCAGGAAAAATGTAAGGCTGCCACGGTTCAAGCTTCACGGTCCGGACTCTCAGTCGCATGAACCTCCCGGAAATCTGCATTCGCCGCCCGGTGCTGACCACGCTGATGACGGCGTCGCTGATCGTGTTCGGCGCCTTCGCCTACCGGCTGCTGCCGGTGGCGGCGCTGCCGGCGGTGGATTTTCCGACCATCCAGATCACCGCGAGCTTGCCGGGGGCTTCGCCCGAGACCATGGCGGCCTCGGTTGCATCCCCGATCGAGCGCCAGCTCTCGACCATTTCCGGCATCTCGACGATGAGTTCGTCGTCGTCGCTCGGCTCGACGCAGATCACGGTGCAATTCGACCTCGGCCGCGACATCGACGGCGCGTCCCTGGATGTGCAGACCGCGCTCGCCACCGCGCAGCGCCGGCTGCCGGCCGAGATGACCACGCCGCCTTTCTTCCGCAAAGTCAATCCGGGCGATTTCGCGGTGGTCTATCTGAGCATGCGCTCCGATACCTTGCCGTTGTCGAAAATCGATGATTACGCCGAGACGGTGGTGGCGCCTACCATTACACAGCTCTCCGGTGTCTCCCAGGTGCTGGTCTACGGAGCGCAGAAATTCGCCGTGCGCGTCCAGGTCGACCCGGCCGCGGCCGCCGCGCGCAATATCTCGCTCGACGACATCCGCAGCGTGGTCGCCAAAGCCAATTCCTCGACGCCCGTCGGCGCCCTGCAGGGCAAGGACCGCACCGTCACACTGTTGGCGACCGGCGCCATGGAGCACGCCGCCGACTATCGCAACGTGATAGTGGCCTATCGCAACGGCGCGCCGATCAAGCTCGACCAGGTCGCCCGCGTGATCGACAGCGTCGAGGACGACAACGAGGCGAGCTGGTACAACGATAAGCGCGCCATCGTGCTCGGCATCTACCGGCAGCCCGACGCCAATACCGTGGAGGTCGTGGACCAGGTGCTTGCGAAGCTGCCGCAACTGCGCGCGCAGGTGCCGGCGGCGATCGAGATGTCGCCTCTGTTCGACCGCTCGATCTCGATCCGCGCCGCGGTCTGGAACGTGCAGGAGACGCTGGCGATCGCCGTCTGCCTCGTCATCATGGTGATCTTCCTCTTCCTGCGAAAGGTCTCGGCCACCATCATCCCGGCGCTGGCGGTGCCGGTGTCGCTGATCGGCACCTGCGCGGCGATGTACGCCTTCGGCTTCTCCATCAACAACATGACGCTGCTGGCGCTGACGCTGTCGGTCGGCTTCGTGGTCGACGACGCCATTGTCATGCTGGAAAACATCGTGCGCCATATCGAAGGCGGCATGCGGCCGTTCGAGGCGGCGCTCAAAGGCTCGCGCGAGATCGGCTTCACCATCATATCGATCACCTTCTCGCTGATCGCGGTGTTCATTCCGGTGCTGCTGATGGGCGGCATGGTGGGCCGCGTGTTCCGCGAATTCGCCGTCAGCATCTCGGTCGCCATCATCGTCTCCGGCTTCGTCTCGCTGACGCTGACGCCGATGCTGTGCGCGCGCGTGCTCAAGAGCCACGATATCCACGAGAAGCAGAATGTCGTGCTGCGCGGCTTCGAGGTGCTGTTCGAGCGCATGCGGAGCGGCTACGAATGGTCGCTCGACCGCGTGCTGGCCTTCAAGTCGATCATGCTGATAGTGACGCTGGCGACCATCGCCGCCACCATCTGGCTCTACGTCATCGTGCCCAAGGGCTTCTTCCCCACCGAGGACACCGGCTTCCTATTCGGCATCACCGAGGCCAAGACCGATATCGGCTTCGAATCGATGATCGAGCACCAGCGCAAGCTCGCCGATATCGTGCGCGCCGATCCCGCCGTGTCCTATGTGAACTCGTCGGTCGGCGGCTTCGGTTCGCGCGGGCTCGGCAATACCGGGCGCATGCTGGTGGCGCTGAAGGACCGCGATAAGCGCCCGCCCTTGCGCGTGGTCATCGGGCGGCTGCGGCGCGAGGCCAATGTCGTGCCCGGCATTCGGATATTCTTCCAGCCGATCCAGAACATCCGCCTGGGCGGCCGTCTCAGCAAGAGCCAGTACGAATACACGCTGCAGTCCAACGACACCGACGCGCTCTATCGCGCGGCGCCCGAAATGCGCAACAAGATCGCCAAACTGCCGGGGCTGCTCGATGTCACCACCGACCTCTACATCAAGAACCCGCAGATCACGATCGATGTGGATCGCGAGAAGGCCGCAGTCTACGGCGTCAGCGTCGACCAGGTGCGCCAGGAGCTCTACAACGCCTTCGGCACCCGCCAGGTCGCCACCATCTATACGCCGGCCAACGACTATGCAGTGATCCTGGAGAGCATGCCGCAATACCGGGCGGCCCCGAACGACCTCAACCGGCTCTATCTGAAGAGCTCGAACGGAACCGTCATCCCGCTGTCGGCGGTGACGCATTTCGTGCGCACGGTCGGGCCCTTGCAGATCAACCACCAGGGCCAGCAGCCGGCGGTGACGATCTCGTTCAACCTGGCGTCCGGCGTTGCGCTCGGCCAGGCGGTCGACGCCATCACCAAAGTGGAGCGCGACGAAGGGCTGCCGGCCACCATCACCAGCGGCTTCCAGGGCACCGCGCAGGTGTTCCAGGACTCGCTGCGCGGGCAGGGCATCCTGATCCTGGCGGCGATCTTTGCGGCCTATATCGTGCTCGGCATTCTGTACGAGAGCTTCATTCACCCGATCACCATCATCTCCGGCCTGCCGTCGGCCGGCATCGGCGCCATTCTGACGCTGATGCTGTTCGGCATGGACCTGTCGGTGATCGCCATGATCGGCATCGTCATGCTGGTGGGCATCGTCAAGAAGAACGCCATCATGATGATCGACTTCGCCATCGAGCGCCGCCGCGTGGGCTTGTCGGCGGAAGCCGCCATCCGCGAAGCCGCGTCTTTGCGCTTCCGCCCGATCATGATGACGACCTTCGCGGCGATCTTCGGCTCGCTGCCGATCGCGCTCGGCACCGGCGCCGGCGCCGAATTGCGCCAGCCGCTCGGCGTCGCCGTGGTCGGCGGGCTGATGTTGTCGCAGCTTCTGACGCTCTACATCACGCCGGTGATCTATCTCTATCTCGACCGCTTCGACCGCATGATCAAGCGCCGCATCGAGCCGCAGCTCGAGGAAGTGCCGCAAGCCCCGCCGGCGGTGGCGGCGGAGTAGTTATCCGCCTCATCCTGAGGAGCATCGCGAAGCGATGCGTCTCGAAGGATGGGGCGGCCCCATGGTTCGAGACGCGCTGCTGCGCAGCGCTCCTCACCATGAGGCCGGGATAGCTCGGAATGTCTTTAATTACAGCGCGAAGCTCGTCCCGCAGCCGCAGGAGGCGGTGGCGTTCGGGTTCTTCACCTTGAAGGCGGCGCCGATCAGGTCCTCGACGAAGTCGATCTCCGATCCCGCCATATACTGCACCGACATTGGGTCGATCAGCACGGTGGCGCCGTCGCGCGCGATCACCAGATCGTCATCCGCGCGTGCGCGTTCCATGTCGAACTTGTACTGGAATCCGGAGCAGCCGCCGCCTTCCACCGACACGCGCAGCATAGTGCCGGTCGGCTCGGTTTTGAGGATCTCGCCGATCCGCCGCGCCGCTCGTTCGCTGACCGTGATGCTCGCTTCGCTCATCGGCTGGCCTTTTGCCTGCAATGGTATTGGCAGAACCCGTTGCAATTAGTTAAGTGCGCGGGGCCGCTAGGTCAATGCGGGGCAGAATGGCCATAGATACCCCCATCGAACGTGCCGTTTACGCCGCCGATCCGGCGAAAAGCCGCGGCCGGCGCTATGACGAGCCGCCGAGCCCCTCTCGCAACGACTTCCGCCGCGACTGCGACCGCATCATCCACTCCACCGCCTTCCGCCGGCTCGCCCACAAGACGCAAGTGTTCGTCTATCACGAGGGCGACCATTACCGCACCCGGCTCACCCACACTTTGGAGGTGGTGCAGATCGCCCGCTCGCTGGCGCGCGTGCTCGGCCTCGACGAGGACCTGGCCGAGGCCACCGCGCTCGCCCACGACCTCGGCCATCCGCCCTTCGGCCACGCCGGCGAGCGCGCGCTCGACGATGTGCTGAGCGGCCACGGCGGTTTCGACCACAACGCGCAGGCGCTGCGCGTGGTCACCGCGCTCGAGCGCCGCTACGCGCAATTCGACGGGCTCAATTTGACCTGGGAGACGCTGGAAGGCCTGGTCAAGCATAACGGCCCGCTCACCGACCGCGCAGGCCATGCCGTTGGCCGTTACGCCGAGCGCGGCGTGCCGGCGCCGATCTTGGCGTATTCGCGCATCCGGGATCTGGAGCTGTGGTCCTATGCCAGCGCCGAGGCGCAGGCCGCTGCGCTCGCCGACGACATCGCCTATGACGCCCACGACATCGACGACGGCTTACGCGCCGGCCTGTTCAGCTTGGGCGACATCGCGTGCGTGCCGATCGTGGCCGACATTTTGCGTGACATCGAATCAAACCTCGAGGCCACGCGGCGTGCGCACGAGACGGTGCGCCGGCTGATCACCCGCATGATCGAGGACGTGATCGCCGAGAGTCGGCGGAACATCGCCGCGCTGAAGCCGAAATCGGCCGCCGACGTGCGCCACGCGGCCGAGCCGGTGGTGGCGTTCTCGCTGGCGATGCAGAAGGCGGACACCGACATCAAGGGCTTTCTTTATCCGCGCATGTATCGTCACGCGCGGGTGATGGCGGTGATGGGGGAGGCCGAAGGCGTGGTGCGCGACCTGTTCGCGCATTTCGTTGCCCACCCCGCCGAACTGCCGGCGGAATGGCGCGAGGGCGTCGACTTGGCGGACGCCGCCACCCGCGCCCGCCGCGTCGCCGATTATATTGCCGGCATGACCGACCGCTATGCGCTGGTGGAACACGCGCGCTATTTCAAGGCGACGCCGGAGTTGCGGTAATTTCTTTGTCATGACCGGGCTTGGCCCGGTCATCCACGCCTTTTGTGCTGCATTGTTGCAAGACGTGGATGCCCGCGACAAGTGCGGGCATGACGAGGAACGTGATTCCAGCGACTTGCCGCGACAGGCACCTTGATCCGCTTGCCAAAGCGGGAAATCATGCCGCTTCCAGCTTGCAGGGGGAGACCGCATATGTCGCGCAAGACCATCACCGCCTTGGCTCTCTTGGGACTGCTGACCGCGCTCAACGTCGGCATGCTCCTGTTCAATACCGCCCAGCCGTCGCGCGCCGCCGTCGCCGGCATGAAATCGGCGGACTTGCTGAAGGACGCCGACTTCACCAAAGCGGTCAAGGCCATCGTCGGCAAGTGCAAGGTCAATGTCGAGCTTGCGAAGCTGAGCTGCTGAGCGGCCGAACGCGCGCCGCGCGCCGAGATCAAAAAGACACCGAGGCTCAAGCCGCACGCGGCGTGACCATATCCTGGTCATTCCGGGGCGCGAGCGAGAGCGAGCGAACCCGGAATCCATAACCCGGCGCTGCGGAGTATGGATTCCGGGTCCGGCACTGCGGGCCGTCCCGGAACGACGCATTGAATCGGTTGTCCCCGCCCTTGTAAGCGACCGGTTGACACACGTAAGCAAATCGCTTACATTGTGCCGTGATCAGGACGTTCCGGAGCAGGGCGTTGGCGGATCTGTGGTCGAAGGGCCGCACCGGCAGGATCGATGCCAGGCTGCACAAGCGCATCCTTATTCGGCTCGATCGCCTGAACGTCGCGAACGCACCGGAACAGATGAACCTTCCCGGGTTTGATTTCCACGCCCTGAAAGGTTTCGTGCCGACCCGCTACTCGATCCATGTCAATGGACCGTGGTGTATCACTTTCGAGTTCGTCGCCGGAGATGCCCTCCGCGTCGATTTCGAGCAATACCATTGAGGACGCCATGGCCGACTATGCCGCCGCGCGCAATCCGAACCGCTGCCCGAGCCACCCCGGCGCGCTTCTGCGCGAGGTGATCCCGGCGACCGGCAAGAGCAAGGCCGAAATCGCCGCGTTGCTCGGCATTTCGCGCCAGCACCTTTACGACATCCTCAAGGAGCGCAAGCCGGTGTCGCCGGCGGTCGCCGTGCGGCTCGGCAAGCTGTTCGGCGACGGCGCCGGCGTCTGGGTGCGCATGCAGGGCGCGCACGATACCTGGCACGCCGAGCGCGACCTGCGCGCGGAGATCAAGAAGATACCGAGGCTCAAGCCGCGCGCGGCGTAGGGTAAGCTATGCCTAACATCCGCTCGATCGACATGATGGTTCTTGATGATATCTTCGATATGGGTAGCGGATATGTCTTGAATTTCAGTGATCGGACTTTCGCTCAGTTTTTCGCTGAGGAACTGAACGTCGATATCGACAACCCAATCTACAAAAAAATTGGAACATCCAAAGCCAAGCGCCTGCGCTGTTTCCTACAGACTGTTGATAAGGCGACGGTCGTGCGTACCCTAAATGCGCTTTGGGAATATCGCGAAGTCGTGCGGCAAAGATTTGGACAAGATGACACGCTGACGAATGCGCACGGGCAACTTCTCACGATTATTAATAGGCTCAATACGGGTGAAGTAATGCCTTCCCAAGTTGGGTCGCCCCCGAAGCCCGCGTTCGACCGCAAGATATATGGGCAACTCCAAGCCGAGCTTCACCGTCTTTCTGACCTTGAACCCCAACTTAGGGGTTACGCCTTCGAGTCTTTTTTAAAAACTCTATTCGACAGGTTCGGCCTAGAGGCCCGTGAACCATTCAGACTTCGGGGTGAACAAATTGATGGGAGTTTCCTGCTGGGAAATGAGACTTATTTGCTTGAGGCAAAATGGCAGAATGCCCCGTCTGGGGCGGACCATCTTCATACGTTCCACGGCAAGCTTGAGCAGAAGGCTGCTTGGGCCCGAGGTCTTTTCATTAGTTACAGTGGTTTTTCCGAAGATGGCCTCTATTCCTTTGGCCGCGGGAAGCGCGTCATTTGTATGGATGGGTTAGATGTTTCCGAAGCCCTTACCCGAGAACTCCCATTAAATCAGGTTCTCGAACGCAAGGTGCGACGTGCAGCCGAAACGGGATTTGCTTTCATTCGAGTGCGCGACCTGTTCCCAAGTTAAGTCTGTTGGATAAGTTAGGTCGAGTCCATCAACGCTTTGACTTTCCTCAGAAATTCATTTACCCGCAGCGCCACAATGGTAGCCACCCGCAAGTCGAAGCCCAAGACCAGCGCCATCCGCGAGCTCGAGACTAAAAAAAGTTGCGAGCTTGCGGAAGAGTATGAGCATGCTGCGAAGAAAAATCGCGAGCTTGCGAAGAAGCACGAGGGTGAGGCCGAAAAAGCGCGTAAGCTTGCGAAAAAACAAGAGCGCGAGGCAAAGAAATATCGTGGGCTTGCGAAGGAGTTCGAAGGCAAGGCGAAGAAAGCGCGCAAGATTGCCGAAAAACTGGGGCGGGAGGCCAAGAAGAGTCACAAGCTTGCGAAGAAGCATGATGGTGAGGCGAAGAAATCTCGCAAGCTTGCGGAGAACTACGGGCGCAAAGCCAAGAAGATTCGCGTGCTTGTGGGGAAGCCTAAAGCCAGCTCCAGGCGTAAGCCCAAGCCCAAGCCCAAGCCCAAGCCCAAGCCCAAGCCCAAGCCCAAGCCCAAGCCCAAGCCCAAGCCCAAGCCCAAGCCCAAGCCCAAGCTAGCG
>Ga0307426_1002695_pt1 | contig 10936 bp, 9 predicted proteins | sample SalMarWE160340MG_FD_202165 | JGI IMG/M metagenome (GOLD analysis project Ga0307426, IMG submission 202165) | Salt marsh sediment microbial communities from the Plum Island Ecosystem LTER, Massachusetts, United States - WE1603-40 | ecosystem: Environmental > Aquatic > Marine > Intertidal zone >... | reverse complement strand
CAAAGTGGGCTTTCGATCTATTTATCGCTTCAACCTAAGGTCGTCCTGTGAAATCAAAAAAAATTGATTTCACAGTTAAGGATTTTTATACCTTGATTTCACTTTTCATACGTGAAACCCGAAACCTGAAACCATAGGTCCTTTCTTATACCTTAAACTTTGCACAATGCGCCCTGTGCCTTATGCCCTGCAATGATGTCGAACCATAAAATTGTCGACACCCACGCGCACATCTGTGATCCTTTGTTTGATGCGGATCGGGCGGAGGTGCTGCGAAGGGCCGCGGCAGCCGGTGTTAGCGCGGTAATTGCCGTCGGCGAAAATATATCGGATGCGCGCAAAAATATTGAACTGGCCGAAGCGCACTCCATTCTCAGGCCGGCGGCCGGCCTTTATCCGACCACCCTGGACCCGGCCCAGGCAGATGAAATGCTGGCATTTATCCGCAGCGAGCGCTCAAAGCTGGTTGCCATTGGGGAGGTCGGGCTCGATTTCTGGATCGTAAAAGAAGACGCCGGCAAGGAAATTCAAAGAGATATCTTTAAAGGTTTTATTGCCCTGTCCAAAGAGCTGGACCTGCCGCTCAACGTCCATTCCCGTTCGGCGGGCAGGCATGCGGTGGCGTTGCTGCTCGAATCCGGTGCCGCCAGGGTTCAGATGCATGCTTTTGACGGCAAGGCATCGGCCGCCCTGCCGGCGGCTGAGGCCGGGTATTTTTTCTCCATCCCGCCCTCGGTGGTGCGTTCCCGGCAGAAACAAAAGCTCGTCAAAAACCTGCCCCTCTCATCTATTTTGGTCGAAACCGACAGTCCCGTACTGGGGCCCGATCCAAATGAGCGCAACGAGCCGGCCAATATTAAAGTTTCCGTCAAAGCCATCGCAGAATTAAAAAATGTCAGTGAAGAACAAGTGATTGAGGCAGTCACTACAAATACCGCCAGGCTTTATGGAGATCTCGAATTCCGCGGCGGAATGGATTCACATTAGTATGCGGCCTATTCCCGGCACCTATACGTTGATCCTCTCCTCTACTGTCACAAAACCGGTTAAGATCGGCAAACTCGGCACCCTCTCCCTCGATCCCGGTTATTATGTCTATATCGGCAGTGCCTTCGGCCCGGGTGGTCTTAAGGCGCGCATCAGTCACCATCTTAAAAATTCCAGCCGACCTCACTGGCACATCGATTATGTAAGTTCCACATTAAGACTTTACCAAATCTGGTATACCTATGACCCAACCCGACGCGAACATCAATGGGCTGATGTTCATGCGGGCACCAGGGGCGCATCCAGACCGCTGCCGGGGTTCGGTTCCTCAGACTGCGGCTGTCCGTCACATCTTTACTTTTATCAATCACCTCCTTCCGGCATCCAGTTTCGCCGCAAGATTCGGGCAAAAATCGGCGATCACGCCAAAATTATGATTGAAAAATCGAATAATTTCTTGACAAATTCATTATAGGTGATATTCACTAACCTATATTATTCCTTATTTAATAAGGTAATAATAATCTATGTCAAACAGTAGGTAAATATCACTAACCTTTTATTTATTTGATTCTGAATAAGCGAAAGCTGCCAATAAATCCATCCCAAGGAGAAACAACCAATGTCCTCAAAACCGCTTCTCATTGAAAAAAAGGATAAAATAGCAACCATTATGTTGAACCGCCCCCAGGTAATGAACGCCATGAGCAAAGAAATGATTCTGGCGCTGCAAGAGGCCGTAATAGAAATTGCGATAGATGAGGAAATCAGAGTCGTGGTTTTGAAAGGCGCCGGCGACCATTTCTGCTCGGGGGCAGATATCGGCTTATTTGGCGAAGAAATCAAGTCCTATGAGTGGCTTGCCGCCATGAAAGGCGTCGGGCAAATCGTTCGGACCCTGCGTGAGATGCCCCAGCCGGTGGTTACTATGTTCAGAGGCGTGGCCGTCGGCGGGGGTGCAAACCTGGCTCTGGCGGCCGATTTCGTGGTCGCAGCGGATACGGCCAGGTTTTGCGAAATTTTCGTCAACATCGGTTTGATAATGGATTATGGCGGGCACTATTTCCTTCCAAGGCTCGTCGGACTGACAAAGGCCCGGGAACTCGCCATGCTCGGAAACGAAATCGACGGGCGCACCGCCCACTCGATCGGTCTTATATACAAATCCGTCCCGGAGGAAGTGCTTGAAAAAGAAACAAACGACCTGGCGACCACCCTGGCCCGGAAGTCACCACTGGCCTTGAGGCTGATCAAGGAGGGTCTTGAAAAAAGTTTTGACATGTCTCTGAAAGAGGCACTGGATTGGGAGGCCGCCCACCAGTCGATTGCCCTGCAAACGCCCGAGCATAAGGAGATCGTAAAACTGTTTTTGGAGGCAAAAAGTAAGAAAAGTTGAATAGGAGCACTTAGTCAACTCATCAACCCAATCAACTTAATCAACTCAACTAGGGGCATGCATGGCTGTCAAATCAAAATCTGCAACGCAAATATATTTCAACAAGGACCACGACATGGTCCGCAAGGCAGTAAGAGAATTTGTGGATAAAGAAATCAACCCGCATATGGACGAGTGGGAGGAAAAAGGAGAGGCCCCGCTGCACGACTTGTTTAAGAAAATGGGAGATCTCGGATTTCTGGGGATTCGCTATGACCGGCAATACGGTGGGCAGGGACTGGACTACTGGTATGACACCGTTTTTTTGGAGGAATTGGGTCGCGTGCGGGGATCGGGTGTTCCGATGGCAATCGCGGTTCAATCCCACATGGCAACTCCCGCTATTGCAGAGTTCGGCAGCGCGTATCTAAAAGAAACCTACCTGAAACCGGCGATTGCCGGGGATATGGTTGCATCTATCGCCGTTACCGAACCCGGGGCCGGATCGGATGTCAGCGCTCTCCAAACGACTGCCAAAAAAGACGGTGATGCCTACGTCCTCAACGGATCAAAAACCTATATCACCAACGGTACCCAGGCCGACTTTCTGACTTTGCTCGCCAGAACCAGCGATGATCCGGGCTATCATTCGTTCAGTCTTATGGTGGTTCCCACAAACTTGCCCGGATTCCAGGTCAGCCGCAAACTGAATAAAATGGGATGTCACAGCAGTGATACGGCCGAACTATTTTTTGATGATATGAGAATCCCGGCGGAAAATCTCATCGGCAAAGAGGGAGAGGGATTCATCTACCAGATGCAGCAGTTTCAACATGAGCGCTTTTCGGCCATTCCGATGTCTTATACTTCCGCCGAAGAAATGATTGCGATGACGCTTGAACACATCCGGCAGCGCATCGTTTTTGGAAAACCGCTCATAAGCAGACAGGTGTTGCGTCACCGGCTGGCAGACTGGCACACCGAAATTGAATGTTTGCGGCAGCTGACCTACCACATTGTAAGGATGAAGGAAGCCGGCCTTGATGTTACCCGGGAAGTCTCCATGGGCAAACTATATGCCGCCCGGGTCATTCAAAAAGTAGCTGATGGGTGTTTGCAAATGTATGGCGGACTTGGATTTATGGAAGAAATGCTGATCTCGCGCTGCTATCGGGATGCCAAACTGATATCCATCGGCGGCGGCGCCGATGAGATTATGAGGGAGATCATCGCGAAGATGGAGCTGGGATAATTAATCCGCCCTGAAAAATAGCCCATTCAGGGTTGTAATTTGCTCTTAGACAACTGAAGATGGTTGTTAAATCAAAGGCCCGGCGGATTAATTATTTAATGCTGCGCATTTTTTTATGTTTCATGTCAGCCCTATGACAATAAAGAGACGAAGCCTGTATTTAGAAACTGACGATCAAAACGATCCTAACGAACACAACGATCTAAGCCATTTAGGCACTTACAAAAACAGAGGGCCTCCGAAATGGTTACTGGGCGTAAGAATGGTAACAGCATCTACTTCACCAAAGACCACGACATGGTGCGTCGGGCGGTGAGCGATTTTGTAAAAAAGGAAATAAATCCCAACGTGGATCAATGGGAAGAGGATGGAATAGCTCCGCTGAAAGACATATTTAAAAAAATGGGCGATCTTGGATTCCTCGGAATCCGTTATGATTCCGCCTACGGCGGTCAGGGACTGGACTACTGGTATGACACCGTATTTCTGGAGGAGCTGGGCCACATCAAAGCCCTTGGCCTGTCGGTTGCAATTACCGTGCAGACGCACATGGCAACTCCCGCCATTTATGAGTTCGGCAGCGAATATCTGAAAGAAGCCTATTTGAAGCCGGCCATCGCCGGAGAGATGGTCGGCGCGATTGCCGTCACCGAGCCGGGTGCCGGATCGGATGTGGCCGCCATCCAAACCACAGCTAAAAAAGACGGCGGCGATTACGTCATCAACGGCTCCAAAATGTATATTACCAATGGTACCCAGGCGGACTTCCTGACACTGCTGGCCAGGACCAGCGCAGAACCCGGTTATCATTCCTTCAGCCTGTTTGTCGTGCCGACTGATTTGCCCGGTTTCGCCGTAAGCCGAAAATTGGACAAACTGGGCATTCGGATCAGTGATACGGCTGAATTGTTTTTTGACAATGTGAGAATACCTGCGTCCAGCCTTATCGGTAAAGAAAACGAAGGCTTTATTTATCAGATGATGCAGTTTCAGCACGAACGTTTTTCATTGCTGCCTTTCGCCTGCACTGCTGCCAGGGACATTATCGGTATGACGTTGGAACATATCCGGCAAAGGGTGGTCTTCGGCAAGCCGTTGGTTACCAGACAGGTGCTCAGACACAGGCTGGCCGATTGGCTGACGGAAATCGAGTGCCTGCAACAGTTGATCTACCATATCGTCAGAATGAAAGAAGCCGGTCTGGATGCCGTCCGCGAAATATCGATGGGCAAGCTAATAGCCAGCCAGGTGCTGATGAAAGTCGCGGACGGGTGTTTGCAGATGTACGGCGGACTTGGATTCATGAACGAAATGCTCATTTCAAGATACTATCGGGATGCCCGCGGATTGGCGATCGGCGGTGGTGCGGATGAGGTGATGCGGGATGTGATCGCGAAGCTTGAAGGATATTGATTCCATTTATTTATTGAGAGGATCCACCATGCCGACGGCGGCAAATAATACGGCAAGAATTTCAAAGGGCAGGCCCCCGCCCCCGGGGCGAGTAAAAATTGTCGCGTCGCTGAAGACGTTGCTTGAAAAAAATGATTTCGGTGCCATAACCACCGCAGAAATTGCAAAAACCGCCGGTGTCACCGAAGCGCTCATCTATAAATATTTTAAAGACAAGCGCGATTTGCTGCACCAGATTCTGAGCGACTATCTCGAACAGTACCGGGCCCAGATTATCCAGGACCTGCGGGGGATTAAAGGTGCGCTGAACAAGCTGCGCAAGCTCATCTGGTCGCATATAAATGTCTATGCTACAAACAAAGTATTTGCTAAAATCCTTCTGATTGAAGTGCGCAACTACCCGGACTACTATAAAAGTGAAACCTATGAGCGGGTAAAAGAATACAGTGATATTGTCTTGAAAATAATTGAAGAGGGTATTCAGAACAGGGAAATACGAAATGATATCTCACCAAAGCTGATGCGGTACGGCATTCTGGGCAGTATCGAACAGGTCTGTCTATCGGGCATCACTTTCGGCCGCGATATCGATCCCGATAATCTCACCGAGCAGTTGTGTGAGTTTTTGTTCAAAGGAATAATTAATCCGCAATGAAAATTTGTTCAAGCTACTTAATCAACCATTCAACTTAATCAACTCAATAATCCTGAGGGTATCATCATGGGAAAATGGATGGAGGGCTATCTGGAAAAACTGGCCGCCAATCGCATTGAAAACCTTGAGGCCGGCGGAGCGGATCGAATCGAACTGCAGCATCGGTTGGGCAAACTGACTGCCAGGGAAAGAATAGAACGCCTCGCCGATTCCGGTACTTTTGAGGAAATCGGCTCGCTGGTAAGAGAATTTCGTTTCGGCCTGGATGGAGAGGCCAAGCCCAGCCCCTCAGATGGTGTCGTCATGGGGATGGCAGAGGTGAATAAACGACCGGTGATGGTCTATTCGCTGGACTTCACGGTAATGTCCGGTTCAATCGGTGACCAGGGTGTCTGGAAAATAGCTGAATTGATCCGGATGGCCGGCCAGGAACAGATGCCGGTGATCGGCATATTCGATTCGGCCGGTTCAAGGTTCGGCTTTAAAAAGGGATACGTCGGATTAAACGGTCTGGGACAACTGGTAAGAAACTACTGCCTCTACTCCGGTGTTATTCCTCAAATTGCAATGGTTTTAGGACCCTGCACCGGTCCAATCGCACAGGTACCTGTTTTGTCCGACTTTCTGATTATCAATGAGAAAACAGGCTTTCTGTGGTGGGGCGGTGAAATCGTGTCCGATGACGCGGGGTCAGCCGAATTTCACATGGAAAAATGCGGCCAGTGCGACCTGATCGCCGAAAGCGACGCGCATGCCGTTGATCTGGTTAAAGAACTGCTGGCGTTTATGCCCGACAATTGCTGGGAAAAGCCGCTCACAATCGACGCCACCGATGATCCTGAACGGACTGAAGAAGCCTTGCTCGACGTCATGCCCGAAGACCCGAAATTCACGTACGATATCCATGAGATCATTGACCTGATCGTCGACAATGGTGCGTTCTTCGAATTGAAAGCGGACTTCGCCCCCAATATGGTTACCGGTTTCGCCAGGTTTGACGGCATGGTTGCCGGTATTGCCGCCAGCAATCCGGATGAACTCAGCGGCATTATGGAGCCGGATTCATCGGATAAGTATGATCGTTTCATCATGTTTCTGGATGCCTTTAATATCCCCCTTTTGACTATATCGGACACACCGGCCTTTCCGCCCGGCGACAAATGGGAGCGCTTAGGGGTCATCCGACACGGCGCCAAAAACCTGCACGGCTATTCACATCTGACCAATCCCAAAGTGACACTGGTGTTGAGACGCTCTTACGGTGGTTCAAACATCGTGATGGGCTGCAGCAAAATGGGCCCTGATTTCATTTATGGCTGGCCAACTACGGAATTTGCCCCGACCGGACCCGAATCCATCGTTCAGGCTGTTTTCCACAAGGAACTGGACAAGGCCCGGCAGGAAGGCAAATATGAAGAGGTCTACAACTTTTTTCTGAGCATCTTAAAGGAGCATTTCAGTGTCATGACAATGGGGAAAATGTTCACGACCTACTACACGGTTCATGAAGTAATTGACCCCCGAGAAACCCGGCCCCGGATTATCAAAGCCCTGCGCGCCAGCCGGAATAAATCTGAAAAAGTGCCGGAGAAGAAGCGGTATGTTAAACCGGCCTAAGTGGTAAATGATAAGAAATTCAGTTTGATAATGATTTTAGTTCGAGACAAATTGAAGGTCTATTTAGAAACACCAAAATCCGAAGCACGAATATCGAAATTCGAATTTATAAATTATTCAACGTGAGGAATCTATTATGAGCAGACACATGCACGACGCCCTCGAACGCTACAAGGCGATTAAGGAGAAAAATCTTCTGGGCGGCGGTATCAAACACATCGAACGGCAGCACGACCGGGGCAAGTTGACTGCCAGGGAGAGAATCAGAATTCTGCTTGATCCCGACAGCTTCAGCGAGCTTGGATCGTTTGTGGGCACCACCAGCCGGCGCATCGACGGCCGCATACCCGAGGCGCCCTGCGACGGCGCCGTTATCGGCACGGGACGGGTAAACGGCCGTTTGATTATGGTCCATGCCAGCGATTTTACGGTCTTAGGCGGATCAATCGGCGCGCAGCACATCGCCAAATTTGCCAAACCCCTCGAAATGGCCGCCCGGTGGGGTATTCCGATGGTCAATCTGCTGGACTCATCAGGGGGACGACTCGGATACGAAGATGTTGCCATGGCCGGCATTGACTGGTATTTCCGAATCCAGTCCCTGTATTCAGGCGTCATCCCCCAGATTACCCTGCTGATGGGACCCTGCATCGCCGGCGGAGCCTATCTTCCGACGCTGTGCGACTTTTTGTTCATGAGTCGCGTCTCCGCCAACATGTGGCTGGGAGGACCGCGACAGACCCAGGCCGCCACATCCGAGAAAATTGATCGCAACGTGGGGGGTGCCGACTACCACATGCAGCTCAGCGGAAGCTGCGATGTTGTCGGTGAAGACGATGAAGAAACTATCAAAAAATGCCGTCAGCTGCTTCGCTACCTCCCTCAGAATTTCAGGGAGAAACCACCTGCCTGGGAAAAAAGCGACGATCCGCACCGGTCCGTGAACGGACTGATGGATATTGTACCCGATGAATATGATCAGACTTACGATATGCACGACGTCATCAAAAAACTGGTCGATGATGGAGACTATTTTGAAATCAAAGACGAATATGCCAAAAACCTGATTGCCTGCTTCGGCAGGTTTGATGGTGAGGTAGTGGGTTTGGTGGCCTGCAATCCCTGTTGCCCCGGAAGTATTCTGGAGATTAACGCCTGCGACAAATACTACCGGTTTCTGCAGGTCCTGGATGCATACAACATCCCCCTGGTCAATCTGGTAGACACACCGCCGAAGGTTCCGGGCGAAAATGAAGAAGCCAGGGGCCTTCTGAGGCATATCGGCAAAATCGTGGATACCTATGCCACGACCACCGTTCCCAAGATCAGCATCGTTTTACGGCAGGCCTACGCCGATGCCGGCAGCATGATCATGGGCATTCCCAAAAGCATGGGGACGGATTTGACCTATGCCTGGCCCATCGCCAGATTTGGGGTGGAGGCCTCCGATCTGGATTATCGAAAATATTACGAACAGGGCATCGAAGAAGATGCCTATGAATCCTATCTCAACCGGTCAAGGGAAATTGTCGATGTCTATGGCACGGCACTTAGCTGGACGGCCCAAATGATTGATGAAATCATTTTACCCGGTGAGACACGCAAAAAAATTATCGAAGCGCTGTCGTTGACCAAAAACAAGGTAGAAAAACTGCCTGTGCGGGCTAAAAATCACGGGGCATCTCCAACATAGTTGGAATATGTTATTTGTCGGTTGTCCGTGGTCAGGTGTCAGGTGTCAGGTGTCAGGTGTGAAAAAAATATTCAATAAATTATGGAAAAGGAGATGAAATGAGATGGCGACAAAAAGAGTAGAAGTGCGAGCCCCCATGTCCGGCATATTTTATCGCCAACCCGGTCCGGCTGATCCCCCGTACGTCGAAATCGGCGACACCGTCAAAAAGAAACAAGTCCTGGCATTGCTGGAAACAATGAAGGTTTATCAGAAAATCAAATCTCCCGTGAACGGCAAAGTCGTGGAGATCGCGGCCCAGAATCAATCTCCATTGAAAGATGATGATTTGATATTTGTAATTGAAGTGAGTTAATCTACCATGTTCAGTAAAATACTGGTGGCCAACCGCGGGGAGATCGCTCTCAGAGTCATCCGCGCCTGCAAAGAGCTCGGGATTAAAAGCGTTGCCGTTTATTCGGAAGCCGATGACAAATCCTTGCACTTGAAGCTGGCAGATGAACAGATCTGTATCGGTCCGCCCATCAGCGCCAAGAGTTATCTGAATATCGCAAGTATTATAAAAGCCGCCGTGCAATCCGGCGCCGATGCCCTCCACCCCGGCTATGGATATCTGGCTGAGAAAGAAGAATTTGCCCGGGCCTGTGAAGGCCAAGGTATCATATTTATCGGCCCTTCACCTGCCAACCTGGAGCAGGCCGGTGATAAAATGGCGGCCAAGAAGATAATGGAAAAAGCCGGGGTGCCGGTGATTCCCAGCAGCCCCGCGGGCACCAACCGTTTAGATGAAGCCTTGCGTTTTTGCCGCACGATTGGATATCCGGTAATGATTAAAGCTTCCGGCGGCGGCGGCGGCCGCGGCATCCGAATATGCAAAGACGAAGGCGGGCTTCGTGAGGATTTCCCTATAGCCAAAGCCGAAGCCGCAGCGGCCTTTGGAAACGAGACGCTTTATATCGAAAAATTTATCCTACAGCCTCGGCATATCGAATTTCAAATTCTGGCCGACAAATTCGGCAATATCACTCATCTGGGTGAGCGCGAGTGCACCATCCAAAGACGCTACCAGAAGCTTATCGAAGAGGCCCCTTCTCCCGGGCTTACGGCCGAACTTAGAAAGGCCATGGGAGATGCCGCCATCCGGGCCGCCAAAGCTCTGGATTATTTTAACGCCGGCACGATTGAATTTCTTCTGGCTCCGGACGGAAATTTTTATTTTATGGAAGTAAATGCCCGCATACAAGTAGAACATCCGGTAACCGAATTAACTACCGGGATAGATCTGGTCAAGGAACAGATACGCCTTTCGGCTGACGGTAAAATCGACTATACATTTGATGATCTGAATAAACGCGGCTGGGCCATCGAGTGCCGCATCAATGCCGAAGACCCGGACCGCAACTTTTTACCTTCGCCCGGAACCGTGGATGTATACAGATCGCCGGGCGGTTATGGTGTGCGGCTGGACAGCCATTTGTACCAGGGCTATGAACTTCCGATTTACTATGACTCGCTCATTGCCAAGCTGGTGTCTTTCGATCTTACCCGCGATGGGGCGATCGCGATAATGAAAAGAGCGCTTGAAGAATTTATTATCTCGCCTTTGAAAACGAGCATACCGCTTTACCGCAAAATCATGGATGATTCCTCCTTCCGCAAAGGGGAGTTCGATACCGGGTATATAAGTAAATTTGTTCCGGAAGAAGATGATGATGATTAATCAGCTATACAGTATAAATTAAAATGAAGATAGGAGCATTGCTCTGATTGGGTGCAACATTTGGAAAGTCAGTTGTCCGTTGTCAGTGGTCAGTTGTGGTTTGGATTTGGCATTAGAGTAAGAAGGCTTCAGTTTCAGTTTATTCCGAGTTTGAAAACTTCTGACCCGGAAAAAGAAAACCAACCTAAGTAGGTAGTCATATGTGTCGGTAAGCTGTCCCAGTT
>Ga0307426_1002694_pt1 | contig 10938 bp, 5 predicted proteins | sample SalMarWE160340MG_FD_202165 | JGI IMG/M metagenome (GOLD analysis project Ga0307426, IMG submission 202165) | Salt marsh sediment microbial communities from the Plum Island Ecosystem LTER, Massachusetts, United States - WE1603-40 | ecosystem: Environmental > Aquatic > Marine > Intertidal zone >... | reverse complement strand
AGCAGGGCAGCAGGCGCGGCACGCGCTCGACGACCGCCTGGGCCACCTCCTGGGCCGAACGCGCCGCCAGGATCGCCTCGACGACCTCGCGCAGGAAACGCAGCCGTTCCGCATACTGGCGCAGCGCTTCCTCCGCCCGTTTGCGCTCGGTGATGTCGATGCCATAGACGTTAACATAGCCTTCCCCGGCAACGGGAGCCGCAGCCACACGGAAGGTCGTACCGTGCAGTTCCACGTCCCGCTCGATCGCCCGTCCGTCGGCGAGCGCCTGGTCGACTAGGCACCGCAGGTTGTCGTGCGAAAGCGAATGGCTGACTTGGCACCGCCAGTCCAGAGCTTCAGCCGCTGCGGCGTTGCAGTACAAGACGGTCCCGTCGGCAGACACGCGGAGGACAGGGCTCGGGTTCTCTTCTGGGAACCGGGCCAGCCATTGCGCTCTCTCTTTGCTCTCGCGCAGTGCCTCATTGGCCTGGACGTACTTGGTTGTTTCGCGCAGCGAAAAGACCAGGCCCGTCACGTCTCCGCCCGAGCCCTTGAGCGGCGCCAGGCTCCAGTCCCAATAGGTCACGCCGCGTTCAGGCTGGTCGGGAAAGACAAACGGCTTGTCCCTGTAAAAGACGCCCTCACCCGTATCGCGGACCTGGCGAAAAACCGCCTCGTTCTCCTCGTCAGGGTAGAGGGCAAAGTGGTTTCTGCCGACCATCTCCTCCGGCTTCATGCCGCACGTTTCCGCATAGGCGGGGTTGACCCACACAAAGTTGAACTGCCGATCGAGCAGGACCAGCATCACGTCGGTGGTCCGCATGACACTGTCCAGCAGGCTGCGTTCGCGGCGCAGGGCTTCTTCGGCCCGCACCCGACCGGTGATGTCCATGGCCACGCCGATCACCTTGACCGCTTGGCCCTGCTCGTCAAAATCCACCTGCCCGCGGAGCAGCACGCGGCGGACTTCGCCGCTGGGAAGGACGATGCGATGCTCGCTGCTAAAGTCGGGCTCTACGGAGCCCTGGCGGCGGCCAACGGTCTCGGCCACGACGCGCTCGTGGTCGTCGGGATGCACGGCTGCCGGGATGTCGTCCTTCAGGGAAAGGCTATCGTGGGGGCCGAGACCAAACAGCGCCAAAAAACCGGGCGACCAGTTGTCCTCGCCGGTCCGCAGGTCGCGGGTGTAGGTGCCGATGTGCGCCGCGCTGGCGGCCAGGCGCAGGCGCTCACCCTCCTGGCGCAGCGCTTGCTCGGCACGCACGTGGTCGGTGGTCTCGGCAGCGACGCAAAAGACGCCACCGATCGTGCCGTCTGCGCACGGGATGGGGCTAAAGCTGTAATCGAACCACGCCTCCTCGACGTCGCCACCACGCCGGTTGACCATCAGTCGCTGGTCGTGCCTCTCGACGGCCCCCTGGCCCGCCATGACGCCGGCCAGGAGCGGGCCGACGGTCTCCCAGATCCCGGGAAAGACGGCCCGGGCCGGCTGCCCCAGGGCACGCGGGTGCCGGTCGCCGATCAGCGCCGTCCAGGCGCCGTTGTAGAGGAGGGTGAACTTGGGGCCCCAGCCGATCGCCATGGCCGCGCGGGCGCCGAGCACGATGCCGGCCGCGGTGTGAAGGGCAGAAGGCCAGGTCTCGAACGGGCCGAGGGGGGTGGTGGACCAGTCGTGGGTGCGGATGCGCTCGCCCATCTCGCCGCCGTGGAGCAAAACGGAAGGAATGCCGGTTCGAGAAGCGCAGCCTGCATCGCCCACGCGTTGCTGCTGTTCGCCTGGTGTCTTGTGCACGGTGTTTCCAGTTGCTAGGTCGATCGCGATGGTGATACCGGCAAGATCGTATCACCATCCGCGTTGCAGGTCAAGCGAGAGGGTCGATCAGCCCAGCACGCCCGGTGCGACGACGCCGGACAGGCTCAGCTTCTCGGCATAGTGACAGGCGACAAAATGGAGGGGAGAGGTCTCGCGCAGCGCGGGCGTCTCGTGCACGCAGCTCGAGCCGTCGCTGTATGGACAGCGGGGATGGAAATAGCAGCCGCTGGGCGGGTGGGCGGGGTCCGCGACCTCGCCTTCTAGCACAATGCGCTTTTTCTGGTCGCGGAGCAGTGGGTCTGGCTGGGGCACGGCGGAAAGCAGCGCCTCGGTGTAGGGATGCTGGGGTTGGGCAAAGAGTTCGTCGGTCGAGGCCAGCTCTACCAACTTGCCCACGTACATCACCGCCACCCGGTCACAGATATACTCTACCACGCTCAAGTCGTGGGCGATAAACAGGTAGGTCAGGTAGAAGTCTTGTTGCAGGTCCTCCAGCAAGTTGAGGATCTGCGCCCGGACCGAAACGTCCAGCGCCGAGACTGCTTCGTCACAGATCACCAGCCGAGGGTTCAAAGAGAGCGCACGCGCGATCCCAATTCGCTGGCGCTCGCCGCCGCTAAAGGCGTGCGGATAGCGCTTCATGTACTCTGGACGCAGCCCAACCCGCCTCAAGAGCTCTGCGACCCGGTCTTCCAGTTCCTGCCCCCTGGCCAGCTTGTTGACTTTCATCGGCTCCCCGACCAGGTCGACCACGGGCATTCGAGGGTTCAACGAGGAGTAGGGGTCCTGGAAGATCATGCGGATCTGGCGGTGATAGGGCCTTAGGCTCTGGTCATCCAGCAGCGCCAGGTCGACCACGTCGCCGTCCTCGCGCCGGAAGAGGATCTCTCCCCCCAACGGCTCATAGGCCCGGATGATGCAGCGCCCCGCCGTCGTCTTGCCGCAGCCGCTCTCCCCGACCAGTCCCAGGGTCTCGCCAGGGCGGATAAAGAGATTGACGCCATCGACAGCCCGGACCTGGTTCACCACTCGTTGAAAGAAACCTGCCCGGACGGGAAAGTACATCTTGAGATTCCGCACCTCGAGCATGGCATCGCTTCGCATCGAGCCGCCGGTCACTTGATCTGGGGCAGTTGCCGTAGAACCACTGCGCCGTTGTTGGTTGGCCATATCGTGTACCTCAGGTATTCTCGGCTGGGTTGCTTGGCATTGGATCGGCCACCTCGTGGCCCTCGTAGAGGTGGCAGCGCACGACTCGACCTGGCCCAATCTGGAAAGAGGGAGGGGAGATGCGATCGCACTTACCGGGGAGCATGTCATCGCAGCGCGGATAGTAGGGACAACCCTCGGGCCGGCTGTACGGGTCCGGCACCATGCCGCGGATCGAGTCCAGGCGCTGGCCTGCGGCGCGCAAACCGTATTTCGGGATCGACCTCAGCAGTGCCCGGGTGTAGGGATGATGGGCATCGTGAAAGACATCGACCACCCCGCCCTTTTCCGCTACAATGCCCAGATACATCACCACCACGTCATCCGCCATCTCGGCCACCACGCCCAGGTCGTGCGTGATCAGGACAATGCTCATCCCCATATCGTCCTTGAGCTCTCTCATCAGATCCAGGATCTGCGCCTGGGTCGTGACATCCAGTGCGGTGGTCGGCTCGTCGGCGATCAGCAGGCTGGGACTGCAGCTCAGTGCCATGGCGATCATGGCCCGTTGGCGCATACCGCCAGAGAGTTGGAAGGTATAGGTATCCATACGCTCTTCAGGCCTGGGAATGCCCACCCTGCGCAGCAGTTCGACCGCGCGCTCCCTGGCTTCATACTTGGAGACGGGGAGGTGAAGCCGAATGGCTTCGATGATCTGGTTGCCGATGGTGTGGATCGGGCTGAGCGAGGTCATCGGTTCCTGGAAGATCATCGCGATGTCCTTGCCTCGGACGTCGCGGATCTCGGGCCCACGCGCGCCAAGGGCCACCAGGTCCAGCGTCTCCCTGACCTCGGAGCCGTTCTCCCGGCTGACCCGGTGAAAGAGGATCTGCCCATTCACGATCCGGCCGGGATGGTCCAGGATCTGCAAGATCGACCGCGCGGTGACGCTCTTGCCGCAGCCGCTTTCGCCGACGATGCCCAGCGTTTCGCCGCGCTTCATCTCAAAGGAGACGCCGTCTACGGCGCGCACGATGCCATCCTCGGTGAAAAACTGGGTCTTGAGGTCTCTAACCTCGAGAAGAAGGTCTGAGTTGCTCATCCGTCCGTATCCTATCCGGTATCAGCGGCCATAGGGATCGGCCGCGTCCCGCAGCCCATCGCCCAGGAAATTGAGGGCCAGCACGGCAATGACGACCGCTACGCCCGGCAGCAACAGCCAGGGAGCGGTGGCCACAGCGCGGATGTTCTGCGCCTCCTTGAGCAGGACGCCCCAACTGACGATCGGCGGCCGCAGGCCCAGGCCCAGGAAACTCAGGGCGGTCTCGGCCAGGATCATGGACGGGATGGTCAGCGTCAGAGAGGCGATAATGTGGCTGGCAAAGGCCGGGATCATGTGGACCCGGATGATGCGCATCGTGCTGTTGCCATCCAGGCGCGCAGACATGACGAAATCTTCGGTCCGCAGGGCGAGAAAGCGGCCGCGCACCACTCGGGCCAACCCGGTCCAGCCGATCAGCGACAGGAGGATGGTGATCCCGAAAAAGACCTGCAGCGCCGTCCAGGAGGAAGGCAACGCGGCAGCCAGGCCCATCCACAGCGGGATGGTCGGGATCGATCTCAGCAGCTCGATCACACGCTGAATCGCATTGTCCACCCAGCCGCCGTAAAAGCCGGACAACCCTCCCAGGGTAAGCCCGATCACGAAACTTATCGCCACGCCCACCAGGCCGAGGGTCATCGAGATGCGCGTGCCGTGGATGATGCGGCTCAGTACGTCTCGCCCCAACCGGTCGGCGCCGAGGAGATACATGGGCGTGACGATCCGGAGCGGATCTTGGTCATACTCGAGGGGACCGATCAGGTGCCGGTCGGTCTCGAACAACCCCAACAGCTTGTAGGGCGTGCCGTGCACCAAGAGGCTCACAGGGACTTGAGACTCTCTGTCCACGACAAACTCGCGCTTTAGGGCCACCGGGTTCACGGTGACCGAATAGCCGTTGACGTAGGGCGAGAATCGCAGGCCCCCTGCGGTGCGATCGAACAGGTGCAGCGGCTGGGGCGGCGCATAGGGATATTGGGAGCTAAAGGCAGCGTCGGGAAAGGGGGCCAAAAACTCGCCAAACAGCACGACCAGGTAGATCAGGATAGTCACCGTGCCGCCAACTATGGCCAGGCGGTGTTTGCGGAACTTGCGCCACATGAGCGTCCATTGGGACGCTACCAGGATCTTGGCCTCCGCATCTGGCACGGCTGAGCTGGGCGCAGGCGGTTCAACGGGCCTCTCAACGGGCCCACGATCGTCGCTAGTGTCCATCATCGGACCCCCTCAGCAATCATGACAGAACCCCCTCACTGTGTCAAGCGAATGCGTGGATCGAGCCAGGCGAGCAAGATGTCGGAGATGAAGGTGCCAATGACCGTCAACACGCTCAACAGCATGATGAAACTGCCGGCCAGGTACATGTCCTGCGACATCAGCGCCCGCAGCAGCAGGGGGCCTGTGGTGGGCATGGAGAGGACGATCGAGACGATGGCCGAACCCGAGACCAGTATCGGCAGCGTCCAGCCCACCGTGCTGACAAAGGGATTGAGCGCGATCCGTACCGGGTATTTGAGGATCAGGCGAAACTCACTCATGCCCTTGGCGCGCGCGGTGGTCACATAGGGCTTGTGCAGCTCGTCCAGCAGGTTGGCACGCATAATGCGGATCAGGCCGGCTGTACCCCCCGTGCCGATGATCAGGACAGGAATCCAGAGATGCTTGAGCAGGTCCCAGATCTTGCCCCAACTCCACGGTGCATCCGTATAGGCCGGCGAAAAAAGCCCGCCTACACTCTGGTTTAAGACCTTGAAAGCGACGTACATCAGGACCAGCGCCAACAGAAAGTCGGGGATAGCAAGGCCGGCATAGCCGATGATCGTCGCGACATAGTCGCCGATCGAGTATTGGCGCACGGCAGAAAAGATGCCCACCGGAAAGGCCACCAGCCAGGTGAAAAGCAGGGTTGCCAGAGACATGACAAAGGTCAGGGCCAGGCGTCCCCAGATCAGCGTGCTCACCGGCTGGTTCCACTCGAAGGATTGGCCAAAGTCGCCGCGCAGAACGATGCCCGATATCCACTTCCAGTATTGGACGTACACCGGCTGGTTGAGCCCGTAGCGCTGTTCCATGGCCGCCAGGATCGCCTCGTCGACCACTTCGCCGCTCGCCCGCATGTTCGTGACGACGGTCGTAAGATAGTCGCCGGGCGGCAGTTGGATGATGATGAAGGAAAGGATAGAGACGACGACCAGGGTAGGGACCATGTACAGGATCCGCCGAGCAGCGAAACGGAGCATCGATTCTCTCCTCCAAGAACAGCATCGCAAAAACGGCAACGCCCACGTGCCAACGGCCCTACACGTGGGCGTGCCCGTCTTTCAGACTACCAATCTACGCCCATCCCGGTGGTCCTATTCCTTGATCCAATAGGTGCACGTATTGGTCGGGAAGGGATCCGGATAGTTCCAGGACTCTGGCATGGCAAGCGGCACGTTGTAGTAGTTGTTCTTGACCACGCCGAACTGGCCCGTATCCAGGCTAATGCCGATCGTCCAGAAGCGGTCGATGGCGATGTCAATGATCTGGTTCATGAGCTCGGCCTGCTTGTCGGGATCGGCGGTAGCCTTGACCTGGTCATAGAGCTCCTTCTGCTCTATGACGTCGGCCGGGGGCTCCTCGGGTTCGCCGCCAAAGTCGCCCGGCTGTAACCACTCACCCCATGCCGGGGCAAACGTGCTGCCCCAGCCCAAAGGAAAGAGGAACTGGTTGGGGGTGAGGAGGGTCGCCAGGCCGCCATCGCTCCAGCCGGCGGTGGCATCATAGTCGTTGGCTTGGCGCCGCTCGTCGAGCAACTCGCCGCTGATGCCCTGGATGGTCATGTCGATGCCCACTTGATCCCAGTAGATCTTGACCATCTCCAGGACGTCGATCCAGTCCGGCATGCGGGTCGCGTCGACGATCAGGTCGAACTTGATCGGGTTGCCATCCGGCCCGATCCGGACGCCGCTGGCGTCCTTCTCCGGATAGAGGCCGTCGAGAAGCTGGTTGGCCTTGGCCACGTCGTACTCGGTGTACTGGGTGGCCAGCGTCTCGTTGTAGAATAGGGCACTCGGCTTGGGCGCCGCCTGGTAGGGGATGCCCTGCCCGACAAAGACCGTGTCAATGATCTCCTGGCGGTTGATGGCCTGCGAGAGCGCGATGCGGAAATCCTTGGTCTGGAAGACCTCGCGCAAGGCCTCGTTCATGGTGTTCCAGTTGAGGTGGATCACGGTCGTGCACGCCTGGTCGCGGATCTGGTCAAAGAAGTGATAGTCGCCCTGTTCCATGTTGTCGTACAAGACGGCCTTGTTCTTGAGCGAGTTGGCATAATAGTTCATGAACTCGACTTCGCCGTTCAGCGTGCGCAGCAGGAGCACTTCTGGATCGCTCAGGAACTCCCACTCGATGCGTCCGATGTAGGGCAACTGGTTGCCTTCGGTATCGACCTTCCAGTAGTAGGGATTCGGCTCGGAAACGGCGCGCGTCACGTCGCCGCCGGCCGGTTCTGTGACGATCCAGGCATAGATCATCGGCAGGTCGACGTTGGTCCAGGCGGCGCCCGTCCCCTGCGCGCCGGTCTTGGCCTGAAAGAGCTCCACCCAAGTCGAGAATCCGGCGTCGGCGACCATCTGGTCCAGGTTTTCGGTGTTGTACTTGGGGTGGAACTGCTTGACATAGTGCTCGGGGTACTCGATCAAGGGCGAGCCGCTGGGCGTCGCGATCCACTGCAGGAAGAGACCGTAAGGCGCCGCAAAGGAGAACTGGATGGTATGGTCGTCGGGCGCTTCCACCACGGCAAACTCACCGCCCACGGTCAGCCATTGCGGCTTCTGAGGCGTGAGCTCTTCGTTGAGCAGGACATCGTTGTAGCAGAACATGATGTCGTCGGCGTTAAAGTCCTCGCCATCGGACCATTTCATGCCCTCGCGCAGGTGGAAGGTGAACTGGCTCGAGTCTTCGCTCACCTCATACGTCTCGGCCAGATTGGTGAGCAGGCCGTCCCACTGGGGCGTCCAGACCAAAAAGTTCTCGTCGCCCATGAACGAGTAAAAGCGGGACGACCACGAACCGAGCAGCGGGTGGCGCATGAGGCCGCCATACTCCCCAATGGTGTCCAACGGTTCGATCACCCTGGGATTATTGGGCAGGCGCTGCTCCAGGGGCGGCAGTGCGCCGGACTTGACCAGCTCTTGGAACTGGAAAGCTTGGTGCGAGCTGACTGCAGGCGCGGATGTTGGCGTCGGCGGTGCGGCTGTTGCCGTCGGCGGTGCAGTGGTCGCCGTCGCTGCCGCCGGCGCGGATGTAGCAGTAGCTGCTTGCTCGGGCGGTGCGGTCGGTGCGGCTGTCTTGGCGCAGGCCACTGCTGCGACGCCTGCTGCCGCGAGGGATGAAAGGCGCAGAAAGTCTCTACGTGTTACCTTCTTCATCACTTTCCTCCTAAGACATGAAGCTGCTGAAGGCACGAATAGCGACGTAGATCAGGTTTCCGCCGGTCGATCCCCCTTTCTAGACCGAAATGCGGTCGTATTCGGTTGTTGCGGCCTACGCAGATGGAGCAGCTCCCACTCGTCAGGAGGATGGAGGAATAGAGTCGGGATCTGCTATGGAACGCGAAACCTGCCGGTGCGAAGTGGGACCCATCTTAGCACGTTTCGAATAGGCTGTCAAATACGCGCGTTCCCTACCACAGGAGCACCGATTTTCGCTGGGGAACGGGGAGGCTTGTAGCGGACGTGTGTCACGTCCGGCCCGCCATGGTACGGGGGCTCCCACCGGGGTCACATAGGATGACGAACGCCTCGTTCGCGCGACCTACAAGAACTGGAATTCCTTCGGCAGTACGCAGGGGGCGGGCACAGAGTCCCGCCCCTACGGTGGAGCGTCCCATGCCAGGCTGGAGCCTGGCGGTCCCGGGGTATGGCGCAGGGAGGGCGGGGACCCGACGCGCTCGAGCGCAATATTCCGATTCAGCGAATCAGAATTCGCTAGCCCCGCCCCTACGGGCTTATCTGCACGGGCCCAGGGTGTCGCCATGTCGGCTGTGCCCGTTGATCCAGGCCGACCAGGCCACGACGATGGTGTGGCCGCCCGATTTACTGCCCGGCTTGTGGCAGATCGTGACCTTACGTCCCGCGTCCTCGTCGCCCTCGTGATCCTCGTCGCTGGCTGGCGGCGGCTGCACGACGATCAAGGGCTGCACCTGGTAAAGGACGATGATGCTGACGATGGTCACGTTGCCGCGATCGTCGACACAGGCGTAAACGGCGATCACACTGTTCACCTGCAAGCGGCCGTCGATCTGCACGCCCGTATCTAGCGCGATCGTGGTGCCGTCCTGCAGCACGACTGTGCCCCCGTCCACGCCGACCACGAGCGAGGTGACCAGCATGCAGCCATGGCCCCACTGGGGGTCGACCAGCCGGATCTCAGTCGCCAGCCAGGTGCCGTCAGGCAAGATCCGGCCCTTGACCACGACCTGGTCGCCGACATCGATCGGGCCTACGATCTCGGTTTCCGCGTCGACAGCCAGCGAGATGCCGCTCACCACCCAAGGCTCGATCCCTTCGACGGTGCCGGCAAAGGCAAAGGACAGGCCGGTCTCGCGGTCGAGCAGCTCGATCTCGTTGGCCAGCCACGTGCCATCGGGTAGGATCCGGCCCTTGACCCGGACCCGGTCGCCGACCACGATCGGGCCCTCGATCTCGGTCCAGGCCCGCGTCTCGAGCGGGATGCCCGACACGACCCAGGGATCGATCGCTTCCACGGTCCCGGCGAACTCGAACTTGGCTTCCTCCGCCACGAGCGGCGCGATCGAGCGCGCCAGCCAGGTGCCGTCGAGATCCAGAATCACGCCGCGTACGCGCGCCACGTGACCCACGTCCAGGGCGGGATCGATGGTCGTCTCGCTGTCGACGGTGACCGAGATGCCGGAGACCAGCCAGTGCGCCTCGCCAATCTCTTGCACCACCCCGATCAGGCTGAAAGGCGCTCCCTGCCCCTCGAGCAGCACGATCCGCTCGGCAAGCAGCGCCAAGTCCTCGCCCTCTCGAATCACGCCCTCCACGCGCACCCGGTCGCCGACCGCGATGCCCTCATCGATCTCGGTATCAGCGTCGACGGCAATCTCTTGCCCGGCCACCGTCCATGTGACGGTGCCCGTCGCCTCGACCTCGCCGACGATGCTAAAGCGGTTCACCGGCGCACGGCGCAGCAGCACGATCCGGTCGGCGACGCGCGTGCCATCGGGCAGCAGGTGCCCCTCGATGCGCACCCAGTCGCCGACTTGCGGGCCGCCGATGACCTTGGTAGACTCGTCGGTGGTGAAATCCTGCCCGGCGACTCGCCAGATGGTGCCCGTCGCCTCGAGGACGCCCTCCCCGCTGACCTGGTAAAGGGGTTCGGCGGGCGGCTGGTCGACGTGGATCGTGGTCGACTGCCCGGCGACGACGAGCACGGTCACATCGAGGTGAGTGACGGCGACCGTGCCATCGTCCACGCGAAAGCGCACGACCTGGGCCAGCGCGACTGAGACGTGGAAGAAGGTGCCCTTGGCCTCGCCGGTGCCGGCGGGGGTGTGCACCTCGTAGCGCGCGTTCGTACCGTAAGACGGCGTCACGTCGTGGTCCGTCTCGCCGGCCCACTGGGTGAGCTCGACAATGCGCGATCGATCCGCCCGGTCCTGCCCCAACGCGTCGATCGAGAGCTCGGTACCGGGGTCGAGGTAGGCGGTGCTGCCATCGTAGAACACGAGCTGGGCCGTGGACAGCGCCCCCGTGCGCACCCGTGCCCCGGCCTCGAGCACCTGCCCGTCGTGCACGGCCGTCCAGCTCCCATCGGCGCCCTGCACCTCGACCAGGCCCTCTATCCCGTCCAGCACGGCCACGTCCGGCGACTGGGGCTGGCTGCTGAA
>Ga0307426_1002692_pt1 | contig 10946 bp, 8 predicted proteins | sample SalMarWE160340MG_FD_202165 | JGI IMG/M metagenome (GOLD analysis project Ga0307426, IMG submission 202165) | Salt marsh sediment microbial communities from the Plum Island Ecosystem LTER, Massachusetts, United States - WE1603-40 | ecosystem: Environmental > Aquatic > Marine > Intertidal zone >... | reverse complement strand
CGCGACTGCCATCTTGTCGTGTACGCCATTGCCACGTTCGCGCTGTACACGGTCTGGCCCTACCACCAGGGGCTTCGATTCCTCTTTCCCGTACTGCCCCTATACGCATACTTCGTTCTCCGGGGCCTCCTCGCAGCGCATACCGCCCTTCGCAGACGCTACCGTGCTGCTTTCGCCGCGAGCGCCGGCGTTGCGTGCGCGCTGGTGATGGCTCTGTTTGTCCGAAGCACGATCGCCGCCGCGATCAAGAGCAACCCCGTCGAAGGTCCCTTCGACGCAGCAAGCTCCGACATGTTTCAGTTCGTGTCGCACAACACGTCTCCCACGAGCGTCATCGTGTTCTTCAAGCCCAGGCTTATGCGGATGCTGACCGGAAGACCGTCGATTGCGGCCACCCGCACAAGCGAGATAGCCCGGGGTGAATACTTGGTGCTTCACAAACTCGCAGATGACGAATACCAGATGTCGAAAACCGACACCGAAGCGAAGGCTTTGCTGTGCCGGATGTACGAGAATGAGCGTTTCACCGTCTACCGCATTGCAGGGGGGCGGCCCGAAGAGTTGACGAAGTCGGTCGATGTGCCGGCCATGGCTGGCCCGGCTTCCGCAACGGACCACCCGTCCAAGACATGAGAGAAACCATGCCGACCATCATGCATGACACTCCGAGTCAGCGTACGCTCTCAGGGAAAGGTTTGCAGCGTGCCCCGTCTCCGGGACAGCGACGGCTGGCGTGTATCGGAGCGCTTCTTCTCGGATGCTTCCACCCGATTGTCCTCGTTTGCGGCGCAGCTTTTGCCCAACTCGCTCCCGAGCTCACGATCACCTACGCTCAGGCGCAGAAACTGTTCGGCGGGCGCAGAGCGAAAATGGCCATTCTCTACCCGGGCCCCGTCACCTACGAAAGCGGCCTTCCCGGCGACCTCTATCTCATCGATTTCAGCAAAGACCCGCTCGAGTTGGAGCTTATCTGCACCGATGCGCAGACGCGGACGGGCGATCCGATGCTCAGCCCCGACGGCACCCGCGTCGCATACAACGTCGACGGAGAGGTGTTCGTGCGCAACCTCGTCGGACTTCCCGAAGTCGGACGGATCACGCGATGCGGTTTCGAGCAGAGGTGGTGGGTACATCCGGTAAGCCGCGACGAGTACATCATGTATTCAAGTGTCGAGCGCAACAACAGCGACGACATCTACGGCAGAACCTACATGCAGAAGCTTCGCCGGGGCACCTGCCAGCCCGAGGGCGATGTCAAAGTGCTCTTCGACCGCTATGCGTTTGGCGGCGGACGCACGCCCTCGGGGCGCTATATGTTCACCAACCAGCCCGGCTTCCATTTCGCCGACCTCGGCGCCGATTCGCTCAAGGTCGAAAACGCTTCGCTCCAAATCATATTCCAAGGCGAGCGCCGCTGCAACGCTTCGACCTCCCAGGACCCGGCCCATCCCGACTGGTTTCTCTATCTGGAAGGCGATCATAGCGGCATCTGCTACAGCCCCGAGGGAAAGTGTATCTCCAACCCCCTCGGCTACTTCGCGACACAGTGGCCCGAATGGTCGACCCACCCCGACTATGTCTCGGCGGCCAGCACCAAGGCCACAGATTTCTACTCATACACCAGGCCGGGCGATTACGAAGCGTTCGTGTATCAGTGGTCGAGCGACACCTGGACAAAGATCGCCGACCACGCCCGCTCGACCCACTTGTGGGTGGCCAGGTGCGCCGACGCATCACCGCCCGCCTTCGGCCCCTCATCGCTCAGCGCCGGCGGTGTCAACGACACGACCGTGCGACTGTGGTGGAGGGCGGCCCGCGATCCCGACTGCGAAGGGATTCTCAGCTATGCGGTCTACCGAAGCGACTCGTTGACGGCGTTCAAAATCGTGGCGCGTCCCGCCGACACAACCTACCTCGACCGCGTAAGAGAGAACACCAGATACACCTACTATGTCACCGCGCTGAACAGCGGCAACCTTGAATCGTCGGCCAGCAACCCCGTATCGGTAGTATCGCCTGCCGACACCACACGGCCCGCCGTCGTGCGCGTCGTGACTCCCGACAGCGCATCTGTGCTCGTCACGTTCAGCGAAGCTGTGGGCAAGGCGGGCGCCGAAACGCCGGCAAACTACGCGATCGCACCCGGCGTCTCGGTGCTCCAAGCGTCGATACAGACTGTGCTCACCGTGCTCTTGAAGACCACCCCGCTCGCAGCCGATTCTTTATACACGCTCAGCGTTTCCGGCGTTTTCGACTGCGCCCGTGTTCCGAACATCATCGCGGCCGAAGGCGCCGAGGTGCCATTCGCTGCGACCCAGAAGGGCTATATTCTCTGGGAATACTGGTTTCGCGTTTCAGGGGCGGCAATATGGGACCTAGAACAGCATCCCGCCTACCCCAACGATCCCTCGGGAGTCGACCTGCTGGCGCAGCTTGCCACTCCCGAAAACTTCGGCAACGAATACGGCTCGCGCATACGCGGTTTCCTCAGCCCTCCTTCAGGGGGCGGCACCTACACCTTCTGGATCGCATCCGACGACAACAGCAAACTGTTTCTCAGCACCGACGAAAGCCCGTCCAACAAGCGCGAGATCGCCTGCGTCGAGACCTACACCGCACCGCTCGACTGGGACGCCCTTTCGGAGCAGCGCTCGGCGGCCACTACGCTTCAGAGTGGCAGGCGATACTACATCGAAGTGCTGCACAAGGAGGGACTGAGCGGCGATCACTGTTCGGTCGCGTGGCTGGGCCCGGGCATCGCGGCACGCGCGGTGGTCGACGGGAAATACCTTGAGCCCTACAAGTCTATTTCCTATGCCCGCAGGGTCGCAAGCCCCGTGATCGACCCTCCCGAAGCCGTGTTTTCCGATGAGATCACGGTGCGGATTTCAAGCGCCGAAAGCGGTGTGCGGATATACTACACCACCAACGGGTCGGATCCAAGCGACTCGTCGGCGCTCTATGGAAACACCCCGCTTCGCATCACAGAAACCACGATGCTCAAGGCGCGCGCCTACCGCGACCAGCTTCTTCCCAGCGAAATCACTACGGCCGTGTTCTCGAAAGAGGCGCGGGGCAGGATAATCAGCCCCAATGGGGGCGAGCACTTCGAACCGGGCGGCGACATGGCGGTGCGCTGGCTGAGCTACGACACAGCCGCATTCAACAGCGCCGTTGTCGCCTTGAGTTTCGACAACGGCCTGACGTGGTCGTCAAACCTTCACCCCGCGTCAATCGCTCTTGCTGACGGCACCAACATGGGGGAGTTCGTCTGGACCGTGCCGGATTCGCTGGAGGGAGAGGCGCTTGATGGAAAGGCGGCACTTGTAGGCGTCTCGCAGTACGCAGGACCCTTTATCGACCGCTCCGATGCGCCGTTGTGTTTCGGCGACTGCCCCGAGCTTGAGAGCGGAGGGCCGCGCGCCCGCACGCACCGCGTCCGTCCGGTGACAGCGTTTCGCGACAGAGTGGCCGTGAGCATAGCCGACGCAGGCAATCATACGGTCACGATAACCGATCTGAGGGGAGCGATTGTGGCTCGCAGAAGCGGGCGGGGCGCAGCCCGATACATACTCGGCCGCGACCTTCCGTCCGGTGTCTATGTCGCCCGGCTCGATACACGACTCGGCCGCCACATCGCAAAACCCGTGCTTGTCAGATGACCAACGGGCGGGAGTGTCCTTATGGCAGCAAGGAGTTTCATTGTGTTTCTTGTGACGGTGGCAGCAGTCATTCTTGCGCGTTTCGTGCTCGATCTTCTCAACGATTTCGGCAGCATCGACGGTCTCTGGGTTTTGTTCCGGTAGCTTTCGGTGTTTCGCAGCCGCGCGGCTTGGCGGCAGAGCAGTCAAATTGGAGACAAACGGTACGTGGATTTGATGCAGAGATGAAAGCGGGTGAGCGTATGACAGTGCTCAGAGTGATTGTGAGATCGACGGCACGTGCGCTCGACTTACTGCGTACGGTCGACATGAGCGCGGAAGGGGCGGCGGTCGTGGTGCGCAACCGAACGCTTCAGAAATGGCTGGCGTCGCGCTACCCCTGGGCCTGTGTCGTGGCTGCATCCGACATTTCGCCACGCGTATTGCCCCGCAGAACCGCGAGGGAGCCGGCGTAGGCATCGCCGCAGGGAAAGGAGCACACCATGCATTCGTTATCTGTCGTGCTCGGAGGAAGAACGGCCTTGGCCCGCGAGTTCCTCGCTGTTGCCGACCCGGCGGAGATAGTGGTACTTATCGGGCGCAATCCCGACGAGGTCGCATGGCTCAAATCGCGCTACCCGTGGTTCACGGTTTTGAACGGCTGGGAGAGGGACCCGACGTTGCCCGATACTCGCGGCCCAGTGCGCATCTTTTGGTGCAGCGTGGAGCCGCCCCACATAAGCGATATCGAGGTGACCGACTACTGTCGGGCGATGTTTGCCGATCTGGGTATGCTTCGACGCCTTCTCGAGCGCTGCCGGCTCCTTCCGGTGCACATCGCGCTGGTATCGTCAGCCTCGGCCGTGCTTCCATACCCCCACAGCATGTGCGCGCTCACAATCGAGACGGCGGTGGAAGCGCTATGCGCCAACCGCCGGCAAACAGTGCTATCGGTGTTCTACCCGGGGCGACTGGTGGACCGGCGCACGGGTTCGAGCGCGTGGGGATGTTTCTACACGTCGCAAACCCGTCTTGCCCGACTGATGATCAAGGCTGCCACCTCAGAGTCGGCGCAGCGAAGGCTGGTGGGAATCGACGCCCGCATTGAGCTTTTTGCGGCGCGGTGCCGAAAGTGGTTCCACGGGATATCATCCGGACGGCAAGAGGCGGATACTGCAGCCAAGGAAACCGCGCCAAAAATATCGACCTGGTCTTTTGCACGCCACCCGCAACCGCGAATGCATCCGACAGGCGGGCATCCGGTTTCGGCAGAAGTCGCAAGAGCCGTTGGCCGTAGCGCGGCGGCCAGGTAGACGTGTGCTTTTTGTCCAGAACAAAGAGTCGGTATGACAAAGACTGTCCTCAACAATACGTTTGTTCGATGAACACAAGAGCAGATGGTGTTCGGTTCACAAGGCCCCATCATTATGGGGCGGATTCGGGGGGCGCAGCCGCTGGCGTCCCCCGCAATCCCCTTTGCTTGGGGGTGAGAGGTATTTTCGCATTGAGCTATCTCAAACCAGGCCATTCTTCAGCAGAGGAGACTGCGAAAATGCTATTCTCATCACCAATCCGGTTTGCCATGTCCGCAGCGGCATTCATGATTGCCCTGTCGTGCGCAGCGGCGCAGGACACCGTCACCATCCATGTCGGCGACGCCTGGCAGGACTCGGTCAACGTCCACGGCTGGTACTGCGTCTTCCTTATCGACAGCGGCGTGCATCGTCTCCAGGAAGTGGTGCCCGACCTCGGCAGCGTCTTCGCCGGCAAGCCGGGCGCAGTCATGAGCGGTGCGCGAATCCTGACGCACTGGGTGCAAAGCGGCGCGCTCTGGGCCCATGGAGACCAGACCCAGAAGGGACGCTACTATGGCCTATGCCAGGACAACTATCCCGCCTGTCTCTACCCCGAAGATCTCTATCTCGACAATCAGATGCTCAAGCGCGTGGCCATGCTCGCCCAAGTGCAGGCTGGAAGCTGGTACTTCGATTACGAGACCGACAGTGTATACATGGCCGACAACCCCGCCGGCCATGTCATGGAAATCAGCGTCGCTTCACGGGCCATCGGCGGCCCGGGCCTCCACGTGACCGTCAAGAATCTCATCATCGAGAAATATGCCACGCCCAGCCAACTGGGGGCGATTGATGGAGACTATCCGGGCGAGGGATGGGTGATCGAGAACTGTGAAATCCGGCTGAACCATGCCACCGGCATCCAGCTTCGATGTCGAAACGCCCTGCTGCGCAACAACAAGGTGCATCACAACGGACAGAAAGGGATTGGGATTGTCGACGGCGGTGACAGCTCCATTGTCGAAGGCAACGAGATTGCATACAACAACTACTTGCAGGGCTACTCGTTTGGCTGGGAAGGCGGAGGGGCGAAGTTTGTCTGGTCGCGAAACCTTATCATCCGCAACAACCATGTGCACCACAATTTCGGCGCCGGACTGTGGACCGATATCGGCTGCAACAACACGCTGTTTGAAGGCAACCGCTGCGAGTACAACGCCGCCGAGGGAATTTTCCACGAGATCAGCGATACCGCGATCATCCGATGTAACCTCTTGCGCTTCAACGCCACGCTCATGGGCTCCAACCTTCAACTGGGCAACTCTTCAAACACGCAGGTGTACGGCAACGTGGTTGAAGTTGCAGCCGACAAGGGAGACGCGATAATCATTGTGCAGAACGACCGGCCCGATTTCACCAACACGTCGCGCTGGCTTGCGAAAGGCAACGACATCCACCACAACCACATTATCCACAAGGGCGCGGGCGGGGCGAGCGGCGGCTATTGCGAATACGACTGCGCCAACTTCTGGGCAGCAGGCGGCAACCGCTTCGACCACAACACCTACCACACACTTTCCGCCGGTGGGCCGCACTGGGCATGGTCCGGCTCCGCCATGACTTTCGCGCAATTCAAGGCTGCGGGATTCGAAACCGACGGCACGGTCGATGCCGACACGAACTCAATGGACAGCGTGCCGAATTGCAGGAGCTTTGCGGATATCAGAGAGCGCGCGGCCGAGAGCGTGCGAGGGGCGGGATTGATGAAGATCGTCTACGACCGCGCATCCCAGGCCCTTCGCGTGACAGGCGCCCCGGCGTTTCATGATCAGATCCGCATGTCCGTCTTCAACGCTTCCGGCCGACTGGTTTTCGCGGCAACGCGGCAATGCGGTAGTGCACTAATACAATCGTTTGATGCGAGAGCAATCCCGGCGGGAACATACTGCGTCCAGATAGAAACCGAACGAACGAGCGCGCGCAGAAGAATTCTTCTCCTCAGGTAGCCGGCTGCGCACCTGCCAGTGTTTGCGCTGCGGCCGGCTACCCGGAACACCCGGGAAAGGAGCCTGCCGTATGAAGCAAACCTCTCATCGGTCTCACCACAGAGGGGCCCTGCAACGCATCCTGACATTCTTCGCTGCGGCGCTTTTTGTGCTGAACGCCTGTTCGATGTTCGAAGATGCGGTGGTGATGCCCGGCCTCCCGATTTCGTGCCTTGTCGACAGTCTCGACTCGGCACAAGTGTGCGATTGAGAAGAGGGTATATGAAAAGAGCCTATACTGTCACAATCGGTTGTATCGAAGCGCTGCATGACGAGAACAGGTTTCGCGTTTTTCTGCGCGACAACGGCTGGGAGGTTGTCGACAGGCCCAGCCTGGCAGACCTCATTCTTGTTAACACCTGCGGGTACCGCGTGGATCAGTGCGTGACCGAGATTCGCGAATGCGGCCGAGTCAAGCAGGCGTCGGCCGAGATAATCGTCTGCGGATGTCTCCCCCGCATGGCCCGCGAGAAGCTTCGGGAGGTATTTGAGGGAAGGTGTTTCGGGCCAAGAGAGCTTGACAAGCTCGCGGACTACCTCGCGATACGCGGCCGCGTGTCCGACACCGAGTCGACTTCTTTTGAGCCGGGCCTGATGTACTCGCCGTCGCGCACCATCGGGGCGTATCCGCGGGCGATGAGGATGATCGGCCGTTTCGCCGACTGTCTGACGCACATCGAAGACTATTTCGCCCAGGCGGGAGTGTTCTGGTTCGATACCACGATGTCGTACATCAAAGTCGCTACGGGCTGCCTGGGCTCGTGCAGCTATTGCGCAATCCGTTTCGCGAAAGGAAGCATCAAGAGCCGTGCGCCCGAACAAATCCTCGAAGAATTCCGTCATGGACTTGCGCAGGGACAGCGGGAATTCGTGCTCTGCGGCGAAGACGTGGGCGCATACGGATACGATATCTCCACAAGCATCGTGGAGCTTCTCGCCGCCTTGCTCGCCTGCGACAGCGACTGCTCGATTCATCTCCACTACATGGATCCGCGGTTCCTCATTCTGTACTTCGACCAACTGTGCGAATTCTTCGGCAGCGGACGAATTGCCAGTTTGTGTGTACCGGTGCAATCGGGCTCAAACGCCGTCCTGCAGCGGATGAACAAGAAATACACGGCGCAACAATTCGCCTGGCGCGTCCGCTACCTCAACGCCGCTTTCCCCTGGCTTCTCCTTCGCACCCACGCGATTGTGGGATTTCCGGGAGAAACCGACGAAGACTTCAGCGAGACATGCCGCCTTCTCGCCTCGCTTCGATTCAACCAGGTGAGCGTGTATATGTATCAGGCTCTTCCATACAACCCGGCCTCCACGATGCACGGGCAGGTCCCGCACGCCGTCAAGCTACGCCGCGCCCGGAGGCTCAAGGCGAAGACGGCCGCTCGAAAGTGCGCTGCCTGCGCGCACGCGCTCATCGAAGCGCCCAGGGCAATCGAGCGCCGCGCAAAGGCCCTCCGCGAACACGCCGGGCGCTTTCGCTCGCCCCACAAAGGCGTAGATATCGAAGAGGCGGCTGCCATGCCTGCAGAGGTGCACGAATGCAGCGTCCGATAAGTATTCTTCTCATCGCACTCGCAGCGCCAGCTGTCCCCGCCATCGACGGGTTCAGCGTGAGCACGCACTGGGAAGGAGGCAATAATGTGCTCTCCATGGGCTTTGGCGCAATCGTGCGCCATGATATCGCAGGCGACTCGGTTGTGGCCCATACCACGCTGTACGATGGTTCCGCACGGTGGCCCGTGATCAATCAGGAAGGCACGAAGGTCGCGTTTATCGAAAGCGATGCAAAAGCGATAGCGCTCGTCGACAGAGACGGCGGCAGCATAATGCAGCTGGCCGGCAATCTTCTCGACGCCGAAGGGTATCTGGATTGGCCCGACGGCGATTGGGTGTATTACAGCCGAGGAGGAACGAACAGCTTTGGCTCGGAAGAAATCTGGCGGGTCACCACCGACGCCGAACGTATCGAGAGAGTAGCCACCTTCTACAGGCAAGGATGCGACTGCCGGGTAGGACAGTGGGACTGGTCGATAAGCGCCGACGCAACGCGGGCGGCGATTCGGTCGGCCGACGGACGGTTGTGCGAGGGCACGGGGTATGTGCTCCATGTCAGCCTGCCCACTGTGTTTCCCGGCGATATAGAACTAAGTTGCAGCAACGGCTACCAAAGCTGCGGCAACGCCATATCGCCGTCGGGCGACAAAGTCATCTCGTTTGCCGAACTCAATTGGGACCACAATCATTTCGTGATTCGCGACTTCGCCACGCAATCGATTCTCGACCAGTTTACGGTTGATGATATCAGCCTGTGGGCCGGCAAGGACATGGGTTTGTCGGCAAGCCACACCCGCTGGTCGGCAAACTCCGAACAATGGGTATGCGTCATGGCCATGAATCACCTTGTGGGCGAGCCGAAAGCCAACCAGGTGCTGGTAAACTGGGAGAAGAAAAAGGCGATTGCGGTAACTTACAATATGAGGATGGCGGACGGCGAAGAGATGTGGAACGACGGGCCCGGGGATCTCTGGGTGGACTACAAGGCAGCGTGCAAAGCCGTTCCTCGCCGGGGCGGGAGAGCGGCGCCTGGGGCGCGAACGCTGCTTGTGATGAGGAGCGCAAACGCCCAACCGCCACTGGCAGACAGTGGAATCGGGATCGAATCCTTCGATTTGAAAGGAAGGCGGTTGGGAGTTGCCTGCACAAACGGCCCGGCGGCAGACGGGGTCGTGGTACTGCGCCCGGCCGCACAGGCCCAAGGCTCTGCCGGAGATTCTCTCCCTCGAATCCGCAAATAGTGCGATTGTCCGACGGCACGCCGTGATCGTTTTCCCCACAAATTCGGGCATGTGTTTCCCCGCGTGCAGTATCTTCTTGCCGACAGCCGAATGGGGTCGATTGTGCCACAGAGAACAAGCATCTGCCTTGCCGCCTGCCTGCTTGCCGCCTGCTCGGCGCTTCGGGAGGACAACCATATCGCGGTGATTGACGTCGAGCCGATCGACTCAGCCGATGTTTCGCTTTTCGACACAATCACGGCCACGATCGATTATGAATTTGAGTCGCAGTACAAGAACGAAGGTGCTGTTCTGGCCCTGGAGCAGTTGTGCAGCGAAAACGTTGTCGGCGAAGTTCTTGTCCTCGATACGCTTTACACCACCTCCGCCGTTATGGACGTCAAGTTCCAGTTGGTGCAGTTCAGCACGATGTGCGACTACGAGAACAGGCCGCGCCTGCATGTCGTGCGGTTCAAACTCATCTACGACCGTTCGGGCAGCTACGCACAGGTGACCGTGTCCCAGCGGCTCCACTTTTTCCTGACAAGCTGAGGACATTGGAGGTGTTGTGCGGATGAAACGAGAAAACGCAGGCGCTCTCCTTCTTGCCGCCGCCAGCGCGCTGCTTGCGGCCGGATGCGTGCTCAACCCGGGGGACAACGGCGGCACCAAGCCCACGGGAGAGCTGGTCACCATCGGCGACACGCGCATCCTTCGCCTGAACGGTTCTCATTTCGAGCGCGGATACCAGCACGGGTTTCTTGCCGGCGATCTTGCAAAGCGCATGCATCACGAACTGCTGCTCCTTCACCTGTTTGAGGGCAACGATTCGCTGTATGAGTTCGCGCGCGGCTTCTTCAGACAGCATTTCAGGGTCGAGCCGAAGTATTGGGACGAAGCGCGAGGGATAGTGCAGGGCATGCTCGAATCCGGGGCAGGGCTCTACGATACTCTTTTACACCGCACCATCGATACCCTCGATATCCTGCTCCTCAGCTCCATCGAAGAGCTGTTCAATGTGGTGGAGCTGAATTTCGGATGCTCCAGCCTGTCCAGTTGGGGCAGCGCAACTCAGTCCGACACTGCGCTGAAAGGCGAATTGATAATCACACGCCACTGGGACTACCCGCGCTTTGGGCCGATGATCGACGGTGTGATGCTGGTGGCGCACCACCCGTCTGAGCCCAG
>Ga0307426_1002687_pt1 | contig 10953 bp, 8 predicted proteins | sample SalMarWE160340MG_FD_202165 | JGI IMG/M metagenome (GOLD analysis project Ga0307426, IMG submission 202165) | Salt marsh sediment microbial communities from the Plum Island Ecosystem LTER, Massachusetts, United States - WE1603-40 | ecosystem: Environmental > Aquatic > Marine > Intertidal zone >... | reverse complement strand
TCCCCGGACGCAGAGAAACCCACGATCGGTACCGTGCACTTCCGCCGTACCCCACGATCATCGTGGGGCGATTCGACCCCTTCGCATGGGCGGCGGATGCGAATCGACGCAGCGACATCTACAATGCGAATGCCCCCGGCAACGAAATTTTCGAAGGCGCCGCCGGTACACTCACGGGCGTCCCCGGGGCGCTCGGCACGGTCGAAGGGATCGTACGCAAGCTGGAGCGCCTGGAAGACAGTGACGAATTCCAAACCGGGGAAATCCTGGTCACCACCCTGACCAACATCGGCTGGACTCCGCTCTTCCCGCGCGCCGCGGCCATCGTCACCGACCTGGGCGCACCACTCAGTCACGCCGCAATCGTTGCACGGGAACTGGGAATTCCGGCCGTCGTCGGCTGCGGTGATGCGACGATGCGTCTGAAAACAGGCGATCGGATTCGCGTCAACGGCGGCCGGGGACTTGTTGAAATCCTCGAATCAGTTTAGAGATACGTGGGCGGCGTTTTTAGATCGAGATGATCCGCTCTTGATCCTTACATCCGCATCACATCCCATGCATCCCACAGAGCTTGCATTCAGCATACGCGGGGTTTTTTCGGAGCACAACGGATGCGGAAGACTCCCCGCAGCCCTGCTCGCAGAATATCTATGGGCGCAGAACACGGAGCCGATCGCGCGTTGATCTCCAAAATCATACTGGACTCAAGGGCACGCCTGACGTATAGTTCACGTTAGGTAGACATATTCGAGAGGGAGGAACAGTCATGGATCGAATTCGACGTGAATTTACAACGTTGACGCTCGTACTGATCCCGGTTGCGATCGCCATCAACGTCGCCGTGGGACAGCTCGTCCAATCCGTAAAAATCCCACTTTACCTGGATTCGATTGGCACGGTACTCGTGGGCGTGCTCGTCGGACCCTGGGCCGGCGCGCTGACCGGATTTCTGGCCAACTTCGTTTGGACCATCACCGGACTTTTCCCTCAAGCCGTCGCTTGGGCAGGGGTGGCCGCAATCATCGGTGCTTTGGCGGGCGCTTTCCGCACGGGCGATTGGATGAGGGTCTGGTGGAAATCCATCATCGCCGGATTGATCACGGGCATCATCGCTGCCGTACTTTCGGCGCCCATCGCAGCCTACGTTTTTGGCGGCGTGACGGGTACCGGCACAGATGCGCTCGTTGCTGCCTTCCGTAGTGCAGGACTCGACATGCTCGGCGCCAACATGGCACAAGGTGCGGTTTCCGATCCGATCGATAAGGCGGTCACCTTTTTCATCATCTGGGCCATCCTGCAAGCCCTGCCGGAGCATTTCAAAGCTCGCTTTTCCCAGGAGTAACTCTCTATTTCTAGCCCCGGGGAAACAGCCGTTGATCTAAAAGCAGCCTAATGCTGCACGAGACAGGGGTCGGAGGCGCACGCGGTTAATCGATGAGCACACCGACGCTCTACATTCCCCGCTCCAGCGGGCTGCACGCCCTTCATCCGCTGACAAAAATCGCCATGACGGGCGTTTTTTTCGTGGCCGCAGCCACGCTGTCCAACGTATGGTGGCTGCTCGCGCTGTACGCCGTCGGACTGCTGCCGCTGGCCTTTTGGGGACAGGTCTTCCGGCCCTTCATCAAGAGCAACGCATTATTGATCTGGCCCTTCGCACTGTCGCTCTTCCTCATCCAGGGTTTCTTCGCCCGCGGTACGCACGTGCTGCTCCAGCTCGGGCCCCTTTCCCTCAAGGAGGAAGGCTTGTGGCTGGCGGCGCATTTCACCGCACGCTTGTTGGTCTGGTTGGGCGCGGCCGCGCTGATGATGATCGTCACTCGGCCGGACAAACTCATGCTGTCGCTGATCGAACGCGGCATGCCGCGCCAGATCGCTTACATTATCCTTACATCCTTACAGATCATCCCCCGCTTCCAGGATAAAGCGCAGGGCATCCTCGATGCGCAGCGCTCACGCGGGCTGGAAACCGAAGGTTCTTTGATTCACCGCATGCGCATGCTGGTTCCGCTCGTGGCGCCGTTGATCCTCGGCAGCGTTCTGGAATTGGACGAGCGCGCCATGGCGCTGGAGGCGCGCGCCTTCAGCCGCCAGGGACCAAGGACGAGTCTCACCGAACTGGCGGATTCGAAAAGTCAATCCGTTCTGCGCTGGGGTTTCCTCCTCGTCATGTTGGCGCTGATCGCGGCCAGGATCGTGGGGCTGACCCCATGATTCGGGTCGAGAAACTATCCTACCGTTATCCCGGCAGCGAGGAAGAGGTGCTGCAGGAAATCGACCTGACGATCCCCACCGGGCAGTTTTGCGGCGTCGTGGGACCGAACGAAGCGGGGAAGTCGACGCTGTGCTACGCCCTCACCGGCTTCATCCCGCATTTCTATCACGGCCGGCTGACCGGACAGGTCACGGTGGGGATGAAAAACATCAGCGAAACGCCGCTGGGCGAGATCGCCGGAGACATCGGCCTCGTGTTTCAAAATCCATTCAACCAGATCACGGGGTCGCAGTTCTCGGTGGGCGAAGAGGCGGCATTCGGGCTCGAAAACCTGGGCCTGCCGCGCAGCGAAATCATCGCTCGCGTGGCCTGGGCGCTGAACATGATGGGGCTGCAGGAAATATCAGAACGCTCTCCATTTGACCTTTCGGGTGGACAGCAGCAGCGTCTGGCGCTGGCTTCGATGATCGCCATGCGGCCGCGGGTGCTCGTGCTGGACGAACCGACGAGTCAGCTGGATCCGGCCGGGACGCGGGACCTTTTTCTCGCCCTGCAGCGCATGGTTCAGGAGCGAGAGCTGACCGTGGTGCTCGTCGAGCACAAACTGGAGTGGCTGGCTCGATTTTCGGACCGAGTATTGCTTCTGGCGGAAGGACGTGTCGTCGCAGATGGGCCTCCTCGAAATGTGCTCACATCATCCAAACTGGATGCAATCGGGCTTCAACCCACACGCTTCACGCGTGCCGCGCAAGCTGCTCGAGCGCGCGGAGCGAGCAAAGTGGAAGGCGCCCTGCCGATTACGCTCGAGCAGGCGACGGAGATATTCCGGTGAACGTCGTCATCGAAAACCTTTCCTATCGATATCCTTCCGGCGTCGAAGCGCTGCGTGAAATCGACCTGCAGATCGCGGACAACGAGGCCGTGGCGATCATCGGGGAGAACGGCGCCGGGAAAACGACTCTGGTCAAACATCTCAACGGTTTGCTCCAACCCACATCGGGGAACGTGCGCATCGGCGATTGGAACACGCGGGAGCACACGGTGGCACAGCTATCTCGCAGGGTCGGATACGTGTTCCAGAATCCCGACGATCAGCTCTTCGCGCGCACGGTGCGCGCAGAGGTGACTTTCGGGCCGAAGAATTTGGATCTGAGCCCTGCGGAGGTCGACGCGCGTGTGGAAAGAGCGCTTCAATTGACCGCGCTGCAATCCCTCGGCGACCGCCACCCATACGACCTGCATACGTCGAAGCGCAACCTGGTTGCGATTGCTGCCACCCTGGCGATGGAAACGCCAATCGTCATTTTCGACGAACCCACGACCGGGCAGGATACGCACGGCGTGGCGATGATGGGCGAGATCATCGAACGCTTGAAGTCGGAAAGCCGTACGGTGATCGCCATCACGCACGATTTGGATTTCTGTGCCGAACATTTCGACCGCGTTGTGGTGATGTCCCAGGGTAGTATGTTGATAGACGACCGTGCAGAAATATCACTGGCGCAGGAAGATATGCTACGCAAAGCAGGATTGGAACCACCGCAGATGATACGCCTGGCCAAGGCGATCGAGCTGCCCACCGCTCCGCGCACCGTCGAGGCCTTCGTAGAAGCTTGGATCGCAGCCAGGGAGGGCAAGCAGTGATGATACTGGTGTTCGGAGATTTGATCGTCGATCTGAGTTTGCACATTCCCCATTTCCCGGTCCAGGCGGGAGACATCCAGCGGGCCACGTATCTGGAAATTGGCCCGGGCGGCGCGACCAACGTCGCCATCACGGCAGCACGCCTGGGAATGGACGTTGGTTGTATGGGAGAGATCGGCAGCGATCGTTTCGGTCGAGCGGTACTCGCCGGATTGCAGCACGAGGAGATCGACGTATCGAACGTACGCATCACACCCGAGGCAGAAACGCCCGTGGCCGGAGTCGTCGTCGATGGCCAGGGCGAACCCGCTTACCTGGGTTATGGCGGAAGCCTCCGCTTGAAATCGTTCCCCGAAGAATGGAAACGGTCGATTCGAGAAGCCGATGCGTTGTTCGCGGGCGGCTGGGCGGAATACGAGTGGACTCCGAAACTCATCCTGGATGCCATGCGGACAGCACATAAATCGAAGGTTCCCGTATTCTTCGATCCCGGACCCGGCAACCCGGCGGTCGATTCGTCCTGGTGGCAAAACGCAATCGGCCTCACGACCGTGTTCCTGGCGACAGAAACCGAAGCGAGGAACCTGACCGGATTGGATGATCCGCTTGTCTCCGCGCGCGAGCTGCTCAAGCGGGGACCCCAAAGCGTGGTCATCAAACGCGGCGCGGCAGGTTGTTTCCTGCTCACCGACGGGAAGGAACACATCGCGCCCGGATTCCCCGTACAGGCCCAAGACGCTACCGGTGCAGGAGACAGCTTGAACGCAGCGGTGATGTACGCCTTCCTGCGGAAATTGGACCTCGAGCAGACGGGCCGCCTGGCGAACGCCACCGGCGCCGCCAAGGTGCAGAAATTGGGCACCGGTTACAATATGCCCACTGATGATGAAATTCGCGAGGTCCTGGATCGTTTCGGCATGGAATGGGCGGACATTCTGCCGCGCAGTTCCGAGAGCGGGTGATCACAGCAGCGCCTGACGATTCCAATGTGAATACGCCTCTCGAGTTAATTTCACTGGCATAGCTATGGAGAAAGTTGGCATGAAAATCGTTCGTGTAGCGCTCATTGGATTTGGAAACGTGGGACAGGGTTTTGCGGAAATCCTCCGCGATCGTGCAAAGGAGTATCAAGAAATTTTCGGCCTGGACATCCGCATCGTGGCGGTCAGCGATCTGCGATTCGGCGCGGTCTACGATCCGGACGGTTTGAACCCGGCCGAGCTTCTATCTTCGATCCGGAATGGCCAGTCGTTTGCCGGCCTCAGCGTCGAAAAGCCTGGATGGGATGCACGAACAACGATCGCGAAGTGCAACGCCGACGTCGTCGCAGAGATCAGCTTCACGGACCTGGATACCGGCGAACCGGCCACGAGCCACGTTCGCCAGGCGCTCGAGAACGGCAAACACGTGATCACGACGAACAAGGGGCCCATCGCCTTGCACTTCAGCGAACTCGACGAGCTGGCACATGAAAACGGGGTGCGAATTGGTTTTGAGGGCACGGTGATGAGTGGAACACCTGCGTTGCGCCTCGGCATGCAGATGCTGCGCAGCGCCGGCGTTCGAAAAATCGAAGGCATCCTCAACGGGACGACAAACTACATCCTGAGTGAAATGACCAAAGGTCTTTCGTATCAAAGCGCCCTGAAGGACGCACAGCGCCTCGGCTATGCGGAAGCCGATCCGCAGGGCGACGTGGAAGGTCACGACGCCGCGGCGAAAGTGGCTATTCTCAGCACCGTGCTCATGGGATCGGCGATAAGACCCGATCAAGTAGATCGTACAGGCATTACCGGCCTGACGCAGGAACAGATGGGGGAAGCGCAGGAAAACGGACAGTGCTGGAAGTTGATCGGCAGCGTGGAAAAAAAGAACGGCGAGGTCGTGGCGAGCGTGAAACCGATGTGCCTGCCCCGGAGCCATCCGTTTGCCGCGGTCAACGGCGCGACCAACGCCATTCATTACACCACGGAATTACTCGGTGAAGTGACGCTCATCGGACCCGGCGCAGGTCGAGTGGAAACCGGACTGGCGCTGATCGTCGATCTGATCTCGATTTACAGCAGCTAACCAGGTCGAGCGAAGTCAGCGAATTTCAGCCCAAACGTCGTGCCCGATAGTCTGCGAACAACGAGGCCTTTGCTATTCTCACCCGGCTCAAGTTGGTTGGGCAATAAAGAACGCCTGGCCGGCTGCAGCCTGCAAAGGCCACACACCCACAGACGGCCAGGGGCATACATCAACTGCCTGTGTAGTGGAATACACGCAGCCAACTGGAGAAAAGATCGCTGACGGTGACGTACATGCCGTCGTGCGAAATGAAAGGCGTTCCCAGTTTTTCAAGGAGCGTTTCGCCGGTCCAGGTCTGCCCACCGTCCGTTGTGCGCAACGCTACCAAAGCGCTTTCTTTATTCTCACCCAGCAAGCTCATGACGATCACACCTGTCTCCCGATCGATAAAACGCATCGCGGATGAACCGACGTCGCCAGCTTCATACATCTTCATCCCTTCGAAGCGCTGCAGGTCGATTTTCATAGGCGCCCAGGTCGCTCCTCCGTCTTGCGTGACGTAGATGACGCCGTCGTATCCCAGCAGGTAACCTTCGGTCTCGGAGAGCAGGGACAGCGCCGCGATGTGCATACCCTCTTCAGGCAGCACGATCGCCCGAACCGTAGCACCTCCATCGAAGGTCGCATTGAGTTGGTTCCCGGAAACAAACCAACCAATCTGTGCGTCGAGGAAACTCAATGGGCAATATTCTGGGGTAACGCGGTAGTCCGCCGGTTCTTCCCAGGTCTGGCCGCCATCCAAACTCAGACGCACTCCGCCCGGCGTGGAAAACGATGCTCCTGTATTGCGGCCGCAGACCCACACGGTACCCTCGTCGACGATCTCGATGCCGTAGATGCAGCCTCCACTCCCCTCTGACATCGTCCATGTCTCTCCCCCATCGCTGGAGTAGTGCGTTTTCCCTGCTCCTGTCGCACCGCCGGTGATCCCAAAGCTTTCATTCATGAATCCGGCCATGCGAACGGGCTGAGGGACCTCGCTTTCGATGATCATCTGCCAAGCATCTTGCGGGACCGCCTCTTCTGGGGCTTCCGCAGCCGGCGCTTCGCCGGATTGCTCCGCATCGACCTCCGGCACCATTGTCGCCTGGGCAGTTGGATCTGCACAACCCGTCAGCAACAACAATGGGACCAGAACAGTCATGAGGACTCCGATGTGACGTTTATTCATGACGTCTCCTTCTTTCGTTTCTTTACATCAGCGACGACGATGGATGCACAACGTGTCGTATCCCAATCTGGTGCAACGACCGGAACCGGATCGTCAATTACTATAGCGACCGAAAGGGAGTGCGTAATCATACTTAGGGGTGATTTCAGAGTATGATCCAGATCACAGTTCGAACCCCAACAACGGTAACTTTCCAGTAACCTTCGCGTTAATTTCTCGTAAACATCCATCCGTACACTGGGATCGTGAAAACTCGTTCGATGCAATGCTGAAAAGTCGGAAGCGGCGCTCCTCGAACGCCAAGGATGGACGAGACGATGCGGAACACCATTTCGAATTCTCCAAAACAGCGGATCCCATATCTGCCGGGGCTCGATGGGCTTCGAGCGATAGCGGTTCTTGCCGTCATCTTCTATCACGCCAACGTTTCCTGGGCCGTTGGCGGATACCTGGGGGTGGAGAGCTTCTTCGTCATCTCGGGATATCTGATCACTTCGCTGCTGCTGCGAGAGTATCTGGCCAACCAACGGCTTGCGCTGAGTCAATTCTGGCTGCGTAGGGCGCGGCGCTTGCTGCCGGCGCTTTGCCTGCTGTTGGCTGCCGTCGTTCCGCTGGCCGGGTGGTTAGCGCCAGATGCACTCCCTCGTCTGCGCGAAGACATTCCAGGAGCGCTGCTTTACGCCAGCAATTGGGTGTTCGTCTCCCGCGAGATCCCCTATTTCGAAAAATTCGGCCGCCCACCGCTTCTCCAGCATCTCTGGTCGCTGGCCGTCGAAGAGCAGTTCTATCTCGTCTGGCCGCTGGCGTTTTGGGGAATCTTGCGCCTCTTTCGGTTTCGCAGCGCCAAACAGACTTACCGGCTCGCCGTTCCAATTCTCCTCCTGGCAGGCGCGTCGTTCGGGCTCATGATCAGCAAATTCAACCCGCTGGCCGATCCATCCCGGGTTTACTACGGAACGGACACGCGTGCGTGCGGCTTTCTCCTGGGAGCCGGATTGGCCATGCTGTGGAAACCCAACCGAGAAGCGGGTCGTACGAGCTGGAGATTCGATGCTGCAGGCATATCGGGCATAATGGGGTTGCTTTGGATTGTCGGCAGATTGCATGAGTACGAGACCTTCCTTTATCGCGGGGGATTTTTACTCGCCGCCTCGCTGACCTGCCTGGTGATTCTGGCCGTTTCGAATCCGCGGACCCATCTCTCCAGACTGTTGGGGGCTCCACCGCTGCGCTGGCTCGGCACGCGCAGCTATGGGATCTACCTCTGGCACTGGCCGTTGATGAACGTCTGGAATTGGGGCGGCGGATCGGCACAGCCAAGTGCAATCACGCTCGCGCTACAGCTGATCCTGACGGGCATGCTGGCGGAGCTCAGCTACCGTTGGATCGAGCAACCAATCCGCCGGAATGGGCTGCGTACGTGGTGGTCGGACTCGACGAAGCTGCTGGGCGGCTTGCGCGCCAACGCCGCTGCCGTCGCCGGCATGCTGGTCGTGGCGGGCTACATCGTCGTTCAGCCCACCGCTGCCGCGCCGCCACAGGTCAACGCCACGGTCCCAACGCTTCCGACCCCGACGCCCTCGCTTGAATCCGACACAGAACCTGACACGAGGGACCAACGCCCGTCCTATTCATCCATCAACGCGCAAACCGCCGCGAAACCCAATGAGACCTTTCTGATTTCGAATGCCATCGCCGCGCCCGAAGATACTCGTGAAGCCACGAACCCGCTGCAGATCACCTTCATCGGCGACTCGATCATGGAAAGCGTCGAACCCTGGCTCCAAAAGGAATTCTCGCCCGGAAGCTATTGCGTGGATGCGCTGCGCAACCGCCGCATGCAGGACGTCGTGAATTTGATCCCGCAGTTGGCCGAGGACGACTGCCTGGCAAACACGGTCGTCATCCATCTGGGGACCAACGTGCCCTTCGAAGACGAGGTTTTCGATGACGTGATGCGTGGTTTATTAGAACAAGGGGTCGCACGAGTGTTGTTCTTAAACGTGAGACGGCCCGCGGCGTGGGAAGCGATTGCCAACAACCAGGTGCTGAAAGGGGTGAATCGCTGGCAGCAGGCGGAACTCGTCGATTGGCACGCACGTTCCGAGGATCAGCCGGGCTGGTTCTGCGAAGATTCGGTGCATCCCAGCTACGCCGGTGCGGCGGCGTACGTGGAGATCATCCATGAAGCGTTGAGGAACCAGATCCAATAGTTGTGATCATGCTGCCAAAGTGGAGAATCGACGAAGCGGCCTGAATCAAGCCGCTTCGTCATTTTCATTGCCGACACACTTGACTACTCGTAGGCCAAAGTCTCGCGCACGCTGACGCGTGTGGCTTTCAGCGCCGGCCACAAGCTGGCCAGGGCCGAAAGCACGACCACAATCACCAGCCAGATGGCCACGCCGCCTACTGCATATTCAAAATCCAAACCGAATCCTACGACGGTCTGACCGATCACATCGGTGAACAGCTTGGCACTAGGGACGCTCAACGGCACAACCAGCAGCCAGGAGATCAGGCCCAGAAGTACCCCCTCCGTCACGAAGACGGCCACGATGGATGGAGATGAGGCGCCCACCGAACGCATCACGCCGATTTCGCGCAAGCGCTCGACGACGTTGATCGACATGGTGCTCATCAAGCCGATGCTTCCCACGACGGCCGCCAGAATTGCCATCGACATCAGGGTATAGGTCAGCGTGCCAAACATATCCACATTCTGTTTGCGGCCCTCGCTGAGACTCCAATAGCCCGTCGTTCCGTAGCCATGTTCCTCATAGCGGTCGCTCAGCATCTCTGCTATTCGCTTTTCGGACTCGATGCCCGGCTGCTCGATTTTGAGTTGTACGAAGTGAACCAGGTGTTCCGCAGAGATTTCGTTCGCCAACACGTCGAAGGGAACAAAGAATTCGAATTGCGAGCTGTCCACGTCGAGCGTGACTCCCGCCACTCTCCAGGTTGACTCCGAACCGAGGATCGTGAAGGCAACCTCGTCGCCGACTTCGACGCCGTATTCCTCGGCGAACACGCTGTTGATCAGCACGGCACGCTCATCGCCGGAGGGCAGGCCGCTCCCGCCGATAATGCGCGGGTTGAACATCTTCGAATCCTTCGGAACTCCGCGCAGTGAAACCTGGATGTCCTGTCCACTATCCATTTGCGTAGACGCCACACGATGGCTGGACACTTCCGCTGCCACGACACCCGGCACATTTTCGGCGATGGCCGCGAGATCTGCCGGATCGTAGGCTTGATCCATGTAGACCATGACATCGTCGCCAAACAGATCGAAAATCGCATCGATCGTGGCGGCGAAGGATTTGTCCATGGTGAGGATCATGGTGAACATCACCCCGCTCAACACGAGCGTTATCAGGGTCAACACAACACGCGCTTTACGGCGGAACGTATTTCGCAGGCTCAACGCCAGCGGGCGCGGTAATCGTCGAACACGAGCGACGAATCGATCGAATCTGCTTTCACCGAAGCCGTTGCCGATACCGTGCCGGTTCATGGCTTTGTGCGCCGTGATGCGTACGCCGTTGATGATGGGGATCAAAGCTGCCAGGATCGGCACACTCAAACCGATCAGGATCTGCAGCGTAACGGTCCCGGGATCGAGATGGAATGCGGCATGTTCGATATTGAGCAGATTCAACATGAAAACCGCCAGCCAGTTCGCCCCTGCGGCACCCAGCGGCACGGCGATCAACACGGCCAAAAGGCCGTAGATCAAAGCCGTCATCAAGTAAGTGCGCACGAGTTGACTGGCCGTGGCGCCCACCGATTTCATCACACCGATCTGCCACAACTGTTGTGCGATGAGCGCAGTCATCGTATTGACTAT
>Ga0307426_1002685_pt1 | contig 10956 bp, 12 predicted proteins | sample SalMarWE160340MG_FD_202165 | JGI IMG/M metagenome (GOLD analysis project Ga0307426, IMG submission 202165) | Salt marsh sediment microbial communities from the Plum Island Ecosystem LTER, Massachusetts, United States - WE1603-40 | ecosystem: Environmental > Aquatic > Marine > Intertidal zone >... | reverse complement strand
GTTAACGCTTGTCAAAGTCGAATAAACAGATGGGTCATTTCTTGAGTAATAATCAAGCCAAGCAATAAGCTCTTCCCAACCCACAGGGTTAATATAATGCCCAACTTCAGCTTGCTCAATTATCATTTTGTCTTGCTCAAGCTCGTCATAATAAAGTTGACCATGCTTATCAGAAGGACATATCGTGTCATTCGCACCCGTAATTATCAAGACTGGACAAGAGTTGTCAACAGAAGAGTTGGAAACGTAGTAAGGGCAAACCGAAACAGTAGCTTTTATTCGCGTGTCGTTAACTGACAGAACTGTTGCTCCACCACCGGACATTCCAACAAGAGAAACAGAGTTTTCATCTATCGAAATCGGAAAGACTGAAGCATCAAAAACAAACGGAAGCAAAACTTGAATGTTATTTCTGCAATTGTTAACATACCGAGGAACCTGCTCTAACCCTTCTCGTGGCGTAGAAAAAGCCAAAGACGCATATCCCGCTTCAGCTAGAGTTTCCGCCCATCCCGACAAATAACGCTTGTCACCCAAAATGCCTCCCGCAAGAATGACAAGCGAACCCGAAAAGTTAGCAGGCTCATACAAATCATATTGAACCCCTAAATAGTCTGAAGTGATAACGCTGTACCCCAAATCAGGGGTTTTCACAGGCACTTCAGGTGATCCTAAAGTATCAATTTGCGTCTGCAACGTTTGAAACGCCGCCAGTGTCACTGTAACAATTAAAAGATAAACAATGAGTAGGCTCGCAAACTTTTTCTTATCCATCTCTGCTTCGAATCCTCCAAGAATAATGTTGGTAATGTTACCACTGCAGAAGTTTCCGTGTTTGGAACTTCAACAGATGAGACAGCCACCGAAAACTTTCTTCCACCTTTGCATTCTTCACTGAGACTCTGGCGCACGTTCATCGGCACTACTCCCGCACCCATGGACTCAATGATGCCTTAATAATTTTTCCGACAATATCCATGTTACTGTTCCATGCTTTGCATGAATTCCTCAGTGCAACTGCATCAAATAAGAAATCAGCGTAACAGTTTATATTCTGTGACAGTTCTAATTTCTTCATAGTGAAACAACGCTAAAGGTGAAAAAAGTTTGACGGAACTTGAAGAAAAAGTCCGCAACGAAGTAGGCAAAGTCTTGGACCCTGAAACCGGCATGAGCTTTGCCGAGATGCAAATGATAACGAGCGTAAAAGAAGAAGAATCAGACGTAGTCAAAGTGGAATTCATCCCCACAAGCCCATTCTGCCCTATCGCCTTTAAACTGGCGGCTGACATAAGAGACGCTGCGAAAAAAGTGCCAGGCGTCAAAAAGGTTCTGGTTTACTGCCGCGGACACGCCATGGAACAGCAAATCAACGAAATGACAAACAAGTAACCGCAGAAACGCAAATTCTCCAGTTTCGTTGCGCCAAATAGCGTTTAAGCTAAGCAGCCATTATTTTACGTAGCACCATCTTGTTAACGACATATTCGGCTACTGTTTTCCAGCTCACTATCCCTGTAGCCTCTGAAGCCAGTGCGAAGTGTAAGTCTGTTTTCAAAGTACAGCTTTCGCGTGTTTTGGATGAAACGTTTGAGCATCATCAAAATTTTGTAGAAGTTCAATTGCCGTGCAAGGAAGAACAACGCTAACGCGCCGAACATACCTATCAGGATGTACTGTGGAAGCAGCAAAACTGCGAGTATTCCAAGAGCCCCAAGCAGCGACAGGTAAACGAGACGTCTCAGTTTCCCCATGTTTACCACAAAAAAGAGGGCCCATACCCTGCTTAAAAGCCTTTTTTTTCTCTGAAAAAAGCAACTCCAGACTTTCCCAGTTGCTTTAGCAGAACTTTTTGAAACAATGCGTCTGGTTTTTACTTCATTCGGGTGAACGCCCAAGTTCCGATGCTAATCATGACCACGTCGAAAACTGCTAGCGCGCACTTGGCGTCAAAATTCCGCGTTATGCTTAAATATTGTTATATTTCTAATTGCATCGTGGCGTGTTGAGCATGAGTGAAGCGGTTGCTGTTGAACTAAAAAGCGTAGTTAAACGTTACAGCGAGATTTTAGCCGTAAATAACATTGATTTAACCATAAAAAAAGGCGAAATCTTCGGTCTCTTAGGACCAAACGGTTCAGGAAAGTCAACAACGCTCAAGATGCTACTGGGCTTAGTTCAGCCCGACTCAGGATCAATCACCGTACTGGGTAAAGACGTTCAAAAAGACCCTGTAGCGGTTAAGCAGCAGGTGGGTTACGTTCCCGAATCCCCGCGGCTGTACGAGTTCTTGACGGGAATTGAATACTTGGACTTCATAGGCGACATATACAACATGCAAACGGAAGAGAAGAAAAACAGGATCAACGAGTACCTGAAAGCCTTGGAGCTTGAAGGACGGGAAGGCGACATGATAAACGGTTATTCCGACGGGATGAAGCAGAAGATTGCTTTGATATCCGCTTTCCTCCATCGACCGAAGTTACTGATTCTGGATGAGCCTCTAAGTGCTTTGGATCCGAGGTCGGCTCGCATAATCAAGGATTTTTTGAATCAGCTGAAAATGCAGGGCGTTACCACCATTATGTCCACGCATGTACTGGAAATTGCCCAAGCCGTGTGTGACCGCATAGGCATAATGTACCACGGAAAAATCCTTGCGTTGGGCAACATGAAAGAACTCAGGGAGATGTCGAAGCTGCCTGATTCTGGTTTAGAGGATATTTTCTTGAAGCTCACGGGTACAGGTGACACGAGAGCCATCGTTGAGGAACTCTTGAAATGAACTGGAAGAACGTTCTCAGCCTGATGCAGGTTGACAGGAAATCTGGCAGGCTCATCAGAGGGCGGAAACTCACGCGGTACCGAGAAAACCGCTTTCTAGCTTACTGGCCTTACTGGACCGCCTTAGGCGTCGGGTTGGCTGCTGGATTGCTGGCTGGGGTGGCATACAACTTCGTTGCGGCGTCAGACGCGAGCGCAGTAGGCGACTTCAAGGATGGGGCGTTGAGTCTTTTCTTCTCGTTGCCGACTCTGGTTTTAATTTACAGTTTAGTTTTCACGCTTTTCCAGCAGATCCAACGAAGTGGAGTTCGCACTTCCGCCCAAGTGCCATATTGGCTGCCTGTTACTTGGCAGGAGCACACTTTAGCGTCTATCTTGGCTAGCTTAATGGGTTTTCCGCTTGCATCAGTGGTGTTCATTGCCACGGCGACTATCGCGTTTTCCCCATTTAGCGGTTTGGTTGTTCCTGCGGTGTCTACTTCCCTTGCGGTTGTTGCCGCTGCTTTCATGGCGAGCGCTACAACAGAAGTTTTTCGGATATTGCAGGTAAGGTTTATCGGGGCAGTTTACAAGTCTACGGGTCGAGCGGCGGTGTGGGTTAGGTTCGCGGGGTCACTGGTGTTCTTCATCGTTTTCTACATTCTTTATTTCTACGTGTTTTACGGGTCGGGCATCGTCACGTTTATCCAGAATGTTGCCTCGGTTCAGACTGTGGCGTGGTTTGTTCCCTTCGTGTGGCCCAGCTTGACGCTGTTTTACTCTTTCATGAGTGGCGAGGTGCTCATTGGATTGGCTTTCATGGTCGTTTCTATCCTGTTCATCACCGGCTTGTTCTTCCTCGCCACTTCACTGAACAGGCGCTTTGGGCTTTACGAGCCGCCAGCCATAACTGTTTCCCGTGGAGTTTACGCTCCTAAAACTGGCATGTTAGGCAGGCTTGGCTTCTCCTCGCTTGAAGCGGCGTTAATCAGGAAAGATTTGAAGGCTTTCACGCGCCGGCGAGAGTTGATGGCAATCTTCATATTCCCCATCATAATGATCATAATACCGCTTTTTCAGACATTTGGGTCAACGAGTGCATCTGCCCCGTTCCAGCTATCCACATACTTGGCTGCGTACACTTTTCTTTTTCCAGCCGCTATCATGGCGATGAGCTTGGGTAACTTTATGGTGGGCGAAGAGGGGCAATCAGTCTGGAGACTTTTTTCCTCTCCGATTTCGGCGCAGGGTCTGATAAAGAGCAAGTTTTTTTTCATCGTTCTGTTCTCACTCATTGTCTTGGCTATCACGGGCACCGTTGGGTCTGTAATTTACCATCCAACAGCCAGGGTCGTCGTCATAGCCTTGGTTGAAGGAGTCTTCCTCATTTGTGCTTTGGGTGCACTTTCGCTGTCAAACGGAATACGCGGCGCTGACTTCACGGAGACGCCTCGACCGAGAATGATTCGCCAGTCAACGGCTATTCTCAACTTTGTCGTGTGCGCCGCGGCGGGTGCAGGCATACTGGCGCCTTTTGTCCCCTACTTGATATCATCCACGCTCTCAACTCTCATGCCAAGCTTGGGCACACTGCCTTTTCTGGACCCTTACCTAGCAACAGTCGTGAGCGCCGTCATTGCATTGGTTCTAACCGCGATTTTTTATCGTTTTGCTCTTAAGAACGCAAGGGAGTTTTTGAGTAAAGCAGAAATCTGATTCCGCATCTCAGATAGCGCGTGCTGAGTGATGGCGCTCTTTTTTTGTGGGTTTCTTTTGAGAAAATTGTTGTTGTGTTGGGTGAAGGGGAAAGATGGTTTATGTGGTTTATGAGACTGTCCAGCGGTTTGTGTCTGTGATTGTCCATAGGAGTGTTATGGTCATGTCTGGGTTGGTGTATACTGATGTGTCGCGTAATTCAACGAGTGCCCCTGTCTGTTTGTCGAAGTGGGTGTTCATGTATTCGGTCCAGGTAGTGCTGTAGGTGGGGTCGTTGGCGTCGTAGTAATTGAGTTCTAGTGATATGCGGTTTGTTTCTCTTGTGCCGCTTGCGTAGTCTCTTGTTGAGGTCTGGTTTATGGTGGAGCGATCGGGTCCTGTGGGGCGAGCGAAGTCGTTTGCCTTAAGGTTACTGGCGTAAATCGCCCAGAAGCCCTCAGTAGGGTAGTGTATTCCGGTTTCTACGTTCACGTTGCCGGTTCCTGTAATTTCGGTTCCATTGCTAAAACGCCAAACAGTATCGATTGTAACGTCAGCGGCATTTACATCTGTAACAGTAACTTTGAACCAGTCTGTCATGTTTATTTGCAGAAGATTTTCTGGCACTGTTGCGTCAGGGTCGGTGGAACTCCAGAAACCCTTAAGGTCATAAGTGAATTCGTCGCCTTTTCTAACTCCTGGTGGCGCAACTAGACCCTGTGTTCCTAGATTTGTGAGGATTAAGAAAGCTAGAATAATGATTATGGCTGTTATAATAGCTAGGAATATGATTGTGCGAGATCGTTTCTTGACCATAATGAAACATTGGACTCAATCGCAGTATTTAGGTTTTTATGTTTTCTACGAGGAATTCAGTATGCAATAGCGCTACAGAACTTTAACGAGGTTTCTTGGTTAATTTTTCTGGTTTCTTGCGTCCGTCGATAACGTGGTGCATGCGAGAAGTGGATGATGCAAAAGCATGCGCGGACCTGCATACCTCATAACGTTCTTAACTTTTTCTCTCATTTCAGGACGGTAGCAGTGCACTAAACACTTGCCGCACGTGCTTTTTTTCTCTTGGAAAGGACACTTGTCCAGCCGCATCTTGGCGTACTCAAAAAGCTCAGTGCATTCAGGACAAAGTTCCCCGGGGGCTTCATGTTTGTTCTTACAGTAAATGTGAACCATTGCTTCTATGGTTTTTTTCTCTCGCGTTATTCTTGGGTGGTCGTCAACCATGTCAAAGTCCCTTTCTTCTATCAAAAATAAATCATGAGAACATACGAAGATAAGCATTACCCTTAAGCGCACTTTTGGAAAAGTAGCCACTGACAAAACCAAAACTATTTCCTCTGCAAAACACGATCTCCCCTAAGAACGTTTCTCAAACGTAAAAGGCAAAAACGAAAGCGAGAAAACTACCATGTAACTACCCGAACGACGCTTCCCTGCAGATTTCTATGCAGTTTAGTATATATAAGGGGGCTATAGACTGTTCCAAACATTAGTTCCGCCAGCTTTTTTGCAAAACAAGCAGTAGAAAGAAAAGTTTGGCGCCGCCGATAGGATTCGAACCTATGACCGACTGGTTAACAGCCAGCCGCTCTACCGGGCTGAGCCACGGCGGCACAGCAAAGCACTATCCCCTTTCAGTTCAACAAAAGTATTTAAGGATAGCCATCTGCGGCAAAACGCTTATTCTATCTGCCTCACTTTGCGCTTGGCTATTCCCGCGAAGCCTTTATAGAATTCCCTCAAGAAACGCCCATACCACTTACCCCTAAACGATATTTCAAGCAAATCATCCACCCAACGAAAATCATGCTCAGTACATTGAAAGAGCAATTGCCTATGCAGCTCACTCATCTCCGCCCTCCTAAACCAATCCGCACTTTTCAACCTACCCAACGGCACAAAAAACAACGGCACAATAAGACTGCGAAAACCCTTAAGGTCATCTATCAACTCCATCGTCTTCAAAATATCCTCCTCCTTCTCCTCAGGAATCCCCACAATCAAAGTGCCAGCAGGAACCATCATGTTATCATGCATCAAACCCATACCCTCCTGCACAACCTCAGGCCAATTCTCAGCCTTAAACGGATGAGCCTTCGCAGGCATAATCTTCTGCGCAAGCTTAGCAGAACCCGTTTCTATCCCAATTTCTGTCCCCCACCACGATTGCTTAGACAGAATCATCTCAGACAACCGCGAGAAAAGCTTAGGCTTCGACGCCACCGCGGCCAAAGAACAATGACTCCAGCTTATCCCATCACAATTCTTCGCCACAAACTCATGAAGCTTCAACAACTTTTCATCCTCAGGCGTAGTGTTCCTGGAACCGTAAAGCATAACATCCTCCGCATGAAGACAACAACCCTCCACCTTCTCAGACTCAAGGTTCAAGCTGATCTCCCGCTTAATCTTCTCAAGCGGATACCACCGCAAAGGCCTCAGCGTCACGTTACAGAACTCGCAACCCCTGCAGCACCCACGCCCAATCTCCACCAAGCCGTTAATCGAAGGCTGAACAATATCAGGTATCTCCTCCAAAGCAGGCGTTTCGCCAACACCAACCTCATAGTACGTGGGAAGTTTTTCTCCTTCAAGAGCAGCGCGAAAAATCTTGCCAATAACGTTCTCAGTTTCTCCCTCAACTACACAGTCTATAGCGTACTCCTCAACAAACCGCTGCCTATAACGAAACTGCCACGCACCTGGACCTCCAACTACAACTTTCAACCCTCTCTTTTTCGCTTTCCTAATCGCTGGATTGCTAATCAAAGCATGAAAGTACTTGGCCAAGTACGGTTCCTTCTTGAAAATCGCCGCAAGAGTGCTTGACGCTGGACCCAAACCGAAAGGATCCATCGCGTGAATACCCAAAACCTTGGCTTTGTCAATGTGCTTTTCCAAGTGGTCTGGGCTAACCGTGATAACGTCAAAGCCTTCCTTCAAAAGTTGAGCTTCAGTTTTCCTCAATCCATAAGGCGCAGCTGAAGGAATACCTCTTTCAGCTTTCAAAGGCGGAAAAAACAGAAAGCTGTAGAACCATTCAGGGATAAAGTTTGGAGGAGCACACGTCCCAAAGCCTAAGAACTCGTTTTCATGGTAGTTGCTCATAAGCGTTCTGTCAGCGGTTAAAAGTATCTCTGCCATTTTCCTCTCACTCCCAAGACTTTGTCCGCTTCAAAGAAGGATCTGGCGCTTCATTTTCTATGAGAGTTTAACTAAGATATAACTTTTGTTGCCCCTATTCTTTAGCGGCAACGATTAGCGGATAGGTTAAAAACATCAAAAGATATTTTGTCACATAAGGCACCTCTGTTTTCAAACACTAATGTGCCAGATTTCACTGTTTTCTAGAAAGAAACGCATAAAAAAGGTACTTGATACCACCCCGCGTCTCTTTCCCCTTTTTTCTTTTCGTTAATTCGCGTAAAAGTGGCCGAGGTGAGGTATCTCAGGTCGTTTTAGGGATTTTTCCCATGTCACCCGTAACCTTTTTACCTTTTTTATTTGCTGAATAGAAAAAGCATTGAAGCAATTTAGCTAACATAAGAAAGTTAAATTTTCATTTAACTAACCACTTTGAAAAATCTGCCTCAAAACGTTAAAAAGTAAGTTAAAATAATCTTTCTGGCTGGTGATTGTTTACCCAAGAATCAGGATTGAGATATCTTACTTGCGGCCCACTTTCCCAGATTGCATCGTAGACTAGGGTAAATTCTTCTTCTGACATTCGGTTTTTCATTTGCTGAAACCTCAACCTCTAATATCGCAGGAGTTAATATAAGCAAAATTTCTAACCGCAATATATTACGAAAACAGATATAGCTGCTTTAAATAACCCACTTTGAAAGACGATTGAGAGCTGGGGGACGGGAATTGCATCCCCTGCATGCGGAGATATCTCCCGTCTAAATTCTATTTCTTGCTGTTAATTTTTTCTTCCACAATTTTTCCCTCTTTTTCCAATTTTCATAAGCTATGCTACATTTTATTTAGCGCGGCTACTCGTCATATGCTAGATATAGGCATGTGTAAACGTTTGAAATAACTGCTTCATTAAGACAGAACATGTTTTTTTAGGAAAACCGAGATGCTACCAGATTTCAGCAAAAAGAGCAAAGCATTAGCAAACCTTAACATAATGAAGTTTCTTAGGAAAACCTTTCATCTGTGTGCAAGACTCCCACCTTTGTTAAGAAACATGCTTCCTGTGTATCATAACAGCTTTGGCATTTTGAAAGTTTACTTTTTTGGTGGAACAACACAGGCCTCTTCATGATTCAAACGGTGGCAAATCATTACTTAAAATATCTAAAGAAAACGTAAAGGAAATCATTTCGCTCAGTAATTGGTTAGCTAAGTTTAAAGATAAGTATGAAGTGCAGAATAACGAAATAAACTTTGAGCTTTGGCCTGATGTATTCAAAAGTTATAAACTCCCTTTAGCTTCTGAGGACTTACATGATTTGCATGCATTAACTATTCTATCAAGTAAGAACATTTCTGCCGGGGAGCAAATTGACCACGACAAATATTTCGTAACTGACATTAATGGCTTAAAGTGGATCCTTAGAGACGACTCGTTAGCATTAGATGCGGACTTTGGATTGCTGCTTGCCGATTATACTGAACCTAAAGAATACAAATGGTTTCTAGAAGCTATTCATGAGAATGGGGTTTTTGTGGATAGTGGCGCATGTGTTGGAGGTTACAGTGTTAGAGCCTGCGAGATAGGCGCTGAAGTTATTGCTGTTGAGCCTGACCCTGATCACTTTCACGTTCTCAGCTTGAATTTGGAACTTAATCACTTCTCTAATGCTCATCTCCTGAGAATTGCTGCCGGTAGCAAAGAAGATTTGCGTCAGCTTTACTATGCTATTGATCAAGGCCCCCATACATACAAATTGGAGCAGGATGAAGAACCCCTAGAAGCCAAATGTGCTGTTGAAGTTAAGCCTCTTGACGTAGCAATACTCCCGTTTTTGGGCGATAACTGGATTAGTTTGTTGAAAATTGATGTTGAAGGTTTCGAGGCAGAGGTTTTAAAAGGCGCGTCAAATTTGCTCAAAAGAACGCGTTATATCATAGTGGAAGTGTCTCCTGCTACCGAAGCCAAAATACTCAAAGTGCTAAATCTGCTAGGATCGATGGGATTCGAACTAATTGACAAAGCGTATCCATTCCTCGAAGAGTGCACACTATTTCTTCGTAAATGCTACCAAGCGCGCGCTCTAGGCCAAGAGTTCTATCCTCACTATTTCCGATTAAGGAAACTTAGCAAGATAGGTATGCACAGGGAAAAAGGCACTTTCACCCATCTAAAGGCAGTTAGCGGAATTAAGAGCCTCAAGGCGCTAGAAGCTTACCTTGGGTATGACCAGGAAGCTCAAGACGAAGCTATGGAAATAAGCGAATAACGTAGCGCGCGCTTATGTTTCAGCTTCTTCCAGTTTCTCAATTATCTTTCTTGTTTCCTGCTTAGAAGGGAAACTAATGGCTTGGACAGGACATTGTTCTTCACAACCTGTACAGAAAACCACACAATTAGTAGGATTCTTGACAATGGGTTTTTTTTCCCCTTGCTCCTCAACAACATCATACACACCGAGTGTACAGTATTCAAAACAGGTTCCACAACTACAGCATTTATCGTAGTCAATTGTCGGGTTCCAAGTGATCTTGTCACGGTGAACTCCATGATATTCCTCGTATTCGTCAGACATTTCTTCAATCAACCAGAATTTCGAATTTACAGCTACCACTAATAAACATGTCGTGAAGCGCGCGCTATTCTTTCACATAAACCGTCTTTTGTGTATATGGGCACGTTCAGATTAAACAGTAATTTTCGTACATATACGCGCTGCTGCGTAAGTGTTAAAAAGAATTGAGAAGAAATATTGTTTGGTGAGTTTCAATAATTCAATCTGGATTTAAGATAAAATGCAAGAAAGGGTTCGGACAGTTTTTGCTCACTGGAAAACCCGTTTATGTAGAAAAATGTATATGAAGGATTAACCCCCTATTAATGAAGAAACATGAAAAGGGAGAAGTGCTTATTTGAAGGATATTACTGAGTTCAGGTGGCACGGCAGAGGTGGTCAAGGTTCCTGGACAGCCAGCGAGGTTTTAGCGCGAACCGCCATCGCAGAGGGCAAGTACATCCAGTCATTCCCAGAGTTCGGTCCTGAAAGAATGGGTGCACCCGTGACGGCTTTCACGCGGATTAGCACCAAGCCTATCAGGATACACTGTTCGGTTTACGAGCCAGACGTGGTTGTCGTTTTAGACCCTACACTGCTGAAGACCGTTCCAGTAACCTCTGGAGTAAACGAGAACGGCATAATCATAATCAATTCTGCTGATGAACCTGCCAAGGTAAGAGAAAATCTGAAAACTGAAAAAGGAAAACTTTGGACCATACCTGCAACACAAATTGCCCTAAAAATCTTAGGGATGCCCATAACCAACACAGCCATGCTC
>Ga0307426_1002682_pt1 | contig 10961 bp, 10 predicted proteins | sample SalMarWE160340MG_FD_202165 | JGI IMG/M metagenome (GOLD analysis project Ga0307426, IMG submission 202165) | Salt marsh sediment microbial communities from the Plum Island Ecosystem LTER, Massachusetts, United States - WE1603-40 | ecosystem: Environmental > Aquatic > Marine > Intertidal zone >... | reverse complement strand
GGTTCAAGCTGACAGCGTACTGCTATGGCCAGCTCATGATGGCTTCGATTATGCCTTTCAAACAAATTATTTTGATTCCTGGAAAAACTTGGTGGATACAATCAAAGAGATTGGGGAATACGATAGATCTGTAAAGATAGCAGTTGAGTATAAAGCAAGGGAACCAAGACAAAAGAATTATGTTGGTAATGTGGGAAAGCTAATGATGCTACTAAATGATATCGGACTTGATAACGTAACCGGTGTATTAGATGTTGGACACGCTTTTATGATACAGGAAAATGTAGCAGAGAGCGTAGTAATAATGGATTCCCATGGAAAATTAGGTCAGGTGCATCTCAATGACAACTACAAGGATGCCGATCCTGATATGATTGTAGGTACTGTGAATTTCTGGGAGATGCTAGAATTCTTTTACTATCTCAATAAAACCGATTTCAAGGGATGGTGCTCTATCGATGCAATTTCTCCGAGAAATGATAGGGCGAAGGGTTTAGAACTCGGAGTAAAAATGACAAGATTGTATAAGCAAATGGCAGACAGTTTGACAAAATACGCGAATGAAATTGAAAAAAATCTAGATGAATATCGCTTCATTGATAATATAGAGCTAATAAACAGCGTAATATTTAAAACATAGTTAGATTGTATGAATCAAAGAGTGTGAATGTTTAGAGTGCTTTAGAAATGAATACTGTTGTCTCAAAAAGAACTGTTTTTTTATTCGGAGATAGTACAAAAGAAACGAACAATTGTAAAAAAAGATTTGGGGATATGATGACTTCTCGTGAAAGGGTGCTTAGTTGTTGTGACAGAAAAGGTTTTGATCGAATACCGATAAAGCACAGAGGCACTCCAGAAATCAATCAACTAATTAAAGATCATTACAATATCGAAAACGACGAGCAGTTGGAAATAGTGTTGGGTGATGATTTCCGAACTGTTGAGCCTGTATATATTGGCCCAGAGTTAAAAAGTTTTGAAGACGGAAGCAAAGAAGGTTTCTGGGGAGAGCATTACAAGTACATGCAATTTGAAGGTGGTACATATTTAGAATCTATTTTCAAACCTTATGAGGGGATATATAGTCTGGAAGAACTTGATCGGTCTCATTTTCCCTCCGCAGACTGGTTTGATTATTCGACGATTTACCGGCAAGCAAAGTCAATACAAGATTCAGGCTTCGCTGTAATTTGTGGAAATTCAGGTGACTTTGACTTTATCAACGGTATCTCTCGTACACGAGGTATGGAGCAAGTATTAATGGATCTTATTGACGACAGTCCTGTATTCTTAGAGATTATGCAGGCTCGTTTTAAGTATAGTTATGATATGCATGAGCGTATGCTGAAAGAAGCAAAAGGGCTCATAGATTTTACACAGATTGGTGAGGATCTCGGTAATCAATCAGGGCAAATGATTGGTATGGATATTTTTGAGAAACATTTTGCACATTTGTACCATAAGTACTTCGACATGGTTCATGGTTATGGCGCTAGGACAATAATGCATATGTGTGGTACTGTTTGGATGTTCCTAGATCGCTTGATTGAGCTTGGGTTGGATATATATGACGTTGTCCAACCTACTACACTGGAAAACGATATTGCGAATCTGTCGAAAAATTTCGGAGATAGATTGATATTCATGGGCAGTATGGATGTACAGCGGGAGTTGGCTTTTGGTTTGGTGAAAGACGTTGAAAAGGAAGTTCAAAGACGTCTAAATCTTTTTCCCGACGGTGGGCTTATTCTTGGTCCATCGCACGCCATCCAACCGGGATCTCCTTTACAAAACATACTTGCTATGTATCGAGCCGCTGGAAGCCTTATGGAAGATGTTCCCCAGTGGGTCTACGATATTAAAGGATCTGTGCATTCGCGAGGTACACAAGCGAGGCTGTTTTAGTTCCAAATTCTGATTTTACATGATTAGAGATACCACCTTTTGGGAGATTCCCCCTACTTGGCTTTCTGCGTCTGCCGTATTGATTTTAGTGGTTGGCAGGCGTGAAATTTAACTTGGAATGTACGTGCATGTACTGGAGAGCGGTATATGCAGGAAAAGTGATAAGGTGGTATACATCTTTCGAATTTTGGCCAAAAAGAAGTTTTTACAGAAGTGATCGATAGAGATGAATTAAGATATATATTTCAACTTTTGAATGTTCCAATTAAAGAAACAACTTTAATATTAGAAGCAGCAGGAAGGAAATTCTATTTCACTTATGCAGGTGATGAAATCATTAAGATTAAAGATCAAAATGGAACAATATATACTACTAATACCAGTGAAAGCCCGGAATGAAGAAAAAGAATTATACGGGTATTTCCAAGAAGGACAAGGTTGAGCAAGATTTCTGATTCGTTCCGAGGATGTGTGGCGGTATAGGAAATTGTCGGTTGTCTTTCCCCATTTCATTTACAGCACTGAAATTTGGCTTTATAATTCTGCATTGAATATTTACGTACTTAAGTTCGGCAAAATGCTAGTCTGGTGAATGCCTGTGCGGGTTTCTCTTTGTAAGGGTTGATTAACAGAATGCTCCAGGAGAAAATTATTCAAGCCTTTGATATATGTTCATCTACATCGATAATTGAAGATTTACATCGAACACAAACTGTATATCGATACAGAGATCTCATCTATGGAATTCGGAATTATCTAGAAAAGAACTCTAGTGAGTATCATTTTCAAATATATAAGTTCCTCGGAGACGGATATATTTTAATATTTGAACCTGAGGTTCCTATAGACAAAGTCTTATTATTCACAATTGGCCTTACAGATGAATGTGACAAATATCTGGCTGAATTTATTCAGAATTTCTTGGAACATGAAGAGTTACCTCGCAAAGGCATTACTATCGGTTTGGACAAAGGAACGTTACACCCTTTGGAGGAAAACCATAGAGACGGTTATGTTGAATTTATTGGTCGACCTATTACTATCGCATGTAGATTGCAGGCTACTCTGGATAGACCAGAGCATACGAATAAGGTGCTAATGACTCTGCGACTATATCAAGAGTTATCAGACGAGCTATTGAAGGCTATTTGTACTAAGACGACGAGGACGCTCCGTAATATTAATTATGATAAAGATATTAAGTGCTACGAGTTTTATCCTCTATATTTCAGAAATCAAGTAAAGAGCGAATTGCGGAAGCCAGCTAGAGAGAATTTGAAAAAGATCGAAGCAATATATCCAGATGCCGCGGAATCAACTAGATCGTTATATGATGCAGCTTCAGCCCAAACTGTAATAAATGGTCCTATGTTTATATATGAGAACGACCAATAAGTTCCCTGTAGTTGGTCGCACAGGGCTTCGTATCACGACGAATTCGCGTTTTCGTTCGGATACGCCTCGCTCCCTCCAATTTGATTTTGCCATTTGAATTGTTGGATTAATAATTCTCCGCTTATCTTACCCCCCGCAATCCCTTCCTATTCTACCTTGCATCCCACTCAAGAGATCTAATTTCTTCTTCCTTTCATGTTTGCAGCTTCCCCGTCGGCCATAGGGTGATGGAAACCGGTTTCCCCGTCACTTTGGCCTGGTAGATCGCACATTTCTGCGGCCATTCGATACAGTAGATCTCCTTGAGCCGTTTATTGGCTGGAGTTATGGTCTTTATGTTGTAGAAATGGCATGTCTTACGATACTCGCAGCTGCTCTCTACTTCAGACATATAAGACCTCTATATGATCCTTTGCAGATTGTCTGCTAGATTAGTTTAGAACATAAAGAGTCGTATTCCTGGGACTACCGTATTTTTGTTCCAGTAGATAACATAATTGGCTATTTCGACGGCGACCACAGTGGTTTTCATCTTTCATCTTTGCTTTAATGCCTCTTTTATCTTCTCCCGAATCCTTTCAAACCATCCGCTAGTACCGTACCCCAGCAACTCTTCTTCTCTAAATGATAGTATAAAACGTCTCCCATCTCGATAAAAGACCAAGCGGTAGATGCCTTCACGAAGTCCTTGCCAGTGAAAAGCATCTAACTTGTAAGCAGTAGTTCTGTAAAGACAATCTATGATAAATAGCTGGGCGAGAAGAATTTTTCTCGGCATCAGAAATACTCATTTCGCCGATTTCTCGTCAATTTTATCCTGCTTTAGATCTTCAGAGCGGCGTTTCTGATGATGTCTCTGATTTTATCCTGCTTGAAGATAGACAACTCTCGATGACTGCTATGTTGCTTTTCAGCTGATCGGTAGTACATTTGCTATTTCCCCCGCTATTGTAGCCGTTTTCTTGGGGGAATCTTCTCATGCTTCAATCGTGCCATCGGGAAGCATTGTATCAGGAACAGACTTGCCTTCCCTGAAGCGTTTTAGGATTTCACATGACTTGGGGACTTTGAAGCAATAGATTTCCTTGATTGTTATTTCTGCACTTGTCTTGTCTGTTTTGTTGTAGAAAGCACACTGGGCTTGGTAGATACAAATTGGATTTTCCTTGCCGTTCAACAAATATCACCAATACTGTCTAAGCTTATCGGGATTACTTTTCCTTTACGACGGTGTAACTTCTTATTTTGGTTTTCTGCTAAGAACTATCTCAACGGTAGTGTCAATTTAAAACAGAAATGGGGAAAAAACAAGGCTGAGCAAATCTAAATACAGTTAGTCACATGACCCTGTCAATGTCTGAAATTATGCATTTACACCGGTGTCACTTTGACAGTATTATATACTAGTAAATCAGTAGGTTTTTATTTGTCGCATTACCAACTTATGTGAAATAAGGTTTTTTAAATGAGATTGACAACAAAAGGGAGGTATGGAGTACGGGCTGTAGTGAATCTGGCCGCCAAAGAACAGAACCTTCCTATTCCTATCAGTCTGATTGCCAAAGAAGAAGAGTTATCTCCGGAATTCAACGAGCAGATCTTCTTCAAACTAAAGAAAGCAGGGCTTATTCGATCGATCCGTGGTCCAAAAGGAGGATTCGTACTCAACCAGAACCCATCTGAAATCACAATTAAGACGATTCTAGATGCGGTTGGAGAGCCACTGTACCCGGCCCCCTGCACCAATCCTCACGCAACGCCTTGTCCCCGAAAGGCAGATTGTCCCCTCAATCCTGTATGGCAGAATTTCTACGAGATTATAGTGAAGCATCTTTCCAATATCAGCCTGAGGGATATCATCGAGAAGCATAGAAATAGTATTTTTCCGTAACTACTCGCTGACCTGAAATCTCAGATCTATCTCCCCTGCCGAGGTAGGTCGATGAAAACTCTAAACCACCGACGAAACGATTCTGAGAGAAATCTTCTCTAAAATTGTGACCTAGAAGCGTCTGTAAGGTGAGAGTAAACCTTATAGTTGCATAAAATCTGGTCTTTAGAATAGAGGTAGACAAATAAATAGCCTCCTGATAAGGTTTTAGAGGTTATCAACCGCTCTAAGCACCTTTTTCAGGAGGCCACAAAAGGTGAGAATAAGTAAAACACATATTCTTCGCCGTGTCTATAGTATTCCGGAAATCCGATTCGAGGATCAACGGCTTTCCTCCTATGCGCGGATGGTTGTGATCCAGGAGCTTTTCAAACGACTTCAGCTTCGCAGTCGGTTGAGGAGTTGTTTTCTGCATATCAAAAGCAACGCGGTCGTGGGCTTTCATGTGATTACGCTGCTGTTGATCGTTCACTTGATGTTGGGCTATCGAAGGCTTCGGGAAATGGAACGGTATGAGGAGGATCCTCTGGTGCTGGAGCCTTTGGCGTCGCTGGGGCTTTTTCGACTGACCATGGACTTTGACGGCTCGGTGTTGAGCACCGGACGGGTCGCCGAGGGAACGGCTGTAGGGTTCAACAAGAAGAAAAAAGGACAGAGGAGCTACTATCCGCTTTTCCGTACGATTGCCCAGACGGGGCAGGTTTTGGATCTGTATCATCGGCCTGGGAATGTGCATGACTCCAACGGAGCCGAGCAGTTCATCCTGAATCGAATCGGCAACATCCGGGCTGTGCTGCCAGCTGTGAAGCTGGAAGCGAGGCTGGATGCGGCCTTTTTCGCCGATAAACACGTACAAATGTTGGATGCACAGGGGGTAGAGTTCACGATCTCGGTACCTTTTGAGCGATTCACCGAGCTGAAAGCGATGATCGAGGGAAGAAAACGCTGGAGGCCTTTGGACGGCACCTGGTCTTTCTTTGAGACCGATTGGTCACCCGGTTGTTGGGATCGGAAGTTTCGTTTCATCTTCATCCGCCAGAAGGTGAAGCGGCAAAACAAGGAGCCGGTACAGCTGGACCTGTTCACCCCCCATGAGGTTGGCCATGATTTCAAAGTGATCGTGACCAACAAAAGAAGCTCTGCTCGGAACGTACTTCGTTTTCATAATGGCCGGGGAGCTCAGGAGAATGTCTTCGGAGAGCTGAAGAGTCAGTGCCAGATGGACTACGTTCCGGTACGAAGGCTTGTGCAGGCAACCAGCTGTATTTGATGTCTGCAGTGTTGTCCCACAACCTGTTGCGGAGGCTTCAGATCGAAACCGCACAGCCGCAGAACCGGACGACAGAGAAGCGTTCGCCTCTGTGGCAATTTCAGGAAGCAACGACTATCCGCCAGCATATGATCCATCGCGCCGGACGACTCACAAAACCCAAGGGTAAACTGCGGTTGACCATGAGCGGAAACGAAGCGACCAAGCGCATCTTTCAAAACTATCTCAAAGCACTCGGAGCTGCTGCCCAGTTGTTTTGAAAGCCGATTTTATGCAACGTTTAGGTAGATACAGATTCCGAATACTATGTCGGGACATTCACTTCCCCTGGTGGTCCAAGATCAGTCAATAGTTTGTGCTATTATCTTTCAGATTTTTTAAAGTGTATATAACAACGGTCGTTAATTCCGGGCTGGTATTTATCAACATCAAAATACTCGCTAACCTTATTTCTACAAGGTCTCCCTTCTACTGTGAGAGCTCGGCAAGGTCGCCCTTCTTCATGCCATTTTAGAAAATCCCGTAACCGCTCAACCGATACTCCAAGTATCTTTGCCATGAATGCCTCTTCATCCCGTATAAATTCAAGAATCCTTTCGGGCGATAAATAAAACCAACCCCATAAACCCCAGCGCATCATAAAATGGATATTACCATCTTTGCTTATCTCTTTTAGAAATCCTAGTTTTTCTTTGTCGGTCATGCTGACATACTCCGGACGATAAGGATTGCCGCCAGATCCCCCCGACCTATTATAAGACCGATAGACTTTGGGATTATGATTCTCCCCACAAGAAAACCGGATGGGTGGACCCTCCCCTAAACACCCGGCTAAACCTGATATAAATACAATCAGGTTTCATCCGGTGCATCGACCTTCTCAACGCCTTGATTTGTCTTTGGTTTTCGGGTTACAGGTTTTCTGCCTCGTTTTCTCCTGCTAGGTTCCTTGACAGGTCCCTTGTTAGCGTAATTCTTCTTGAAATACTCCCATACTAGAAAATCTAGAAATAGCCGGCTTGTCTTTTTTTCTGCCTTGGCCATGAAATCGAAAATGGCTTTGGTTCTATGGTCAAGAACATTGATCCCGCCGGTTTCCGATTCTTTTACCGTTTGTTTCGCCATTTCATCCCCCTGATATAGTTATTTCATGTTCTTATGCCCTGATATATCCCCATTTTAATCCATAAAGAAACATTAGTAAAACTCCTACTATGATTTCGCCGGTGATAGTAGGAAACAGAACCCGGTATCTTTCAATTCTCATTTTCACATAACCTGCGTTGCGACTTCATTGTCCTACGATTATCTAAAATCTACATAATCCTCATTTGCTTCGAGGAACTCATTACTGAACACATCTACACAATCTAGAAGCCTATCGATTATAATTTCTGAATCACCTTCGTGCACCCCCGTATACCACATTTGCCAGGTAATACCCTCTTTCCCGTATGTCTTATTACCAACCTGATAAGTAACCTCCCGATGAAAACCTATCTTCACGGGGTAGGCAGAACCTGCACTCATGATATCTACACTGAGTACCAGACGAGTGGAAAGGCAGACTCTTTGCTTACCAGCATGAAAAGGCTCAGGAGGATGCTGAGAGGCTTCAGGCGGAGTTGTACAGGCAGATAGGCCAGCTCAAGGTTGAACTTGACTGGCTGAAAAAAAATCTGGACTTGAGTATTGAAGAGAAGAGGAAGGCGATTGAGTTTGGGAAAAAGAAGATCGCGTTGTATCGTCAGTGTGAGCTGTTGGGGTTGTCTAGATCGGCTCTGTATTACAAATTGAAGCTGTTCGATTTGTTTTTCAACCCGCCGCTTCCCGCTAACTTCGGGATCCCGTCCGGCGATATCCGACTTCCAGCCTCTGATCTCCAATGCACGGGCAATTGTTAGAAGGTGCCAGGTAAATGAGTTCTTCTTTAGCAGCGGTAGTCCGGAGGCAGGCACTACCGCCGGTGGCCGTGCTTCATTAACGTAATTTCCTCTAAATACAAAATACTTGCAACACTTTGCCGGTCTTCATGTCCTATTCAGTATGAAGAAACACATACTTATGGTTTACCCCGAGACACCCATTACCTATTGGGGTTTCGAATACGCACTCGAATTTATAGAAAAAAAGGCTTCCATTCCTCCGTTGGGTCTTCTCACTGTAGCGGCTCTGCTTCCCGGGGATTATGAGGTGACCCTGGTCGACATGAACGTATCTCCCCTGCACAGGGAAGCGGTTGAGAGCTCCGATATGGTATTCATCTCTGCGATGATCATCCAGAAGAGGTCGTTTGAAGAGGTTGTATGGCTCTGTAAAGATTGCGGAAAGCCTGTAGTTGCCGGGGGACCCTACGCCATCAGCTCTCATGAAAAGATCCAGGATGTCGATCATTTTGTGCTCGACGAAGCGGAACTAACGCTGCCTGTTTTTCTGGAGGATCTCGAAGCAGGTTGTGCGAAGAAGGTATATCGCGATTCAAAGAAGCCCGATCTCAAGACAACACCGCTTCCCCGCTTTGATCTGATCGATGTGAATGACTATGACTGTATGCCCCTGCAGTATTCCCGCGGATGTCCTTATAATTGTGAGTTCTGCGATATCATTTCCATGTTTGGGCACAAACAGCGTACCAAACCTCCCGGGCAGTTAATCCGGGAGATGGAAGTGGTCTATGAAACCGGATTCCGGGGAGCACTTTTCCTGGTGGATGATAATTTTGTCGGCAATAAAAGAAAAGCGAAAGAGCTACTGAGGAAGATTGTGGAGTGGCAAAGGGAGAAAGCCTATCCTTTTTCATTCCTTACCGAAGCGAGCATTGACCTGGCACAGGACGATGAGCTCCTGGACCTGATGGTGGAAGCCGGTTTCGATATGGTTTTTATCGGCGTGGAAACTCCGGATGAAGAAACCCTTCTGGCCGCTCAAAAGAGGCAAAACCTGAAGATTGATCTCATCGAAAGCATAGAGAAAATTCAACATCGTGGTATCGAAGTCACTGCCGGATTCATCCTCGGATTCGATACGGACAGAGAAAATATTTTCGACAGGCAGATAGAATTCATTCAGAAAGCAGCCGTTCCCGTCGCAATGGTCGGCCTGCTGGAAGCGGTGCCTAACACCGAACTCTATCGTCGTCTGGAAAAAGAAAATCGAATTCTCTCCGATCCCACCGGTAATAACACCCACGACTTTCATCTCAACTTTAAAACCATTATGCCCAAAGATGTGCTTATCGAGGGTTATAAGAGGGTGCTTTCCGAGATTTATGCCCCCAGTACCTACTTCAAGCGTTGTTTGAACCTTTTGAAGCGTATTCCGGCGCGATTGGAGCACCCCGCTCGACCGGTAGACATGACGCAAATAAAAGCATTGTTCCGTTCATTGAAAAAACAGACCTTTTCTTTTTATGGGTGGCGTTACCTGTCCTTCCTACTGAAATCCCTATTCATAAACATACGCCAGTTTCCAAAAGCCGTTACACTGGCGGTAAAAGGGCATCACTTTTTCCTAATTACGCGGGAGATCCTGAAAGCGGACGAATTCTCAACAGCGCTTCATCGAGTTATGGAGAGTATGAAGAGCAGAAGCTCTGAAGCGGTTTCAGGGAAGAGTGGGAGCATGGCTCACGAGGTGCTGAGCTATGTGCACAAAGTAAAGATCTCCCTGCAGAAGGAGTATTGCCGTTTGAGTTTCGGAGTTCAGCAGTATTTGAAGGATGCCTTCGACGATTTCGAAAGGCTATGCGAAAGGATCGTCCTGGAGCTTGCCCGGCTGAAGTTAAAAGACCAGCCGTAAAATACAACTTCCGATGCTGCAGTAGTCATAGCTCGCGGAATTCGCCGTCTCCCGTTAGATTCCTGCAGGGATAACGCCAGTCCTGCTGCGGGTTGTCAAAGAGAGCCTGCGCTTCCCGGAGACCCCAGGTTCCAGAAGGATATCCGTACAGCTTAATATTCGGCGCCGAGAGCATGCAGGCCTCGGGATCCCGGATTCGGTACACCGATATGGCCGCACAGATGGTAGAGTACGTGAAGAACCAGATCCTGATCCAGTCTTCCATGTCTATGCTAGCCCAAGCCAATATCAAACCGCAAACCGTGTTAGAACTAATGCGGTGGTCGGAAGAATAATCCCTCCTTGTCCGGGCGGATGTAAAATCCCTCCCATACAACTACTTCATATTCGCCCAGGCCTGGAGGATTGCATGGTTTCCGAGCCCTTGAACGCCGGGCGGAAAATCGGAAGAGAATATGTGGGGTAAGATAATCCGCAAATAATTAGTAGCGTAGAATCTAGTTGTCAAGGGTCATCATATTCCCCACCCCTAGGGTCACGTAGATTCCCCACCCCAGACCTCGGAAGCATAACGGTCGTTCAGGGGGTTATCCACACGTGGCCGGCGGCGGGTCATAGGAAATCCGCCGACGAGCGATTGTGCGTAACCCGTAGCGCCAAGGGGTAGCTGCCTGACACTCGGTGGGTTCACCCCTGTGG
>Ga0307426_1002678_pt1 | contig 10965 bp, 7 predicted proteins | sample SalMarWE160340MG_FD_202165 | JGI IMG/M metagenome (GOLD analysis project Ga0307426, IMG submission 202165) | Salt marsh sediment microbial communities from the Plum Island Ecosystem LTER, Massachusetts, United States - WE1603-40 | ecosystem: Environmental > Aquatic > Marine > Intertidal zone >... | reverse complement strand
TTGGACCAGTTCTGGGGGGCCGTCCGACTGTGGATCGCGGAACACTACCCGGCTGATTATGCACGGATATTCACGCCTGAAGGCCGATTTATACGCAACCGCGACAACGGCGAACGCGCGGTTCAGCTCGCCAGAGAGTACCGATCGAGGGGATATTAGAGTCGTGTCTTGAATAGTGAATTAGGCTATCCAATTCACAAATCAAGATTTGATACCCTGTTCCTGTTCTCCTCACCGGCGGCAGGCAGTCAATATTTTCATGAAACAGGAGTTCAAGAAACATGAAAGAGGAATCTAATTTGGAAGCGGCTCCGCTTCGTTATGCTGGCGTTGCAACTTTGTTGAGAAGGCCTTTGGTAAACGACCCATCAGGCGTCGATATTGCACTGATTGGTGTGCCGTATGATGGTGCGACCGAAAACCGACCAGGGGCACGACATGGCCCTCGGGAAATTCGCAATATGTCAAGTTTTACCCGTTCCATTCATCATGTGACGCGCGTGAATCCTTATGAACTTTGCAACGTCGCAGATTTAGGTGATGTTAGTTTCTTAAATCCTTTTGACTTGCAACAATGCTTTGCCGACATCACTGTTTTTTACAGCAAGATTTGTGCTGCTGGTGCAGTGCCCCTGAGTGTAGGCGGCGATCACTCTATTATTTTGCCTATTTTACGTGCTGTTGCGGCTGAACGACCAGTAGGTATGGTGCATATTGATGCTCATACCGATACAAGTGATCATGAATTTGGGTATAAGTTCACTCATGGCACCCCATTCCGACGAGCAATGGAAGAAGGTCTCCTTGACCCAAAGAGGACGATTCAAATTGGCATTCGGGGGGCACAGAACTCAGAAGAAAGCTGGCGAGGGTCTGAGGATGCAGGGATACGCGTCATGTACATGGAAGAATTTACTTCTTTAGGGATTGAGGCCACTCTTGATGAGGTAAGACGTGTGGTAGGCCAGGGTCCAACTTATGTCTCCTTCGATATCGACAGTCTTGACCCAGCCTTTGCCCCAGGCACTGGAACACCAGAAATAGGTGGCTTGACGCCGATCCAAGCACAGGCACTAATACGAGGACTTTCAGATCTTAATTTGATCGGCGGGGACATTGTTGAAGTATCACCACCTTTTGACCCTACTGGGAATACCGCCCTTGTTGGTGCCACAATGCTATATGAGATTGCGTGTGTTCTAGCGGATGCGGTCGTCCGAGCTAAAAGTACTCAAAAGACTGCCTAACAAAAAAAAATCAACCGGAATTGGCAAGCTGCGCGGTTTTTGAGGGTCTTGGGGCCAACAATCACCGCAAAGCTAGCAAGTCATTACGCACCACTTTGCCAATACGGTTAATTTTAGGCGCAGGGAGTAAGGAATGAATAAGAAGCTCCTATTGTTTGTACTTCTCTTGCTGGTTGGCTCTGCCAATAGTCTTTTTCCTGCGGAGTCTTCCTCGGATAGACGCCGCCAATGCTTCCACCCACACGATATTCTGAGGGAGGTCCACCATGTCAGCTTTCATTAGCTACAGTCACAAAGATGCTGAATTTGCAGATCGACTTGCCGTCGCTCTCATTGCAAAGAACATCAAGGTTTGGAAGGACGGTTGGAAGACACTCGCTGGCGACTCTTTTGTTAAGAAGATTCAGGCGGGCATTGAAGGGGCAAGTCACTTCTGCTTGGTGTTGTCGCGGAACTCGTTGAGATCAAAGTGGGTCGAGAAAGAGATCGAGAAGGCATTACTCCTGGAATCTACAGGTGGGGGAATCGTCATTCTGCCGGTTCTCATCGATGATTGTGTCATACCCGCAAGTTTATTTCGGATCGCGTGAGCGAGGTTTTTGAATGTAGAGAAGTCCAAGATATACTCAGAATTATGAATAGCACATAACCTATATTACGGATATTCAGTATAGTTCATTGACGATAAAACTTCGAAAATTCTGGTATTAATTTGCATTGCAGGTTTTACACTTTGAGATGCTTTAAGGATAGAATTTATGAAAGTCATTGACCGACTTCAGATCGCCAGGAACTGGCTTCCGCGATACACCGGGATGCAGCTTGATCTTTTTGGCGACTATATACTTCTGACGAACTTCAAATACTATCTGACCGATTTCGCCGAAAGGTTTAAATGCGATGTCTATGGCGAAAAGAGGCCGATGCAGGCTGCAACCAACAATTCCGGATTGACGATTATCAATTTCAGTATGGGCTCTCCAAACGCTGCGACCATTATGGATTTACTTTGCGCCCGTCAACCGAAAGGGGTGTTGTTTCTCGGAAAATGCGGTGGCCTTAAGAAGTCTACCGAGCTGGGCAATTTCATTCTCCCGATTGCCGCGATTCGAGGCGAAGGAACCAGCAATGACTATTTCCCGGCTGAAGTTCCAGCGCTACCGTCCTTCAAACTGCATAAATTCGTCTCGGAAAAAATTGTTCAGCACGGCCTGGAGTATCGAACGGGGGTTGTGTACACCACCAACCGCCGCCTCTGGGAGCATGACAAGCGCTTCCACGAAAAATTGAAACAGATGACCTGCATTGCCATCGACATGGAAACGGCCACCATTTTCATCGTCGGGCACTACAATGAGATTGCGCGAGGAGCGCTGTTGCTGGTCTCGGATGTGCCGGTCGCGCCGGAGGGTGTTAAAACCGTAGAGTCGGATGAGCTCATCACCACGCTTTGGACCGACAAACATCTCCAGATCGGAATCGAATCCATGACCGAAATCGAAGAAAAGGGAGAACCGATTAAACACTTCAGATATTGAGGCGAAACATAAAAGGCAGGTGCAGTATAGGCAAGAATAGGGAATAGTGGAATTATAGGCGCGTCCGTTCCATTCATCTATTTAGCATCAATTATCGTGGAGAAAAAATGACGCTGCGGACCGTGAGGTAACCCAAGAAAGATTAATTGGGTATTATATGCGAAAATGCACACATCAGGCAAAAGAAAACAATGGCATGAAGATGGAGGGGTTAAATCCTGCGGCTTTTATAAAGCCCGGTTGGTTTCCGGTGAAGCTGATTTTACAATTCCTGTAGTTTTAATCGCCCGGTGCTTATGCCCGGCGCTCTGTCTCAAAAATGCTCTAACCACAGATGGAATAGTTCACTAATAAACTAAAAGTATATTTATAAGGATTTAACCTTTTCGGGCATAGCTTTAATCGCGGCAATCTCTTATCTATTTTTCCTTAGAAGAGTTAGAGCAGAGTGCACAAAGAATTATATAAAACCACCAAGGATGTTTAATTTCTGGTTTGTAATGGATGGTATTTGGGAAAAAAGTAAAAAGCCTGGTAAGGAAAAGCTTAAAGCAGAAATAATAAAAATGTTTATCTGTTGGTTCATTTTCCTTGGATGCATCCCCTTTTTGGTAAATTAATACGATGCTAAAGCAACAGGTTTGATAGCAGCAGAAAAATCTGAAAGGGGACAGCCAGGGCCGGGCACAATGGCAGGCTGTGCTGCAAAAAATTATTTGTCATTTACGAAGGTCAGGTGAAACCCGGCCGCCTCTGACCGCAGCCGTTATAAATCAAAATGAAAAGATTCACACCATACTTTGTAATTATAGTTGCCTTATTTGCATTCATTTCAAATTCCAATAGCCAAGCAAACGAAACGGAAATGAAGTTTGTGAAAGCGGGGCTTATTGACGTTCATATTATTGATAAAACCATAAGGGTTGATCTTGTTAATTCTGATCCAAATAAAAATTATTTTCGAGAAAACTATTACAATGGATTAACGAAGGCCTATCTGCGGGAAGAAGTAGCTATAAAATTATCAACGGCGCAAAAATATCTAAAATCGAAATTTCCTGGATATTCACTTTTAATTATGGATACGGCACGACCAAGAAGTGTTTCTCAGCTTATGTATGATAAGATGAAAGGAACCAAATTTGAGAAATTTGTGGCCAATCCGTCAAAGGGATCTATGCATAACTACGGGATCGCTGTCGATACAACTATAGTGGATAAGAATGATAAAGAAATCGATATTGGATTTTCGCCCTTTTATAAAAGCAATTTTTCTATCTATCTGAATTATGCCAAAATTAAAATTTTCGATCTTAGTGAAACACAAAAAAAGAATCGAAAGCTATTATCAGAGGTTATGACAAAGGCGGGATTTATCCCGTTGAGTTACGAATGGTGGCATTTCAACGGAATGCAGAAAGACGTAGCTCGTAAAAGGTATCAAATAATTGAATGAATTATAACCATCTCTTCCAGCGGTTCGCAAAAACCCGCGCCAGCTGAAGAGCTTGTTATGCTGCACTCAGAGCCAATGGGGGATGATTGATATGTATCCGAAGAATTATTTTCAGGGGGTGACGCATCAGGTTGAGACCGGACGCTGCTTCGCTATCATGCCTTTTGCTAGCCAGTTCGATCCAGTCTTCGCCTCAATGGAGAGAGCTCTTGAGGGGCCGGAAGTGAACTTCACTTGCATTCGGACAGACGAACTCCATGGAGGCGGCCACATTATGGAGGATGTTCTCGAGAACATCGCGAAGGCTGAAATTATCATCACGGACGTGACTGGGAGAAACCCGAACGTCTTCTACGAATTAGGGATTGCTCACTCAGTGAAGGATATGGAAAAAGTCCTGATACTGACCCAGAACATCGAGGAGGTTCCGTTCGACCTTAAACAGTTTCGCTGCATCGCGTATGAGAATACGGAAGAAGGGCTTATCGCCCTTGAGACGGCACTTGCCTTGACGGTAAAGGAAATCGCAGGTCGGTCGTTTCGATTCAAGGTCGGTCCAGGAGAGAAATTGGCGTTCCCGCACAAGCTCATGGGATCGGATCGAGCCTTCTATGATTTCGAGATCGTGGAGATTTGGCCTGACGAGACAGCTGCCAAGCTCCATATCCGCCAGTACAGGCACGTCCTCGGCCGACCCACGGAGACAGTAGTCGATGAGGGTTATGGGTTAATAAGGGGAGAGCGGATTGAACTAGCCGCTAAGCCCTGGGTGCTGATTCTTGAACAATCAACGCAGCAAGGTGCACAGTTCCGCGTTACCCAACCATGACCCTCCAGAATGAATGCAACTCCAGGGATGCGAATCGTGCGGCATAACATCCGCTTGCACCAGCCTTCGGGGATGCTGCGCACCCCCCGCCGGTGAAGCTGCCCGTTCGGCCGCCTGCGGCGGCGCTCACCAGCAGGGCGATTTGGAAAGACAATATGAACAGCATGGGGCGAAGCTTTAATGGCAGGCAGACGGCGCGAACGGCCGCGGGATGTCGATTCCAGGTCCTCGCCGCTCCTGGCGGCGTGAACCTGGGATCGAGCCGACGCCGCCTTGCGGCGGTTGCGCTTCGCTCCGGCCCCATTGGCACGGAAAATGGCCTCAGCAATTTCCGCGCCCAAGGGGCGGAGGGTCATCCCGTGGCTGTTATGCTTCTTATACCTGCTCAAAGAGTGGGCGGCTCATTACAACAGCTCGCGGCTACACAGGTCGTTGGGTCGGGTTTGCCGATGCGCCCGCGGGAATTCCCGCAGCAATACAGAGCACCCGTCATCGGAACCGCAATGTGGCCAGAAAGTAATCGCGCGCCCAGTGCTGGGTGGACTACACCATGAGCACAGTCTGGCCGCTGCGTGCGTAGGGATGCGTTTATGTCGGAGCACTGGGTCACATGGACCGACGTTTGACAACTGTTAGTGCTATCGAATCCACATCGGGGGTGGCAAAAGCCGTTCGCCCTGCTGCGCCCAGGCGTAGCTTTGCCTCGCGCCTTTTCGGCTATAACGTCTTCCTGTCGTTCGCGCTCGGTCCACCACCGCGTGGGACTCACAGTTATGCCTCCGACCTATCGCGCCGGCTGCAGGAGCGCGACTTCACCGTGTTCTTCAGCGAGGAGGAGATGCCTCCAGGCGAGCAGCTTGACGGCGCCCTCCAGAAAGCACTGCTTCGTTCCAAGGCCCTCGTGGTGATCGCCAACCGCGGCACGCTGCAGGAGCCGCGCTGGGTGCGCAAGGAAGTCGAGGAGTATCGCCAGCTGCACCCGGATCGCCCCGTGATTCCCATCAACGTCGGTGGCGCCCTGCAAGACCCTGCGCTAAATGAAAGCGCAGAAGAGTGGCTCGACTACCGGGGCAAGGTCTGGATCGACGAGTCCGAGGAGGCAGTCGAAACTGGCATCGCAAGTGAGCGTGTCGTCGAACGTCTCGCCACGGCGCCAAGACGGTCAAGGGCGAATGTGAGGTGGCGGTGGCTTACGGGGGCAGTTGTGGCCTTGTTGTCTGTATTGTTGGTTATTGCAGCGACGGCCGCGTGGTTCGCCGACAGAAATGCGAAGAAAGCGAAGTTACAAGCTACGAGAGCCCTTGCCGGGCAGTTGGCAGCCCAAGCGCAGGTTGCAGAGAAGGACAGGGCTAGCCAGCTGCCGCTCGGTACCCTGCTCGCCATTGAGTCGATGCGCCTGTGGCCTTCTTTGGAGGCAGATCAGGCCCTACGCCATGGATTGGCCTTGCTCCCGAGGCGCATGGCTCACATGGCTCATGAAGAGCCAGTCTATGCTGTTGCCTTCAGTTCTGATGGAAAATACCTAAGAACGATAAGCAGGGACCCGCTGAACCAAATCACCGAGAGTCTGTGGCGTTGGGACGTGTCAACAAGCCACAAAGTCAGGACAGTCAGATGTGATCCCGATGTCCTGACTGTGACACAAAGTCTTAATGGGGAGTACCGAGCCACAGCAACCCGGCAAGGTTTCGTTCACGTTCAGGAACTTTCCACGGGCCAAGAAATCGCCAAGTTTAAGCTGGCCGAGGTGCCTGTGCCGACTAAAATAAGGCTCAGCCCCAACGGCATGCTTCTGGCCATCGCGGATGGAATTGGTGGTGTCTATGTGGTCGACGTTCCTACCACAAAACAAATCGCAAGCCTAAAACACACCACCCAAGTGCAGAATCTTGTCTTCAGTGCCGATGCCAAGTGGCTTGCGGCTGCCGGGGACAGGACGACCCAACCAGCGCGTATATGGGACATATCTACCGAGCGCCAAATTGCGGCTGTAGCCGAAAAAAACGGTGTTATGGCTGTCGCCTTCAGCGCCGACAGCCAATTCTTGGCCACGGGGGAATTATACAACACCGCTCGTATATGGAAGCTACCGTCCGGAGATGAGGTCCGTTCGATTAACCACGACGGCTCGGTCAGCAGTGTGGCTTTCAGCCCCGATGGGAGGTACCTCGCTACGACAACCGATTATGGTAACTATCCCGGCCCTGCGAGGTTGTGGAATGTCACGACCGGGACGGAAATCGCGCGTGTGGGCCATTCTCGATTGTGGGGCGTGTTTGACATTGCCTTCAGCCCCGACGGTAGATATCTGGCCACGGCTGGAGGTGAAGAAAGGACTGCGATTGTCTGGGCATCCACAGCCAGCGCGGAAGTCGCGCGCGCGCAGCATGACGGCCAAGTGATAGATATGGCATTCAGTCCCGACGGAGAGTACCTGGCCACAGCAGGCTCGGATCGTGCGGCACACCTATGGCAGGCAACGAGCGGTCGCGAGGTCAAACGCATGCCGCACGAAGACACCGTCGCCTCCGTCGCCTTCAGCCCGCAAGGAAAATACATAGCCACGGGATGCTGGGACCAGACGGCCCGGCTGTGGGAGACAGCCAGTGGTGACGAACTTGCACGGATGCCTCACACCAACCATGTAGACTCCGTGATCTTCAGTCCGCAAGGAAAGTACCTGGCAACAGTGGAGACGATTGGCAAAACCGTTCGCATGTGGAGTGTGCCGAGCTGCCGAAAACTTGCGACCATGGTCCACGAAGGACAGGTGAGAAACGCTGCCTTCAGTCCAGATGGCAGATACCTGGCGACTGCTGGCCTCGATAAAACCATGCGACTGTGGGCGGTCCCGAGTGGAGATGAGTTTGCCGCGTTGCCCCACAGAGGCAACGTCACAGAGGTGGTGTTCAGCCCCAAGGGACGCTACCTGGCAAGCGTGGCCCGTGATCGCGCACACCTTTGGGACCTCACCATCAAGCAAGAAATAGCGACGCTACCAACTTTGTTCGCAAACACCATCACGTTCAGTCCGGATGGGCGGTTGCTCGCCGTCGCCAGTAACTGGAGCGTACAAGTATGGGAAGTCCCGGCTGGCCGCTTGCAACAGACCCTGTCTCAAGATGGTGGGGCCAGGCACGTGGCTTTCAGCCCGGACAGTCGCTACCTAGCCACAGCGTCTGTAGACGGACTCACCAGGATTTATGATGTCGTCACCGCCCGTGAGTGCACTAGGATCAAACTAGAATCCCCGCCGGTAGCCATCGCATTCAGCCGGGATGGTAAGTATCTAGCCACGCACTCTGGGCACGGTGGGACGGCGCATGTCCTCTTTTGGCGCCCCCGGGACCTCATCGCGGAAGCTGGGTTCCGTGTGGGCCGCAATCTGAGTTTTGGCGAATGGCGGGATCACTTCGGCGAGGTGCCGTACAGCAAGACCGTGCCGAACCTACCCATCCATCACAGCTTCATTGAGGCAGGCAGAGATTCGGCAAGAGCGGGCGATTTCGAGGAAGCAGTTGCTATCTTCCGTAGAGCGTCGGAACTCGAGCATGGCTTGGATCTTGATCCAGTCGCGGAAGCACAAAAGATCGCCGACGCTTTCGCCCTCTTGGATGAGGGAAAGAAGCTATCGAAGCAGGGAAAGGTAAAAGAGGCTATTTCAGCCTATGAGCAAGCACAAGGACTCGATCCTACGCTCGTAGTCACTGCCGCCTCTTGGAATACTCTCTGCCGCTTCGGCAGCCTTTGGGGGTCTCCTTCGAACGTCATGTACGCTTGTGAAAACGCTGTAGCGCTTGAGCCTTTAAATGTTCGATTTCGTGACACCCGTGGTCTGGCCCGGGCGCTTACCGAGGATTACCCCGGGGCTATCGAAGACTTTCAGGTGTATGTGAGATGGGGCAGCTGGGGAAAGGACGAACAACCTGAAGATGCTCTTCGTAAGCGCCAAAATTGGATTCAGAAGCTAGAAGCTGGCCGGAGTCCTTTTGATGAAGCAACTCTACAGGCCCTCTGGAACGACTATGAAGCGGAACGCCCTTAAAAATCTCAGTTTCAACGGTCAAAGATAACAATGCCATGCAGACAGACGCTCGTACCTCGGGCCGCTGATGGTCATGTTAGAGTCACTCTACGATGCAAGAATCATTCGACTGTAAAACATGCAAATCTATTTTCACACCAAGAGAGATTCTGGAGAACTCAGATTTATCTTGACCAGATTTGAATTGGATCTGGTTTAAATGCCCGCATTGCGGAAAAAGAGCGCATTTCCTGATTAATGATGGCTCGATTTCATCAGTCATATTTCTTGGGGCTTCTGGCCCAAGTGGGGATGTTGCTGTCAGTCTGAGTCGGACCAAGACAAGTGCTTGGAGTGATATAGGAAAAGATTAGGTGTCAGATCTTGACGGTCTGTTGCTTAAATCGATTTTTTGTGAGTGAAAATTGCGGTGAATGCTTCATCTTTCCTGAATCAAGTTTCGTTGCCACTCAGCCGATGATTTCAGTAGGACGGTGAGTCAAAAGCTTTTCCAGAGTTTGGCAAAATCGAGCAATATGGCTCCATTGCGGACTAAATAACTTGTTCAGCCTGTAGAGCTTTGTCCTACTAGTTCGCTCAACGATCTTAGCCGCCACCTGCATCTGCACCGCAAGGCCAGGCTCTTTGACATTTTTTAAAAAGAAATTGGGTGTCAAATCTTGATTAGGTGCGAGGTCGCAAGACCGTTATCTAATAACCTGAAAGGAGGTTATCATATCAGTTGCCCTTATGGATATGTAGGCAGAGGGCGGGTTCGTGTGGTAATCACGCCATGGCGTGACTGAACTTGCCCCGACACGGTACCGAGACGGCCCGCAGTAAATGCGGGTTTTACCCAGTCAGGGGTGCCGGCCAAAGCCGCAGGCCGTAGCGTTAAGCGAATGGTGCAGCCTCGTGAGATTTGATCGGACGGCTATAGCTGGGAGAGTCCGATTGAGGGATAAACCCTGCAAGGCAGGGATACGCGCCGATCCTCTCTATTCAGGGAGAAGGCCAGCGCTATCAGGGAAGTAAAGGGCATAAGCACTTGGCAGGGACCCGGGATAAGGCCACCGGCATGCGGTGACAGATAACGGAGGAAAGACCTGAGATCCCAGCGCCTCCGCAGGGCTCCGCCTGCGGTAGGCCGCCAACAAGTCGGGTGAAACCGGCAAGATGGAGGTGATGGGCGTAGGGAAGTCGGAGTGGCCTGGGGTCAGGGCCACGGCAACTAATTGATATGGAACGAATAATTGCTGATTTTGCCTTCTAAAATAGGCCTATATTGAGTTTTTTGAGGGTAAAAAGGCCGGTTTTTCTTTCAGGTTTAGGGCGAGAACAAAACGACATTTTAGCGGAACAATGGAGTTGGGAATAATGGGGTCGAAGAACAATTGGGTCGTGTATTGATCAGTGATTATAGAAAACGGGTTAATCACTAATCAAGATTTGACAGCCTCATTTTTCAAAGGTTTCTCCGAGTATCACCCGTTGAGGCTATTTAAGCATTTCTCGTTAGTGGCAAAGAAACAAACGGCTCATAACGAGTCGCTGCAGTCAATCGCCCAAGCTGCCGGCTCCAGCTGAGCTTCGCGTCGGGGCTGAGGTAGATATGCATGATGGTTGCCATTAGCGGAATAATACAAAAATCTATTGGGATGTTGGATTCGAAGATCAGATGAGAAAACCTAAAAGCGAATGGCAGACAAAGGAATTGTCCACCGCCTTCCTTGAAGGCGTCCGCGGAGCGATACCTGCCGCGGACCTGCAACTGTCCGTTATCGGCAAAATTGTCAAACTCTGGTGCGATACTCCATCACATATCCTTGATCTGGGATGTGGCAACGGCATTCTCGGCCGCTTTCTTCTCA
>Ga0307426_1002677_pt1 | contig 10966 bp, 9 predicted proteins | sample SalMarWE160340MG_FD_202165 | JGI IMG/M metagenome (GOLD analysis project Ga0307426, IMG submission 202165) | Salt marsh sediment microbial communities from the Plum Island Ecosystem LTER, Massachusetts, United States - WE1603-40 | ecosystem: Environmental > Aquatic > Marine > Intertidal zone >... | reverse complement strand
TCATAAATCATTCCGACAATCAAAAAGAGAGCCCCGGTCGAGATGCCATGATTAATCATCTGTATAACCGAGCCCTCCAGCCCCTGCGTATTCAAAGCCATCATACCGAGCATGACAAAACCGAGATGCGAGACCGATGAGAAAGCAACGAGCGATTTGACATCGCGCTGCACCATTGCCACCAGGGCACCGTATATAATCCCGATCAGGGCCAGTATCGATATCAGGGGAATGAATTTAACCGTTGCCTCGGGAAACATCGGCAGGCATATTCGCACGAAACCGTATGTACCCATTTTCAGCAAGACACCGGCCAGAATCACCGAGCCGCCGGTCGGGGCTTCGACGTGAGCATCGGGCAACCAGGTATGGAACGGCCAGATGGGTACTTTGATGGCAAAAGCAAGGGCAAACGCGATGAAGATATAAGTCTGCGCACCCAACGGAATCGGCATCGAATAGTACTTCAGCATATCGAAGCTGTACTCATTATAGTAGCCATAATACATGAAAAACAGGTACAGTATGGCTACCAGCATCAGCAGCGATCCGAACATGGTAAAGAGGACGAATTTTATGGCGGCGTAGATTTTTCTCGGACCGCCCCAGACGCCGATAATAAAGTACATCGGGATAAGCATCACTTCCCAGAAGACATAGAACAAAAACAGGTCCAGCGAAACAAAGACGCCGAGCATACCGGTTTCCAAAAGAAGCATCGAGATGAAGTACCCCTTGACGCCGGTTTTAATGGCATTCCACGACGATATTATGACGATCATCGAAAGAACCGTCGTCAGCAATATCAGCAGGAGCGAGATACCGTCGATACCGAGATGATAATTTATTCCGAAACCGGAAATCCAGGGGATGTTGACCTCGAATTGCATCCCGGGGGCCAGGGGTTCAAACATGGCGTACAACCAGATCGAAAACAGAAAAGTGACAAAAGCAATAATAAGGGCGATCGATTTTACCGAATCATGCCGCGCCTTGGGTACAATAAGAAGCATTATCGCACCGAGGAGCGGGAAAAAAGTTATGATTGTCAGAATCTGTTTTTCCATTTTACCTTAAGAGCACGTACCCTATTATCGCTATCACGCCCAGTAAAAATATAGTCGCGTACGTTCTCATATTTCCGGACTGCACCGGCCGCAAGCCTTTTGACATGTCACCGATTAAAATCGCCAGGCCATTCAGCAAACCGTCGATTATGATTACATCAAAGACTTTCCATAAAAACAGCGAACCGTTGACGACCGGGCGAACGATCACGGCACCGTAAAATTCATCGATAAAGTATTTACCGTAAAGCAATTTATGAATTACCGAGAAGCTGTTTCTCAATTTACCGGCGGCGGCGATATTTTTATTATATACGTAATAAGCCAGATAGATAAAAACGAGCACCAGAATAACCGAGGCGGCCATCAAAACCAGTTCGATAGTACTGCTATATGTCGCCGAGGCGAGGGCAGGACCGGCTTCACCGGCATGATGAGAAGCGTTCGTGACCGGTTCAAGGAATTTCTCGAAACGGTTACCGCCGCCCAGAACATGCGGAATTCCGACCCAGCCGCCGATGATCGACAGGATGGCGAGGATGATCAGCGGAATCGTCATGACCGGCGGCGATTCATGAATATGTTCTTTGGTGCGCGAATCCATCCGTTCCTCACCGTAAAATGTCAGGTAGATCAGACGAAACATATAGAAGGCGGTCAATCCGGCCGTTAACAATCCAACCGCCCAAATCAGGATTGAACCATAATCGGAAGAAAATGTTCTCCAGAGGATTTCGTCTTTGGAGAAAAATCCGGAAAATCCGGGGATACCGGCGATAGCCAGGGTGGCAATCAGGAATGTCCAGAAAGTCTTCGGCATGCGGCGCCGCAGCCCACCCATATAGCGCATGTCCTGCTGTCCGGCCAGACCATGCATCACCGAGCCGGCGGCCAGAAACAATAATGCTTTAAAGAAAGCGTGAGTCATCAGATGGAAAATACCGGCGGCGAAGGCAGCCACGCCGCAGGCGGCGAACATATAACCCAGCTGGCTGATAGTCGAATAAGCCAGAACTCGTTTGATATCATTCTGAGCCAGCGCAATCGTCCCGGCATAAAATGCCGTCGCGATACCGATAATGGCGACGACGGCCATGGTAACCGGCGCCATCATATACAGGACGTTCGAACGGGCGATCATGTAAACGCCCGCCGTCACCATCGTGGCGGCGTGAATCAAAGCCGAAACCGGCGTCGGGCCTTCCATGGCATCCGGCAGCCAAACATATAATGGAATTTGCGCCGATTTACCGGTGGCGCCCATGAACAATAACAGCGTGGCAGCGGTAATCAGGCCGCCCCCGGCAAGAAACATTTGCGGCGCTTTTTCAAAAACGGTCGCGAAATTCAATGAGCCCACCTGCCAGAAAATGATGAACAATCCGATCAGAAAACCGAAATCGCCGATACGATTGACGATAAAAGCCTTCTTGCCGGCATCGCTGGCCGATTGCTTTTCAAACCAGAAGCCAATCAGAAGGTAACTGCATAAACCGACACCTTCCCAGCCGACGAACATCAACAGGTAATTATCGGCCAGAACCAGTGTTAACATCGAAAACACGAACAGGTTCATATATGTAAAGAAACGGCCGTAACCATTATCATCATGCATATAACCGATCGAATAGACATGGATAATAAAACCGACGCCGCTGACGACGAGAACCATCACGGCCGATAACGGGTCAAAGAGGAAACCGATATTGACATTAAACTGGCCGGACGGTATCCAGGTAAATAATATGTTTTCCATCACACGGCCGCTTTCGGGAAGCGAGAGCAAATCGAAGAAATATCTGACACCGAAGATGAACGACAGGCCGACCGAAGCGCAGCCGATAAATGAAATCAGCTTTTTGGGCAGTCTGCCAATAAATAAACCATTAAGCAGGAAGCCGATCAGGGGAAAAAGCGGTATTAAGTACAATGGTTGATTCATCGGTTTATCGTTTCAAAAGGTTATACTTATCGGCGTTAATGGTTTCTTTGTTGCGGAAAATCATAATTATAATCGCCAGACCGACCGCCGCCTCGGCGGCCGCGACGGTCAGGACAATAAACACGAAGGCATGCCCATCGATGTTTCCGTTCATTCTCGAAAAAGTGATAATCGCGAGATTCGCCGCGTTTAGCATCAATTCAATCGCCATAAAAATAATAATCAGATTTCGCGAGATAACAACACCTATCGTACCGATTGCGAACAACAGCGCGCTCAGAATAAGATAATGTGCAATAGGGACCATTTAGATTTCTCTCTCCGTATCAGTTTTTTCTCTCCTGGCGATAACGACCGCGCCGATTATCGCCACCAGCAGCAGAATCGAAGTCAATTCGAAAGGATACAAATATTCCCGGAATAAATGCGTCGCCACCATCTCGACCGAGCCGAAATTGTCCGCAAGCTGACCGGCCTGAATTTCCGTTCCGGGCGCGAAGACCATCTGTTTAATGACGAAAGCAATCTCAATAAAGAAGATTATTGACAGAATGAATTTTGTCCCGCTACCCAGCTTCGATTGCGAACCTTCGAAACGTTCGCCTCGCAAATTCAGAAGCATAATCACAAACAGGAAAAGGACCATGATGGCACCGGCATAAATGATAATCAGAAGGGCGCCGACAAACAGCGCCGACAGCTGCACATACAAAATCGCCTGGGCCACCAGAGAAACGATAAAATAAAGCACCGAGGCAACCGGATTTTGCTGCCGGATCATCATCACCGCCCCGCCGATGGCCAGTACGGCCGCCGAATAAAATATGACGGTCTCGAGCAGCATAACTACTGTACTCTCCTGTTTTTTCGATAGATTTTTTTAAATCGTTCTTTTGGTCTGTTGTCCAGCATGGCGTACTTAGGATATATAAATGAATCCCGATTGTCATTCGAAAATTCGTACTCGTGCCCGAGAAAAATGGCTTCCTCCGGGCAGGCCTCTTCACAATAGCCGCAGAAGATACAGCGCAGAAGATTGATCTCATAGACTTTGGCGTACCTCTCCCCTTTTTCATTTTCGGCCGGTTCCATATAGATGGCGTCGGCCGGGCAGGCGGCGGCGCATAAACCGCAGCATACACACCGATCGGTCCCATCATCGTACACTTCGAAATAATGCAGACCTTTATATCGAGGCGCCATTTCCACCTTTTCTTTAGGATACTGGAAAGTAACCGGCTTCTTGAAAAGATGCTTGATAGTCGTATAGAATCCTTTCGGCAGCGCCAAAAATATCGTCTTAAAAATTCCTGCAGCCATTTAAATCACACCCTGTAAATCAAAGCGGTTACCAGGACATTTAATAAAGCCAGAGGGAAAAGTACTTTCCACCCGAAATTCATCAACTGGTCATACCTGAACCGGGGGAGAGTTCCTCTTACCCAGATATAAAAGGCCATAAATAAAAATACTTTTATCAGGAACCAGACAATCGGGGGCAACAGCGGTCCCTGCCATCCGCCGAGAAATATGGTCGTCACGACCGAGGCCACGGCAATCATGTTGGCATATTCCCCGATAAAAAACATGGCAAAACGCAGGGAAGAATATTCGGTATGGTAGCCGCCGACCAGTTCCGATTCAGCTTCCGGCAAATCGAACGGATTTCGATTCGTTTCGGCAAATGCGCATATCACAAACATGACGAAACCGACCGGCTGGCGGAAAATATACCAGTCGAAAAATGAGGCCTGCTGCGCGACCAGTTCTTTCAACGACAGCGTTTGCGCTATTATCAAAACGCCGATAATGGATAATCCGTAAGCAACCTCATAGGAAATCATCTGGGCCGAAGAACGGATACCGCCCAACAGCGAATATTTCGATCCCGATGACCAGCCGGCCAAAACGATCCCGTAAACACCCAGCGATGTCACCGCGAATATAAAAAGAACGCCGACATTCAAATCGGAAATAACCATATCGATATGGTAACCGGCAATAGTGATATTATTCCCGAACGGTACAACGGCGAATGACAACAGGGCCGGGACAAAGGTGACAATCGGCGCCACGGCATATGTCAGCCACTCGACCCGATCGGGAACAAAATCTTCTTTAAAGGCAAGCTTAATAGCATCGGCAATGGGCTGCAATAGACCGAAAGGCCCGGCCAGATTTGGTCCGATACGATGCTGCAGACGGGCCACAAATTTCCTTTCCAGTAGAGTGGCATAGGCGCATCCGGTCAGGACGACCAGAATCACGATAACGACTTTGATGACGGTTATAATTATGAAGGTGGTCACACTCATTCTTCTTCCACCCTTGTTAATTTCACGCGATCGGTTCTTCGTTTTCTCATCTGCAGGACGTTGACCGCCGAGGCCGAAAAATTGCGCACCACCAGAAGAACATCATTTTCAACAAACTCGGAGATCTTAAGGGGCAGGACAATTTTCCCGACCTCGGATTCGACTCTGATAAGAGTTCCATTTTCGGCCTTCAGTTTTTCCGCCATCGACGGTGACATTTCCAGAAAAGCCTCGCTGCAAAAGGCCGACAGAGATTTCGACTTTTCGGTCATCTGTCCGAAGTGATGCAGCTCATCGATGACATAAAGCGCGTAAGGGTATTCCTCGTTGGAATCCGGTTTGATATACCGAACTTCGCGCAATTGCGGAGCGTAGTTATTATCGGATTCCAATTTCATGAGTTCCGATACGTCTTTGTCCATATCTTCCGGATTTTCATACAACGGTGATTTTAATTCACGGGCGATTTTGTCCACCAGTGCAAAGGCCGGCAGCGAATGACCGACCGGGCCGATAGCGGCTTTAAATGATTGTTCGGTCTCTTCCAGATTCACAAACGCACCATCGTATTCCGCCCAGCTTGAAAGAGGCAGGACGACGTCGGCCAGGGCGGTCGTTTCGGTCTCGAACATATCGGCCACAACGAGAAAATCGAGCTTATCCAGACCATCCTTAACGAATTGCCCGTCGGGATAGGAAAGCATTAAATTCGAACCTATTACGAACATGGAATCCAGGTCTTCTTTGGTCGCCGATAAAATCATCCTATCCGCCGCCAATCCGGCACTATCGGGATAAGCGCCCCATATTGATTTCAGTTTTTTGATTTTCTTCTCGGACAGATGAGGCATAACGCCCAGTTTCTGAGCGCCCATGCTATTGGAATATTTTGACAGAAAGCCGACTTGACCTTTATTATGGATACCGGCCAGCAAAATTAAATTATTGATTACCGACGCCAATAATTCTCTGGCCGATGACGAGGTCACGAGTTCACCGACAAGCAATGATATATTTTTTGCTTTGCGCAGCGCCTCGGCAAAGGCCTTGATTCTTTCGGTTTCAATACCGCATATCGCCGACGCCTTTTCCGCGGTTTTCGGATCAATCAGCGATTCGAGCTTGTTTTTGGTATTGTTTTCAGCCAGACAGGTGCAGACACCGTTTAACAGCGCTTCCAGCGTCCCGATATTATAAATCATTTCATCAGTCGATATATCGGCCGACTTGGTCGTGAACGGATTGAGCGTATAGAGTTTCGCGCCCATATTTTCGATCGTCTTACGGACGCGGAGATTTACGATGGGATGCTCTTTTATAAGATTCGAACCTATTACAACTATTAGATCCGATTTTTCAATGTCGGCTATTTTGAATTTCTGCTCGGTCAATCGGGAATACAAATCGCCATGCTCTTCGGGAAGCATTTTATAGTCGGTACGAAAATCGACATTATTGGAATTCAGTACCAATCTCATGAACTTCGAAAAGGCATAGAGCGATCGGTTGTCCATCGCCGGCGTAATCGTTCCCCCAATACATACGCCGCCTTTTTTGTCTTTTATCTCCTTGAACTTCCGGGCGACCAGTCCGATCGCTTCTTCCCAGGTTGCCGGTACCTGCGTGTCATCCTTTTTTATCAGCGGTGTCGTCAGGCGACCTTCGGCATGAACCGTCTGGTATCCGTAGCGACCGACATCGCATATCCAGCCTTCATCGATAGCATCATTACGGCGGGCCGTCGCTCGGAAAATCTTCTTCAAACCGCCGGTTCCTCTCCAGAGCCTGATATTGCAGCCGTCGGCACAGTACTGACATATGGAATCAATCTGCTCGGTTTTCCAGACACGGATTTTATACCGCCAATCGGTATTCGTTAAAGCCCCGACGGGGCAAATCTGCACCAGGTTGCCGGAATACAGGTTGGCGACCTGCCGGCCGGGGGGCGGCATTATTTCGGTGACGTTGCCGCGCTGGAAAGCGCCCAGATCATGTTCGCCAAAAGCTTCCTTATTGGCACGTACGCATTTGAAGCAGAGAATGCAGCGATTCTGATTGCGGATTATCTCCGGCCCGATACGCCAGTCATCGAAAGTCGATTTTTTGTCGCGTATAAAGCGGTATTTTTTATGGTCATACCGCGAGTCATCGACTCCGTGAGCGAAAGTCAAATCCTGGAGATCGCACTCACCACCCTTATCGCACGTGGGGCAATCAAGAGGATGATCGATCAGGATAAACTCCAGAACCGCCCTTCTCCCCTGTTTGACTTTTTCGCTGTCGGTGTAAACGACCATATCCTGCATGACCGGCGTGGCACAGGAGACTTCAAGCTTGGGTCTTTTTTCAATCTCGACGTAACACATCCGGCAGGCCCCGACCGGCTTCAGTTTGGGATGCCAGCAAAAGGTCGGAATATCTATACCGAGCGACTGAGCCGCCTGCAGAACCGTATAATGCTTCGGCACCGTTACTTCACGGCCGTCAATAGTCAATGTAACTTTATTATTGTCGCTCATTATTTAAATTCAAACTCCGTTTTCACCAAACATGTTTTTTTGGCGATATGATACTCCCATTCATCGCGAAATAATTTAATCGCCGATTGTATCGGCATCACGGCGGCATCGCCGAGGGGGCAAATCGTCCGCCCCAGAATATTGTCGCAGACTGATTCGATTTTTTCGATATCTCCCGGCTTACCATCACCATGCTCGATTCGGGAAATCGTTTTTTCCAGCCAGCCGGTCCCCTCACGGCAGGGAGTGCATTTGCCGCACGATTCATGTCGATAGAAATGTGTCAATCTTTCGATCACCCAGACTATACAGGTTCGATCATCAATGACGATTACGGCGCCGGAACCGAGCATCGATCCGGCCTCAGCCAGCGATTCATAATCCAGGGGCGTGTCAATCTGATCGGGGAGCAAAAACGGCGTCGAGGAACCACCCGGGATAATTGCCTTCAGGTTATGTCCATCTTTAACGCCCCCGCCCAAATCATTTATTAAATATGACAACGGTGTGCCCATTTCAAGTTCGTAGTTGCCCGGTTTATTGACATGGCCGGAAAGCGAAAATATTTTCGAGCCGGTCGATTTTTCCGTCCCCATCGAGCGATACCACTCGACGCCGTTTTTGATAATCTGCGGCACCGAGGCCAGGGTTTCGACGTTGTTGACAATCGTCGGGCAACCGTATAGTCCTTCAATGGCCGGGAAAGGCGGCCGGATTCGTGACATCCCACGTTCACCCTCGAGTGAATTAAGAAGTGCTGTTTCCTCGCCGCAGATATAAGCGCCGCCGCCGGTATGGACGATAATATCGAGATCGTATCCGGTGCCGAAAATATTTTTGCCGAGATACCCCTTTTCGCGGGCCTCATCGATAGCTTTTTCCATTGTCCGATAAGATTTGACGAATTCACCGCGAACATAGATAAAGGCCAGGTGGCAGCCGATAGCGTACGAGGCGATGGCCATACCTTCGACAGTCGCATGCGGATCCCGTTCCATCAATTCCCTGTCTTTGCAGGTGCCCGGTTCGGATTCGTCGGCGTTACAAATCAGATATTTTGGCTTGGGAGAATCTTTGGGGATAAAACCCCATTTGACGCCGGCCGGAAATCCGGCACCGCCTCGTCCACGGACACCGGCTTTTTTTACCTCTTCGATAACTTCGGCCGGCTTCATCTGCTTGAGAGCTTTTTCCCATGCCTTATAGGCACCATGAGAGACGGCCGTACCTATCTTAACCTGATCGGGATCGTCGATATATTTAAATAGCTCTTTTTTTTCCATATCAAGCCCTGGACCTCAATTCATCCAGGATGGCGTCGACTTTTTCGCGCGTCAAATTTTCGTAATACTTATCGTTTATCTGCATCATCGGTGCCGTCGTACAACTACCGAGACATTCGACCGAAATCAGAGTGAATAATTCATCCGATGTCGTCTCCCCCTTTTTTATTCCCAGCTTTTCCTCCAGATACGATATCAGGCTGTCGGCACCCAATAAAGCGCAACTGATATTATGACACACCTGGATCAAGTATTTTCCGACCGGTTCCTTGGGGAACATGGTGTAAAAACTGGCCGCTTCGGCGATATCAACGGTCGGGATTTCGGTAATCTCGGAGATTTCCTCATATATATCAGCATTCAGATGTCCCACCTGATAATAGGCAACGGTCAGGGCGGGCAGAATGGCCGATTTCCGCTTCGGATAGCGCACCATCTTCTTTTTAATCTCGGCGATTGACTGCTCATTTAAAATCATCGGTCAACCTCACCCAGGACAATATCGATGGAACCGATGGCGGCGATAACATCGGCCACCAATCCGCCTTCTACCATTTTTGGCAAAGCCGAAAGATTTACAAATGACGGCGGCCGGACGCGCATTCGATGCGGTTTATTGGTGCCATCGGACGATATATAATATCCGAGTTCACCTTTGGGGGCTTCTATCGCCTGATAGACCGCACCTTTCGGCGGTTTAAATCCTTCGGTAATAATTTTGAAGTGGAAAATAAGCGATTCCATCTTGAACATGACATCTTCTTTTGGCGGCAATACCACGCCCGGCACACGGGCGCGGAACGGTCCTTCCGGCATGCCGTCCAGCGCCTGTCTTATAATCCGCAACGATTGGCGCATTTCCTCCAGACGGATAATGTATCGATCATAGACGTCGCCATTTGCGCCGAGAGGAATGTCGAATTCGAATTGCTCATAACCGGAATATGGATTGGCTTTGCGGACATCATAATTAACACCCGAACCGCGTAAACTGGGGCCGGTCAAGCCGTAGTTGATGGCATCATCGGCCGATATTTTGCCTACGTCGATAGTTCGGTTACGGAATATTCGATTATCGGTCAGGAGTCTTTCGTAATCGACGAGTGCGTCGGGCATCCTTTTGAGGACCTTTTCGACTTTTTCATTGAAATCGGGCGGCAATTCGTCGGCCAGTCCGCCAATGCGGAAATAGGTCGACATCATCCGCTGGCCGCCACAGGCTTCGTATACATCGATGATTAATTCCCGTTCACGAAAAGCATAAAGCATCATCGACATGGCGCCGATATCGAGGGCATGGGTTCCGATCCAGACTAAATGCGACTTTATTCGCGTTAACTCGGTCAGTAAAACGCGAGCGAATTTTACCTTGGGAGGAACTTCGATCTCCATCAATTTTTCGATCGCCAGACAATAACCGAGATTGTTGGACATCGGCGCCAGATAATCCATACGGTCGGTGGTGGGGATAACTTTATAATAAAGCTTCGACTCGGCTGTCTTTTCGATCCCGGTGTGAAGATACCCTATATGCGGTGTGGCTTTGATCACCGTTTCACCATCCAACTCCAGTTCAACGCGCAGAACCCCGTGGGTGGCCGGATGCTGCGGCCCCAGATTGATATTCATGGTTCTCCGTTCGGCGGTTTCGCTCATTATATCACCTCGGGAGGTTCGTTTTTATTATGAGAAAACCGGGGCATCTCGTAGGTCAGCGAAAAATCTTTTCGGAGCGGAAAACCTTCCAAATCATCGGGAGTGAGGATTTTTACCAGATTCGGATGACCGTCGAAAGTAATACCCATGAGGTCGAATACTTCGCGCTCCAGCCAGTCAGCGG